>Ga0065711_1029298_pt1 | contig 36741 bp, 23 predicted proteins | sample Hoacrofraction12_FD_59098 | JGI IMG/M metagenome (GOLD analysis project Ga0065711, IMG submission 59098) | Hoatzin crop microbial communities from Cojedes, Venezuela - Epithelial fraction 12 v2 (version 2) | ecosystem: Host-associated > Birds > Digestive system > Esophagus > Crop | place... | reverse complement strand
TGTTCTGTTAACCTGCCCTTATCCCGACCCACCAGTTTCTGCCTGTTTCTTTCCATTCTCCTCCGCACCCCGGCGGGGGGAGGGGCGGCCGCGTGGCGCTTTTGTTGCTGGCGGCAGCCGAAACCAGAACATCGGTGTCAGAGCTTATGGAGAGTGAGAAAATGCCCCAAGAGGCCAGGGGTCACTTGGGAAAGTTGCAGCATGAGGGCAGCGCAGGGGAAAGAGAAGTAGTTTCATTTGAAGGAGCTGATGAACCAGTGCTAGAAATAAGAGATGCATGTCAAAAAGCAAGCCTGTACACCTCTGTAAGAGGTATAGTGGGTGTATAAAAGGTGACTGTAGTTTTCTGGAGTACAGTTATGCTAGAGCCAGTGATGCACATGGTTTCTGCCCTGTTGGAGAGGAATCTAGTGAGACGAGGAGCTGCCATTTCTAGCATAGAGCTAAGGGATCTGGCTAGTGTTTCTGCAGTTGCCCTGTAGAAGAGACAGATTTATGCTTGAGCTGATGCAGTGCTGATTCTCACTGCAAATTGTAACTCCAGTGAAAGTCTTTCTTCAAGAAGCAGGGCAGGGGATAAACACGACAAAAAAAAAAAAAAAACAACCAACAACAACAAAAAAACCAAACCCCAAAATAAAAATAAGGGTACCTTCTTACATTGACTGGAAAGGTCAATACCCAGCACTGAACCTCATGACTCACAGGAGTTTGGAATGAGTATTGCTAAGACCCAAGCACCAAGAAATCCCAAGATTCAATCTATAATCCTGTGATTTATAAAGAAGAGCTTGTGGGATGGTTTGTTGGGGATGGAGTTAAGGCATGATTACATGGGCTTTTCCCCCTCCCTTTTCAAGGCTACAGATGTATCTTCTTATACGCATCTCTTTTTTTGTGTCACTTCTTCTGTGCCATTTAGTGTCACCTGGGCCTTTAATCTGTCTGGAAAGAAATATGACAAAATTGAAGGGAGCAAAAAGCTGTTGTGAAAGTGGGCAAAAAAGTATGAGCAAAAGCACAGTGACCAGAGCTTTAATGAGTAGTGTTTTTTACCTCTTTCTCCCCTGAAAATTTTCGTAGCCTGATGTCTGACAGTAATAGTTGGTTGAAGAGTTATTAGGATTTTTCTAAGGTTTTTAGTCCAAATTGTCCTAATCCCTTAAGCATGCTGGAATGGGAAACCTGCATGATTCACCCTGGAGTGTTAAAAGGAAACTCGAAATGCCAGGTGTCGCGCACACTTTTGGTGCTGATATGAAATGAATGTGAAAAAGAGAGGAAGCTGAGTTTTTCTGGGTTTCATGGGTTTTTCTGTATGAGCCCTTTTTTGTAAATTGTGTGAGGTACTGACACTGCATAGTATTTGAGCTTTTATTTGGGGGTTTTTCATTTCATTTTCTAATGTTTCCCCCCCAAGGTGGCTATAACAGTTCGATCTCACCTTCTTTTAAAGTTCCGGTGGTTGGTAGGCTCAGTGCTTTACCGTCCTCTGATCCAGGGATGTGCGAGGGGGCTTCAGGACTTGCTGTAGTTGGGGGGAAAAGCCCATACCGGCACTCTGCATTCCCCACTCAACCCCTTGCACTGTGATGCTTTTAGTCTCTTCGGTGATATCCCAGAAGACAGCCTGCATTTGGGGAGGTTAAAGCTAGTGTTCACAGCCTTCGGCTTCCAAACCAAGTTTTCAAATAATAGTTGTGAACCTGACGCTTTCTAGGTTGCAGGTTTTCGCTTCTGGTTTTTTGTGTCCAAGCTCTTGCATAAAAAAGAAATGGCTGTAAGGAAATGCTTGGCCACTCAAAGCAAATGCTTCCTTATGACAGAAATGAAAGAAAACACATGCAGATGAACCCTAAATATGTCTGTTCCTCCCCCCACTTCCAGTTCCTTATAATTTTGGATCCTGACTCCTGATTTTGAAACATCTCTTTGATCCATTGCTCTTATTCTATATAACATGGCCAGGGCTGTCCCTACAGCCAGACACTATTGATTAGGCCAGTGCAATTGCTTTTTGAAAGGCACGCTGAGCCCAGTAAAGGATTTTTGTTGAAAGTGAAGTTTTGGATGATGTTCAGAGCCTCTCCTGGAAGGCTGCTGACTCGCACGGTCCAAGCTACTTATGATATCCCAGCCAAGCCACCTGTCTGTAAGTAGCAAGGGTGAGGACAACAAAGTTATCCTTTTTGTTAATAAGATTGTTTTTCAGTGTATATGATAAAACTAGTCACTTGCTGTGATAACTGTTGTCTTCCAACTAGAAAACACGAGAACATCCCAGCCCTCTGGATTATCTCTTATCCAGAAAAACAGTCTGATGAGCAAGCGTATCAGCTCTTATTAATCTTTCCATAAAATTAAAGAAATTATGGAGCTGAAGGCAGTCACTAATGAATCAATTTTAATTTATGGGTTCAAATAAAATCCTCATTAAGGCTGACAAACTATAGCCTCAGGTAAACATGAAGCATTTCCGCTGCAGACCTAAATGAGTTCTGCGCTGTATGTTGTGGCTTCTGCCAGAAAAGCAGGAGGGTCAGGGGTCCCATGTCACATCAGAGGAAGCAGCATCTTAGAGAAAGTAAATGCAGTGATCTAGCCCTTAGGAGGTCTCTTTCTGGTATGCAAAAGCATAAAAATCAAAGACTAATTGTATTTCTCTTTTCTTTTTTTCTTTAAACAAATAAGCAGCGGATTTTTCTCTGTGGAACCACGGTTTGCTAAGGGTTTTTGCATCCCCAAAATACACAAAAGTAGTACATAGAGGTGTTTGTAATATGAAAGCAGAGGCAAATGTGGGTTTCCACACGGGCGCAAATCATTCACCCATGGACATGAGTCGTATGTGCCACAGGGAAAGCATCTCACAGGGCCCAGCCTTCGTGTGTGTGCTTTTAACCTGAAAGATGCTCGCTGCAGCAGACAGGGTCCCTTTCTTCTCTGTGCTGTTGTACAACAAGATATTCAGTAACAACAGTGTTGGCTGTTGGAAAAAATACATTGTCTCAGGAGATGCATGGGTGCTGGGCAGAGTGACTGCATAAAACTTAGCCATTTGCGACTCAGGCAAGTGTGTTGGCTGTATATGAAAAACTACTGTTTTGGTTTTTAGACAGCTTATTTGGTGCTGATTTTTGTTTTCCACTCAAGTGTTGCTGTTTCTAGTCTTTGCTTTGCATTAAACAGCATTATTCAAGATGACTGTTTTTGTGGGAGCACTTTATAAATATTTTGTAAAATGTATTAGTTATGCCTGCTATGAAATATACAATGATTATTTTCTCCACAAATGTTTTGGTTGGTGGGGATGCTGGTATTTAAGGTCAATTGAGGGCACTCTGATGGAGTTTGGGTTTCAAGAATCAGAGGACCAGGTACCTGTAATAATTTTTTTTTTTTTTTTTTAAATCTTCTTCTTAGTTTAGTTTTAAAGAAATACATCCTGGTTCTGTAAGAACTGCTTGGAGGGTAAGCAGTTGTGCCACCAAGCCTCTTCTCTTTTGGCAATAAGCTGATGAAGATATCGGTGTTTGCCATCAGCCTTTGCGCGCTCTCTGGCGAGCTTCCCCAGCTGATGCTGAAGTCCTGACTTCTGCATTCCTGTTGATGCTCAATGAGCTGCTCAACCTCTTGGCCTGTCCTTCTCTCTGGAATGTTTCCTGACTCTTTTTTTCTTGCTTTTCAGATGCAGTAATCGGACCCAGTGTGCAGTTGTCGCTGGCCCTGATGTGTTTCCAGACCCTTGCCCTGGGACATACAAGTACCTAGAAGTGCAGTACGAATGTGTCCCTTACAGTAAGTATCTTAATATATTTGCATTTGTTTCTTTAATAGTGATCTAATTTATTGTGGAGACTGGGTGAGCCTTGAGCTTGCCTCTTGTTGCCCGAGGGCAAGTAAACACTCAGTGACAAATCACAGGCATCATATGAAACTGAGCTGATAAGATATGAAAAATTGCCCTCAGTGCAAGATTTGTTCTTAGGATAAAAATATCAAAATAGTGCCCCATGTTTTCCTTGTTTTGCAGTGTCACAGTGACATATCACCTTTTGGAAAACACTTGGGAAGCCCCGTTAGTGAAAGCAGACCAGCAGAATGAAGCACTATTGCTAGCTTATGGCTTCTCTTTCCAGAGTTTTATGCTTGTAATTGTATAGCAGTGCGCTTTGACTGACCTATGTCCATGTAACTGGTGACATTTCATAAGTGCCTTAAATACAGTATTGTATTGCCAAGGAGGTAGAAAGCTAATGTTTTCGGAAATTTGGTATTTGATGGTAGAAAATACTAATTTATAAGCTTCCAAAGTTATAAAGGCAAATTACTGGCAAGCCATTTAGCCTGAATTTTTTAGGGTAGAAAGATAGTCATCTGGGATTACAGCAATATGCGCCAAATGGGAAATGTTAGAGCTACAAAAAGTTAAGTGTACCTCAGAATTTGTTTTCTGTAAAAACCAAATTTGTTAGATGCAGTTAAGGTCCTGCTGTCAAAAATGGCATACTTCAAAAAAGAAATAACAACAGTAGTACTAGGAGCGCACTTTTTAGTAGCAGTTGTAGAGGGCTGGGTGGTGAATAACAGCTACATTTCTAGGTTTTCAGTTTGAGTAGGCCAAATCTTAGAGCACACATCTCAAAACAATAAAGCAAGTATGGGAATGGATGCTTTCAAGCCACAAAGTTATACTGAGAGAGCAGCAGGAGACTTCAGTTTGCTGAAACCTGGGATTTGGCTTGAGGACTAAGAGCATCTTCTTTGGTGCCTTAAGCAGGGGCTACAGGAGAGCAAACATGGCTGAGAAATGACAGGCACGCTGTTCGGAGGGGAAGCAAGAACTTACAGCCCCTTGGGTGGTCCCTGTCCCTCGTGCAGGAGGTGGCTGCCTGCCTGCTGCTGCAACATGGAAAGCCTGTGCAGAGTTTTGCTTGTTGTGAAACCGCAAGGTGAGGCTAAGACCGCCTCTGAGCATAGGCGACCTTCTCTGCTGAGGGACTCTGTCTCTCTGCTGGCAGGGGGCTCAGCGTGTCCATACTTGATTTTTCTAAATAAAAATGTGAAGCTTCTAAATGCAGCGATGGAATTTTTTGTTTGTTTGTTTGTTTGTTTTTTTATGGGGTGAGCTATTAAACCCATGGAAAGAGTGACATCAGGGGCTTAGGGTCTGCCCTAGCGAGCTCGTACCAAGTTACCAGTTTAGAGTTATTCCACTCCAAATGAGGTCTTTCGTTTTACAAACAACACTATGCGTGGGGAGGGCATGGGGAGATCGATTTCTACTTACCATAGCAGGCTGTGTTTCCTTGTGAGTTGTGATTTGCATGAGGTATGCTGTTCCCTCCTGAGAGTGGGCTGGTAAAGCAATAGTTATTACCTAGTACCCCTCCATAGCCTTTGTTGAATATAAAACAAAGAGGAATAGTGGTGCCTTGTGAGAAAGGTAGTATATGCATATTATGCCCCGAGGTGTTAATTGGCCCTACACACGAGATGTAAAATAACTCTTGTGAGAGGTAGCTCAGTACCAAATGTACAGTAGGGATTGAGTATGTTTTAATGATCTGAATGTGGGGAAGAAAACAACGACAACAAGCCGCGCTACCTTTGCAATTAAGTTAGTAGCTTTGATGGCTGTTTCCTCCATTTGTTTGCCAATCAAATATAGTGCCTCTGTGAGTGAAGTTACGGGGGAGAGGGGAAATGAGGGGTGAGCACATTTTAAAATAGAATCCTGTCTCCTGGACTTGTTCTGCATAGCCTAGGAATTTTTTGGGTCAAATCTTCATGTGTTGTTATTCAGTGTAGCACCAGGGAAGTTGGCTGCATTCAGGCAAACTATGTCCCTTCATCTGCAGACGTGGAGTGGGAAACCTAGGGCTCCTTTTTATTCTTTTCCTACCTCAGTCTCTGCCTGGCTTTGTTACGACCTCCATTTCTTCCCTCTGAAAATGGCCAGCTCAACTTTGCAGATGTTCCTTGCCTGGGCCCCAGGAGTGCCCCACAAGTGAAAGCCATCCAAGCGATGGGGAAGGTGTCAGCTCTGGACAGGGAGGTCAGCAAGGGTATGGTTGGACCAAAGCTATGCCTGGTGGATGATATCCCTCAATGCCCTCGGTGATGCCTCTGCCATTTGCTGTGGGTCAGTTGGTCCCCTTGGGTTCTTGTCACCAAATCTGTGTGCTTCAGCCCATCTAGCCGAATTTGGGCTGTTGCCCAAGTCCTTTCACGTCCAGCTTTCTTAGCACCACCACTCACAACCAGCTGCCTTGTGGGATGCTTCGCTGGAGGAGGGAAGTGGGCCCTACAGGCTTCCCAGCACTGCTCAGTGCTGGGGAAAACCCTTCCGCAGTTGCTGACGTTTCCTCAGTGTCTTCGTGCATCGAGCTGTTGGTGAACGGTGGTGTCTGCCTTATAGCCATCTCCTAAAGAAACACAGCAGCTGCATACCAAAGGGCTTAATATTTCGGCAGGCACTTGTATTTGTGTGCAATTCCAGCTTACTTCATCTAGTCAGATGGTTTGCTTGTTATGGTTTCAGATTATTCCTTATGGACAGAGACGGTTTACCCGAGCGCTGGGTAAGCAGCAGAGGGGAGCATGTGTGCGTCTCCTGAGAGCAGCATTTAGGAGTCATCTTTAACAGATGTTGTTAGGACTGACCTTAGGCACTTATGCTCAATATAGTGCTAGTATATACACTCCCTCAGAGAAAAATTATGGAAGATTTAAAACTACATTGGGTAGCCTGCTCCTCCTGCGATTTTATTTGTTTATTAACTCTTCCACTACTAACTTGTATCATTTTCAAGAAGAAAGCATCCCCCTTTCCTCTCAAGAGGGGGGAAAACAAACCTCTGCTAACTTCAGTAAGTTGTATATTTTTAAACGTCCTTTATATTACCCTCCACAATGTCCTTTATATTACTCTGCGCACCACATTCCTGTATGTTCACTAAAGATAGCCCTGACAAGGAGAGTTTCATGAGTCTGCAGTTACTCTTCACATGTGGGGAAGACAACAGATAGCCCACTCCTCTCCTCATTTTCCTGATCCAGTAGTCAGTTTATGTGATGGCAGATGTCATCTACAAAAATGGGCAGTCATTCCAAGGACCTCTGGACTTTTTTTTTTTGTTGTTGCCTTCTGACAATGAAAAGCAAGTGAAAAGCAGGTGATTTCAGCAGGTGAGAAGATACCAGGCCTAATTTGACAGGCTTCAGTGGCATCAGTTGTCCTGTTTTTCTGGTATCAGAAAAAGACACCAAATTAATTTCGTCATTCTCAAAGCAGGCTTTGGCATGTGGTGTTTATTTCTCTGACACTTGCTTTAAATACTACCCCTTTTCTTTTGAAGTACTGAAATTACTACTCCAATTTTCCTGAATTGAATTTTCTTTTAATCATTACTGACCATGAGAGCTTCTTTATGATTTTCTATTAAATATGTACTACTGCAGACCTGCAGGTTGCCATTGCCAGAGCTGTGGACACAAGGCGCGTTGCAGAGAGATGTCTGAAACTCCATTTTAGGCTGTGTTATGCTGTGTGTAACTATGAGCAACCTCACTTTGCAAGGGTCCTTTTGATGCAGTACTCTTGTTTCCTAGTGCATCCCTGCCCTCTCCCCTTCTCCCTTTTTGGAGCAGTGTTAAATGGGTAATGGGAACAGCAGTGGTGGAGGTGGTTTTGTGAAGCTAGGTCAACACCCTCATTGCGGAAACACTTCAGTATCTTCTTCTGGTGCTTGTACAGTCCTGTTGTCATGGTGCCAGTACATCTAGGAGTGCAGTTTTTCTTATTTCACCTTTGTAATGTGTTAAGGGACTTAGGATTTCACTCATGAGCCAGCACAGAAAGCAGATGAGCGATTTGTCCAATGCTGTACACAAGACTGGTGACAAGCAAGAAAGTCCAATTTTGCAAGACCAGTGGTGGTGGGAGAGCTGTTGAGCTCGTTGTTGTTGTAAGCAGCCAAATTTCTTGTTGATAATCTAAGAAACCCAAACCAATGTGTTGGCTTTCCCTATGCAAATACAGCCTTTGTATGCACGTAACACTCTACAGCTCAAACTATTCGTGTTTTAGTAGTCCTTTATGTAGTTTTGAGGTGGATGAAGAGGGAGCAACCCACTCAAGGTTGATGAGTCCTCCTTCCCTTCACTCTCCCAAGCTCACGTGCTCGGTGGGCCATGGTAACAGCACGGCCCTTCGTGGGTGACACTCCAACTCAGAACAGGGGGGATTTTCCAGCATGTGAGCAACTATCTCCCACTGGCTATGACCAAAATTTTGGGGTTGTCTGCATTTAGATTTTATTTTGGTTTCAAAAAAGGTGCAAGTTGAAAGCACAAAGGTATTTGGAGTACTTTTTCTGTTCATTTTTCCCTAGAGGCAAGCGTTCAGGCTCCCAAGGATCCAGCATGGTGTTGGAAAGAGAATTGAGCTAGCTGAGTCAAATTTATCTTCAGTTTTTCCTGAGCTTTCAGTTCTCTTAGGTTCTAGGTTTCGGAGTTCACATAATATCTTGTGCACTGTTGTCCTACAGAAATAGTCTGTCTTTCAGTAGAGACGTGGAAAATTTAAGGTATAGGGCAGGACAAAGTGGAAAAAAGCTGGGGGCTCAATGAGGACAAGCCCATTGCTACACTGATGGAAAGGATGGCAGCAGCAGGAGGGAACGAGGTGGGTGCCTCAGGCATGGCATATCCCATATATGTGATTATAACCTGTCTTGCACCCAGACGACAAGTCTTCAGTCAGCTTTTAACATTGGGGATATCTATTCAAAGGGCTGTTTCCTGCAAGGGAAAATGTTCATGGCCTATGAGGAAGAATGAATTGTCCTTCCGGGTAAACAGACTAATAAATGTTACAAAGGCACTGAATATCTTTGGTACTCACAGAGATTTTCCTGCTTCTTTAACGCTAGCAAGGGGAAGGAAAACAACGCTTGAGCATGGTTCATCTTTTCTTAAGACTTTTTTCTTTTTAAACATGGAACCTGAAATCACATTTTCTAGTTACAGTATTGATGGAAGGAAAGGTCATTTCTTTGCTAGAAATATTCCTTTTATTGCTGACAGAAGAGTAGATGGGCTCACATATCAATAAAAGTGAGGGATGGTAAGTGTGATGTGGGAACAGAATTCAATAAAGTTTTATTGTATCACAAGTGGACTGAAGTGCATTTAAAAACATTAAATGAAGGCTCACAATATCTGCTCCGCTGGACCTTAGGGCCAGTGAATAGACAGATAATTGAATAATGACATTTTTAAGAGAATACAAGCACTAGAAAGCAAACTGATATTTTCATTGCTCCAAGATTGCTGATAGAAAGGGAAAGAGGGAGAGAAGCTGGGAGAAAATTGCAATCTGAAAACAATTTAATGACACCACTTTTCCCACGTATATGGTTCTTAATTATTTCTGGAGTGCTGTAAGACTATTACGTGGCCTCCAGGCTTTCCCTGTGTGCATTTTCTTGCCACCTTCCCTATCAGTTGAGAAGCAGTGTTTGCCCACTGAGAGCAGTACTGTGTTTTGTTCGATGGATTTGTGGCTTCTCCAGTTTTCTTTTGCTCTGGGTTTTTGTTTTTATTTTCTTTTCCCAAGAGAACTTGGTCCCCTGGGGCCCACTGGTGAAAATGGCAAGCGTTCCTAAGGGGTTAAACCCAGCTGCTGGCACTTTGGTTGGTAATGAGTCAATTCCCCCCTGAAGCCAGGCATCCTTTCTTTTATTTGGTTAAATAAATTATTTGTGTGCATGGGCTTGGAACAATAATTAAAAAAAAAAAAAAGAGGAAAACAAAATAACAACAAAAAGACCCCCACAAAAAAACCACACCAGACCTAACTACCCATTATGATTATTTCTGAATAAAGAATCTTTACTTTGTATCCTGCTGACAAATTGCCTTTCTTCCAAATCATACAATTTCCTGGGCATTGCGGCCAAACCCCCCTTTTTTGTATTCACTGAAATGCCCAGCTTTGCTTGTCGGTTCTTTGTCCATGGAGGCAGAAATGAAGGACGCGTTACTTCCCCTACCGGTCTTTCACTGTGTGTTTCTGGGGAGAATGCACCTATACAACAACCAGCTGGAAAGCACCTTAATTAAAATAACCTGATGCTGTGGGGCTTTGTGAACCTGCAGGGTGAGCTATCCACATGGGTGTGTGCATAGTTTTCAAGAAGGGGAGAAAAACTAAGTGCTGAGAGCTGAGGGAAACGACGGTGTTTGAAAACTTGGAAGTTGCCCGAGAGGAGGGGGAAAAGGACATTTTTCTCACACACAGTGAAAGTGTTTGATGAATCTGAGAGGAGTTTGGCTTAAATTAAAGGAACAAGGTGTTTTCAAGTGTCTGTACCTGTATTGCATACTGGCTTAAAGGTCTACTGTCAGCAGGAGCACTATGGATTTTCTTGTGAGAAGAAGTTAGATAAATGTTAGGCAATCTCCATAATGTGAAGGCCACCACTACCTGTTCCATCTATAATTTCCAACATGCTCCTGTGAAAACCCAACTTCTCCTGGTTGCTGTCATCTCGGTCCTTTCCTCTAGGTTGTGGGGCACTTCTTGAAGTCTCCCACTTGTGCCAGTATGAGCTCTTGTGGGAAAAGCCATCTTGTCTTCCCTTGTTTAGCTGATCACCTCCTGAACTTGCTCACCACTCCCCAGTCCCAGGCTTAAGATACTGAAATGCCTTTATTCATTGATGCATTCAGTCTTTACACTGTGCATTGGTTCTGAAAATTGTATCTCCACACACAACAAGTTGTGCTCCCATGTATCTTTGAGTCACACGTGCTATCTGTATCAGAAAAGCCACCACAGTGCTTCTGCTTAATTGTACTAGATCTGAAATGCTGCAGGGGGGAAGAGTTGGAGTCTGTTATAGCCTGGGCAGCTATGAACTGGTCAGCTGATCATGGGGTGTTTTGTTGCACATTTGTTGTCAAAGTCAGTAAGGACATAATTTGATTGACATGTATTAATATCACTTAGAAAAAAATCAAGTGCAAAAAAATCACAGTGAAAATCAATTTTTGCAGGAGGTGGCTGGGGAGAGTTTAATTTGCTCGCAAGTAAACAGAAGGATGCCCTACACCCCTGTATGCTCCTTTTTCTTGGTCCTATTACAAGAATTTCATTAGCTTCAGACTTTTCATTTTTCACTCCGAAGAAAAATACTTTTTTGCAACATTACAAAATGGCTTTTTTTAACTGAAGGCTGGACTAACCCACTACATGGTGAAACTACAAGCGGAGCAGCCAGCCGCGTGCTCTACTGACAGGCATCTGAATGGCATGGAGTGTTGGGCTACACGAGGTACAAACTAAACACCCATCTGAGCAGCAAGTCTTAGGGTGGGAAAGTTGTCTTTTTATTTACTTTTTTTTTTTTTGAGGCAAATTCAGAACTGCCTTCTTTCATTTGGAAAACACTGAGCATCTTCTGGTTATGTTGGACACATCGAATGTAGTTGAGAGAAACAGCAGGAACTGTCTCTAAATTGGAAGGACATGGATTTGACAGATGGACCACTCGTTGAATAAGGAACTGGCTCAATGGACACACACAAAGAGTTACAGGCAACGGCTCGATGTCCAGGTGGAGACCAGTGACAAGTGGTGTGCCTCAGGGGTTGGTACTGGGGCTGCTGCTGTTCAATATCTTTGTCGGCGACATGGACAAGGGGGACTGAGTGCACCCTCAGCAAGTTTGCCAATGACACCAAGCTGTGTGGTGTGGTTGACACGCTGGAGGGAAGGGATGTCATTCAGAGGAATCTTGACAGGCTGGAGAGCTGGGCCTGCGTGAACTGCATGAAGTTCAACAAGGCCAAGTGCAAGGTCCTGCACGTGGATCGGGGTAATCCAAAACACAAGTACAGGCTGGGTGGAGAGTGGCTCGAGAGCAGCCCTGAGGAGAAGGACTTGGGAGTACTGGTGGATGAGAAGCTCAGCATGAGCCTGCAATGTGCGCTTGCAGCCCAGATGGCCAACCGTATCCTGGGCTGCATCAAGAGAAGCGTGGCCAGCAGGTCGAGGGAGGTGATTCTTCCCCTCTACTCCGCTCTCGTGAGACCCCACCTGGAGTACTGCATCCAGCTCTGGAGCCCCCAACACAGGAAGGACATGGGTGTGTTGGAGCAGGTCCAGAGGAGGGCCACGAAGATGATCAGAGGGTTGGAGTACCTCTCCTATGAGGACAGGCTAAGAGAGTTGGGGCTGTTCAGCCTGGAGAAGAGAAGGCGCCGGGGTGACCTTCTAGCAGCCTTCCAGTACCTGAAGTGGGCCTACAGGAAGGATGGAGAGGGACTTTTCACAAGGATGTGTAGTGATAGGACAAGGGGGAAAGGCTGTAAACTAAAAGAGGTCAGATTTAGATTAAATATTCAGAAGAAATGCTTCACCATGAGGGTGGTGTAACACTGCAACAGGTTGCCCAGAGAAGTTGTGGATTCCCCCTCCCTGGCAGTGTTCAAGGCCAGGTTGGATGGAGCTCTGCACAACCTGGTGTAGTGGAAGCTGTCCCTGCTCATGGCAGGGGGGTTGGAACCAGATGGTCTTTAAGGTCCCTTCCAACCCTTACCATTCTATGATTCTATGAACAGCATGATTCTTCTGGTGTGAAAGTTTGGGTATTGTGGTGATAGGTGTAATTAAGGAGGAGATCAGGTTTTTTTCCTTCTAATTAATACTTAAGTAGGTGGAAAGTTAAATGGGTACTAGTGACAAGTTTGCAAGAATAAAATTCACAGACTGAAGGGAATGTGGGGGAGCAGGGAAAGCATGACAGTAGTTTAATGTTGGTTTTTCTTTTTTCTTTTTTTTTCTTTCAAGTACAGCTGGGAGAAGTTTTCTTCCTTTAGAGAATACAAAAAGGTTTCTGTGATAAAGGATTCATGTCTCTGTCCCCACCATCACCTAACGCTTACAAAGTTTGCAGTATGGAGATGCAGACTTTAAAGACTTTGCCGTAGATATGTGTTTTTCACATTTGATGTTTTTCTTGATGTAGAGCCCCATCAGTTCTCCCGAGGGCCTCTATTATTGGTTTATAATGAAAGCTGAAGGTGGAAAACGGTGATGAGTAGTGTAACTTATTTTATGAAGATTATGAATATAAGGGAGTAAATTCCTAGTGTAACTTCTGTGCACCATTTATTTCTTTCCAATCTTGTTCCACAGCAGCTGTTTTTTTAGTGAGGAAGTGTATATTGTTGATTTGAATTTAGCCATTTAAACTAAAAGTTGCTTAATTTTTCAATCTGTTGCCTGAATGCCTTTGGTCTTTGAGTCTGAATTAAAGGTCATTAAATCACAGGGAAACTTTATTTCAGCGTCAGCAAACTTTGGGTCAGGTTCCCGGTAACCTGAGGCTATCTCAGGTCGCTGGCTTTTTTTGAAAAATTCATCTTTGTCGCACCCATTTCTAGCATGTTAAATAACTGATGTTGTCTCAGCTAAAATGGAAATTGTAACCAATGCTGGGCAGAAAGAATAATGAAATTCTGGTGAATTCCTCAATATATTAGTAAGCTACAATCCCCCCACCTCAGTGGCTGATGGCTCCACATCCATCCATCTTTCTAATGTTTGAATTAGGTTTGTGTTTGCCTAACAAAGATGTTGACAAAACATAGCAGCCTGACTACTGGAAACATGCTTGTCTGGAGTACCGAGGGGAAGAAACTACTGGCTGTAGGTCATTTGTACCAAGCCGTACTTTTCATCTCTTTCTGACAGGCCTGCTACTAGATATCTGCCATCAATTTGTTGTCTAAATACGATGCCATACTTCCCAATTGTCTCTGAACAATTCTGTCATCATTAAGAGGAATAGATTTCCTTCCATCTTTAATAACATATTGTCTAAATTGTGCTATTATGCCAGGCACCCTCTGGAGGCGTTGATACGAATTTCATACATTTTATAACAGATCTTCATGGAGATAATATTTATGTTTCCAGATCTTATTCCTATTATCCTTTCATTTCTCTCAAGAAGTACTGCAAAGGTTTCTTTCATTGGTGCAATCAGCGTAAGGAGATTAAGACCATCCTTGCCAGGTGCTATTATAAATTCACAAAAGAAATGAAATACCTTCATTGGTTTTTATTCTGGCCAATGGGGAGAACAGAATATGTGTACCCGGTGGTTAAGTTGGGGATTGAAATTTATTTCTTCTAGCATATGAGGGAGGAGGACGGAGGGGGAAATTTCAGTGTATTAAGGCAAATCCCTTTAGTGTGTGAAATACAGAAACGCATCTTTCCAGATCTAAAAATACAACTTTGTTGAGTTTCTTTATATTAAAAGGGCTCCCAGGAAGAGAGCCAAATGCATCTGAATGTATTACTTTTTTACTCATTTCCTCCACTTTCCTTGCTAACAGTGTTTCCAGTTGACTTTTAATAACAATATAGGCCTGCATGAAACCGCAGTCGTTCTATGTACCTCAAACTCTGGCAAAGGAGACAGAAACACAGACTGCATAGCATTTGATTTTGGTTAGCTTCTGTCGCTGTTTCCAAGAAGAATTAAATGGGAGGAGGATTTGTGGGAGGCTAAGGCAAAGGGGCCCTCCCCAGGGCATCCTTTTGCAAAAAAACAACAAAAAAAATCAACTTATGCCTACAGGTTTCCTAAAACCTCACCAAAAAGTGACAGGGCTTGTCATTTACCCAGGCTGATTGCCAGGCTATGCAGAAGTGTTCTTAAGGGTTTTTTGGGATGTGGCTGGCTTGGGGGGAGGCAGCAATTCAGATTAGAAAAGATTTATTCCAAGTGATTTCGCAGATGAATGTATTGCTGAGGGTCTAAACTAATCTTCTCTTTGAAACTCTTTTTTCCCCTCCATGGGTAACTTAAATATGTTTAACGTAGTTTTAAAAAATGCCTCATTCTCATTTATCTTTAATTTCTCGGTTCCGCTTTACAGGCCTACATGAAAGGATTTACATTGAGTGTTTATCCCTTCCAATATCAAAAGTAAATTCCCTTCCAGATCTCAGTTTTCAATGATAATCCTCAGAGATGTATAATTTTAATTTACCTTGCAGATGACATCTACCTGATTTCTCTCTCTGCTTCTACGAAGGCAGCACCTCATTAACTCTCTTTTTTCTCTCTTGTGTGTATTGTATGGTGTCTGAGTGAAACTATTGTCTTGTCCTTTGCTGGAGAGCACATGCTAGTTCAGCAGAGGCTGGGGCTATCACACCTCTGCATAATCCAGCCGAGTCCTTTTCTTTTATCCCAGGAGAGGCAGCATTGGGCCTTTGTCCTTTTTACTTTAAGAACTAATAATTGCACATTTTTCAATTTAAGCTCTTGCAAAGGCTTGCAGGACCACACAGATGCACACTCAATGCACCTGAAAGCTTCCAAAACCTCAGATGTTCAGATCTGCAAAATAATGGTTCTGCTAAACAGAACAGGAGCTATTGCACTCTGTGAGATTTTGAAAATGAACCCATTATATTTAGGTGCCCTAATGAAAGGTAAGCTCCCCTGGAAATCTGCCTTGAATGTCTGTATATGAAACACTCTGGAGTTATTCCACCTATGTTACTATTTAAAGCAACAAATTGTGTGTTTAAGTGCTATTCTGAATGCGACTTTAAAAGATGATTCCACGTTTCTGCAGCAAAACTGAAGGAATGGGGGGAATGTAAAATCCACATAGCAAATGCAGACTTGGGTTTGAAAATTTGACCCTAAGGAGAATAAAAATCAGGAAACAATGCATAGGTGACGTTGGAGCTATTTTTTATTGGTAAGACTTGGCACAAAACATTGAAATTGTAAGACAAATTACTTCGATATTCTAGCCTTGCTTGGGAGAGTGGAAGGGAGAGGCTAGTGGCTCTCTGGTGTAAAATTACACTGTATCACTACTGGTGGTCTTTTTCTTATCATAGGCCGAAATTAGTCCTAATTCAAGTATAATTGCATTTGTATCCTGCTGCTGCATTGGGTATTTATACTGAGGTTGGCAGTGCCTGTAAAAGGAAAGACTGTTAGTCGATACTCAGCATAGAGCTGATAATACAGAGGCCTCAGCTATAGGAATTCAAAAAATATGGTGGTATCCGAGTACGGCCACAGGTTTGACATGGTGGGGGGTGTGTGCGGGAAGTGTCTGCAGCACATACAGGCACACCGGAGCTTGCTGTGGTACAGACTAGGAGATGAGATGCAGAGGCATGAGCTGTAATGCAGGAATAAATTTACCACATTAATATTTGTATGAGGCACAGTTGTACCTCTGGTTTCACTTTTCCCATTGAGACGCTTATACCTAGGCATGTGCTTAAATGCCTGATGAATGTCAGTGTGCATGTTTACATTTTATATATGCTGTATGCAAAGAACAGAAGCCTGATTTGGGGGTCACTTTATGTGCTGAGGCTGGATTTTCAAATGAGGAACAAATGGGCCTTTGTCCATTTGAAGGCTTGCTCAGAAGAGTGACCATGTGCCATGTACTTTTTCAATGAATTCAGTAATTAAATATGTTCCAGATGACTCTGGTGGGGGAGGATATTAGTAATTATCATAAAGTGACAAATCTACATTCTGCAGCTGGTACTTTGAAAACAAAAAGTCAGTGTTTCAAATAGAATCCATTAAAAATATGTCCTGGTTCAATTGTCATGTTTAAGTTAAATTAATGACCTAAGTTTTGGAGGGTTTGTTCTGGGTATTTTCAAAAAACAGGCATAATAAAGGTATAGTAATTGTCTTTGAGCATATGCTTTTGATGAGAGCCCCCTGAGAAACCTGGAGGTTTTTGCTGTGATTTAGAGAGAATTTGGATGCACAAAGTGAAATTGGGCAGGATTAAAATCAGTGCAGCCTTGGTTATTAAACAGAGTGAGTCTGGGCCTTCAGGTTTGTGAGTGGAGAAATTGTGGTGCAGTGATGATAATAGGGAGAGATATTTCCAGTGTGAAGGAAAGGCATTTCTTCTTCAAAGACAGCTGCTCCGTCTTCCTGTCTCCTCTCAGAGACAAAATTAAATGGCTATCAAAGTCTCAAACAAGTTCCAGAGTACCCAAAGCAATCATTCAGATTTTTCCTTAATACAGGGTAGATTACAGAGCTGTGGTTCGTATATGCAGGAAGAAGACACGAAAGGCCAAAGCTCAGTGAGAGTTGAAACTGGCCACTGTTGTGTCAGATAACAAAAAGGGCCTTTTTAAGTATATTAATAGCAAGATGAGGTCTAAAGAAAACATCGGACTGATACTTGCTGCAGATGGTCACCTGACAAATAGGGATGAAGAAAAAGCAGAGGCATTCAATGCTTTTTTTGCCTCAGTCTTTAATAATACTGATAGATCTTAGGCTGTTCGGTCCCCTGAGTTGGAGGGCCGTGAGTGCGGGAGCAGTGACTTTCCATTTTTGGACATTGAAATTGTAAAGGACCAGGTGCATCACCTGGATGTTCACAAGTCCATGGGGCCTGATGGGCTCCTGAGGGAGCTAGTGGATGTTACAGCAGGACCCCTCTTGATCATCTACCAAAGGTCTTGGGAGTCTGGGGAGGTCCCCACTGACTGGAAGCTAGACAATGTTATTTACAAAAAGGGCATGAGGGAAGACCCAGTGAACTACAAACCTGTTAGTCTAACCTCAGTTCCTAAAAAAAATATGGAGAAGATTATGCTGGGTACTATGCACCATTAGCAAGTTTGCTGACGATACGGAACTGAGAGGTGCTGTTGACTCTCTTGAGGGACAAGATGCCTCGCAGAAGGGTCTGGATAGATTGGAGCATTGGGCAATGATTAATAGGATGAAATTTAACAAGTCCAAATGCTGGATTCTGCACCTCAGGTGGAGTAACGCCAGGCACAAGTATAAATTTGGAGAGGAGTGGCTGGAGAGCAGCCCTGCAAAAAGGGATCTGGGGTGCTGGTTGGCAGCAGGCTCCATATGAGTCAGCAGTGTGCCCTGGCAGCTGAGAGGGCAAACCACATCCTGGGGTGCATCAAACATGGCATAATCAACTGGTCAAAAGATGTGATTTTCCCACTGTATTCAGCGTTGGTGTGGCCTCACCTTGAGTACTGTGTGCAGTTCTGTACCCTGTAATTTAAGAAGGATGTGAAGGTCCTTGAATGTATCCAGAAGAGGGCAACAAAGCTGGTGGAAGAGCTGGAAGGCATGTCTTGTGAGGAGTAGCTGAGAACTTTGGGTTTGTCTGGTTTGGAGAAAAGGAGGCTGAAGGGTGACCTCATTGCTCTCCACAGCTTCCTGAGGAGGGGAAGTGGAGAGGGAGGTGCTGATCTCTTCTCCAAGGCATCCAGTGATAGCGTGCGTGGGAGTGGTTCAGAGCTGCACCAGGGGAGGTTTAGACTGGACCTTAGGAAACATTTCTTTACCGAGATGGTGGTCAAAACACTGAACAGTCTTCCTAGAGGGGTGGTCGATGCCCCAAACCTATCAGTGTTTAAGAGGCATTTGAACAATGGTCAAGCTGTTGGACTAGATGATCCTTGTAGGTCCCTTCCAACTGAAAATATTCTATACTAAAATATGCCTTGTGTATACTTGCATTTTAATAGCTCTGTAGACACAGACAACTGCTCTGCACAGTTGCACAACCATCTAGCAGTTTGTTTATTAACCATTTGAGGGAAATGGTGCCGAATTATTAAACTATTTTGGCCATGGGAAGTTACTGAGGCTTTGCAACGACTCGATAAATGGGGCTTCCAGAGTGCCGTGTGTGTGCCCAGGCAGTTGCCCATTGTTGCCTATAATGTGTGGTAAGGAAAGCTCCGACGAATTGCTGTGCAGCACTTCTTCATCTGCATGTTGATACTCACGTTGAAGTGGTTTTTCATGTCAAACTCAGCCCAAATCTTATCAATTATGAATGGCTGCAACAGATGGTACGTATTATTGTTTTTAAGCATGAGTGATACGTTTCAAATGAGAAACACATGTTGCTCAGCAGCTTTAGCTGCCACTTCTGAGACGGGAACCAACTCCCTGACCCCTTCTTCCCTTCCACATGTTGGATAACATCCTATTTTAATAACCCGAAAATGAAGACCATGAAATACTGCATGATGGAAAACTGTGAGCAAACATCAATTCCGGTGTAAGAGGATCCTGCCTTTTCTCAGCTTGGTGGGAGCTGCGTCTGTCTGGGCAAGCGTGAAGTCTGTGCTTGCAGCACAAATATCGATCAGCCATTTCCGAGGGGGCTTGGGACAGGGAAGTTCTGAAAAACTTCTTACCTGAAGTTTCAAGAGCTTTGTACAACGTTACTGCAAGGGGCCGGCTGGGAACCTAAGATCAAGCTGTATCAGAACGATGTTGATGGGTGCTTTGTCGGGTGCTTTGTCAGGTGCCTGGCTTTGCAGAAAATACTGTGTATTCCTTTAGTAAGCAAGTTTTCTTTTCAATCTACATCTGTTGCTTTGCTTTCTTTTAAAAATAAAACAATTGCTCTAAATAGGGCAGGTGAAAGGTTGTTGCGGAATTAAAACCTGGCTCTTGAAGAGCAATCCAGATGACGGCAATGCTGTAATTAGTTTGCACCCTGATGACTGCAGCCCAGCAGTCCTCAGAAACTGGACCAACAGTCTCAGATACTACATTCTCTGAGCATGTGTCTATTTTTACTAGACATAAAAGTATATGCACATGTCTTACCTGGAAACAAACTGTGTAAGCATCTGCAGGATCTGTGCTTAATTTGGTGGAGAAAGGGCTGTTAAGAATCTTCATTGCTTTTACAAAATATGATGCAAAAAATTTTGCTGGCTATGATGCAAAATACATCATTCAGGCACGTATTGCCAGAACAAATGGGCCAAAGGTATTTTGTGATAGCAGCTGTTCAAAAATAAAATCACAATCATTTGCTTACTTTCTGGTTTATAAAATTGCTACAGCATCTTGGCTGAAACTGGAAGTAGAAAGCATGTATGTTCTTCCTCTAGCCTTTTAAAATTAGCATTTAACATTCATAACACAGCAAAATATTCATTTCTGTGTCTTTAAAACCAATCACATTAGTTATTCCCCTGCTGAATTTAGTGCTTATTCAAATGCACTCTCTGCTCTCCTTGAAAAGAAATTTTGGCTCAATTTCTTTAGCGCAAAGCCCTTCCTCAGTGCCTAGATAACACAGTGTTATCTTATTCTGTAATGCTTCACCATACAAAGCAATCTAAAACCCAAGGAAGCATGCCAAGAGACACTGGGCAAAAAGCCCTTATGTAAAGTTTGAACTTCTTTCCCTTAACAGTGCAGCATTTACACAGCCCTCTCTTCAGGCAAAGAAAATAAATAAATCAAAACAAAGCTCTGAAGTTAACTAAGAAGTTTCTAAGCATTAATTTTGATATTTATTTTAATGGGAAAAAACCAATTTTATTTCACTTTTATCAGACTAAATTAGAGGAATTCTGCAGTGCTCTTCGCTAGCAGTGGGACAGACTCCTTTTATTGTGCCGTTGGTCAGATCTGGATGTAGAGTTTCCAACATAAAAGCCTATTTTTTTTTGTGGTGGTTTCGATGCTCTTAGGGGCTGCTTCATCCTCTGTGGGAGTGTGGTGAAAGTCATGCAAGGCCTAAAGGATTTATTTTCCTTAGATCTCAGGGCAAGAAGAGGCAGACTTAGATACCGATGGCCACCTTGGCAAGAAGTGCGCCTTCTGCTACCCAGATCTGGCTGCTTGAAGATGCACAAGGGATGCATCTTCTTCCTCCTTCTCTCCCACTCGTGATCATCCTCCCCATGGTGCTTTTGGTCTAACACTGAGCTACTGCTTTTAATGTGAAGTCTGTTAACTTTGCCGTGCAGTTTGTGGGCTGCATAAATCTGAGCAGGTTGACAGGCTCATTGCAAGTCAGGATGTGTGGGACGGAGCCCCAAGTACCCAAGATTTTCTGTCTTTCTCATGATGTCAGAGTCCATGGAAATTAGGTCTATGAATGCCACTAAACAGTGTAGAGATGCGAGCTATCTGCAGAGAGATTATTTATTGCTTCCCTTTCCCTCTGCCTGAATTCAGGGAGGTTTTATTGAAAATTCACCTTTCCTCTCCTCTTCTGTTCTCTTTCCACTTCGTTTCTCACATTCTCGCTTACTCTATTATAAATATACCTGCACAGCTGTGACTGTGGCTTTACCAGCTTCAGCCTCTTAGATCCAAAAGCTGTTCTTTGCAGTTGACCTCAACTTGCAGGAGCAGAGGCTCTCCTGGAAGACGAGGCTCTGGGAGGTTACTGGCTTCTAGAGCATTGTATTCACTATTAATTGGTCAACCCGGACTTTTTTTTTTTTTTGGTAAGTTTTTCTCGTCATGCCAGCAGAGAGTCCCAAAATGTGTTCGCTCACAGGAATGCAGAACTATCCTAAGTTAATGCTCATTTTACTTTGGTCAATCAATAGGGTCGAGAGGCGACAGTTTGTCTGGTTTCTATCACTGTTGGCCTGAAGTTAGATAGGTAGCCAATTAAGTTTTCCAATATTGAATGAGAATAGAGTGGTAGTGTCAGCTCTTCTACAAATGGGTATTAAATTATATGATGTAAAAGTGGCTAAAGATGATGCACAGCAATAATATGACCCAGTTATGTGTTTATTGCATTTAAAAGACAATTGGAGGATTGATTTCATTGCCAGCTGTGTGGTAGTTAATGATCAGTAAGAAAACATCAAACTGAGAACAACTTCTGTTTCTAAATACAGCCTGCCGTGCTGAATAGCAGAAGTTCCCAGAATGAATTGTGTATGTGCAGTGGATCTAAAAATAAGGAGAAATAGGCTTTTATTGGAGACTTAACATATATATTCACCATAAAACTGTTCTTAACCTACAAAGAAAAATCATACGCAGAAATGATGGACTTGCTTCTAAATGCACATAATTGCTCTGACCTGCAGCTATATGATTCCTGATTAACGCTGGCCATAAATGAATGTCCTAACACAATTTTGAAACCTATGAAATTAGCAGTAGAAACCAAAATTGTTATTAGTTCTTCAGTCCAACATTTTTATTGCAACCATTAGTTTCAAAAGTATCAGGCAAGCTCTTTACCCCAGTGGTCTGTCCAGTGTCACTGTTTTAAAAATTCATTTCTGGAAACAATTACATATATGATAAACGTCAGTTTTAAAATTCAGTTTACTGCATTAAGAATTTGCTGACACAATTTTTCATAAAACAAAATTAGTCAATTAGAGCCTTTTTTTTGCAGCCTGCACGTTTTCTTTCAAGCGAAATAGCAATGATTGTTTTTGGTCTATAAAAGCATAGGCATTAAAGCTCCAAAGAATGATGTGCTAGAAAAAGTGTTGAATTGGAGGTACCTAAGAGAAAATGAACGTTACAGGTTTTTTTCCTTGACTTTAAATTTTATTATGTACATGGCTTGTTAGTTCCATTTGAAGAAATGAATATGCAAATATCGCTTGCTCTGAAACACATTTTATTTGAAAAAAACAGAAATTCTTTCACATGTTAATTAAAATGTAGCAACATCCTGATGTCTCTCTTCACCCAGTGCTAGAGCGGAGATGTTTCTGTGGTGATATGTGGCAGCTCTGTAAAAAAGCATGGCAAACTGGGCGATGTTCTGGACAGCATGCAAACAAAACTCTGGCTTTAGTGGCTTGTTTCTAGTTGGGTAAGAGTGTGATGCGTGGGCCTGAATTTTGGACCAGTGGATGCTCCTGTTGGGCTGTTTGGGCAGGCTTTTGCCTGCTTGAAATGGGGATGAAGCAGAAGACAGAATTTCAGCACTGCTGCTTCAACCTTCAAGCCATCCTTTAAGCTTAAATCCAAACAAAATTTGGTTTAATTTCTCAGGGAGATGCCTGATCTGTCATACTTGTGCAGAGGCGAAACTTCCTTAGTAGTCCAGTACCAAGTAGAAGAGCTTTTCCAACTCCATGGTCTGCTAGACTCCAAACCTAATTGACGTGAACTTAAAAAAATTTGATACCAAGGAATTGCTGGAAATACAAATACTCTGTTGTGTGTACCTGCAGCATGCAATTGAACTAAAAGCTCAGAATGTTTTGGACTAGGCACACAAAGGTAGTTGAGTGTTTTTAAAAACCCCATCATGGTCTCCATAAGGTTTAGGCTGCAAGAGATCATTAATGCAGCCTTGTTTGATGGTTATCCCGCTAAAGGTGCTTTGCAGTGGACATTGTGTACTGCCTGCTCTATTCCTGGCTGCTCAGGCAGCTGAGTAATTGTAAAAAGAGAAGTGAGAAAAATAGCAAGCTTGGCAGGTGAACTTAGTGAGTGAAATAATAGATTAAAAAGAAAAGTCTTCCATTTAGTGTGAAGTCATCATTATTTAGAATTTTTGGGTACACTCTCTTTATCTAGAAGAGCTAATCTTTGACTGTTTCACTGCTAAAGGAGCAACGTTTACAAATCCTGTGTCTATTTACTTGGGATGGAATTTCACCAAATGTGTTGATGTTAGCAATTCATTGTCTTTAAGCTAATTGACCAAATAAAATAATAAAAAGCCTATTGATTGCAGGTCTGTGCATCTTTGATGGTAAGTGTGGAAGATCTAAGCTGTTCTGAACTTCCCACAGTAAATTGCTTTTAAAGAATTGGAATTATGTCAGCTGAAAGACACAGAAATAGAATAACCAAATAGGATCTGATTGCTATTTGTCATGTCCCATCATTTCTTTCACTTCCTTTTGGGTTCCCTGCAAAACATTGAACTCGTCAATGCTGATGATTCTGTGTCAAGGGATGCCATGGCTTGCTGTGTAACATCCTAGGGGAAGGCAAGCGCTCCGTGATTATGGAGATTGTTTGGACCAGTTGCATCTAGGTGTTTTATACTTCAGTTAGGAGTGTTGCAATGTAACGTGCAGGGAGGATAAGACATGCAGGGGTTTTCATCATTCCTGTTTTGCTCTTGCTAATGCCCTGACTCCCTTGTGTTGGACTTCTGTTGTCTGGAAGGAAACAGAGTCTTGACTTTACAGTGTGACGTTGATGCTACAGACTGCATTTCTGTTCCATAGGTATGAGAATCTCCATTCCTCCAGCTACTGGATATTACTTTCAGAAAACCTAATAGATACACTGAACATTCTTCCTATTTAAATTAGTTTGGTCATAATGTGTCTCTTTCCTCTTCTCTTCCCCCTTCTTACTTTAAAACATCCAGTACAGGACTTTGTCTAACATGAACTGAAGGTTTTTTTACAGACTGTTGGATATGCCACCCATGTTTCCCATCTCCAACTCTAATAGGTGGAATTAATCTTGGATAAGTTGAAAACTCTCTGCTCCTTCGTTTGCCCTAAAACTGCAGGGCAATAGCCTCTAACGGTACTATAGATAATTTTATTTTTTGCTTACAGTTCTTGAATGTGTGTAGTGCTAGGAGTTGTTAATATTTTACTCTTAACAAAGCTTCCTTTGTTCACATTTGCTTAAATACTCAATTGTGACAAAAAAAAGCTCCTTGTTTTTGAAGAATTTTCAAGCACTTTAAATTTACTTTTTTTTTATAAAATAAGATTTTTCTTTTTCTATTTTCTTTCAAAACGTGTGCTGAAAACTGCTGAATGGCGATTGTCACATTCACTGTGTGGAAGCTGTGCTTTACAAGAGACCTCATGTGTAACAGTGGTGAAAATCTAATCGGGAGTGCTTCATGGAGCTGCGAAATTGTTGCTGGGTAAAACATTTTAACAGGGAAGCGAAGCTGTAGTTGCTAGAGAAGGTCATGATTGCAATCGCTGCGTTGACTGGGTGTGATTTGGATGAATCCTGATGGTCCAGAAGGAGACCTAGTTATGCCCGAACCTCTTGACTGCTATTTTCCATCCCAGTTTTCCTCTTGTGAAACAGTCATTATGTGGCTAAGGTTGGAAGGCAAAGCAGAAATTCTGATTACAGTCAACAAGCTCAGCATTCTGCATGCTCAGGTCCCTGGCGTAATGATACTGTGCACTGCAGTGCCATTTTCCACCGTCAACTTTGTGAGCAGGAACCTTCCCTGACCTGCTCTATAAATAAAGTCCATGTTGCATGCAAAGCCCGAAGTCCCCTTTAGATTTGTTAATAAAGAAAGCAACAAAAAATAGCGTGCTGAGCCGCTCCTAGGGCTCCTCCCCAAGGACTGCACTGTTCAGAGCTGAAGTCCTCGGCACACCAAGTGCTCTCTGTTTATCGTCCCTTGGAGCAGGGGTAGCAAGATGTGCTTTGCAGAGCCACTTAACCTGTTCCTGGAAGGAAGTGTATCTCATGCTTTCTCTTGGGCGGGGTTTGGTGGGTTTTTTTTGTCTTGGTTCTCACAGCATGCATATACTAAATGACATTTTGTATAATCTAATAGGCAGATTCCTGCTGTTATAGTAGGGAAATTCAGAGTCGAAGGTCCTGTGACTCCCAAGCCATAGTGTGCACTTCACACACGTCACTGCATTAGACTACCCTTGCAGTTGTGGCCAGGCAGAACTGAGAACTTAACAGAGGGCCTAACTGGCTGTGCTTGGCTGGTACCCATCTGTCCTGGCACTTACTTTCCTGAAGTACCTAAACAGCTCATTTTGCTCTCTGCTGCGTGGTATCACAGGGATCCTGAATTCCAGCTCTGCTGTGATGTTTTCCACTTTCTTGTGGTCCTGGTCTGTGTCTTTTGAAGGTGGCGTATTGATGATCCTCGGCCTCTTCTGGTATTGCTAGGAAAGAAAAAAGTAAGTCCTTTATCCAGAGCCACTGCAAGCTGGCGCAGCTCTGGTGGTGGATATGAAGCATGTATCCTTCCCCGTGACCAAACTGGTATCCATCAGTCTAGTGTAGCTCTATGGCATGTGCGTACGTGCAAAGCCACCTCCAGTTAAACTTCACCTTGGAAAGTAAGAGCCTTCTGCTGTGCAGACATCAAGAATGGGAGAGAAGAAGCATCAGTGAGAGCACTGTATGCCCTGATGCTGTGTTGTTGGAGACTAGAAGGATGGTGGCACCCTTGGACCGTTTGCCAAAGGGACTGTGGCTTCACTCCATATTGTTTCCTGGTGTTCGGTGCCTATCGAGCAGCATCCTTGTTTCTATGCCCAGCTGCCTCAGACCTCATTCACAATGGGTCACCAGTGGTTAACCACGCTGGTGGTATCCCAGCAGCTTTGCCTGCTGGAGGTGGTGGCTGTTACCTCCTTGGCCATCCCCACTCCTGGGATGGACACCGCCAGCAGGTTCATGCAAAGACAGCTGCCCTGACAACAGGGGTGCTGGGGGGAGCTGCTTCTGAGCCTTGGCCAGCGTTATGGTGCGTTGAAGTGCATACAGAAGGCAACTGGCACTTTGTCCAGAGCACAGACCGTGGCCTTTCGTCTTGGGAGCTGACTTGTGTAGAAGAGGAGCAGCTGTGTTGTGCACCAGCTTTAATCTCCTGGTGGCTTTCCAAAGTGCAGCCTATTCTGAGAGTTTAATCTTGTAATGGCTGAGGCCCAGCCCAGCTTCTCAGAGGAAAAGAAACAGGCTTTTGGTGAGTTGAGGAAGATAGAGGAGCATTTCTTACAGGCTTTTCTCCCTCCTGTTGCTCAACAGATCCAACCGTAGAGTCAGATCTACTGGGAGGCTGGCACTAGGAAATGCTTGGCCAGTTGGCAGGCCAACACCCAGAAACGATGCTGTAAGGTAACAAACCTTCTCAGTTCTTTAGAGCAGATCTGCCTATGAGCAGACGTTCCCCACTCTCAACCAGGCTCTGCTGACAGCAGCCTACAGGCATCTAGGCAGGTAGCAAGACTGAGAGAAAATAGCTCCGAGTTCGTTGAAAAGACATCAATGTCCAAATCCGACCACTGCACCCTCTCTCTTCAGCAAACGTGATCCACAGGAGTTCACAATGTTGAACCTGTGGGGCTAGAGGGATGGAAAATTTATCACTTCTACCTGCTCGGTGTCACTCTAAAGGGAGGCCACCATGCCGTGATTCCTGCAACCACCCTTAAAAAGACCCAGGCAAGGTGTCCTTGCCAGGCTGCACAGTGGAAGGATGCCGACAGCTGCATTTGCAGTCGTCATCCCTCAAGGAAAGCATCCCTATGCTTGCAGGTTTTCGTATTTGATTTTGAACTATGGTTACAGCCTGGAGTCCAGATTTGGCACCATTTCCCAGCTCTGCCATGGCTTCCTCGGGCGACCTTGGGCAAAGCAGGTAATATTTTCCTGCCACTGTCCCCAAATGGGAATCTTAATCAATCTTTAATTAACCCTGACTATTTTGTTTGTTTATGTTGCAAGCTGTTGGGAGGGCAGTCTTTTCTCACTTTAGCAGTGGACCACTGCCTTTTTTAGCTCTGGCCCTGGGATGTTGCTATAGGATAAGTACCATCAAAAGTAACAGGACGTTTCCTCACTTGGTGTCTACCATCGTGGCAGTCACAGCCACAGTAGAAATGCTGTCATTGCCTTGTTGATCCACAGTTTTGACTAAGTTTTGAATCCCAGCATGCATAACAGGAGTGTTCGGAGAAGCAGTTTCACAACATCTGTGAGGCTTGTGTTTAAAACAGGATTAAGAGGAACAAAACAAGGTATGTCCATGAAAAAGCCAGCTTTTTTCACAGTAAAACCTAATGTTTTAGGGATTTTTTTTTTTTACACATCATCTAGCTTTCATTTTATTTTTCTAAGTTTGAACAAGTATAAACAAAATGCTTTTTGTTTCTGAAGCCCTGTATTTATGAGAATCAGCATGACAAGAATGTGTATATAGTTTTAAAATGAGTATTTTTTTTCCTGTGAATATGAGTTGTGAAACGATTGTTTCATCCCTTTCTTTAGGAAAACAAGGCTTGTTCATTTTGGCCGGTATATTCTCTCTATGTTTGGTTGTGATGCAGGCAGAGATGACCAGAATTGTAAGCAGTGAAGTAAGTTTTCTGAGAAGAATTTAAAATTGCAATTCTGATCCAAAGTGGTGTATGATTGGATAGAATTTACGGACGATTTAAAAATATCTATTTAGGTGTTGGTTTGGGGGGTTTTTAAACTTACATATAGTTGTCTTACAGCCCCCGCTCCCCCTGAAAAAACATAAGAGACAAAAAGAGGAGACTTTAATGTGCTCTTGCTGTTTATACTGTGGATGCTTTCTCCTAGCTCTACTTGCGCTTCATGAAGGAGCGAGACATGTTTAGCAAATGGAGGTTTATTGTAGGACACGGATCTCTGAAGAGCTCTGAGTATTAGACTTGTTGTCTCAGTTTTTCGTTGAACGTATTTCTCCTGTCCTTGCATTCATGCATGCCTGTGCATATGTCAAACACAGTTTCATTTTGCTTAATTCACTACAGATTGTACCACAAGCACCTGGTCCACTTTTCCTCTGACTTCGTTGCATGACTTGGAGCAAACTGTAAAATCCCTGGGTTTTTTCCCTTTTGCCATCCTGAAAGCTGGAGTAGTAATATTCCTAGAGAGTTTGTGAAACGAGAATTGCTGTAAGCTAATGGATAGTGAACTACACACATGGCTAGCTGTGCCAGGTCACTGATCCTTGCTCTGCCAGGGTTTCAGTGTTGGTATTTATGTCAGCTTCCTTACCTCTAAAATGGAGATACTACACAGCTACTCCCTCCAAACCATACCTGAGCAATACATGCTCTTTGCATTGAATGGGAGAGTTCAGAAGTCATCAGTTGATGGTGTATTTTGCAAACTGGCAGAGAGGTCCACTAAAAGATCTCGAGCCCAGCAAAGTGGGTTGCTTCCAGCTTGTGTTTCTTGCCCATTGGCCACAAGAGCAACATCATAGCCTTGCCCAGAAGGTTCCCCATGGCTTAAAAACAGAGGCAGCTGCTGGGGTTATGAACTGCTTAGCAGCTCGCCTCAGCAGCAGGGGCTCCTGTAAATCGATCAGATCTGTCGTTACCTATAGATTTTGCAGCTGTCATGAGGAATGCTGTCTTTGCTGCACAGCTGTGGGAGTGAGAGCGGCAGAAATGCTGCCTGGGAGAGATGGATGTGTGGTCACATAAGGAGAGGGCAGGAAAGCATGGGCTTTTCTGGATGTGCCTTCACGCAAAAAGGATTTGGGGATTTTTGCAGGAAAGGGGGTGGCTTTTGTTTGTTCTGATGCACCCTGAAATGCCATGTGTAGTGGCATTTCTCTGCCTATTTTCTATTCCTTTCCAATGGTGTCTTTTAAGGGCATGTGGTCTGCTGATTGAAGACTGCTGATTGAAATCATGAATCACGACAGAGGTCCTAGTCTGTGAGCCAGGCAGCCTGTATGCTGCAGCCCAACAGTGGGCTCCTTTTCTGGGAGCCTGGCCCGGGGCCATCAAAACCTCAGTGCGCACCAAAGGGCAGGATGGCCCTGCTGCTGCTTCCTTCTCCTCCTTCCCCGTGCCCATGTCAGCTGTGCTGGTGCCATCCCAGCCATCTACCTTTTTTCCTTCCCGCATTTGAGTGTGACTCCAGAACAGGCAGCACCAGCTGCCGAGAGCCCTGGCACCCCCTCCTTTAGCTTTCAGAGAAGGGCAGTCTCTCAGCTGAAGTAATACATACACTTCCATCCTTTCTCTGTGTCTTGCATCACACACACAATCTGTTATTATGAAGAACATTGGTGTTGAACCAAGATATGGGCCATTGTCTTTCTGAAACTGCTGAGTACCTGCTGTCTTTAAATCTGAGCCCTTTTTCAAAACTCAGTTGGTCTTCTGTTAATTTAGATTAATGTCTTTAGAGCTAAAGATCAGGCCATCAACCTCAGTCAACCCAGGTAGAGCTGTCATGGGGATTTTCTTCTTGTTTCTTCAGTTTTGTGCATTAGCTCAATGAGAACATGGTAATGTACTGAGAGTCATTTCAATTTTTATACATGTATGCGTTTGTGAAATACTCATGCCACACGAGCTAGCAGTAGGGTGGGCTACCCACAGCTCCTCACTCGAGGCACTGCTCTTGCCTTCAAGTTGTGATGGAGGTGAACAACATCCAAGGCTTTCATAAGCCTGTTGAGGCCAAACAGTTGATTAAACCTTTGTTGGGTTGCGCCTAAATATGATCTGAATTTTATAATGTGCTGTTACTGTGAGGAACACGTGTTATTATCATGCTGGTGTTTTGCTGGTCATCAGAAACTGGTGCCTCTCTCAGAGAGGTGAATGTGGAAAAAGCAGGCTGGGTTAGCTGTGGTGGCTCCTACTCAAGATATATGTTGGTGAGTGATCTCCAGGTTGTGTTTCTATACCAGTCTTAATGGTGATGCTTCTTAAACTGTTTCACTTCACATTCTAGCCTGGTGCAGCCTCTTCTCACCAGCCTTAGGTCACCTAATTTGCTTATTTTTGGTCCAACTCTTCTCCAGAGCCCTTCCCTCCCACCCCTGAGGTTACTTAGTGATTTGGTGGGCAACTGAATCTTCAAAAGCCTCTCCCAGGAGATGGTGTAAGCTATGCTTGTGCTGTTCATGGGCTCAGGCCATGGCACACTCACATGAGATCTGTTAGATGAGGCCTCCTGAATGCAGAAGAGAACAGCACGTAATGAAAGCAAAGAGTCGAGTCCTCTGCGCCACCGTATCAGCACAGCCCCATCGATGTCCCTCTGGGAAGCTCTGGCAACATGACCACTCAATTCTTGCGGTTTTGCCTCATCTAAATTTTCCAAAAGAGATTTCAAGAGAGCGAGCATTTATGTGAAGCAGGCATAGCCTTGGCATCTGGCTCTGTCCCTTAGACCTCTCAGGGTCCCTCTTAGCCCCATTTCCAGATTACTAAAGGTTGGACTGAAAACTGAACCTTGCCCTTAATTCTTTTTTTCCATTTTGAAGTCAGGAAGATAAGTAAGTGTTCTTTTACATAAAAACTAACCCTTAGCAAAGTAGACAGATTTACTGAATTACCTCATTGCAAAATGAGTATGTTTCATTGTCACATTTTCTATTTTTTTACTCTAGCAAGAATATTTTTTTTTTTTTTAAAAACATGTTGATGCCATGGGGAAAATGCTTCATTGGCTATGAAATAGAGAGAGGGCACCACACACTGACCGCTCCAATAATGTGCACCAGTAAATATTGTGCAAGAGCTCAAGGATTCTAATTTTGGAATATATAATATATTAGAAGTTAAGCTGTTGCAAAAGCACACAAAAGACTTCTCTGAACCTTCATAAATTCTTATACTTTAAATTAGAAATAAAACAGTCTCTTTTTCATTAATGGCAAAAATGATAGGTCTTAACGGTGCCTAATATTCAGTTCATTGCAAATAGTACCAAATTTCTATGTATTCACCGCATATATTTTACTGCTGTAATTTGTGGTTCTCCCAAGCAGAATAATATTTTTACTTCACTGAATATACCAGTGCAAGTTAAAGGTCTCAGATGTATTCCTTTAAAATGACAGTTCATTCCAGCTAGGTCCCTGCTTTATATATCAGTACTTATTCATCAGAAAAGAAGTATAAAATATAATGTCATCCTTCTTAGTCCCAGATTCAAACAGCAGGGAGCCAAATCCTGAAACCCATAAAGTGCTCTGTATTCACACTGGGGCTCAGAGCACGCCTTTGTTGCAAGCTGCCCTCTGTTAAGGCATTTACCTGCATATTTGGTTAAGTAAACACCCCAGCACCAACCTGTCAAGGGTCTGCTTGCGTGGCAGCCTCAGCTGGTGGCAGGCTGGCTTGTCGCAGCCTTGCCAAGAGCACTGGAGGGACTCCCAGCTTCATTTCTGCTCCTTGGCCAGCTCTACAAATATGTGAGGATTTTCTGCACTGTTTGGTAGGCAGTGATTAATGGATGCTTGGTGTGGCAGAGAGACGAGTGAAACAGGTGAGGAAGATGCTTGTGCACAGCAGAGAGAGATTTGCTCAGCTGGGGTATGAGGACACCCTAATGTTCAGCAGAACCAGCACGTTTCACGTTACCTTCTGGTCCGTAACTCTCGAGAAGGCAGCTATGCCTGTCTGTCTTGCACTGAATAGGTGTGCACACAATCTCTGCCATCTCCCCAGCACATCTGGAGCACAAACGGGGGAAGAGGCATGGGAGCCTTTCACAATTCAGCAGGGCATGATCTCTGAAACATCTGCCTCTCAGCTGAGATTTTGTTGACTCTGAGTATTGAGAAACCAGAGCAAAAGAGAAGATGAAATGAAGACTCCTAAGCAGTTTTCTGCAATACTTCCTTTAGCAGGTTGTAGATGGGATGTGAGTGTCAGACTACTGCAGAATCATTTTTTCAGAGTGTTTTGGGAATGTGCCTCAAATTGTAAGCTGTGCCAGTACCTTTGTGTTACACAAGTGAGTGTACGTGCGTGTGACACATGCTTCGGTTAGTTACTTAAAATGTTGGAATTCACTTCTCTGTGTATGAGTCTGCATGTGTGTACACACACACATACAGCACACTTGTGTTAATTACTTAAACCTAAAAATGCTAGAAGTCACGCCTTGATTCTTTTTTTTTTCTCCTTTTTCTTTTTTTATATAGCAGATGTTGTTAAAATTTACACCAGACTGTAAATCTTGTTCCAAAGGACTAGATCCTGAAGAAGTCTAACGACTCCTTCCCCTGCTCTTCAGTTGCTCTCCAAAGTGGTTGTGGTAAAACCCACTTCTCCAGCTACTTTGTAGGTGTTCTCCCAATTCAGAGAGGAGAAAACAAATGTGTTGGTTTGTTGTTTGGCCTTGTGGAAGTCCTTTTCTGATTTTGATGGGCATTTTACTACAGCATCCAGTCAGAGACACTTAAGGTAAGTACTACTGAGAGAGGCAATTGATGCGAAATCCTTCCTTACCATTTTCTCAGTAGCTAAGAAGAAACGGTGTTTTACCTACCAGAGCGTTATTAAGGGAGACTCAGCCATAGCAGCTGGTGTCAGCAATATGCCTTGCAATCAAACAAGAAATATGGTAGATACTCCAAGACATGAGATAACTGCCAAGGCTTATTGCAGAGCAAAGAGCTTTTCAAAAAATGTTTTCTCTGAAGAGCATCAGATTTCACTCACTTCTCACAGCACAGACATGCCTTGGCAATCATGATTAGCCTCATTTGGGCCTGTGGAATCCATTATTTTGTAGGTAGTCTCGTAGCTGGCAGGATGACAAACAGTTGATTCCTCTTTTGAGAGAAATCGGAGCAAAAGACACAGAGCTTTAATTCAGTGTTCCCCCACCTAAGCCATTTTTCCCTTCCTGCTTATTGCTTAGGGCAAGACGCCTAATGTTTGTCTTGATGGCTCTGTCAGGCTCTTGACATCCTAAATATATCTCATACCTGGATAAGGACGAATCTTTAATGAACTTCAGGCTTTTGTTCCTTTTAAAGTCAGACAAGGAGAGTTTACAGTTCGTCTGGCACGGAAGATACAAAGAGCTATGCAAATAATAATTATTCTTAATTAGCTACATTTGCCTAGTTGCCAAGTGATCTTTCTATGCATTTGATATTTCAGGAGGAGGAAGAAGCGGGATGGTTATCCGAATCCATTTACCCAACCCGGTTACACATGGGCTGAATGACCAAGGGGAGGAAGACCTAGACTCAAACTTGTATGCAAGAATTCTCTAGGGTTAGATTTTACCAGGCAAGGTTATTTCCCAAACAGCTGTTTCATTGTTGGGGTTTTTTACCACTCTGTCAGTCTGTGTCTCCGTTCCCCGTCTCTGAGCGCTCCTGGGCTGAGCTGGCAGCACTTGGAATTAGATGTAATGTAGGTTCCTGCCCTGGAAAGCTGCACTCAGCAGCCCTGGAGTATCAAACCCGGCTGCCAGCACCTCTTGGTCTACCTTTGCATGCACAGAAGGCTTTCCCAAGGGAGAGTGGCAGCATCTTGGTAGTCATTTTGTACCCAGACCTTTTCTAGAGGGGCACCGTTAAATAAACTTTCTTGGAAAATTGTCAGCTATCTTTTTTTTTATTTTATTTTTAGACCTGGAGCTGGAAGCAGTGTGCATTAATGCCTCTCTCCCCTTTTATAAAGGGGCTCACAGCCTAGATGAGGTTTAATTCATGTCTCCATTGCAGGGACCGGATCTCCACATCTCGCTTGTCTTAGCTGCAGGGCTGTGTTGCAAAAGGCTGGTGGGTGCTCAGCGTCAGGCTCTTCTTTGGCAGCAGGAGCCAGCTACAGAAGAAGTGCTGCACAGGGTCAGCTTTGCAGCGCTTACCTCCATTTCTGGATCTGCACTTTCACTTTTTTCTTGTTGTATTTCTTTTTCTTTTTTTTTTTTTTTATTATGGGAGAGTGATGTCCAGGTGGCTGATCCTGCTGCAATTTAATGGCAGCTTGCTCATCTGTTGGTGTTCTGGAAAGAATAAGAGGCCAACTGCCAAGGAAGGTTTGGCTGAATGACTTGTAGCCGTAATTGAATTTCACACAGTACTTGTATGGTCCTTTTTTTCCCCCCTTTCATGCTAACTACTCTTACTGCTTCTTTTTAATTGATGAATTTAAAAGGATGAGAGAGTTGCAGTGAATTAAGAAGTTAGTGCTGTTTTTTTGTGTAAACTGGTGACAACAAGGGGATATGCTGCTGGCTGAAGGGTCACAGCAGAAGCCTACCCAGCTCATTTTTCTGCTTATGATAGTGGTGAGCCGTGGCCAGTGCTCTGACAAACACTTTGACTGGCATAAGCAACCTTTTTGTTTCCCTGTTTGTTTTTTCAGGGATGAATTAGTTTTTCACATTGCTTTATCTCTGCAATGGTGCTCTAAACATAAAAAATCTCATCAACAGAGAGATTTATACACATTCAAAAATTGCGTATTTCTTCTGAAGATGAACTTTGAATATAACAATACTCGCTGTTTCTTTTTTTCCCAGTGCAGTATATTTCAGGATTCATTATACCTTAAGTGAATTATCTTTACTTGAGGAAAAATTATTTACCTCTTGGAATAATACATTTAGAAGTGCAGCGCAATCACATTCAGAATCTGCTGAGGCTGATGAAGTGTGTCTGCTTCTTCAGGGAAGCAAGTCACTGTGACTGCCACCTGGAATAATAACAAGAGAGAGAGACAAAGAAAGAGCAGAAATTATTCATGGAATTTTGGGAAATACAAATGTTTGCAGAACTGTTGAGAACCATCTCACTGATCTCTGCTCTGTGCAACAGCATTAGCTCTTGCAGGGCTGGGCACGTAGCAAGCATTTTACTGTTTCACCCTAAAACTCAGAATCCCAATGTTTTATTGGCTTTCTACAGGACTGGTATTTTTTTTTTCCCTTAGCAAAATATATAAAGGCATAATCTTTTGTGTACTTTGGTACCTAAGATTGGCAAAGAGGTTATAATATTTAAGCTTGTAGAAAACTGGCCTCGAGGGGACAGTGCCATGGAAAAGCATTTGTTATTTTTTGGGTTTGAGGTAGAGTCCGTGTGAGGGCTTGGGCCTCTGATGCCTGTCATTCGTTATATGAATGTCTAATAAAAAGATGGCTTCCTTCAAAAATAGTCTGGTTTGATTTATAATACACAAGGCAATTTAGTAGGAAACCATAACTTTTTTCATCTCACAGAAATTTCTAGTGGACAAGAATTAATGTATATTAGTGGTTTCCTGGGTCCTGATGACTGTCAGTTACACTGACGGGTGTTTTAACATTAATAATCCTCAGTATTATTTTAGTGAACATTTATTATATTTAGTTATTATGTATTAAAAAGCAGATTGAAAGCACTGACATTTTAAGGAAGCCCAAATTAATGGTTTGAAAGGTTTCACATATTTATCAGATGAATGGAAATCTAAGGGGAAAAAAAATCCACTTACGAAAAATGACAGCTTTGATTTCTGCAAATCCATAGATACCATGTTTAAGGATCTAATTTAGGTTGTGGTTTGTGAAAGCGTTTATGGATTATTGACATTTCCAATCTTCATACTTCACAGCAAAATTAATTAGGAGGTGATAATTTTGAGAATGCATTATATGAGCTATTGTAGCACAAGGTACTTGTAGAGCACCTTCATTCGCTGATGCCTGGGTATTATATGAAAAATGTAATTCGGAAACAGAGAAGGGAGATTATTCCTCCCCTTTATTAAATAAAGGATTAGCACTTCATTTGCTGTAAAAGGCAGGCATTTCTTCTATGCAATAAATGAAGATTATTTTTTTTCCCCCAGCCTTATGGGAGGAAGTGTAATGTGCACACACAGGTACATACAGTCAAGGAGAGGGAAGTACTCCGTTTACTGAAACCTTAAATTTTCTTGGAAATATAAATAGTGTTACAGACTAAGTGGGTCCCACCATTATAATCATTTAAACCTAAACAAACTTTAAAACTTAGCTTGTGGAATAGTTTTGGTCTGGTGGAGAGCTGCAATGGAGAGGTTTGAAGTTGCATGTGGTTCTTTCATAACAGAAATTGGCAGCCATCAGAAAGTTAATTGATAGCAATGTAATTGATAAGAATAATTTCTTCATTCCTCTGACTGGAGAATGAAAATCTGAGTGCTTTACATTCAAGTGTCAGGTCGCTCTTGGACTGCAAAGCCAGGTAATGTTAATGGGGTCTGTTCCCCATTTAAATGTGTGTGTACGCGCTTGCCGTTGGCACAAGTGAATATCCCCCAGGTAAAGCAGCAGCAGAGCACAAAATGCAGTCTGTTATGTATTTAGTTATCATACCTTGCCAAAGGAAGCTGACACTGTTCTTGCTCTGAAAAGGAAAGGGAAATGATTTCTAGAAAACGTGTTGCATTGGCGGGGG
>Ga0065711_1029297_pt1 | contig 36743 bp, 19 predicted proteins | sample Hoacrofraction12_FD_59098 | JGI IMG/M metagenome (GOLD analysis project Ga0065711, IMG submission 59098) | Hoatzin crop microbial communities from Cojedes, Venezuela - Epithelial fraction 12 v2 (version 2) | ecosystem: Host-associated > Birds > Digestive system > Esophagus > Crop | place... | reverse complement strand
GTTAAACAAGACTGGGCCCAGTACTGACCCCTGGGGGACACCACTAGTTACCAGCCTCCAACTAGACTCAGCGCCACTGATGACAACCCTCTGAGTTCTGCCATTCAGCCAGTTCTCAATCCACTTCACCGACCACTCATCCAGCCCACACTTCCTGAGCTTTAAATAGGTACACAAAATCATGAAAACTCCCTTTAAAGATTAAATAGGAAGAGCATGCAAACACGGGGCATTTTTTAGACATACATTGAAATCAAGATGTAAATGTCTTATTAGAGAGGTGCAGAGACAAATTAGAGATGACACCTTTCTGGCATGGTAACGGTTGTCACTTTGTAATGAACAATTGAGGATTTGTAGCTTTTAGTGTTATTCATTACTCTGTAGAATAAGACTTGTAAACTACTTGTTATCCCGCAGATCAGGCGGATGTGTCGCTGTGGATGTGATTCCCGTCACAGATGCAGTTGGCACTTTTCTTCCCGGTCCTATTAGCAGTTATTTTCTAGCAGCTTCACTCTTCTGTTTACTCAGTTACCATTAGCTGAGTTGGCAGCTCTGGTTTCCCAGGACCCAGTGCAGTATTAAGTGGCTGCAGAATTTATTCTAGAATGGCTTTCAAGTCCTCTTTTTTCTTCACCAGTCTAGTTGCAGAGCTACAGTTAACAAACCTCATTGCAGCTACGCACTGGAAGGAGTCTTCTACTGAGAACAGCAGCAATGAGGCAAGGGGGAACGGCTCATACTGGATATACATGTTATCCCAAATTGAAATCACAGCTTGGAGTGATTTCCACACTTCTGCGGCAGGTTACCCACTTCTAAGTACTGCAGGATCATTCCCGCAGAGAACAGTACTGCTGGAAAGCATATGCTTTTCTAGAAAGTAGCTTCCTAAAAACCCTTTGTCTTGCTCCAGATTGTGCGCAACGTGAAAGGCAGGAGGGTAAGAGAAGAAGAGATGCTACAGTAGTTTATTTACCTTCCATCAAATCAGAAAACCTGAATATTGAGTTGTGCTGTAACATACCGCAGACACTTCCAATACAGTCTATACAGTTGTTTGCAAAGGAGATCCATAGCACTTTCTCAAAGCAAGGTGTTGGGCACTTGGGACAGGAGATGCTGGCTAATCAAAGGGAGGTGCTGCCAGATTTGCCTCTCTGAAATCCTGGTAAAAACATCACGGTCAAGACAGAATTTTGTTGCATTGCTGTAATGTACAGATAAGTGTTTAAAAATAATTTAAAATAATTAAAGCCAGCATTTTGAAATCTATAGTTAGCTCAGTACCTGGATAAACCAATATATGAGTACCGAAATAAGTAAACAAACAATTTTCAATGAAGCTAAATCCCAGTGCCTTCTATTGGCTCAGTAATGGTTGTGGCTAAATTCAGCTACACGTAGCAGAGCTCCGTGCCATTACACGACTTGGACTCCTTAATTCATTAAATTCCAAATCTCGGAGAAGATTCGGCACTTAATAATGCATTAGCAGGGCTGGATGAAATTAGTTTGCACTTGCATGTTATTTTTTTTCCTAATAAATTAAGAAGTCAGGAACTATGATGTGTCTGAAGACCCTCAGGAGAAAGTATCCTGAGGTACAGAGCTTTATAGCATGGGATGTGCTTATTTAATTTCTGGCTTATAGCGCATTCGCTAGAGGTTTTCTCAGGACTTTCTGGGACTTCACAGCCAGTCTTTAAGTAAGAGAAGAAGATGGATTTTTGAATTAAGAGAATTCTGTAAAGAGTGGAGGGAGGGATTTTTCATGAATTTTATCAGGATGAATATGCATTTAGACATAGATATTAGAGCCAGTGCTTGCAGAAACCTGCTAAATTTGCCAAGAAGCATTACCAATTAACACAGTTAATTAACAAGAAGCTATGTTAAAATTAGTTTGGGGTTGGAGGAGGGGAGAGAAAGTGAATTGTAATTAGAAAAAGAAATCACAGCTACTATATAGAGAACTGGTAGGGAAGTTTGCAGGTCTTGCTGCTGGAAGAAGCACTGCATTGCGGCTATGCCTCGTTCATTCGTTCCATTCTCAGTTTTCTAGGAAAGATCTACTTTGGAGTTAAGTATCACGATTTCCAAGCAATATTGATTACCGTAATCAAATTTAACTTTCTGCAGGCTAACATAACAATAAAAAAAGTCTTAATTTTTCAGAACTTCTCAGAAAGGTGAGAGTCTCAGTGTTTCTTGAGCATCTGATGTTCAAGAAATTATGCTGATTTTCTGCAGTTAAGGATTTGGATCCTGCTGAGTAGAATTTGCTCAAAGAAAAATGCCGACTTTCCCAGCTTGTATTACCCTGCATGCTGTTACTAAGCAAAGAGGAGAAATCAAGGCATTTATCTTCACAAATTGAAATGATTTTCGCACTAGAAATATATGCAAGCTACCCATGAAGTAATGAATGTCTCACATGTTTTATTTTCCAAATGAAAAGTAAACTACAATTTATTGAACAGATTCCTGAATAGGCCTGATGTTAGCCCAGGGAATTTTCAAATCCTTCTCAAATATATTTCTTCATTTCAAAAATGAAATTGGGCATATGGATTAGGGCATGTGAAGCAAGACTGAATCTTAAGTTCACCATGGCATGATGAGGCACATGACTAATAGTATACATTGCAAAGGTTTTAATAAGATAGCTGCTCCCATGGTTGTATAGAGGAGATACAGTTTATCCTGTCTTGGCTAGTGTAATTAAACATTTCCAGAAAAGGTATCAGACTTTTATAGAAAAGCACCCTCTTGCCAATGTTCTGCACAAAAGGGAAAGCATTTCCTGCTACGGCCTACGGTCAGAGTCATAATACAATCCATTCAGCTTCAAGAGAGAGCAAATTCCAGCCTTGCTGTTGAGGTAGAAACTTGATTAATAGAAGCGCATGAGACCTGGACAACCGATACTCTGATTTCTCTAGCCGATGCTGTTTTGACCATCTTGAGGTGAGATCATAGAATTGTAGAATGGTTTTGGATGGAAGACACCTTTAAGATCATCTAGTTCCAACCCCCCTGCCAGGGGCAGGGACACCTTCCACTAGACTAGGTTGCTCAAAGCCCCGTCCAACCTGGTCTTGACATTGCCAGAGAAGGGGCATCCACAACTTCTCTGGGAAACCTGGTCCAGTGCCTCACCACCCTCATAGTAAAGAATTTCTTTCTTATATCTACTCTACATCCACCCTCTTTCAGCTCGAAGCCATTACCCCTTGTCCTATCACTGCATGCCCTTGTAAAAAGTTCCTCTCCAGCTTTCTTGTAGGCCCTTTCAGGTACTGGAAGGCTGCTAGAAGGTCTGCCTGGAGCCCCCTCGCCTGCAGGCTCAACAGCCCCAACTCTGTCAGCCTTTTTGTAGAAGAGGTGCTCCATTCCTCCGATCATTTTTGTGGCCTCCTCTGGACCCACTCCAACAGCTCCATGTCTTTCCTGTGCTGGGGGCTCCAGAGCTGGATGCAGGACTCCAGGTGCGATCTCACTGAGATAATCCGTTGAGATAGTCTGGAATTAGGTGGTCAGGGCATTCAGATTTTATTTCTTATGTGCCGTTCATCATTACAGTTTAGGCAAATCCAAATCTTGTGCTTCTTTTATGTTACCGTGTGGATGTGTACTCTGATCCCCACTGACCTCACTGTACCTCTTTAATATGTGTTACATATGTGAGTACACATGAGCTGTAATACAAATAAAAAAAAAATTCATTACGTAATGCCTAATTTTCAATTCAGACAGACCAAACCAACATCTGTACTATTTCCCTATGCGACAGCTTTTCTGGAGGTCTTTTTAACCAGCTAAATCACATTTTTGTGCTGGTAGAGGCCAAGGGTGGAGTACACACTGGGTTAGTCGTGCTACTAATGGGTATTTTTTAAAGACGTGCAGGCATATTTTTGAAGTATAGTTTAGGTCACACATTTTGATATTATTGAAATAGATGGGACCCAGCCACTAACGAATGGGACCTTCTGTTTGTGCCCAGTCAGTTTATAAATAACATCAGTCAGGAACTCTGCTGTAGATCTGCAGAGACTGTATCTGTGAAGAGCTCTGGTTACTGTATTTGTATCTTAAGTACATGGATGTGGAGTTGTCTAATGGCTCTGTGGCTCTTACGAAGTGCCTACATAGATACTGAAATTAGCTTGATGTCTTCTAAACACCTTAAATCATTACTTATTGCTCTGGCTGCATTCAAGAAAGGTTAGAAGAGATAATATTTTTACTCTTTCTATGAAAGATTTGCTTTTTAGTTTAACATAACATTTATTTGACTTTTTAATGCAGTCGATACATCCTGAAAAGGTCTGTATGTACAAGCAGTTCTATTTAAGGTTTATTAGAAATGACATTAATAGCAAATCTAGTAGCTTCTGCTTCCCATTCTCCATTAGAAATCACGATCCTTTGTTTTTCCAGACATAATTACCTCCATGTGAGCCAGTTCTAACAAGGCAGAATTAAGAGTTCACATTATAAATGAGCAGCAGGAACATATGGACCGAGAAAATAGACAGATTTCATGCAAATATCAATAAAGGTGATTAGTAAAGCAATAAAAGCATTTGGCTTATGTGTTCCTAATAAAGACTGCCTAACTGGAAAGGTCTTGTGGCCAGTTGGAGGTCCGGAGAGTTCAATGTTCTGCTTCTGTACATTACAAAGTCAGGTTTTGGGTTGTTAGAAGAAGACACTGCCATGAGTGGTGTCAGACTGCCAGGCCCAGTATAAAAATTCATAATTTTCACAGACTCGTTTCACTTAAGGGCTGAAAGCATTAGATTTCGTCCAGCAAAACAGATACTGAGCTGAGGAGCTTACATTTGGTTAAAGTACTGCTGTGAGTAGGTAAAACAGGATTAGGGCCCCTTTAGCCTGGGTTTCAGTTTTCCGGTTTATGAACCTTCACTTGCAGATTCCCCTGCTAGCGAGCCTTCCCAGTGTGTCTCTCTCCTTAGTCTTTCTGGAGTTATTGCTCTTCTGCAGTGCTTTGAGTTTGCTGTTTTGTGGTGATGCTGGTGCGCTCCCATATTTCCCTGTTCCATATGGATCTATGCCCTTTGGTAGATTTGTTTGTCCTGCATTTTCTCTCACTTCTGTAGCTGCCAGAAATGGAGGAGAGCAGCAGAGCCTCTGTCAACACAGAAGATAGGAAACAGCTGCAATATATATATATATATATATATATATAAAAGATGTATTGCACGTCTGCATATTCCTGATATTCCTGTCCAGGATTTTGTGGAGAGAAACGTCGTTGCACATCGTGTAGCATTCGCTTGTTGACTCACATGTGCTCTGGACTCATCGGAATATCAACACATATATTTGGACGTTATCTGTGTGTGCTTTGGAGTTGCTGCCCATGTAGCTGGTGTGCACACGCACTTTCGGTTGAATTTCTGGACAGCCAAATCAAGCCAGTAGCTCAGACTTGCCTCTCAGCTATCTAGAAAAGTATCAGAAGTCCTGAGAATTTGTTTGAACATGATTTCCTAACAGAGATATGTGGGGAAACCTAGGCAGTCCTTATCTACATCAGGGGGTTAAGCCCACCTCCCCCTTCTTCTCACATGCTCTGAGCTGCTAAGAGGGACGCCGATGTGGACGTGTATTTTTTGTGGGGGATGATGAGTGTATGTGTAACGAGCTGTGTTTAGTCTTGAGAACAACAATGGTTTCCTAGTCAGGTAGATCATACCATATGGAAAGCCATCCAGTGATTTTGTTGTTATTTCTTATTTACTAATGAATGAACGCTTGGAAGAAAAGAATTCTTCACTTAAAATTCAGTTAGCGAACTTCTTTCAGTCGTAAATACAGGAAAATGCTCGTTGCTCCAGGTCCTTAGGCAGAATGAGGTGATGCAGTAAGATATTTGATGGCAATAGGCTTTTCCATTGTATGTTTTAGGTTTACTTTTCTTGAAGAAAATCTCTCATGACTGTCCCTGGCTCCTGTATATATTTCTGTCTCTTAAAGTGAGGTCTTGTGATGAATTCAGAGAGGCCTTTGAAAAACAATGCTGTGAAGTATTTGCGTATAGTAGATCTTGTTATCTTTGAATCACTTTGAAATCCTGTACATTTAATTCTTTTTCTTCCACTTAATAACATTTTTTCTCCTCGATATTAACAATGGATATAAGACCTTGACTGTAACCTTGCTTTCCCTAGTTTTGCTGTAACCATAAAGACTTCTAGCCAGAGCCCGCTCTCGGGTTTTTTTGCAGTGTGCTCTGGGAGGACAGGAGAGCTTTCTCAGCTTGAACCAAAGCTTCATGCATTTCACTTAGCTTTTGATCGATTTTGTTGCTGCTCACTGTTGGTACTGTATTGAAGTTGTATTTTTATTGTTGTAAGCTCCTGTGTGCTGTGGTGGTTGGCAATCTAGAAATGTGTTAAATAATATTGATTTATTTTTTTTTCCCACTTGGCAAGCGTTTTATTTTACTTTGTCTCTAATACTATTTTAAGTATCATTTACTGGTTTTATTTTCTTTCTTATTTACGACTTGGCATCTCATAGAGCAAGGGGCCATCGCAGTGCCTGGAGAGAAGTCCTGAGAGAGAGGGTGCTCACAAGAATATACTTTCCAGTTCTGATGCTAACTGCCTTTAGATAACAAGAGGAGTTTGCATGCTCTATTCTTCTGACATCATTTAATAGTAGGTTTCCATCTTTGTCTCAGAAAAATAGGAATTATTTTGATTTTCACTGCAGTATACATAACCTATCAGGTAGTCACCCTAAATAGGTATTTGGAGAAATCAGCTTCCAGAAAACATCCTTCCAGGACCTCCAAGAGCCAACAAGATGATACAAGAAGACCTGTCCATTTCTGATATCTTTCACAATAAATACACGCATTTAGGTGTTTTTCACTTAATGATAAACTGTGGGTCCATCTATTCGATGTGACTTTTTCTGAATTGTCTTTATGTGGTATGTGAAGATACTGGGGAAAGGAAAGCTGTCCTTCATTAGGGGGAAATTAAGATTTTCTTTGAAGTGAAGGTCCTGCCTAGTGCTTCAGGAGTTATTACTGCATCTTGGAGCCTTCCAGAATTTCCATGCGGTTTTATCCTGAGTTGGAAATCTGTGCTGAGCGCCAAGCCATGCCGAGAAGAGTAAGGTGCAGAAAACAGCTGGGTGATAAATCTGTGGTTTCCAACAGGGGTTTTCACTGCAGCTATTAAGGGAGCACAGTGGCCTTTTAAGCTATGGTAATTGTCTGTGTCTGTTGAGACTTTTCTTGACATAATGGTGGGAGATCAGTTTTAAAATCAAAAGAGGTTAATATGGTGGTTTATTGGTCACAATTTATTTTTCTTACTTTTTGCTCTGTACAGATTCGCAAAGCTCTGAGTTGTTTCTGACAATGAAATGTTTCTTTAATAAACAGTGCTTCTACCTTAGCTTTTGCACAATTGTTGAAGCGTTTTGGTTTGGAGGAAAAATGTAGACCTCAGGTCAGGCTGTTATGGCATCTTCTCTGAAGCTGTGTGTGTATGTGCGAGGAGAAGAGGTTAACTGTTTTTCCTGAAAAGATTGCTTTATGTAAGAATTCTCAACAAAAATTTTCAGGAGAAATTCCAAAACTATGGAAAAATACTAGCAGTTCTTTTTTTCATTAGGGAAGTTTGAATCTTGCAGTATGGAAAGGGGTAAAAATAGAAGAAATTAATCAACTTCTAATAAATTTCCTTTCTGTGTAGGAAAGTAGGAAGGGATAGAAAAGGGGAATTTGGAGAATACCCCTCCGTGGGAGCATGAGCACTCTCATTTGTCAGTTGATTTTCCCTCTGTGAAGACTGATGAAACCTGACCTTGGATTCAGTTCTCCGTAGTTTGAAGTTGTAATTAGAATAATACATGAATTTCCGAGGGAAAGGTAGAATACAGATCTTTCCTGTGGACAAAAATAAAACAGCTTTTCTGTATAATTCAAGAATTTATTGCTGGTATGCGTGAAACCTAACAATTTGTTTAAAGAATATGAGTCTCAATAATAAGAATAAATTTATACACATATTCTCTATATATTTATAATTAGAATCTTTCTTTGTTGTTACACTCATCCTTCTCTTGCCCTTCTGGGTCCTAAGGTTGATGGTACCCATATTCCTGAAGAAGAACCCAGGGGCTGCAGCAAGTTATTAGCATCCTCTAGTTCTTCAGGCAACTTGAGGCTGTTTTTGTGTTTTCTGATACACCTTTTTCTCCTTGTTTTTTTTTTAACTCATGTCCAACTGAATTCACTGTATGTGGTGTATTTTACATACATTAGCTACATATGTTAGATACGTTTGTTGATCTCTTTTTGTTATTCCTAAAACTGCTTTTCCTGCTCCCAGGTCTGCATGTATTTGACCTACTGTTGATGAGCTGTTCATGGCTCTGGGTCTCCAGTGTCAGCCTGTGGTCTTTTTCTTCCCATGCCTGTTGTTCTCCACATGGCTTTCAAAGGCCTCTACTGTCATACCAGGCTTATACTCCTCTGTGCTATATCACGATCATAAAAACTACCGTCATATTCATAAACACTTCATTTTACCACTCAAAATTCCAAGTTTGTTCTATTACATAAAAATTACGGTTATAAAATACGAAGTTAAGTAAAACAAATTAGGCCTAGCCACCTGCTCATTAGGAAGTTTGATGATAAACTAAAGAAGCTGCAACGAAACTTCATTGAGACCAAGAAATGTTGAGACTGACTTTCCTGGGCTGCAGCAGTATGGTGGACTGATGATCTGGGTAGAGCCTAAAGAGTGAGAAATCTTTACATTACATGTGGAAATTTGGACTGTCTCTAGAAAAGAATTTTCCCGGGCTATTTTGCCTGGGAATTAACATTGATGATTTTGGAGCTCATCAGTGGCAGCATCAGTTCTCACCTTTTTTTTGGTGTGCAGACCACTTTGAGACGTATTTCTACGGGTGTTTCTACTCACTGTTTCCAAACCCTGTTTCTATCATGAAGACCATGTAGAAACATGAAGCTAGAAAGGACTAATGCCACTTCACCTCTGAATGGCACTAGCTGTGATTGACTGTAGGGATAGGCATTAGAGTCAGTTGTTTAGGTGAGCGAAGCCAAGGGCACTGAAAAACCCAACCATGATTCTGCTCCATCCTTTGCCAGGCCAGCTGATGTCTCTTAGGGAGAGCCCAGAGGAGGCAGAGCAGCAGCCGTACTGTGAATGAGGGGACTTCGGGGCTTTCCGAAAACAGCAGTTTGTGTCACCGTCCTTCATCTGTCTTCTCTGTCCTGGAAGCAGATAAACCTTGTCCTGTTGTCCTTAGAGTGGCCATAGTCTGAGGCATATGCTTGTGGGAAGCCTTGAACCAGTGCTGCCTGAATCTATTCGTGGCTTTAATTCATTTCAACCACGGAGGTTGACATATGTTTTTTTTTTCTTGGAAGCACATACAGTATGACTGCATTTCTAGACATAGACACACTCTCAGATCTCCAGACTGCCTTTTGCATTTAGAGTGAAGGAGGCCTTTGTGCTTCCCTCCTCTAGGGTAGCCAGTGGCACCACAAACATTAAATATAGATTAATTTCAACGGATTTATAACTATACCTACGGCATCCAATCTTCACCATCTTGTCTTTTAAAATTTGCATTACATCACAACACAGAAATAGTCTGGGGTTTTTTTTTATGGGTTAGCATTAGTTGATATGTTATGAATTTGTCTCAATCATCTGAGTAATAAAACAGGCATTTTCTGTCAAATCCCTCTTACGGATAGACACTGTCGTATCTCTCATTGAACGCTGTTGCTGTCTTTGGCTGCCTACAAAGGCGCCACTTGGACAAGTTTGTTGCATCAATTCTGTGTAACTTACCTTCCAGTTACACTGATGCCATAACGTACACCTCACTCCCTTTTACTAATGTAAGTGGAGCCTTTTTCTCAGACCTGTTATGAAGCTCATTTACAATTTTAATGAGGGCATGTTGGGGGAGTTAAACTTAGGAGATAGTGTTCATGCAGAACATTATTTATGTCTAACGCTGCAATTGTATGCATGACATTTTGCAGACAAATGTAAGACGTGAATCCTGATTCAGTTATAATCTGAACTGAATACAATGCAGGGTGCAGGACTGGGGCAGTGAGCAAAGGGAGATGGCAAAGCGAATGCTGAGGTTACGATAACCAAATCCTGTGACAAAGGTGTGTTTTCCATGTCCGTTTCAATATCACTGACTTCAGTTTCTAAACCAGACGTGCCCCTTGTAGCTGTCAATAACTGCCAATGTCTGGACGAGTCTGCATTTGAGAATCTATTTGATAACCTAATTCCCCTCACTCAATTGATTTCTGACCTGACTTTCATTCCTGATTCAAATGGTTTTCTTAATAGCTTAGCTACCGACAGCTGCCAGTAATTGATACTTATTAAATATATTTTTTAATGTATCTCAGCTTTTTTATCACCCATCTGCTTTTAAACTGCCCATTTGTATGGATTCTTCACATAAGTATTTTGTGGCTCATTTGATTCTCTGCATAATTAATTAATTGCTTCTCACTTAGTTTTCCACATAACTAATCTGCTGCCACATAATTAACAAACTCTTTAATTCCTTATTAATTATTTACTGTTCTTTTGAATATATTAATTAATTGACAGTTTAAATTTGCTGCTGTGCTGATTTGACATCTAGTTAATTGTTTTGATTAATCAATTAATTAGCTGCTTACTCTCTGCTTAAAAGTATAACCCCACGACTGCCATGCAAATGTTCTCGTGCCCTTCCCCGTTCTCTTCTCATTCAGTGCTATCATCTCAGCCGCATCTGGATGCGCAACTCACTGTCCAGGCACACATGGTTACACATTAGTACATATAAGAAAGAAATTCTTTACAATGAGGATGGTGAGAGCCTGGCACAGGTTTCCCAGAGAAGCTGTGGATGCCTCCTCGCTGGAAGTGTTCAAGGCCAGGTTGGATGGAGCTCTGAGTAACCTGGTCTGGTGGAAGGTGTCCCTGCTCATGGCAGGGGGGTTGGAACCAGATGATCTTTAAGATCCCTTCCAACCCGAATCATCCTGTGATTCTCTGATTATGTGGACTTTTTGGGCTTATATGTATCCCTCCAGTGAAGCCATCTCTATAAGCTCGGTGATGCTCCTTATGTCGCTCATCTTCCTCCAGATATATTTTTCTTTCATGTGACACACTGCTCATACACTTGAACCTCAAGAGAAATTCAGCTCTGCTTAGTTATGCCAAAATGACAAGGGGAGAATCAGGAACAAAAGCATGAAAATATTGAGGGATGAAAATCCATGAGGTCAGTGTGATACAAGAACAGACCCAGAGTATTAAGCGTTTTTATGGCACACAGGGTGAGGGTGTTTCAGATGCAATATAACTTCTGAAGACGGTTGTGGTAAATTGATGTAGCTGATAAACTTCCTGAAACTTTATATTTATGTATAGCTCTTCCACTAGACTTACTTGTTGAGGCTATTTTTCTCTGGTTCTTCAGTGCAGAAGAATTTTAGCAGAAAAGAACCTTTTTCTTCACACTTTGCTGTATTTATGTGCTAATCTTGGACTTCAGATTTCACCACTGGTTGCTGTGTAAACTGCTGTTATTTTTGGGGACAAGGTCTTTGAAAGAGATGTTGCCTTAAAAAGCAGTTTGATGTTATATTATATCACAAATAAGCCAACAGAAAACATGCCCAATAACATGAAAACTCCTTCAAAATGGAATGTTTTTTTAAAGTTTTCCACAAGGTGTCAGCTGCTCTTCAAAGGTATTAAATTGTGGCTTCTTATGCAAGTGAGAGAAGTGAAATGGCTTTAGCAGGCACGCAACATGAAACACAGGGAGTACATTTATGTCTTTAAAAGAAGGTGCTAAGCAGAGTATTACATTTAATAGCAAGAGAACAACCAGGTGAGAATCCATATAGGTTGGACTTGCTCATATGTTTGATGGGTGCTCTCCTAATTTATTGTCTTGACGTTGATCAATCTACAGACTTAATAGAGTGGCTGCCAGAAATACAATATTTTGGGAGCATATAAGAATGCATAAAAACTGTGTTATCAATGAAAATTTTCAGATAAGTGCTATGATAGGTATACTGTTATAATATGTATTTTTAAAGTTATACTAAGCATAATATGTATGTTATAATATATCATAAAAGGACCATTTAGCGTGATCATGTGCCAGCTGAACCATATTGGACAGTAAAAGGCTGGAGCTGGTAGAGCAATTCCCTGGATCCTGGAGGTGATACTGCCCTGACTGCCCACCTCCTCCTCCTCCGGCGTGCCCTCAACTGTGGCAGCTTGATGTCCATTCACTAGCATAGGACCATAAACACCAAGTGCACGTGGACATCCTACATGCAGATAACCAAGTTCAGATGTCTTAATCTTGAGCTGAATCCCACCCCAAGGTGTTTTTAATTAAACACTGATAAGAAGGCACCAGCTGGTCCATGAAAAGTCACCTTTAGCAGTGGTCTCCATGCCCAAATGTATGGGACTTGCTCCTCTGGTGGGAAACATTGGAGAATATGCAGAAGTGGTTAATATTCCAAGGGAGTGGATGCAAGAGCCTGCTAATCTTTTTTTATCTCCAATTTTTGTGAAACTGATTATCATGAAAACTTGCCGTGGAAAAAATCCTGGGCAATACGCACAACCTACTGGCTTGCCTTTTTGCTGTAAGTGTAGAGATGAAGAATTTACAGTAGTTTGCTTTTCTCCGTTTACCTTAGGCAAATTAACTAGAGGCTTTTTTTTGGGGCTGTTTTACAATATATTGAGTCTAAATCATAAAGAATCTGAAAAAATTGGATTCCCTGAACATTTAGTCAGTAATAAGGAAAAACAAAAGATAAGACAGTTGTTATTCCTCTGATCCCACTTTAATTAGTCTATGATATAACGAGTGTGCTGCAAAGTATGGATCATCTCTTAGTCTGTATGTATCTGTGAAGAATGAAACTTTACTCTTAATGTTTCCAGGCAGTGCCTGATACAACAGCTATTAATAACTATGAACAGCGTTACGCGCACATTTCAGGGAGACTATTCATATGATTAAAATTAAGCGTTAAAGTTCGATAACTCAGTGGACCCAAACCCTAATAATACTCACATCGGAGATTTGCCATTGCAAAAAAATATATTGAAAAGAGGTACAATCTGAAAGAAAAATGAGCTTTTCAAGAAGTTAAAAAAATTGGAGGAGATGTGTCATGATATAGGAGAAATATGTAAAGAAGTGATACAGGTGGGAGAAATTAACATTTTTATCATCAAGAAATATATATGTATATATTTTGTGTCAACATTTCTTAACAGTGAGAAAAAATATACGTCAACAACCCCATGGTTGATAGGAATTATTAGAGAAGGTGAAACAGCTGAGCCTGCAGGAATATAGTTCCCATTCAGCTCTGTCTCACTGCATTTTTATGTCAGCATAAATCCACTGATTCAGTGAAATTCAGCCCACACCTTGATTTCTGTGTCTAACTGAAGCTGTGCAAGCAGAAGCCTGTACATTTCGGAGTTCTGGTTTTATTTACTGCTGATAGAGCACTTTTCCAGTGTGGTGCAGAGGATAACATGGTTATTCCGTTAATACTTGATTTTTTTTGTTTTAAACTAAGACTTCTTCCATGGCTTCCTGTGTGTTTAGTAGCTCCCTCTCAGATGTAAGTTACCTTTAATAATAGTGTATTCAAATTGAATTTTAGTATTTCTTTTCCTTAGTTTTCTTTCTTAAATGAAGAAGAATGGCATACAAAAATGTGATTACCCACTTGTTTAACAATCTGACAGTCGTGACATGTTGCTATTGGTTTCGTCAGCAGTGCTGGCAGGCAACATTTCAAATAAAAACATCTAAACCACCGGCTTTACATGTACACAAACATATTGAGTACTGAATGGATCTTTTTTTTCAGGTATTTGCCTTTCTATCTTTCTCCTAGAAGCAAAAGATTATGAAAATAGGTAAAATGTAAAAGATACACCCATCCTTTTGCAGGATTAGGCATTTTACTGAGTGTGTGATTGAGTAGTTGCGGCTGACAAAAAGGATGGAGGCAGGATACCAGAAACCATTGATTTGTCATGGATTTGTGTTGTATCTCAGCTTCAGTAGTCTGCTTTTTAATGTTTATATTTACTTGCTAACATTTGAAAGCTGTAAGAGAGGGTGCAGTGCTTATACTGGAAGCAGATCAGCCTGAGAACTAGATTGGCATTGTTCTAGCGAGACTGGAAAAATAACTGTAAGTCTTAAATGGGGAGCATTGGCTTCCTGTGCTGCTTTCTCTTCACTTTAGAATTTATTTAAAATTTCAATTTATTTGAAAATAAGATTTTCAGAGAAGCTTAATGTTCAACAACCTAATACTTTCATTACCCAGTATTAATTTTGCTTAATTATAAAACAACACACAGAACTTTTTGACACATCAACAAAACATTACCAGCAGCTTTCTTTTGAAATCTAAAAATGCGCAGGAAAAAGCATGTGCTGAGACATTTAATAATGCTCAGTCATTTTACAAAACTCGCTTGAAAGACAATAGAGTGTTTTAATGGATAAACTAGAACTCATTTACCCGTTATTATTTAACTTATGTTAGAAGCTGAACAGCACATTCTTTTGATGTCTGTGTACGTGCCTCAGTACTTTCAGAGAAAAGAACAGAAGTCTGTCTTTGAATTTGACTTAAAGCAGCTCAGTGGTGTCTCACAGCTTTGCGGAAAGGAGGGAGTTGCCTGTACTTAATGTTTCAACATTAAGCTTGGTCTTAGAGGGTTAGTTTTGCCCAGCTCTTGTGTAGGGAAGTAATTACCAAAACAAACACTTGCCTTCTCATTGCAGTTTTGGCTTAGCTACTCCCCATAATTCATTTCTTGCCCAGTATGGTAGAGGAGGTAGCTGGGTTTCAATCCTGTGGAATAAACCAAAAATACTGGAGCTACCTCTTACTCGTAGTGTTCTGGTAGACTTGTGGTTTGAGCAGTCGAAAGGACAGCGTGCTCGTCTGTGTAAAATGGGAAGTCAGAGTAGACTTCTTTTGGGTCACTCCTATATAAGATGTAATATTGTATTTGATTAAAGAGGTTCCAGAGTTACACTTCATCCTGACTGGAGCTTCAACAGTTGGAGAAATCTGTTTCCCCTTAATTCCTCTTTCCCACTGTCAACTGGGAGCCGCAGAAACCAGGATGAAATTGGTCCTTTAAGGTCGCATCAACCCTAACTTCGAGCTCCCTGGTTTTCGTGGGCTTATTTATAACTGAGAAGCTCCAGAAGGACATGCAGCAATGCTGGATAACTGTAGCTACGCATAAGTAGCGTTTCTGTGAACTTTTCTTGCATTGCTTAAAAAGATGAAATGAACTACGTCGCAAAACTGAACGCTACAATGAGCAGCAGTCGAGTTCTGCTCCTTCTGCTCCTTGGCAGCAACTGCCTCAGCTACTGAGAGTGCTGGCAGTGCAGCGGGGTCTGTCTCTCCCTGTGCTGTATCTCATCGTCTTCTGTCCTCACACCTCTTGCCTATAAATAGCAGATTTCACCACGAAACGTGCCTGTCAAAGGATTAGGAAAAAGGTGTGGGAAACAACACAGGACAGAAGGGCCAAGTGAGGATGCTTTTGATAGGGAGAGGAATAACAATCATTTAGAAAGGATTAAGAACAGGAGGATTTAAGAGCTGTTTTCACAACTTGGCTGTGTGTTATATATTAGCTTTCAGAAACAGATTTGCTTCTTAAATAGTTCTACTATTCAAAGCATGCAGCTAAAGTTTAAATTCCCTTTGATGGTAACATGTGGCCCTTGGTTTATTGTCCTATTGACTGCCAAATCGGAGTCTGAGCCCTGAGTGCATGGATGCAGCTAAGGTTCGATAGCAACAGCTTGTTCCACTGTCTGAGGCAGCCTTCTCACTTCGACAGAGTCCTGAGCTGCCAGATGTTGTCTTCGATCTGAATCGTTGACTTAGTCCTTAACAGATCCTTGAGTGTAACGCCATGTCCCAAAGTCAGTGAGTGCCAGCTTGTTTGTGAGGCACACTAAAACGAATTTGGGAGGATCAGAAACATAATTTTGTCCTCCCCGTGTATTAGAATAAATTAGGACTAATTAATTCTGGTTGTTTAGATGAAAACATTATTCCCGGAGCACCTTGCTTGAATTAATGTTGACCTTTAACCTGGCCTCATTTATATGTGGCAAGCAGATACCAAGATTATCTGGGTAAGCATATGGATAAAAGAGCATTTACGCTCTTGAATCTTTGATTGAGAAGTGTTCATGGTTAAATATAGAGCTGGTGCTCCAGTGCAGTGATGAAAAAGCCACTTCTAGATTCTGTTCCTCACTCTCCAACTCAGTAACTGCTGCTCTGTTGCCTTGAGCAATATCTTAATCTTAAACTTTAGAAAGTGTGGAATTACTGAAAGGTCCATTTGAAATCAAGAGGATCTGTAGGAGAGAGTGAAAGCGTAAGGGCAATCACATTTTCTTTGGTCTTCCGAACTACCTGTGCGGTCTACTGAAATAGGGCAGTGAAATAACTTGCTCCATTTCCATTCGTTCTGTGATTCGCTTTGAGGAGGGAAGTGGCAGATAGTCCAGTCATGAAGATATTTAGTAGTATCCCAACTCAAGTAAAGTGTAACCCTGACCATAAATCGTTTGTGACACCAGGAAAAATACTAGGAAATAAGAAAGCATGTATGTCACAGCTGGTTTTCCTCCAAGCCCAGTGCAGGGCAGTAACCTGTTTCTTCTTGCCTGAGGGCTTTGTCTTCTGGAGCACTTGTCCCAGGCTGACTGGAGAGGGTCACAGCAGAGCTACCATCTCATTCAGACAGAGCCTTGACAACATTCCTACTCTTAGTTTCTTCTCACCAAAGGACAAGGTGTACCCTGATGAGAAGTCTCAGCAGAGAAAAACTTGAATTGTTTTATACATTTGACACTGTTTTCTAGTCATAAATGGCGTGAAAAACACATGCGTCTCTGACAGGTATGATGCCTGAAAAGGCCTAGGCATAATAAATAATGGAAAATTTAAAAAGTCATAATATGGCTGCCATATCTTGACTTTTTTTTTCCTCCTTGCTTTTCGTTCCTCTTCTGCGTGTCTACAGCATCCAGGTTCTGATAAACATGAACAAACATGCAAGGCCAGGTTGCATGGGGCTCTGAGTAACCTGATCTAGTTGAAGATGTTCCTGCTCACTGCAGGGGGGTTGGACTAGATGACGTTTAAAGGTGCCTTCCAACACAAACCATTATATGATTCAATGATTTGATGATTCTATGAATATTGTAAAGTTTATAAATGAAAATGTAGGAAGTGATGGTTAGTGTATTGGCAAGTCTGAACTGCAGCTTGTAAAGTATTTCATGTTATAAAGTTTGCCTCTAATAAAATAAGACCATTCTACATGTCTTTCTAAAAGCATGAAGTTCGATTCAATGCACTGCTGAGAAACTGTAGAGAAAGTTTTTCCAAATAGTTCTTGTTTAGAGAAATGTTTCATGCCACAAATTTCTTCTGATAGAACAGCACGACTGGGAGTGGAGGAGGAAAGCAGCTGGTAGGAGGCTGAACACCAGTACGCTCGGGGCCTCTGCCTGAAGAACAGCTTCTTGGTAGACGATAGAGATTTATTCTGAAAAACTCTGGAAAGCAAAGATGCAGAAAGGTCTAAAAGCAGCACATGAGACAACACTGTCTCTTACTATAGCAGGAAAGTGAAAATTCAAGCCACAAAAATACAGGAACGATGGAGAATGTATTCTTGGGGAAATCATCATGCAGTCAAAATCAGCAAACTGGTAGTACCACAGGCAGGACTTCCCTTGGATTCCTTCCTCCCATATAAACCATTATGAACAAGTAGTTTCTATTACTTCCAACACAGATATCTTTCTGAAAGATACCTCATTTAGGATTTTCCTTAAAGAGGTATGTTGTGTATTATGGAGTCACCAGATCTGCTGAATTTTCCCCTTTGGATCTTGGTGAGCTGCGGCTCAAGAAAACGCAAGTCGCCTCGTTATCTGAATATCAGTTCCTGCTCTTTTGGGGTTAGAACTAATCACTGCTAAATCTGCAATGATTTATTTATTTACTGACTTTCTGGGTGATGATGGAATCAAAATGGGACTTGTTTAACTTCCCATACCTTTATTTAGTCTTTATTCAAGAAAAATCAAGACATGTATTTGGTTGAATTAGTGAAACATGGAGATAAAAATCAGAGCGCTCAAGGTATCTTTTTATAGAACAAACAAGAAGTATTACTTTTGAATTTTGTCATGTGATTATGAAAATTCTCATTACAATAGTCCTGAGAGAATAACTTCTTATTAGGAGATAGCTGGCCCTTCCAACTTCTTCAAAGAATTTGAAAAGTATGCAGATGTTAAGAACATCTTCTGTATGCATGTTCTGCATACAGAAAGGGATGTGGCTCATACTCTTATCCAGATAAAGAATATTTGGCGGAAATATCAGCCAGAAAGTTGTTGGGTTTGACACTGTCCATTAGGATGATGGAACTGATTTTTTTCTTTTTCCCCAACAGTTTAGGTCTTCTCATAATACTTCTTCCATCCTTGGGCCTCTTCTTGAACCATGATGGTTTTAAATGGAAGCTCCACAGCAAAGCTGCTGCTGTTCCAGTTCACTGATAAATGTTCAGTCTGCCTTTTGTAGCTGCTATACACAATAGGAATAAACTAAAGTACAAGGCTTTAATGCTGTTGAGAGCTGTTCCTTTGCTGTGACTCATTTTACTAGCAATTCCCATTATTTTTTAGTCTCCTTCCAATAGATGTCCTCATACTGGTCCCCCAAATATCTCCTAAGGTTCAGTTACCCAGTAGGTATTTTCTTCATAGACAAGTTGGCATCAGCAATAGGAACCGCTGGTTGCTTTCCTGCATGTTTTGGTGTTTTAGTAACACTTGGTCTGGCAGTGTGTAACGGCGAGTACCTCAGTGCCTTTGGCTTTGCTATAGCATCGTGTTTTATAATTGTGTTCCAGCAGACTTGCGGAACATGACTGTTTGTATTTTGAGCTGTTAATTAACAGTGGAAGCAGGATGTGCAATAAACTACAGATTTAACATCTAATTTGGAAGTGGTAAAGTTGTGCTTCAGTTTCTCCAGAAGGAGCATTAGAAAGTTTTTATTTTTGCCCTTTCTTCAGAAACCACATGCTGAGGTTACAGGAAAGGATTTAAGGATAAAAGAGAGAGCAGGAAAACAAAGAACTCCTAAGCCTGGTCGTGTTGGAATTTAGCAACCCTGGAGATTTTGTGAAGGCTCTGGATTTTAAAAGTTCCTTCAAATAATGGTGTAAGACTTGCTCCGAGCAAAAACCTACGTCTCTGGAAGCCTGCATTTGAGTAACAGATGACAGTACAGAAGGTCAGAAGGTCGTTAAGCATTTAATGGATTTAGTTGTGTTTACATGTTAACACCTTTTATATTTTTAGTAAAAGTAAGCTAACTACTGATATCTAAACTATAAAACCAACAGAAAGTGGTGAGAGGATTCCAGAAAGAAGGGGGGGGAGGGTGTGTGTGAGAGGAGGCTCCCAATACCAAAGTGTATGGCCGTCAACAGGAATCTGTGACTTCTTGGGGAGCTCAGAGTCCTCTGCCCGTGACAGGGGCGTTGGAACTAGATCGTCTTTAAGGTCTCTTCCAACCCAGCCCATTCTGTGATTCTGGATCGATGCGTGTACGTGTGAGCAAGATCAGTCTTTTTGCTGACGGATCAGAAAAACTGGGATTTACTTTTCAGAACATGGAGATTATTCTTCTTTTCCTGTAAGTATTTCTAGCAAAGCTGACAGTCTTGACTTGGAATCCTAGCTGGATCTGAGCATCTTGCAAAAGTAACATCAGCTTAATTCCTTCTGTGTGTACAGCAGCAGCATGGCTTTTTGAATCAGTGAGTAGAGCTTACCAGCTCCGTGAATATGTTAACGATAGGTGCCTGAGTGTGGTTTCTTTTTCTCACTTTTTAAATTACCGGTGAAGTTAGTTCTTTGGGTGTTCTAAGAGTTTGTTCTGTTCTTCTGAGCTAAAGAATGACTGGTTGGTTTAAACTGAGATCGACCCATGACACTGTGATAATGTATGTCTGTGGGGGGGGTGTGTTTGTACGGACAGTAAAATGCAGCTTCATTCAGTATTGCTTTCCTTTTCTGTTCTTGTTGATTAGAACCTTTGCAATCCTTTGTGTTCAGTAAGTAGAGAGCAAACAGAAGAATCTCACATTTCTAAAAAAAAAAGAGAGAAAGGCAAGGAGGTTGTAAGCTCTGCTGCTTGCAAAGAGCTCTGACTATGTAGTTTGTGTAACCCCGTTTCTTGGTTGAAAACAGAATTTTCCTGAAAGTCAGAGAGCTGTTACTCACATTTCCCTCGGCACAACCAGGACCAGATGTCAAGTTGCAAAACACTGTTGGGGTTTGTTTGGGTTTTTTTTTTCTTTTCTTTTTATTGCAGGGGGAGGCTCCAGCTCATTTGGAGATACTGGAGTTGCCAGCTCACCCGGAGCAGGTACAGGTTCCTGGCAGGCGATGGCTGGAGCGCTGCAGGCTCCTCTCTGAGCCCTGAGCCCGAGCTCTCCCTGCAGCCCCCATGAGCCCAGCACACAGGGCAGCCTGGTCCAGCAGCAACTGCTTCCCCCTGTGATGTTGATCCCCCTGATTGTGCATTAGGTATCTTTGTCAAGCTATGTAATATCTTAAGATGGCTGTTGTAATTAAGGCTACTGTTATTATTTTTTAGCTGATACTTTGCATGGGTGGGAAGAACTTGACCTCAACCATCGCATATTCTTATTTTCCTCATTTTCTACGTATGCTCTTGCACCAGATATACCAGAAAACACGTCTGCCTTGCATCCACTTAACATCACTGTGTACGATAGCACACGGCAAGCCATAAGGGAAAGGACAGTGATACAAATCCCTCCAACGCTGTGTGCCAGGGCACTTTCACAGATTCCTACTGCAGTGTACAGGCAAATAATGAGGATATGCTATACCAGCCTTTTCTGCAGTAGCTTCTACTGTTGATTTCAAACTTTATCAAATAGTAACTTTTTTTTTTTTTTAAAGCAATCAGTTTTAAATCTTGATGTTTTAGAAGAAAATGTAGGTTTCAGAATGTTCTTGTTTATCCTTCTGGACTTCGCCTACTTGCAGCTTAGTAAATTGGAGCCTGTGTTTGTGTTTAAGATCTCTTGATTTTCCTACAGTTTCATAAATCTAAATAAAAAGAGTTTTAATGAGCTGAATACATTGTTGTTACATTATGAGTAGTGCTTTATGCGGGTTTTTTCCCAGATAGGTATGAAAGCAAGGTTCTGGGCTTAGAGCGCTCAGGACAATGAGTTATGGTGAAAGAACCCAAAGCGAACAGACTTCAGAGCTGCTCATTATTTTATCTGTTGCTGATTGGTTTTCGCTGGTAGACATTTGCTGTTCTGCACAGTTTTGAGAGCTGCCCTGTGTACCATATTACAAAAAAAATTGTTAGTCCTAGATTTTAAATGTTATTTCCTTTGTAAATTGAAATGGTCTTGTTTGCACCAGGACATAAAGAGTTTGCACAGCATGTGGGTGTCGGGTGAGAAGCCAAAAAGCACTTTGCTTACAATGAAATGTTGTGTTATTGAACTGTGTCTTCTCACTGCTAGAGAAAAAAAAACTCTCTTGTTGGTCACTCGTAACATTTTTAAAGGTACAAAAAGCCGCTTCTGCTTTGGAGATAGAAGAGGAGCTCCTGTCTGTCTGTCTGCGCTTGCTGACGCTGAGCTTCAGTCCTGCTGTGGGAGATAAGGGGTGAATCAGCCCACGGCGCAGCCCTGCTGTGGCCAGCCTGGGCGCTGGTAACAAGGTTAAAGCTAGCTCTGGTGTATATCTATGTATATACATATGTATACATGTCTTTATATCGCACTCCTGTCACTGCTGCGATGATGGGGTTGACCTCAAGTATGAAACGAGGCGGTGGCAGCCCGGTGTAAATCATGCGGTTTCTCAAGAGCTCGAGTAAGTGGCTTGCTCTGCTGGCTGGAGGAGCAGGTGTTTTTCCATGGGAATCATTCTTCTCTGCAGGAGCTCTCTTTGCTCGTACAACTCCTATAAATATGTTCTGAGGAGACATTTTAACGACCTGAATGTGCATCTTGTATCCTACCTAGCAAAAATGAGGTCTGAAGATTTAAAATCCTATATTTTTGATATTTGACTCTTGAATAGTATTTCTGTCTTCAAAATAGTCCTGCGACTCCGCATAGCTGATGCTCACAATATCTGGGATGCAGCTGCTTCGTAGAGTATTACTGGGAAAATAACAACCCAAAACTTAAGAAAATATATAGACTTGCCACCAACTTTAGGTCTCAAGAACTGTCCCTTTATTCCTCTATTCTCCATAAGGAAGAGAGGGAAAACCCATTTACTTTCATGTGACGAGCTGGATATTTTTGGTACATATGAACCGTGGTTCCTTCCAGAGATATATGATTACCAGCACAGTTATGAAAGATGGAAGGTTTGTTTAACTCTCAGCAGGTGAATGTACAGTGCCGCAAAAAAGTAAATCACCTTGAAATCAGAGAGTTAGGCAAGCACAGTCAGCACACTGCTGTCACAGGCTGTACGCTCAGAAACGGGAAACAAGATGATAGCTCTCCTTGGTTCAAAGCTGAGGCTCAAACTCCAAATCTTGCAGGGACTTTGTATGAATTTGTGAATCTTTTATGTGCAAGGTAGTTAAGAATGCTTGACACTTCATAAAGGCACACTGCTACGCCTTCAATATTCAGCCCCTAAGCCAGAAAGAAGCTGTAATAGAAATGCCACACAACTCAGGTTCTTGTCCGAAGAATTAAAGTGGACAACATGAGGAAAGAGGGTGGAACAGGCTGAATTTGTTATGTGGATTGCTAATGTTTGCTTGATCCTAATGCAGACTGCCAGTTTGAATTTGGAAGACTTACTGCGACATTTGAGAGACCTATTTCTTCCGGTCTACAGATACAGGAACACCTGATGCTGTTGTCGAGACTGGTCTGACCATGGTTTTAGTGTAAAGGATTCTGCTCCAAATTTTGGAATCTCACAGGAATTCCCTGTAAGTCACTGTCTAAAGTTGCAGAGCAATGAAAAACCAAATAAGACTCTGTTGAAGAGGCCAGCAAATTTTTTCTTCTTTTACTCATCTTGAAACATGGAATTCTTTTGAAGTTAATATCTTTCAGAACCTGAAGAAATATTTTTTTGTTGTTTTTGTGTGCATAAAGAGTGAATCAAGGGTTCTCTTTGTAGCTGTTGTGTGGTGCACCTACCTCAGCTGCAGTCTGGAGTGAAGAAGAGTGGTGTTTGTACTGTGCTCACTGCTAATGATCAAAAAATAATCAAAGAAGGATCAAAGAGTCCAAGAAGAAAAAAAAGGTTGAAGTTCTGCGTCTGTTCCATAAAGACTGTTCTAAGCTATATGGAAGGTCTGGCACAATGAGCTTTAATATCTCTGCTATGTATTAAATAGTGACTATATGTTAGATCTGAGAGTATTAAATTTCATTATAAACTCTATTTCTAATCTTTTGTATCCCTTTATGCCAAACCACATTTTGTGGCTCACAGTGGGATGAAGTGGCTACCATCGCTGTTCTGATTTGGACAGTGGGACTATCTTTTATGGGCTCGCAGCTCACTGCCATTTATCTACTTAAAATTTTCTGGCTGATTTTGGTCCTTGCGATTGCAGAGAAATAGTTCTACATCTTACCTAAAAGTAATAATCAAAATCACTATTTCTTGTTTTCTTGATCTAACTTTCTTAACTCTGTCTCTTTGCTGTTCAAAGCTTTATCCATTTTCACAAAATAACGTGGGTCTTCCCAGGGGAGGCAATGCAAGAAAAACTCCTCCCACCGATGGTGCAGGGTGGTTTCTGCAAATCGTGCTCCGGAGAGCCTGTTCCTGTCCCTTGACATCCACGGAGACTCACCTCCTAGTGTGGATCCTCAGGTGCATAATCTTTCACATAGAATGATTTTACTTGTGAATGCATTTTATCTAGCGAACTCGAATGGAAATGGATTTTATTCAGTCATTAAAACTTAAAAGAGCAAAAAAATCTGAAAGCTGAACAACCAGCCATCTGAGATAAGTTAACTGTGCTTGTTTTACAGCAAGAAGCAAGTTCCGGAGTGTTGAAATTTTCTCGCCTAAGGTCAAAATGAATTGACAACAGATCCCAAACCAGGACCTAGAAACACGTTTTCAGGGCTCTAATTAAAAGCTGGAAAAGGAGCAGTTGTCTTAAACTATTTTATTGCATTGCATCTTTGACCTGAACATAGTCAAGGTAAATCAATATTTTCCATAGACTTCTGGAGTTGGCTTTGTGGGTAGATGAGGATAGTCTGATTTATTTAATGAAGCTGGTGGCATGAAGTAAATGCTGTCATGGAGTTTGTCACCACGTATTGGAGGGAAAGCAATGATTTCTAAAGAGGCTGCTATTTGCACATTTATTGATCTTGTGGTGGAGCCATAGCTACCGGTCCTTTTGTGATGCCAGATTATTTTATCAGTGACACATCTTCTGTTTCCTCCACAATCCGTTTATATTCCCTTCAGGCACTGGCAGAGCATAGCAAAGCAGTCTCAGTTTTCTGGTAGAAGGTGGCATTTTCTTTCTGAGTTGGAGCATTCACTCTGTATCATTGCCATGCTAAAAATGTCGAATAATTAAGAACTCGTGTAAGTTTGGTTATAAGTCATAGAATCATAGACTCATTAAGGTTGGAAAAGACCTCTAAGATCATAAAGTCCAACCGTCAACCCAACACTAGCATGCCTATTAAACCATGTTCCTGAAGTGCAATATTTCCATGTTTTTTGAACACCTCCAGGGATGAGGACTCCACCACTGCCCTGGGCAGCCTGTTGCAATGCCTGACCACTCTTTCAGGAAAGAAGTTTCTCCTTATATCCAGTCTAAACTCCCCTGATACAACCTGAGGCCATTGCCTGTTGTCCTATCGCTTCCTACCTGGGAGAAGAGACTAACACCCACCTCACTACAACCTCCTTTCAGTTAGTTGTAGAGAGCAATAAGGTCTCCCCTCAGCCTCCTCTTCTCCAAACTAAACAGCCCCAGCTTCTTCAGCCACTCCTTTTAAGACTTGTTGTCTGGACAGAAGTGCCAGAAGTAGGATCCCGGGAACTACAGGCCTGTCAGCCTGAGCTTGGTGCCGGGGAAGGTTATGGAGCGATTCATCCTGAGTGCGCTCACCGGGCATGTGAAGGACAACCAGGGGATCAGGCCAGCCAGCAGGGGTTCATGAAAGGCTGGTCCTGCTTGACCAACCTGATCTCCTCCTATGACCAGGTGACCCACCTAGTAGATGAGGGAAAGGCTGTGGATGTTGTCTACCTGGGCTTTAGTAAGGCCTTTGACACGGTTCACCACAGCTGGAGAAACTAGCTGCTCATGGCTTGGATGGGTCTACTCTTCACTGGGTAAAGAACTGGCTGAATGGCTGAGCCCAGAGAGTGGTGGTGGATGGAGTTAAATCCAGCCAGTCACAAGTGGTGTTCCCCAGGGCTCTGTTTTGGGGCCAGTCTTGTTTAATATCTGTATCAATAAAGAGACAGTGGGTTCTGACTGCAGGCTTTAAGGTTGTTGCTTTATGTGCTGTGTCTTTGTAACATAAAAATGCGAGCGTCTCAATCTACTGTTCAGTGAAGCAAACATTTCTTCTCAGACACTCAGAAGATACCAATAAGTCACAGAAGGCTAAATAAGAGAATCTACATCGTTGTTCTTGACAGCAATAAAAGGCAACTTGTGATGTGTTTTGGCTCATGAATTTGAACACCAGTGGAATTAAGAAAGCCTCTTACAGTGTTAGCAGAATGATGATTGCCCGTTGAAAATTACAGGGCTTTTTAGATTTGCTTACTGTGCACTTCGAAGTCGCTTACAGAAAAATTGACTTGATGGTATATTTTAATATTGTTAAACTGCTGCATGTACGTTATAATGAGTCCCTAACCTTGTTTGATCGAAATGAATCAAGCAAACTTATTAAAGCCCTTAAAGTCTCATAATTTATGAAGTTTAAAAATGGTTTTAAAAATAGAGTCTAATTGAGGTACATATTGCGATTTCTGTTTCTTCATGCTCCACAAAGCCAATTAATTCTCTCAGCAAACCAGAATATGTGACAAGGAGGAACTGAGCACAGCCCAAGGGGACTCATACCTTTGAAGGTTTATTTTTGGATGGGACACAGGCAAAAAATTTCTGAGCCCATGAAATTTCTGAAGTGTCTAGGTTGTCACAAAAGCACTGAATGCCATCAATGTCTGAAGTCAGGGAGATGCACGATATGGGGTCACTGCCTCAAATGGGAATCTGAGAGGTTGAGCGAGCATCATGCTTTGTGCTGGTGGAGGTCATCTGGTGGTATAAGTTGACCACCCTTGCAGATGATGTCCCTGCTCATGGCAGGGGGGTTGGAACCAGATGATCTTTAAGGTCTCTTCCAACCCAAACCATTCTATGGTTCTATGGTTCTATGATTCTATGTTAGCATTTATAAGATCATATATTCTAGCACAGTCAGTTTTTTATCTTGCACAGGCAAGCACGGGGTTTTTATGTGTGACGACTCTTTTAAGGGGGCTTGGAGAGCTGCAAACCTTCTTTACTTAGAGGGTTTCCAGCTGCCGCTACACCACTAGATGGAAAAGGAGGATGGTCTAGGGAAATCCTTATCCAGATGGTTGGAGTTTTGTGTCCGAGATCAGAGTGGTGCAAAAGGTTATAACATCAGCAAGAACTTGCTGTCTTGTCTTAAAGACAAGGTTTTTTAGTTTATTTTAATATTCATAACTTCCAGATAGCTTAGGTCAGTCCTTCTAACTCAGACCAGAAGATGAAGCATTTCAGTAGTGGCTCGTTAATGGCATGTGGCATCATCTTAATTCTTTTCCTGCTCTGACAATTAATTTTTAAAAAACAAAAGTCCCATAAAACATTAGGCTTTCTCTCAGTTAATTAGCTGAATTCAACAATGGTATTCTAATAAATACTTGCTTTCAGTTCCTCTGTGTCTCTTACTTGTAGATGTTTGCATCTAAACCAGGAAAGTTGTCTATTTACAGCTCACAGGATAATTTCTTTCCTACCTGACAAAAACATACTGGTCTGTGTGAGCAGAATAAAACAACCAGTTGCTTCTTCACCCTCTGGTGCTCTTTAATCAGTTTACCATCCTGTTTTCCAGCCGGAGTTTTCTTAGTACTTCCAGTCTGATACTCTGAACATAGATTTTTTTTTTCTTTTTTTTTTTTTGCTAGTGTATCTGTAAAGCGCCTTGAGCATAAAGTCATTATCTGAGAGCTACAAACCAGAATTGATCTGTTTTAGGCTTAGCATAATTTCCATGTCTGGGCTGACCTGACTGTTATTGTCCAGCAGGTTTCTGAAAATGTCAAGAGCCAGAGGGGAGGTCCCAGTGAAACTGAAGTTCTTCCTTCCCTCGGAGTAACTGAATTTTAAAGTCCCCAAGCCCTTTAAATAAAGGAGAAAAATTGGTAATGAGAAAGGGAATGAATAGCATAGTCTTTCACACGAGTTATATAGCTTTCAAAAACTGTTGCATTATTGTGTTTAAAAGTGCTGGTGTACAGCACTTTCACACCAGGAGGACAAGATTAAAAACTCGAAGGGGCAGCTCTGGGAATTGGAAGCTGGAAGACCTGATGGATTCAAAATGAAATAAAAGCTGCTATTGGGGAAAATTTATTTTGAAGCTAAAATAGTGTGGCTGCCAATAAAGTATTCAGAGGACTCGGATGTTTACCTTGATACAGATGTCGCATTTCAATTTAGTAGACAAGTACTTTTTTCCCAGCTACTGTTGTCATTATGGAAATCAGCTGAATGAATCTCTGCCGCGTAATACATTATAGAGTAAATTAGAATCTGAGGCGAAGTTCCCGTTATGCAGATGTGATCTCCTGTTAAGGTGTGTGTGCAAAGTCATCTCATTGCAACCCTCTGGAAAATACCGCTCTTGAACAGAGAGAATTTCAACCAGAAGTTAGAAGGGGCTTTTAATTAGAAAGGAGAAAAATGAACAGGCACTGATGCATTTGCAGAGCGTCTGTCTTTGTTAAAGAGAGATTTCTTTTTTGGGGAAGCTATTTATTTTAAACTTGTAGCATTTATAATGAAATACATCTTCGCAGTGAGCCTTATTTTAGGGAAACAAGGGCATAGGTTCTAGTATCAGAGGTGATGTATTCACTCTTCGTGCCTTCATTTGTATTTCTGTATGTCTATAAACTCCTCTCTCCCTCTTTCTCTCAAATATGTGTGTGCTCTCATTTGTTCTTGCTGTGAAAATGACTGAATTTGTAGGCACATGCACAGAATTATTGTCTTACTCATAGTTTTACGGTGCAGTTAACGCATTCAGGTTGTGATTAAGTTGATTGCTTCTGAAGTAAGGTATCACTGGAGCATTCCAAGTTCCTACAGCTTTCCAGTTTTCACCAGAAAGTCTTCTGTTTGAATACAGTTCTTGCAAAAAACCCCAACTTTGATACTTTTTTTATAACCTCCTGCATGAAAACTCTTGCAAAAGGTGTCAGTGTTGCTGAAGGACAGGGATGCTAATTAATGTGTTTAATTGAATACGTGGTCTTTTCACTGGAAGCTTCCTTTTTTGCCTGTAATTTGCTGTGGGGAGTTTTTGCTAAGAGTTTCCATCTCCCGATATTGTTGAGTTGTCTTTCTTTTTTTCTTCTCTTACAAGAGCTTTAGAAGTTTTCTAGGCAAACAAATTGATTGTTACACTGCAGTGTAGGAGGATTTTGTGTTGCATTTGTTTGAAAATGTTATTGCTCCTGGAGCTTCGTTGTTAAAGTAACAAACTTCTGTAGTCCCTGCTTTGTTTTCTGCTCCATTTGCATCTTTTTTCTTTTTTCCTGACTGCATGGAAATAATCTACAGTAGCATTCAAAGGAAGTTAATGAACATAAGAGTGCTGCAGGAATTAACAGAACTGTGAGTAGGAAATGCATATTCTTAAAGGAAGTTTGGTGTCAACAGAAGCCAGGATCACAGGACGGGTTATTTCTTTTTTTATATATGTTCTCAGGCTATTTATCTACAGTATTTAGTACAAAAGGAAACTGAATAAAGTTTCTACCAGTATTTGTAGGAAAAAAAGAGACGTTTTATTTTTGCCCATTTAGAAAACAAGTGAAGCAAAAGCATCTAAAGCAGATCAGGGGCTAAAGATTTTTAAAAGTTAACCTGTTTTTTCTAGTATATAATTGCTATGCTGCTTACTGGTAGTTAGCCTATTAAGACCATATAGAATACTTAAATGTTAGAAAGAAGTGTCTATGGGTATGTTATATAGCTAACAGTTCCATAGATGCTATGGATGACATAAAATACGTGCTTAGCAAAACCCTGCGTACCTAAACATTGCTTCCACCTACCAACAATGTTCCTCTGGGAACTCAGCTGCATTTCTAAGGAGCCGCTGCAATACACACAGAAATACGGCACACCACAAAACGAAGGTCCCATTGCTCATAGCTGATGATTGCATACAGCCCTGCATTGGAATTTATATTGAAATTGCTAAATAATTGCAGTATATGCTGGAAGAGGGAAACTACCCTCTCGCCTACCTTTCAGACACCTCCCCAGCACTGGCAGATGTGTTACCAAATGGAAACTTCATGCCAGTGCCAAAATTTAAGAGCAGAATATGGCTTGCTGATACTTCTTAATAAAGATCACCAGTGCTATCTGCAGAACCATGAAATGAGACTTTTAAATGTGTATCCCCCTACTGTGATCTGAAAGCTGCAGCACCTCTCCTGTGAGGAAAGTCCAAGGGAGTTAGGGCTGTTCAGCCTGGAGAAGAGAAGGCTGTGGGGAGACCTTACAGCAGCCTTCCAGTACCTGAAGAGGGCCTCTAGGAAAGATGGGGAAAATATTTTCAACAGGGCTTGTTGTGATAGGACAAGGAGCAATGGCTTTAAACTAAGGGAGGGTAGATTCAGAATAGATATAAGGCAGAAATTTTTTACCATGAGGGTGGTGAAACACTGGCACAGGTTGTCCAGAGAGATAGTGGAGGCCCCAGCCCTGGAAACATTCAAGGCCAGGTTGGGCGGCTCTCTGAGCAACCTGGTCTAGTTGAAGATGTCCGTGCTCACTTCAGGTCCCTTCCAACTCAAAGTATTCTATGATTCTGTGCTTTTATGCATTTCTGCCAGTGAGCGTAATGCCTTGGGGAAGTTGGGGGAAGAGGGAAGATGGGGCTTACACAGCAGGACTTCATCACAAACTATTGATCAGGCGGGAGGACTCCTTCATTAGTTGGAGCAAAATTGTCATAAACCGTTTCCTTACTCCTGATTTCCAAGAAGGTTCCACAAAATGCCTCCAGTAGATAAACCCAAGTTCAAAAATACCTTGCCACTGATTGAAATCAAGGTTTCTTTGACATACTGGTTTTGTGGCCCATTCCTGTCCTCAATAGAGAGCCTCCTAATCCACTTGTCTCTCTCTCCTTTGCAGGGGCTGACCTCCTCTCACTGCTAGCCCTGTTGCTACACCCCTACACTTTTTGGGGGCTACCTATTCTCTTCTTTCAGCTGGTTAAATTGAGCATTACGCTTAGATTCATTAAGACCAATTGTGTCTAGCGTGTGGCCAGCTTGCAGTTGTCCATGGTTTTGTGAGTCCACAGAAGAGGAAGTCAATAAGTTTGTGTTGTGGAAAGATATTAGCTGGTCTTATAAAGAAATTGTGTACCCCTACAAAATGCATTCTAGTTTCAGACCTGGTGGAAGACTAAACATGTGGAGCTCTGCTGCTGACACCAGTAGAGATTTGGAGCAAATCTTTGGTGTGTCATCCTGGTTTCTAGCCCACTTTCTTGGGGGGGGGAAGAAAAAAATGTTATCTGTTCTATTGGGCCATTTTATTTGGCTAGTCAGGAAGATTGTTACTCGGAACCAGTTTCAGCACATTCCCTCTTCCTCAGCCGGTGTCTAGGGAGGCAGGAAGGGAACCAAGGGAGCTCCTGCAGGATTTCAGGGTGGGGAAACTCCTACCAGGAGGGAGAGCAACCTGAAACGGCATGTTGAAGAGGGAGAACAGAGGTTTTTTATTATGTGAGAGTGACATAAGACTTAAATCTGCAAGAAGACAGCAAGAAAATTCATATTCCCAACCTTTAGATATCTTCAGTATAGGTTTCTACACCTGAGGTTGTGCAAGCTCTCACTATGGTCACTGGGCATCTGTTTATTGGGGTTGAGGGTGCTGCTCGTCAAAACATCTGCTTTAGTAGGAGCCAAATCCTAGCTCTCTACTGACTAGAAAGGGAGAATTTTAACTTTTAACTTAAAACAACCTTGAAATATGACCACGATACTGTAACTTGTTTTAAGTGATGTGTCTGCTCTAGGTGGTCAAATGGACAGATGTAGCTTCTCTTTAAGTCTGTGGAAACCATAGACTGAAGGGGCACTTTTTTCATTTCAAGACTTCTTTGGCATTTTTTTAATTTGTTTTGACTTTGGCAAGGTAAGAGGGACCAGTCTTGAGACCCAAGGTGCCAAGTAAGGACCAGAAGAGGTTTGATATCCTTCCAGTACTTCTGTCCATATGAAACAGCTTCTTTCTTCCCTGTGTCTGGGTTTATTATCTTTGCAAATGGGAAAATAACAAAGAGCTAGTGTGAGAGTTGCATCTCTGTCATTGCTGAGCTTTGGTGTCATTCCCATAAGCTGTGATGCTGGAGGACTGTTATAGTCCTCTGTCGTTGGCCCCTAAGGAGAACCACCATAGCTGCACAGTATCATAGAATAGAATCATAGAAACATTAAGGTTGGAAAAGACCTCTAATATCGTCAAGTCCAACCGTCAACCCAGCACCACAATGCATATTAAACCATGTCCTGAAGTGCAATATCTACTTATTTTTTAAATGCCTCCAGGAATGGAGACTCCATCACTTCCCCCGGCAGCTGGTTCCAATGCCTGACCACTCTTTCAGTAAAGATATTTTTCCTAATATCCAATCTAAACCTCCCCTGACACAACTTGAGGCCATTGCCTCTCATCCTATCTCTAGTTACCTGGGAGAAGAGACCAACACCCGCCTCACTACAACCTCCTTTCAGGTAGCTGCAGAGACCAATAAGGTCCCCCCTCAGCCTCCTCTTCTCCAGACTAAACAGCCCCAGTTCCTCCAGCCGCTCCTCATCAGACTTGTTCTCTAGACCCCTCCCCAGCCTCGTTGCCCTTCTCTGGACACACTCCAGCACCTCAATGTCCTTCTTGCAGTGAGGGGCCCAAAACTGAACACAGTATTTGAGGTGCAGCCTCACAAGTGCTGAGTACAGGGGCATAATCACTTCCCCAATCATGGAATCATAGAATCTTTTAGGTTGGAAAAAACCCTTCAGATCATCAAGTCCAACCATAAAATTGCCGTATTACTCATGTGTCCTTTAGACAAGCTGGTGTTTTTGAAAAGGCAGTGTTTGCACAAATTGTTAAATCCATTTAAAATATTATGTTTTTGGACAAGTTCTTGATCGTTTTTTGCATATCGCCTAATCTTAAATGAAGCAATTTCTAGATGACAACATCCCCTGGAGCCTCCATTTCTACAGACTGTTTAATGTTTTTTGACAATCTTGTACATTTTATTGCTGGTTTGTTTGTGGGGTTTTTTTTAAAGTTTGAATATTGATATTATTGTGTTACTTGCCTGAATGATTTGCAAGTTTGGAAGGCAGCTCTAAACCAGCTTTAAATTTCAGAAAGATGACACTAGTGTGCTAATCACAGGGACTCCACTTTCAGCATTGGGTTTTTTAGGTTTATTGACAGATCTGTGTAAATCAATGTTACTAATATTACAACGCTAAGGTATGATTGGTAAAAATATTTTCTACAGTGAAGTTGCCCAAGGATTCAGAAAAAACCCCACACCAAAACCCAAGAAAAACTGCAACCCCTGTGCAGTTCTTTTCCTGAATTCAGGTAGAAATGATGTCTGTTAAAATGCCAAGTAGTATTTCGGGACTTAATGGATGCTCAAGATTTCAGAATATCAGGCAATTTATCTGGATGCTTAAACATAACACCAAAGCCTTTTTTTAATTTCCTTTTAATTTTATTGAAAAACTTGGGATTTTCTTGCACATTGGAATCAGGAACCCAAAACAAGTCAGTTAAAAACTCATTAAATGTCCAGAGGAGTAGCACTTTCTCTTCCAAATTCATCCAGGAACCTCTTGCTCTGTTCCACAATCATCATTTTATTACAACAACTGAAATAAGTAAGCTGGCTTTGCTTTAACTCTCGTGTTGACACAGCGAAACTCCAAAGAGAAAATGATGGAGTCTTTTCTGCATAGACATGTAGCTGTCCTTTACATGTTGCATCCAAGCCTTGAAATTCAGCATGTCACCATGGCTTCTGCCCTGGCTCTTCTTACAGAGGCAGAACTTTGTCATTATGAAGGGAAAACGGAATTTGTTTTATAGTTTATGCAGTCAGTTTGTAGTGTTTAAAGTGCTTCAGAATCTGTTCCAGTAAAAGTCCTTATAAAATGTAAGAATTTTGGCATTAATTGCTTTGTCAATAGCCTGAGGGTATGGCAAAGAAGAGTACTTATCTGGTGACATTTACACCTGCGGGGCCAAGAGGACAAATTGAATACTTTCCATTGGAAAAAAAGTCAAAAAGTCAAAAAAAAAAAAGAAAAGGCTTATTAATTACTTGTTGTGCCTCTTTGGAGCTGCAAGCGAGGCATGGAACAAGACCTGGAAGACAGCAAAGTCTGATTTTAGATAGGATTAGTAGATATATGTAGAATGAAGCATGAAGAATGGCACGTGTAGATACAATAGAATCATAGAATCATAGAATGCTTTGGGTTGGAAGGGAACTTTAGAGGTCGTCTAGTCCAACCCCCCTGCAGTGAGCAGGGACATCTTCAACTAGACCAGGTTGCTCAGAGCCCCATGCAACCTGGCCTTGAATGTTATGTTCTTGCCAAGCCTGGCTGCTCATCTGAATGATTTATTTGCACTGTCAAGAAGCTAACCTCAGAACATCTACCTCTATGTTAACTTTTAATGGAATCAAGGTAGTTATGCAGTACAGAAAACTAAAAACCCTAAACGTGTTGTCATAAGTTAAAAACAAGGATTAGTGGTCTGATACCTTTCATGCTGCTGTGGCATGTGTAGCTCTGAATTACTGTGATTAGATAAGGGGAGTATTTATGGTCTAAACACAGATGAAGTGTTTCATCTCAACTCATTGTTCTCAAACCAGTGGTGTCATCTGTTTGTAAAACGCTACATGCACCCCAGCATTTCTCCAGACGGGAGTCACTGCTGTAGAAAGGATATGATTAATGACTTGGAGGCTTCTTCAGCAAAGTGATCACAAAAGAAATGATAAGAGGAGGAGAAAGTCCATCTCATGGGAAGAAATCGTGCTTTGCTGTAGTTGAGACAGAAGGGTCGATTGTGCTTTAAATATTTAATACTTCCCAGAATGAGGTGGAAAACTATATGTCTTCTTGGTGCTATGTGACACACATAGGCAGTGCGTATACAGAAGGTAAATAGTACATGCAGTACTTGCACTCTTATCTTGCAGCACTGTTGTATTCTTAGTATTCAGTTTCATAGTGTAACAACACAAAACATAATTGGCTTCAGAGTAAGTCAAGCCACGCTTTATAAAAATATGTTTTTCTGGGTAGCAAATCTAAGCATTTGCACTGTGGGCAAAAAACCTGTATGTCTTAGGCTTCCTGCTATGAATATATTATCTGTCTGAAGACACGGGCATCAGTCTGATTCCCTGGAAATTATTCTCATGTCCTGAAATTTTGAGTCCTTGTTGTCTGACGGAACTGACAGTTAAGACCAGAAGATGATTCCTGTGCCTAGTTTGTTTAGTTCAGTTTTCAGTCTTACATGTTTTGTGCTGTTGAGCAGCAGAAATAATTAATCTATATGACAAGTGCTGCTATCACTGCTTGTTTTTCTGGCAGTATACCTGGTACAGAGTATTTCCTCTCTCTAAAGAAACTATCCTCTCATTCCCACTTCCCTGCTGTTAGAGATTTTCTACTCCTCACCCTGATGCCATCCCCTGTTTGCTCTGTGGATCTTCTTCCAATTGGAATTCAGATGTTTCACCACTGAGGTCTTAATTTCTTCTTCTTCCCTTGCTCTGTTGTGAGGAGAATGCCAGAGTGATGAGAGGTGTTGAACTGAGATGGGAGACTTTCATCTGAACCTCAGGTGTGCTGGTATGTGGGCGCTCGTAGCAATGCTCAGTCTTCTCCCTCAAAGGCTGAGAGCCCGGACTGTATCTGTCTCCACGCTCTGGCTTTTTTCTGTATTTGAATGAGGTTGTTTTGGTAATTTGGGGTTTACTTCTCTTGCTTACAAGAAGAGCAGAGTTCAAAGGCCTCTTGGGGATATTAGTGGTATTTCACACAGGCTGAAAATAAGCAAGCGTGGAGGCTCTGGAGACCGCAGTAGCACTGCTGCCCAGCAGACACTGCGAAACAAGCACTGCTAAGAAGAAATTGAGGTTTTGTTCAAGTACAGCATCGGGGAGCAAAGCAGAATGGAAGTGGGTAGCCTGGCCCTTAGTGATGATTTTCCATGCATGTCAAAAGTTTCCAAATTAATGATCTTTCAGCAAACTGTGGTAGAGTTGGACAAGTTACCAAATCTTCATTAGAATCAAATGCAGGCCTAGCCTGTGCAAAGACGAACCACCAGCTTGGAAAGCCAAGAGGGGGATATTTCACTGCAGAAATGTTACTGTCCCATGAAATTACTAAGGTCTTTGAATTATCTGAAGCACTGTGATGTGCTTAAAAACTGCCTAACTAAAAACTGAAGAGATCACAGAATCACTGAATGTTTGTGGTTGGAAGGGACCTCTGTGGGTCGTCTAGTCCAACCCCTCTGCCAAAACAGGGTCACCTAGAGCAGTCTGGAGAGGACCTTGTTGAGACGGGTCTTGAATATCTCCAGAGAAGGAGACTCCACAACCTCTCTGGGCAACCCGATCCAGTGCTCCGTCACCCTCAGAGGGAAGAAATTCTTGCTCATGTTCAGCTGGAACTTCTTCTGCTTCAGTTTGTGCCCGTTGCCCCTTGTCCTGTCGCTGGGCACCACTGCAAAGAGTCTGATCTCCCAGACTGACGCAGCACAATCTGTATAGAGTGACCTTTGCTGTCTGGTCTAGTAATAATAGCAAAATGTAAGAAAAGCTTTTGGGAAAAAGAGAAGTGATTAGTGAATTCATACTAGAAAAGCTGTTACAGAGCAGCATCTTCTCGGTGATGAGATTTGCCCAGAGAGGTGGACGAGTGGCTTGGCTTGTCCTTTGAGCAGAGACAGTCTCCAAAAATGAGCTTCCATGCACGATGTACCGCTTGCTATGTTGGAAAATGCTTGTTTTGGATGTGGTAGGTTTCAAATAGATAATTCTGTGAAAATAGCTTATTTTTTTCTTTCTTTTTTTTTTTTTTTTTTT
>Ga0065711_1002072_pt1 | contig 36746 bp, 17 predicted proteins | sample Hoacrofraction12_FD_59098 | JGI IMG/M metagenome (GOLD analysis project Ga0065711, IMG submission 59098) | Hoatzin crop microbial communities from Cojedes, Venezuela - Epithelial fraction 12 v2 (version 2) | ecosystem: Host-associated > Birds > Digestive system > Esophagus > Crop | place... | reverse complement strand
AAAAAAAAAAAAAAAAAAAGCAAGATCATTAAGCTCCTGTACAAGTTCTATCCTTATAAGCACTTGTTATTATTATTTACAGTACAGCAGCTAAAAAAGGTTTTAGAGGTTTCTGGGTGTTGTTCTCTGGGCTGTTTATGTTCCCGGCTGCTGGCATAGCTGTTAGGCTGCACGGTTGGTGGTATTTCTTCCCGGGATTCAAAGTCTGACAAATGTGATGAAATGCAGAATGCTGATAATCAGGAAAAAAATGGAATTTAAAGGCAGCAAAGGTTTGGGTAGTTCATATATGAACTTCTAGGCTGTCAGTGCTCATTTAATTTAACATTTACTGCTACTCCAAGCAGACTTTTTTAAAAAGAGATTTTATTGTAGTTTTGTGTCTTTTTGTGTCAGGATCAGGAGCGGATGCTTGAACTTTCTAATCTCTTCTTGTCAGATGGCCACATGGAAAAATCAAACAATACTGCCTGCTACTTTTCAGTCTTTCAGAGACCTTCTTTTTCAGTGGCTGTTGGAGAACATGAGTGTGAAAATGTTCAAACCACCTGTTCACTAGGCATCTCTCAGTGTTCATGTAATGCTCAGTGCTTAAAGGCTTTGGGAGAAAACATGAAGAGGAAAGCATTTCTTATTTCTTATTCCTCTTTAAAAGATACTGCTGATTCTACTTGTCCATTAATGCCATAATTGAATAAAACAGAAAATGGTCCTTTGCTTCAGCTTAACTATTCTAAATCAAAGTTTGTAAACATTTTCTTAGTTTACCTCTGTGAAGAGCATAGCTGTGTGCAGGTCATAAGAAACTCCGCTCAGGAGTGACTGCCTTTTTTTCAGTTTTTAATTAAATGTCAGATAAAGTGAAGAAATGAAGGCTGGACTTTTAGGAAGTAATTAGGGTGTTCAAGTTCCCAGCCTTTAACTTTTGATGGAAAATAAGCAGAGGACTTGAAGGCACTTTTGATAGTCTTGCCTCAATCTGTGATGTTGATAAATTCCACCATTACAAGATTCTGCTCAGATAATGGATATACCACTAATTATTTCACTGAAGTATCAGTGTATCATAAGAAACAAACTCAACTTTTTGTCTTCTTAGCCATTCTCTTCTTCCTAGATCCATTTACATGTAACTGGGTTTCTGCAGCTCTTTCGTTATATCCCGTAGCTTAAAACCCCTCTTAGTTCTCATTCAGCATTTGTTCTAGAGCTTTATTCCATATTTCCTCCCCATACCAGTGTGGAAAGCTTAATATACTGGCAGTTTAAGTAGAGTCTCAGACCACATCTCTAGAAATTCTTGGGCTTCTGTTGTCATTAGCTTTTCTTCCTTTCTTTTTCTCTTGCTTGAACAGTTGTTTTCTTGTTACATTTTTCTGTGTGTCTGTTTTAACCCTTGGTCTAGAAAAATATGCTGCAGCTTTTTGGACATATCCCAAAATAAAAAAAAGAACAAGTTCCAAGTTCTTAGTTTTAAAATAAGACCAGCAAGAGAGTATGAAATGATTCATCACTTCCTGGCAAGCATAATTATCACTGCAATCACCATTCATTATCTATTTGCACCCTTTAAAGATGTGCTAAATATTACTGTAAGTTCAGAAAGTTATCATTTCAACTGAATCAACTGAAAAAAATTAAAGCAGCACAGGTGTGTGCTTTAAACAGGATACTGATCTCCAGGACTTTCAGAGCTGCCTGCCTTAGAATGACCTGCAAGGAATGTGCTGCATCTCTGTAAAAATGGTAGATGCTGAGGTTAGGACAGCTGCTATAAAAAAGAAGTATTTCAGCTGGGTTAGCTGTTGTGTTTGTCATTGTTGGAAACTGACTGCTGAAATGTGAAACTAGTTTCACCTCTTAGCTGCGTGTTTATTCACTGTCTAAAGTAATTATGTTTAGTTTTCAGTTTGTGTATTTACTTATCCTGTTTTAAGCAAATCACTTGTAGCTTCACTCCTACAGATAGTCCTTGGCAATAATCTATAAGTAAACAAGGAATCTTGTTTTAACAAGGTATAGTTGTAATTTCTGTGTATTTTGAACCTCATAAAAATGACTCGAAGCATAAATGATTCTGCCTATAAGTGAACTACTGTGGGATGCAGATTCATTCTCACCAGTCATTGATGAAAGTTTAAAACAAAATTCGACTTGGAAACATATCAATGTACTTATTTCTCAGATAACTTGTCATGAGCTCTTTGGGGTAGCAATCAGCTTTCTGTTCTGTTTGTATAGAAACTGGTACAATGATGTCTTTATCCACTACTGGGAATTTTGGGTGCTATTACAAGCAGACAAATGGTTAAAATACATTGTTTAAAAATCTTACAGTGCATGAAAATTTTTCCAAGTTGTTATGAAAGACTGCTATGTTAGTGAAAAATCTTTACCTAACAGGTAAATGCTATTACTTACTATTTCGGTGTTATGTTTGCATGTCACCTGAGCTCTGTTCATACCCAGGGAGGTTAGGCACAAAGAGCTGCCTTTACTTCCCTGATCCAGTGACATTCAGCTCTAGCTGAGTGTCCCTCCTGTGACCTTACATTGTTGTACGTTAGAATCAAAGCCTTCCCAACACATTTCTCATGCTGGAATGCTAGTGAAAATGGAGGAATCAAATGCTGTGTAACAAAAGCAGTTTTAAGAGTGGCAGGAGGGGAGGAGGGAATGACTTCAATGGAAGTAGTAAGGAAGGGAGAAGACCTAAAATTCCCCAGTGTGGGAATGGCCCTAACCCACATTATCCTCTAAATTCCTTCAGTTGCTATGCCCAGTTGCTGCTTAATTGTGGTAGGGCAATACAGCAGCATTTCAAAGTAGGTTTCAGCTTTAGAATATATTGTCTAAGAGGACTGTGTAAAAGTGTAGACCTTTCAGTACTTTTACATCAGGAAAATAAATAAATGAATATTTTGTGCATTGTGATATTCAATTTAGAATATTATATGGATTTGCCTTTTTAAATTTCATAATAGAAAAAGTACTAGAGATTGAAGTAGATTTAATTTCATTCTCCATTAGAGTAATTAGATAGCTGGTAAGGGTGCTGAACACCTCATATGTTTCTACATATTTTTTAGAGTTCAGAATAGTTACGCCTTTGACCTCCAGGCAACCCGTATGAGGCTGACTTGTGAAATTTCTGTACTGTTCCTACTTACTCCTACCCCAAACCAAAGATGTTAGAGACAAGCCCTTTAAGAGGCTGAAACAGGATAACCCTCCTTGGTTTTATGTCTTTGACTTAAAAGGAGTTATTGACACATGCTATTCTTGCATTATAATGTTCCTTAAAGATTGCATTGTACTGTTGGGAGAGGGTAGGTAGGTTTGCTGAGCTCCAGACTCGACTATTTTTTTTAGTTAAAACCAAGATTATGATTATGCAACAAATTACATATAACCCTGTGATTTAGTGAATCATCCTGATCAAGTGTAGTGGCTGCCTTCTACAAGGTTCTTCAGTATTTCTCACTGTGATTTGAAGTTTTGTTTGCATTACTGACTGAGAAGTCTGATATCATAGATAGGGTTTGTCAGCAAGCTGGCAGAATATAAGTTTTCATTTCTTGGCACAAATCATATTAAGAAATTTATCAGGGAATATTATGCAGACTCAAAATCTGTCAAAAATGTGCATGATGGTGTGACAGAAACCACCTGCATAGCTCATGATGTTCTTGGATCAAAGTACCAGCAGGAAATTGCTGCAGTATTCCAAACAGTAAGCGTGGTTTTGGAACAAAGCAGAAACCTTGAGAACAAGTTGATATTTGCCTTTTGTCACTTTCAAGCAGTTCCTTAAAGCTTCTACCAAAAGACATACTGAATCTGTGGCCAGTGCTAGTAAGGAATAGTGAATTACATATCCACAGAGTGACAAGATCTGTATGAGACTAAGACACCTGATACGTAAGAGGGATGAAAAAGATATTGTTAGAAATTACTGCTTAGGAAAGGGGTTTCAAAAGAAGCTATTGCTACAAAGTCACTGAAAGGAAAATTTGCTTGATACAGGAGAAGTAACAAAGGAAGAAAGAATACCTAGTTCTTACAAGGAGTTTTAGTCCATAAAAATGTGTTGTGTCCCTGCTCGCTGCGGGGGGGTTGGACTAGATGACCTCTAGGGGTCCCTTCCAACCCAAAACTTTCTATGATTCTATGATTCTAAAATCAAAAGACCTTTTGAAGGGAAGAAATTTCGTCAGCTCCCAGTGTTGAAACTTAGGCAGTCTGAGTTGAAAGTGACCTGTTCAAGATCAGTCAATGGACTAATCAAAAGCTCAGGGCTTGTAGGTTCCAGCACAGAGTCTTATCTATCAGTCCATACTGTTTACATTTGTACAAGAAGGAAAAATAACCAGGTTATTTTTGCCATTAATCTATTCTAAATGCCACTAACTTCACTTAACAAAGGACACTCTGTGAAGCAATCAGCTTCCACCATCGATGAGGCATGAGCATCCGAGGCTTTGTGCAGTTTTAGCAATACCAAGCTAAATCTCTACAAGTTAGAATTGAAGCTGTGTCCTATGCGTTCAGATGTCACTTCAACATGATAATTTTAGATTAATCCAAGAAAAACTGTGAAGATAACATACTCACCAGTAGTTTCCAAGATGGTTTAGTACAGTTGGCGAAATTGTGTTTTTATCCAATTTACGTTTACATTTTACTTGTCAACACTGCTTTAGATAGAGTGCGAGGAAGTGTCATTGCTTACAACCCTTAGCAACAGAAGTGTATTTTCCTGCGGATTTGAAGGTATGCTTTTGATACTAGTTGGCTAAAATTAGAGTGCAAGTTTGATCTGTTTGCTGTGCGATGGCCTTGCCTTTTAGACTTCAGTTTTTCCTCTGCCATTGTCACTGTGAATGAATACAGTGATTTGCATCATCACCTCTTTTGTTCTATGGTTCCTTGAGAAACATATCCATATAATTGCTTTTAGGGCTTGGAATCTAAGAATCATACACTGGCTGGAAACTGTACTTGGCAAAGAGTTATCAAAGGTTTGTTGTCAGAATAGAAAGGTGTATCCACTGGCTCTGAAGTGCTCTGACACAGGTACATTTTTTTTCTATAGTTTGGAGTATTATGAACCTACAGCAAGAGCTGCAAATACAGTGAGAGCAAAATTAGAATTCAAAATGATACTTAAGGTCCGAAAATACAGTGCAATTGCCAGGCTTTCGCCACATTTAGGCAACCGTAATCAGCTGTACAAACACAGGACGGGGAGAAACTAGCTGCATTGCAATACCACAGAAAAGGATCCAGGAGGGAATCACAAAGTTGAACAAAAGTCAGCAGGGTCCTGCTGTTACGAAACAGGTAAAATATCATGCTGGGAGAGATCATCTCTAATAGCACTTGTGAACACTGTCACGGCGATCTAACTTCTGCAGTTCGTGCAACTCTTTCCAAACACTGGTCATTGTCTTGGCTTGTATTGTTTCTGTTCGTTGAATAATGCTACTTATGTATCTGATTTCGAGCTCTGCATGTCCATCACAGTTTTATTCTTGAGAGGTTTTGTACTCTTTTTTATGTTTACAGTGTCAACCTGAAGTGCAAAATGTTCTTTCTTTGCAAATCTAGCTGGTCAAAAGCAAATAGAAAAAGTCTTTCAGTAATAAAATTCTGGGATATTTGTCCCAGATCACCATGAGAAGTTGTTTGTTTTTGTTTTCAGAGATTCAAACTGCGTCTTTGTGTTAATGAATGATTAGGTCTCCCACATTTCACTCTTTTCAAAGATATGTATTTGCAGTTTTCAAATTTTCAGTTTTAGGTGGGATGCAATTTTCTTCAGCAACTGCAATACAGTTTCATAGTCAGTCTCCTTGCCTGATCTAACAGGAAAATACTGAGACGTGAAGTGCATCAGAACTAGTTATTCTAAGAACTAATCCTACTTTCTGGCTTATTTTCTCACTGCTGGCAGCCATTGCTGGAAGAGACCAATGAAGCCCTATTTAAACCTGCAATTATTCCTTGTGTTTCCAAAAAGCCTCAGCTCTCTGTAAGCTTTAATGGCTCCCTTCTTGCGGTCATGTTTCTTGCTTTTGATACCCCAAGCCACTTGAAAGTCTAATTCGTCAATATCCCTGATAATTATCCCTCCATGGCTTTGTGACACACGCTTCTGCACAGCACAGTCACAGTGTGAACTCCCTGTGAAGCCCTCCCTGAAGATACAGTTCCCCAAACCAGAGAAATCCAAATCACAAAACCAGTGATTTACACAGGAGTAAGAAACACAGATGTTATCAGAAATATAAAAGAACTTGGTTTTGTATAGACATGTTCCTGGCATTTCCGTGGTCTTCCCTGTGTTTCTTTTCTAAAAATCACGCCAAAACAGCCTCAGCAGAATTGACGTGAGTAGCCCATAATGCTTTCCTTAGGCTATATTTTTTTGTGAAATGCTTTTCTTAATCATGATTTTTAAGCTGGTCCCTATAATATCACTAAAAGAATCATCTCCTAAGGGTCAAGGAGTAGAATGGAAGAATTCATGTAAAATCTGGATAAAGGGATAATTAAATAGCATTGCATTGATCAAAGTGAGAAAAATTCGTAGTTGTAATTGACATTTTATTGACAGAAGTCATGTGGGCACAGGTGATTTCTTGTATAGAGTCAGGGTGAAAGCCAAGTTCATAAATGTCTCAAACGCACTGTAAGAATGGCTGTTAAATGAACATTTATATTTTAGCACCTGTCATATAGTCATTAATTACAACATACTCATTTCATTTACATGCTATTTAAATGCTCACCATTGTTAAATACTTTCTTGATCATATGTATCTGTAGAGCTAAGTAATTTCCTGTACCAAATCAGAATGATTCTCTATCGTTAAATTTGAAGTCTTTAACTTGCTATGGTGGCCTTGCAATAAATATTGAGGATTACCTTAAATAAAACTGAAGAATAGGAGCAACTGTCCCAATCTGAACACAAGACTTACCAGAACATGAGAAGTTCAAGCAATGTGCCTCAAGAAACTGAATGGCAGTGTCAGCGAAACGGGTGCGAGCTCACTCTGCATAGTTTACAGTGAGGCACAGGGCATTGGCAGGTGAGCGTTGGTTGCTAAAAGGTTGATTTGGCCCATGCCTGGCGATCTCGGCCTAAGGCTTGGAGAAGATACCGTGCTAAGTGCCCTGCTCAGGGCTGAGTGGCAGTACACGAGGCTGTTCTCTTTAACATTGCTGTGTCTGAGCTATGCTAGTGCTGCTAACAGGCCATGTGGAGGGATGGTTAGCATCTTCATGGCTCATATTATTCTTATGTAGAAGAGTGTAATCCCTCACTTGAAAAATGGCAATCAGCTTCACTAATATTTATGGAAGCACATATGACAGGTGTTACCCAAGTTCAGGGCACTTGTTGGGGGAGGAAGGTTCAAGTTCAGTGGAGAGTGTTTTTTCCCATGGGTTTACTCCAAGATCCACTAAAACCTGTTTCTTTAAAGGAATAGAAATATTTCCTTCCTAAGACTATCTCAAATTGCATTTTTATTTTCCACTGCAGATGTCTTGATTAGCTAGGACCTGTCCTAACTGGATAGGTCTTTTTGTTGGAAGAATGATTTACCACATACAGCGTATTTAATGAATATTGCTCCATCTGCTCTTTGAGGACTCAACTGACAGTGAGTTTAAGCATGCAATGAGTGCTGTGAACATCAGTGAGAGTGATGTTACAACTTCTCTCTGATACAAATGAGAGACTCTGTTTTTCAAAATGTCCAAGACTGCTACAACTCCTGATGGGAAATACTGAACTCACAGAAGTTTGTTTAACCTTGTGAATTAATTGTAATGAATTGGTGTTGTTAAGTGTGCTCAGCTGCATCTGTGTCATCTGGTTGGGACTAGTTACCTAACCAGGTACATGTTATATTTCTTTTTTCTATGTGCATGAATTTAATTCTTGTACCAAGTGGTCTGGTCTGAATATTCAAAAGCATAGAGTAGTAGACAAAATAAAAGTCTGATAATAGCAGACCCGCTAAATGCTTGACATTCCCCATGGCACATCTGCTGGGCTTTGGCAAAACCATCATTTTGTGACGCATGTGGTGGTATCTGTTACGTATTATTTGACTGGATTGGACATTGTTGACTTGGACATGTTAATTCCAGTTCTAGCTCGTCTTGTCAGAATAGTAGCAGAGTAGCATTAATAAATGTACAGATCTCCCTGCTTAATTATAAATTCTGCAACAAGATAATTAAAAATCTACTACTTGGCTATTTATATCATTAATTTCAAATGTGTCTCATGATGCTTTACTGCTTGACAATAATCTGTATAACAAAAGAGAGTTACTGTGCTCATGGCAGTCATATTTAAAAGCTGTTAAGAATATATATTTTATATTAAAGGGAAAATTTATATTAAACATGAGCAGAGACCTGATTTTGTTACTCATAAAAATGAGATTAGAAGTGTCAAACATTTAATAGGTAGGAGCAAGAAAACAAGTACTCGTGCGAAATCTGCTTGCCAATGAAGAAACTGATGTAGAAATGACTGCTGTATTGTACAATGCAATGGCAACTTTTGTTTTTGTCATGAGAATTTGTCAAAAACACGTGATGGAAGTGCACAATATTTCAGTGTGCTGACTAAGAGGAACCGTGAAGCTCCTGGGACTCAACAGAAGAAATTTACATCTTTGCATTGATGATTCTAGTCTGAATTTTCTTTCAGTGGTTTAGTTGCAATTGCCGGTTCTGATTCTAGTCAGAAGGTACCCACATAACATAGTCCAGAATCAGAATAAATAAAACAACTCAGCATGCTTTTTGACAGGTTCCAGAGAAAAAGGTGAGGTGAAATGAGTGTGAAGCAAAATTGTTCGTCCTTACATTAGGGGAAGAGTGGAAGTGAGAGGTCAAATTCTGATAAGACCTACAGAATCGACACCTTTTGGGAGGAGAGAAAATGAGAGGAGGTCTTCAGTTCAAATAACGTTAAATATTATACAGCAGTCTGTTCTAATCTAAGTCTTATTAAAATTATTTTCCAGCTGTTTTCAAGATGTGTTTTGATACTGGAAAACCTTTTTCTTGCTGAATATTGTGTTTTAATTTATCATTTAGTAGTGATTGTTCAGAAGTTTAATAGTTCCACGAAATACATCAGTATACAGATTTTGTTAAAAATTCAGTCCTTTTTTGCTTTTAGTTTGATGTTAAGACTTCAGTATGAAAAATATCAATTCATTCTTAGGTGCGGGCACACCTACAGACCATAGGTAAGGAATTTAACAATGCCTTGGTGTGTGCTGTGTCTTCTTAGTGGATAAGCAAAACAATGCATTCTCTGGGGACAGGAGCATAGCCCATTACATGTATGCTAAATTCATATGTAAAATAATTGCATGAGTAATAAAGCCAATTATATTGTACACACACTCAAATATTGCAGAGAATTTAACTGGCAAAATTAGTCTGCCTCAGCCTTGAGTTCAGGCAGTTTGTGGTACAAAATAAATGTGTAATTAATTTTTTTGCAGTTTGTGGTTCTAGTACAGTTTGGAAATCCATTTTTTCTGAAATGAGATTTTAAAGGTATGAATGAAGAAAGATGTATTTACATGACGAAGGAGAAGTGAAAAAATTCTAGGCAGAGGCTTTGCAGGAAAGCATAACTCATTCCTTGTTTATAAACTATAACATTTGTTGTGTTTTACATTCTCTAGTCACGTCTATTTTATTTTGTATTGCTGGCAAACTTTTGACCCTTGATAAGAAGTGTGAGCACTGAACTACTTTTGAGCAATGTTTTTATTTTAAAAAAATGTTGACTAAATAAGCGATATTCTGACAAGCTCACTGTACATTAATTGACTGTCAAAATTTACCCAAAGGAGTAACAGGTCCTGAACACAAACACACTAGTGAACCCTGCTTCAGGATCGTTTCCTGTAATTTCAGTGTGAAATATACTGCATTTCCCACACTTATATAATTGTACTCACTTTCTGTAGCAAGAAGCTGAAGGTTTCTGTGTTGGTTTTGCACGCATGCTTGTTAAGTCAAATGAGTTGATGCATTTGAAATAAGTTTCAGAGTTCTGTCATATCTAGACTACAATTAACAGGAAAGCCTTGTTTTACATAGTTTGGTCATACTAAGAATGAACTTTCCTGGGGGGAGAGAAAGAAATATTCGATATACAAAAAGTCTACGTTTCTCCTTTGCTTGTTGTTTTTTCCTCTCTGGAAATCCTATTGCCAAAACCAGGTAAGTTTTCTTCTGCGTCTCCTTAAAGTTTTGCTAGAAGAAATAAACTTCCCACTAGTCTTCTGCCATGAGTACACATAAACTTGGCGCACTTGGAAGGATGTCATTACTGTAAATAGAGACTTGAGGGGAAGTGTGAGTAGTGTTGGGGAGATGGTGACCTGCTATAAGAAGAAAATAATGTAGGTAATTTATATATAGAATAAAAGATAGAACTCTGTGCATCAACTCTCATCTTATCTTTGCAAATCAGTACTGTTTATTGCAAAGGCCACAAGAGAAACAAGATAGAAAGAAAAAAAATCAGATCATTACCGTATGCATTACGTTTTCTAAATGTCTTTGTAATAGAAAGATAAGAATGATCAAAATGTTATTGTGTTAGAATAATATATTTCTGAGTCATGCACAAGGTATTTTTTTGTCTGTGGCCAAGTTACATATCTGAGGATAGAGCTGAACACAGAATTTCATTTATCACTGTTTGTAAGACTTTAAAATGATGAATGTCAGATTTCAAGACATCTACGGGGAAACTGTTATTTAAAAGCAATTTTCGCAATCAGAAATCAAAGCTCTGAAATTATTAGTGTTGCTATTTCTAAGAAACAGTTTTGTAGGATGATATATAATTACCTGTAGAGTTTTTGCTGTTGCAGCTTCTTTTGTATCTAACCAATGGATAATGGCTGTGTGACCAAAGAACAAATTGTTGATAGAAAAGAAACTGCAACAACTCCCAGATACTGCTAATCCCTTAAGGAAATGCATGTGTGTATACTTCCAGATAGTTTCCATGTCTCTTAGACTGGATGCCAAAAATCTAATGATGAAACCCAGAAAATCTCAATAACTGTGCATGGACCACAGTATTTTAAACAATGACAAAGAAGTAAGTTCCAGAAAACTAAGACATGGCTGAACTTGGAGACCATGATGAAAGGCAGCGCAAAATGCTTTCAAAATCTAAAATGAAAAAAAAATCTTATTGTATCTAAAGCAGAATTGCCTGGAAAAAAATTTTTAAAAATAATATTTATTTTTCATATACCATTAATCAGAACAGGCCTACAGTTCTTCCTGTTGTCTTGAAGTGGTTTCTCTATTGTGTATGACTGATGGTTGTTTAAGTTTTTGTTTGAAGTTCGTACTCTGCCACCTACACAGAAATTTTAAAACTGAATTTGAATATGAGTTTAGAAGAAAAACCTATGTAGTGGAGAGGAAGTTATGATAGATCCTTGCCTCTTTATTCCAGTCTTTCAGATAAAATTCTCTATTGTATACAGAGAAAATCGATACAGCCTACCATGGCCCTTCTGATTCCCTTTAGCAAAATCTATGTCCTATTAAAAGCCCAAATATTTCCCATGAGGAACTGCAGTTTAACAGGGAAATCCTTTTGGTCATGGTCTTGCTGTTGTTGAATAGCCATTCTTAACATCTGCCAGTTATTCAGGTTTTCCTTTCTGGCTAATTTTGGGGTTCTAAACTATTTTTTTACTATCTTTAATTATTGTACTGAGTATTTATACTGACATACATTTTAATCATTATCTTTAAAGAGTTTAGCCATTGATTTTTGCTTGATATTCTGCAGCCCATCTATACTGAGTCCTGGGCATTATATTACCCTTTTCTTCTTTAAAGAACAACAGTATGCCTAGTTAGTAGGTGCTCTGTTGTCCAGTATATAGTTGCCATTATATGTATACATTTAGAAAACACATGGCACATCAATTACAGTGTTTTCCAATACAAATTGAAATTCCATCCACTGTGGCCAGTAATAATATTGCACTGGCTTAAAACCAAAGCATGTCATGTTTTGACTTGTGTATCTCAGTGCTAATTTAGCATCATATATTCCAAGGGAATTTCTTTCACCTTCTCTTTTCCCCTCCCTTCCTCTCCTTCTTATCCCCCTCTTCCCCTTCACTGAGGAAGCAGAGTATAAAATCCTAATAATATTGGGTAGAATCAAACAAAATACAGCTGTGATAGTGGTCATGTTCTTCATAAGAGCTTTATTAATCAAGAAAATTTATGTCCCTATGAACATTGGTATTTGTATTTTTTGGTATTTCTACTTACTTACTTTGAGCTTTGGTAGGACTCTTAAGATGTAGTAAATTATAAAAGCAAAAGTAAAGGACTGGGAAGCTTCTTAAGCCAAGTTCCTGTGCTCCAGTCTGAGCAGGAAAGTCTTAGCAGGGAAATTAATCTCCTGTGTAATGGCACTGACATAAGTCTCTGCTCAGTTTGTGTGTGCATGTAAATAGGGAAAGCAAGAGAGAATAAAACAGTTTAATAAATATTCTGAGGAGAGGTAAAAAGGGAAGCCAGAACTTGAAGACCTGCACAAGTGTTTGCACCGAGCTTTACAGCGTGTAATACAATAGATCCAGTAACGTTTGCCAGCATTTCTATCTGTATTCTGAATGAGTCACAATTATCTTCAGTACTGTCTAGTTTTTCAAGCTTGGGGAAGTCATTAGGTTAAGTTTTAGAGTGGGTTTTGCTGACAGCAGCACAAAGAAATAAATTGAGACTGTCCTACACGTTTATGTATGCAGAGTGCAATAAGCTTAATGCAAACCCGGTAGAGCAGTTCAGTGAAAAAGCATTTGGCCTGATCCATGACAGGATGAATTGTGCTGAGGAATATGGGTACCTATATGGAGAATGTGGCTAACTATATTTTAGCTCTTAAAGCATTACACAAACACAGTTCTAGTAGGTAGTATTCTACATTAAGCATGACATGCTTGTGATAAAGATTACTATCGTATGGCAGGCAATCACAGCATCTCCTATAACATTTAGCCTGTGTCTGGGGACAGTACAGGACATCAGACACCTGGGCAATTTTATTGGCTTTATACAGACAGATTTGGAGAGCCTGCATGTGGACTGGAAGCTGGTAAAAGGGATGCTGAGAGACATATCCCTCTCATTATCATGAAAAGGTTGTGACAGCTATTCTGTCTTATAGAGAGCCTTGGAAGACCCTCTTCATTGCTTAAGTGACAGTGATGGCATAGATGAAGTTCACATCATCCCTTCCAGTTTCTTACGCATTGAATTTAAATGATTAGCCTGTATGCAGCCTTTATGGAGTGGATTTAATCTCCCAATCATATAAATACCTAAATAAAAACCTTGTTACGAGGTGCACAAGATACATTGATTTTCTATTGTAAAATGTTCCTGTTCATGCTTTAGTTCGTGATTTAATTACATTACAAATGTCCTAAACGGTGAACTATTGTGAGGTACTGTACTGAAAAGTAAAATAACATTCTCATCATAAGTCCTGCTCTATATTTTTGTATGTCAAACCTGTACATATAAACAAATAAAGGAAGAAGAGAAGCATGTAGAAGTACGTTGCCTTTTTTTTTCCCTTGTTCAGTTAGTCCAGAAAATAAATGGCTGCATGAAACTTAGCTCTCCACTTGTTCTCTTGTTGCTCATGAACAATAGAGAAAAGCCTCTGACCACTTGATTCCATATGGAGGCAGAACAGAGATTATAGCATTTAATTGATTAAAGCTTTAAGTGCCACACTTCACTGCCAGGATTAAGGACCAAAGTACAAAATTTGGGGGAAGTGGCAAATAGATGAAAGAGTCAAAAGCCCAGATGGTACGGTTGGTTGGTAAATGGTTTCATGCACACAAAAATCCCAAACTAAGCAGCAGGTTCAGTTAGAAGTTGATAGTAGCAGTTGGTTACCAAAATATTTTAGAACAATAAGGTTGGATGGTGTATTCAGAGGTTATTTACTCTATTTTCTCCTCCTAGGCAAGGCTAATAATTTCTGAAGGGTGTTTATATAGCCTTTTAAAAACCTATCCTTAAAAACCTGCTCATAGCGATTCCATTCACCGATACTCTCAGCAATTAATGTACTTGTTATTTTCCATTGAAAAGTATTCTTTTTACCATTGAATCGTTATTAGACCAACTTAAGGCCTTATGAACTATTTTGCAGCCCATTATTTCTTGACCACACGGATAAGGAAAATAGCCTGTTTCCATAAACTTACACGGCTATGTTTACAATGTGGAAGACTTCTAATTATGTTTACTTTTACTTTTCTTTTGTTTGGACTATGTTATGTGTGACTTTCTGTCTTTCCTCCTATGAGATGTTTTCTAGATTTTGGTTTTCTCAGGGTTTAGTCCAACATGTGTCTGCTGAATCATGTTGCCCCAAAGCAAGAAACAGTGCTTCACATGAGCTTTAGGAATACAGAGAAAATGGGAAGTTGCTCTTCTGCACTGTACTCCCTTTTATATGTCCCAGACTGATGCTTGTTTTTTCGTAAGACAATGATAGTATGTTTAGTTTATGATTCACTGCTAAGTCCCATGCATTTTCTGAAGAAGTGCTGCCTAGCCAATGGCCCCTTGTCCAGCAGATTATTCCCGTGTGTATGCAGAGCTTGGTATATTTAGTATCCTCTTTTTTTCTGAACATTTCTGCCGTTTGTCAAGGAGATTCAGAAGAGCTTGCTAGCTTAACATTGTCAGTGCTGGACTAAGTGTATCACCTATCTCCATCCATACCATTGAAGAAAACATTGAATAGTGCTGGCCCTGGGGCAGCAAGCTTCTTAGATAAATGATCTTTCTACTTTGGCAGAATTACTACTCTTTCAGTACAATTTACCAATTATTTTTCTCACTTACATTCCCATAGTTCTATAGTTTCCTTTTTCCCAGAAGTGGTTGACATGCATTTGTAATATCTTTATCTTCCCTTTCTGTTGGTCCTCCCACTTATCTGTCATTCTACAGGGGTAGACGAGCCCATAACCCCGACCAGCAATGCCTGCAATTATCTTCATTAGCCAGTAGATATTTTAGTTAGAAAGTAGAAAAAATCAGCTGTCCGACACATAGAGATTACTGGTTCATATATTTACCATTTTAATTGCCCATACCTTTGAAATGAAAGTAGGAAAAATAATTAAATTTCTAAACTTATGGCAAAGAGCTACAAGGTTGGACTAGATGACCCACAGAGGTCCCTTCCAAACCCGAACATTCTGTGATTCTGTGATCAGTAAGAAATATGTGGCATTAAAACAAGCAGAATAAAATGTTTTGGATTCTCGCTCACATGTAGTCTTTTGCCTTGAGACATAGTACTGGATGTCAGATTACTGAACTATTGATATAGAACTTGAGGTTAGGGAAACTCAGATTTTTGGTCCAAAAAGTCTGCTTTCACATGAACGTATGCATGGGAGATGAAATAATAATGGCTTGCGTCACATAGAAAGAGCGGTGGTCATTAGTTGTGGTAGGCAAATGATAGCAACAATAACTGGAAAATAAATTGAAAAACAAACAATTCAGGCGTTTTCTTCTTGAGCTTCATCCGGTGTTGATTAAATAGGATATCACTGGGGCATTATTTAAATAGATTTTTACCATTCTAATTACTGCTGAAAAGATTAGTATGAGGCAAGAAATATGATGAAGATTATCTATAGAGGACTTTTAAAAATTGCAATAATACTTTCAAGCAAAAGACTTCCTCATTCTCTTAAAAATGCACCTCTTCAGTGCATTCTGTGTATCAGGTCTGCATACATCCTACAATTGACTAATATGACTCCAATATGCTCTAATAATGTAATCTGCAAAAAGTTACATGCTGGTGAATTTTATACATGTGATTTCTCTACTGAACAATACAGGAAGAATCTTAGTGGGGTTTAGGCTTCAGATAGTCTAGTTAATCTATCATATCTTTCTGAAATGCCCTTCCTTGAAGAATTTGTGTGAATACTTGTTCACTGTGTGAATATTATTCAACATGTAGACATGATTTCTGAATATTATAAGGAAAAAGTCAGTGGGTTGTTGCTGTGTTGAGTGAAAAAATTGTTTAAAAAGACTCTTTGGAAGATGAAAAACAATACAATTACAGTGAAGTTCTGTTACCATTTTATATTATTATTTTGTTTCCCAATCTTTTTTTTTTTAAACAGCTCAAAATTCCTTGTAGCAAAAGCAATTACACAGCAGGAATTTCATCTCCCCCAAATAATATTTTTTACAGTGCCATGCTTGAATGGAAGGCCCATGAACAACAATGTGCATTGGACTAGGCCCAGAAAAATTTACTTTTAAGATGCATATTAGTTTCAGGACCGATTAAACTGCTAGATGAAAGATTGAGGAGTTCAATGGAAAAGCATACTTGCTATAGCTCTCACTGAATGTTTGGAGACTTTTTTTTTCTTCCTTGAACTCTCAGAAGATACCAGGATTTTTACCCTGAGCTACAGATAATCCCTCTGAATAACAGAAGTATATCAGTTCTATGCACATAACGTGAAACAGAAAGAAAAGGGAAGTTTCTTTGTGGTTTTCAGCTTTCCGTATAGACAGTGAGTGAACACACTTCAAAGAGAAGTGAAGTATTTTGAAATGATGAAACCCAGAGCAGGAAAACTACATTAAAAATGTGAATTTTGGTAGGTAAGAATAAATAAGATCATGACTACATGAAAATCTTTAAAAATATGATGATACTCTTAACACCGCATATTTCTGAAGAGAGATCTTCAGATCCTTCAAGATCTTGGCAAAAACTAATCTGTGCTCTGATAAAGATAATTATTTTCCTGATGAAGATGTATTTCTCTCTACTTCTCAAAGGAGTAGAAATGGAGTGGGGCAAGGTGAAACTGAATTGACACAAAATAACTGGTGATGGCTGTTGGATAATTTTTCCTTTAGCTAAGTACTCCATGGCTGTGTCAAGAAAATAGTTTTGTATAGTGTGGGGATCAGTTTCTGGGTCCTTTCAGGCTAACCGACCTTGACATTGTCACTCTGTTGTATAAGCAATATATATTAGCTCTAGGAAGAGATTTTACCCATTTCAGTAAAATGCACTAAATTGCGAAGTTTTCTTTTGTGAAAATACATATTACTGGAATGTCTGTTATCTCTCGGTTTGTTATATGGCATTATTTCATGGAAATTTTATGAATTTAATAATAATTTTATGAATACAATAATAATTTGTGCATAATGTAATATGGACTATCTTGGTCATATACACCCTAAGATACATGTCAGTGTTAAACTTATCATGCCTTTTCTGCGGATTTACAGCGTCCCTCAAACTTACTTTGATAACGCCAGTGTTATGCACTGAACTGTGTAAATCTACCCCTCTATTGCTCTCCCTCTAACCAATAATGCAATTGCAGAAGATGCCCAACCTTCCTGATCCTATTTACCACATATCAATAACTTCACCTAGCACACACTGAGTGCTTTTCGAGAGTAAAGCCGCAAGGGAGTTCCAGTGCTGCGTCATAGGGAACAACCAACCGTGGCAGGCAGGTCCTTTGCCTCCTCCTCGGCAGGAAGGGGGCACACGGTTCCAGGGTACCGTGCAGCTGGAGCGTACAGCTGCACACATGGTCATGGCTTGCTGCTGGTTTACTGCTCCCCTGGCTGGGTTCCACGTTTCTCGTCAGGCCCTGTGCCAGCACAGCTTGGTTATGGGCCCTTTGACATGCCTGGGAAATGGCATCTCACCTGAACCACTCATGACTTCAGTTCACTGAAAGCCACGGTCAGGCGCTTCTGCTTTATAGCTTTCTTTACAGCCTGTGTTCGCTGCGGTTGAATTCTTCCTGATTTATGTCAGCGTGATGTCAGAGCAAGCTTTTCAGTTTGGATCTCTGTTGAAATCTTATCTTGCAAACAGTAACAGTTTGCTATACTGTCGCTATCTGAACTTGGTCGTTTTTGTTTTCCTCACTCATGTAGTGTGGGTTTGTTTTATGTAGTAATGGTCCTGCCAGCTGCAAACACCATATTCTAGCCAACTCTAGGTTATTAGGTTATGAATGCTAAAAATTATGAGCAGTGCTTTAATTTGCATAGTTCTATCCACACATCATCCAGAGTGAATAAAAGCCAGATTGTAAAATAATTACAATCTCTTGAAGCAGAGCCAGCCTCGCAGACCAGATCCATCCGTCTTCATTAATTTGTATACAGTTCTTTTACCAGAACAAACTTTCTGAAGGTACTCGCATGGGAATGCTGAAACAGCTGCACAACTTTTATTTTGAAGAAAAAAAGTTGAGCCTCAGAGCAGTGTGTTTTAGCAAGCGAGAGAGAGAGAGTGACTCTGCATTTAAGACTTTGACCAGCATGTGTAAGAAGTGCTCTCATGGCTGGAATAATCTAACAAATTTTTACCTGGGTAGATCTTGGCAAAGTTCCCCTTTTTTCTTGCACAGTTGAAAGGAATCCAGTACAATTCTGTGCTTCGATCAACTTCACTCCAGTTTTGCGGAGCCTGACCGGTTTGGTGGTGCACGGCCGTGCCTGGCTGATGTGGCCTCTATGGCCCTGTTCTGCTCCACTGTCAGAAAGAGGGAGGGAGGCTTCCCCCAGCACCAAAATATCGCTCTCTGTGCTCTCTGTAGCACCGTAGCTAAGAACAAGTTTCCTGATTACTCCCTGGTCTTTTTGGAGTTATTTGCCGGAAGAAGTCTTTTCCCCCACTTTAAATGGATGATTGTGTTACAATCAAGAAAAAGCATCTCCAAAGACCAATCTTTAGGTAAGTGATGCTATTATTACTTTGAACTGAAAATGTTATGAACTTTACTCTCTACGCCCTATTTCTTAACTTAAACTTCGTATGCAAACACACACAAAATTGTTCAAGAGAAAGAGTATAATATTGCGTAGCCTAGTAACCTATTAGATGATTTTGGTGCTTGGAATATATTTTTTTAACTTGTACTGAGACTTTATAGAAGCTATTTTTCTTCTGCTCTCTGTCATCTACATTCTCTAAAGTTTAGTGTGGGATTGTCTTTATTATGAAAGAGGAGCAGCATAGCTCTTGAAAACTTTTTTTGTGTGTTTTGTTTTCCTACAGCCCTGCAGTCCCTCAGTGTATTCTGGAATTATAAAACTGTTTAAAAGTGGAACATGGTTCTTGGTTGGTTTACTTGATTTTGTCTGGATGGCAGAATTGTAATACTTGAAATTAGACAACTTACAGAATAAAGTAGCTTGCTTGCGGGGACATGTAGACAAGTGCTTAAAGTATAACTATAGTAAGACTCTTCTGATAAAAAGGGTTCAAGCTTAAAGAGTAACAAGTTGGAGTTTTTGTGAGGTGGTTCTTCACTGCTTCCTACATGTGTTAGTTTGGTCTATGAAACATCTTTCTGACTATTTTATGTTTTAAAGTCAATTATAAAATTCTTTTCACAGATCAGGATTAGATCTAGTTTACTTGTGCTTTTTTACCACAGGAGACCTCTTTCTTTCCTTTGGTCAGTCCTAGTTTCAGACCAAGTGACCTTGAGTGGGAAATAATGTTTCTCAAACTGTTGTGAATTAAGATGCAGTAACTGTAAGATTAAATAAACCTGCAATATTTCACACTTCTGTTTATGGCTGGTGACATCTTTCACAAAACTCCAGCTCTTACTGGGTGACATCAGTAGGATATTGTAACTACAGTGTTGATATGACAAATAAATATAAGATTATAGATGGTCGCACAGCAAATACAGGACTGTTATTTATTGGATGGCCACTACTGATGTCATATATTATGGGAATACAGTAATGGCTGTTATTGCAGCTCCAGAGTAAATTCAGACAGGTAATCATGCCAGAATTATGTCCTACTAATGTTACATGTGGAGAAATCTTTCAGTAATGTTACAGTTACGGTGCAGAAAAAGAATCTGGACATTAAAAGGAAACTATGGGAGTGAAATGACTTAACCGTTAACCTTAAATTTCAATGTCCTGTGTGGATTTGCTGTTCAATTTATATTGTAAATTAAGTTAAACATTTTGCACTTTGCTTTACTAAAGTGGAGTTAAGAAGTTATTTCACAGAAAGCTTATGACTGACATTTGATATTTTCCTTAAGTGATATCTTTTTATTTTAATTAAAGTTTATTTGAATGTACTTCTGTTTAAAACATCAATATTTATTTTAAGGATCTATGACAATCATCCCAAAAACTGTAACTTTAAAAAAAATTATTTCAGACATACATTCTTCACAGTCTTTTGGGGCCATTAGAATTGCGAGTGAGTAAGTGCATGTTTCCTGATGTGTTTGGGAGTCTGCTGTAGAAATCTGCTGTAGCTAGTGTAGTACTGGATAGTTTGCAAGAACTTTCTTAACGGATGTTTCCCTAAATTGTCCTGTGGGAGTGAATTTAATTCAATGAAATACAAGAAGTTTCAACATTTCTTACCGAAATCCATTCCTGCAAATCAGTTCTAAATACAGAACAGCTACTAACTACTGTTGGCATGCTTAATCCAGAGCAAGAAAACCCCTAATATGGAAAGCCCCCTAAGAGTCCATGGCTCTGCAGTGACTCTTCTGGCAAAAGATGTCTGTAATACTACAATAAATGCTTAAGAAATGTTTCCAAGGTCAAACCAGCATAATATTTTAGACAGCTCAAACAGAAAGACAATCTCCGTGTGCCATAAAGATTGTATCATGTACAGTAAATACAGATACTATCATAGTCATTAAAGAGCTGTTTTTTTATAATGTGTGTTCATTTTACTTATGACTTCAGAAAATATTTCTCCAGTGAGAAGGTGTTCTTATACAAGAGTTGTGAAGATTTAGCCTCAGTCCTCTTAATCCTGTAATTTTCTTTCCATGTAGGTAAAATGGTTTTACCTGACACAAGTCTTACATTGAGGTAACCAAATCAGCAGTCTGGTCAATTTTTCCCTCAAAAAGAAAAGAGAAGAAAGTATCAAATTACCCAAATTTTATATATGTTTATATTTACGTATGTTTGACCTACAACCAACACTAACTGTAGTTACTTCTAAAAATCAGGTCTTGAGAGTGATGTCAGAACTTAGTAAGTACACATGAATGTCTTCCTACTTAGCAAAGTTGCATTTACAGTGGATCTGTACTTTTACTTGAATTACCTTCTCAGTAATGTAAAAAGTAGATGGAGTGTCTATTCTAAATAATCCCTTCAATATCACCAGTCTTCTACATAAGAGTGAATGGGTATTACGTTTGAAGATGGGAAACTCAATAATAAAAAGATATTTCTGACTAATTTTCAAGTTTTCTGTAAGTTCTGAATTCACGAAGAAGTAAAAATGTAAAAATACTGTGAACAAAGTGGATCTTTTGGTATTTGCCAACCAGTAGTGCTTGGAAAGAACTAAAAAATTCATTCAGAAATATAACTGTGTAAAAAAGCTGAGCTTATAAATCACATTGAATTGATTACTAAAGCACAACAATTTGGATTCATCAGAAACCAACTGATGAATACTTACAGATTCCTGCATTCTTTAATATCAAAAGAACAGTCTTCTATATGCAAAGATATATTTCAACAGAACTTGTGCCTGGTCTATTCACTGGCTATTTTAATGCTAACATGAATTACTCAGGACATTTGATATTTTTATTAAGAACAGCATCTTGAGCATGTTTGCTAAAACTGGAGATGGTGAAATTAATTCAAACAATAAACAAATCAGCTTTCTCAAAGAAAGCAGTGGAAGCTTCATAGCTCTGACATTTAAAATTGGACTGAATAAAGCCGTATAAAATATGCTTTAGGGAACAAGTCCTTCCCTGCCAACTGCATAGATTAGATGACGTAATAGGTGTTTTAGTTCTCAATTTTCTATTATTTCTATTAACATAAGAATCTACACAGTTGTTAGTCAAAGCTTATACTGAAGCTATCATTTTTATGCACTCTGCTTCAGTCATTGGAGGGGGGTGGGTTGTATGACTTCGGCCTTCCTGGTCTTGACTGTCAGAAGCAGAAAGATCAGAGTATCACAAAAGAAGTTGTTCTTTTGGTGTCTCTGCCTTGGCAGGATCCAAGAAATCCTGGAATTATATCAAGAAACCCACGGTCTTTTGAGATTTCCAGGTCAATAGCAGTTGGGTAATAACAAAGAATTTGTCCTTGCTGTGCAATGTCTTTAATTTAAGGCTCTTAAAGTGTTTAAAAATATTAGTGCATTAGCTTCAAAATACTTCTTTTTTCTGTTCTGCACATTTTCCACGGTCTCATGCAGTTTTGGATCAAGGGTTTTCCCTTCGAGCAGCAGGGACGGGAACATGCAGCTCATGGTGCTGAAAGCAGGAGCAAGAACAAGGGTGAAAAACACTTGTTTTCCAACTCCTCAGGGAGCTCTATTCTTATCTTTTCTATGGTGTCTGCAATAAGAAGGAAGCTGCTTGTGCTGTTGCTGTTGTTCCAGTAGTGTTGTTCATTATAGATATATGAGTGGTGTATTAGCTGCAATTAGCCGGACTGGATCTCTCTGCAACTTTGAATTCTCCTTTACTAAGAAAATGACCCAGTCCAATCCTTTGATCTCTTGCTTCTAGTCCCTTAAAATATATGTGCCTTATTCATTATTTTATTCTATACTAAAATCAGCTCAAAAAACTAGATGCTGGTGCTTACTTGTAATCCACTGGCAGAAACTATTCCAACATGATTTTACACCACTACAGAGCACATAGGTAATTATATACTACATATACTGTGCAGTATATTGTAAACATTTATAAAGGCCTGGTTTTCAGAAAATGTTTATACTGCTGTAACTTGTAGAACAAGAATAATCCATATCAATAGCTTTTGAGTATTTTTTTCACTTGCATGCGGTGTAATAAAATACAGAAAAAGCATGTTCTGCGACTTCTAGACATTAGAAGTTTTTGGCAGAGACTCTTTTCCTCTTGAAAAAATATACTAACAAGTGTTTTCTAGCAAAAAATAACCATCAGTGTAAAGCCTTTACATAGCTTCTCTTTTCTTCTTTTCTTTATTTTTTTTTTTCTCTCCTGAATGCTCAAAATATTCAGAAGTTTTACCAGGTACGAGCAAATACGTCCTCATACTATGCTAATGTATTATTTTTTTGTCCTATTTGTGAGTTCTATCTTACTCTCTTTATCCTGTGGCTTTAATGTAGTATGTACTGAACATGTGTATTTGTGTTTTGCATGGGTATGACTGGTGTTTACACCTTTTCAATTAGTGGCCGTAGAAAGGTACCAAATCAGAATAACATATGAAGAGGAAGCAACTTACTCAGTAAACAAGAAAAAAAATTGTGTGCCTGTTAGCAGCCTAGAAAGTAGTAGATTTTAGCTGCTTAGAAGCTTATAAAAAAAGGATGTTTTCTCCCGTTACTTCTAGTGGTCTTCAAATGGGTCCAAATTATTATCTTTATCCTGTGTGTGTGGAATAAACAGATGTATGGGGAACTTTGCCAGATTTGTGTGGAATTGTGCACTGCAGTTATGATGAATGTGCATTATATATCATTATTGCTAGTGATAGCTTAATTGTAAATTAATGTAGCATATTAGTTTAATGAGTGACAATTTATTCCTGTAGTGTAGGAGGAAGGTGGGCGGGGAAGAGAAGATGCAGTCATCCTTTGCTGCTTGCTCTAAGAAAAGGCTGGAATGTAGAAACACAGCACCATACGAAGACCCTGAAATCACAGTCTGTTTCTTGATTGCCCCTTGCCCTACTGGCAAAGTTTGCTGCTACATCTGCAAAGCTACAGTAGCTTTCAGTAGTTCATAGCCATGACCATACTGTTGGTGATGTTGCTGAAGGTATTTTCTGCCTATGTGCTTGCTGCTGCCTCTTGCTGTGTGGCTTTAATGGCTACACTGGTGAGTAAATACCCAAAGTTATTACATAGTTGCGTGTTGGTTTTTTTAAATGGCAGTACCTTAGAAGAGCTACCTTGTAAATTGGAATGAGGAAGAGGCTGGTGTGGAAAAAGCAATAATAAAAAAAATGGGCTTTGGGAGGAAGACCAGGGGGACAGGAATGTTTGCTCCTAGCCTGTTAAGAAGCCGTGAAAAAAGAATTTGGTTGAAGCAATAAGTGAAAACATTTTTGAGGAGCACCCAGAACATTGTGAAGGGTGTAAAAAGTTCTTAGAAACTCAGGCTAATAAATTACACTGCTTTTGAGAACCATGGCAATTCCAGAAGATGGTGGAAAGGAAGACAAATTGTAAAGCAGTACATCAAAAAATTTGGACAGTAGGTGGCATTTTGTAAATTAAGAAACTAGGAGAGACAGAACAGTAGATTAAGTAGGGGGAAAGCATGTAGGATCCAATTTTCAGACAGATGATACGCATTTATTCACTAAGTGGATTGAAAGGAGGCAGAACCAAGAACGCAAAAGAAAAGGAGCAAATGTCTTACATTTCCCGTCGTAGCTTAAAGCTGTTCAGATACATTTGAACAGCTGTCCAAATGTTAGTATTCAACCCCTTAATTATACTAGAAGGAGGTGAATAGATACATTTTAGAAATTTCAGCAAGAAAAAAAAAATGATTGAAATTAAATGGACTGGTAATATGGTAATGTAGTAACTGGTAAATAGAGCATAGCATGCTTTGTAATATAGGTAGCTTGGCCATAACCAGATAGAAATAGGAAATTAGAAGAATGTTTATAGCCATCCCAGTAGTCGTAGTCTAGATTGCTGTTGGAGTGATGGGGGAAATCCTGACTGGTTTTAAGAACAGACTTGTGAAATGTACCAATTTGTTTTGGTACTTTGAACATCTGAAAACAAAAGCTTTTGATGGGTAAGAGGTATTACGTTTTTTATATTTTAGTCTAGTAAATTTCCTAAGACAGTTCATTAATGATGGCATGCTTATTTATTTAAGTGAAAATCATTTTTGTATATCCAGTTTTGTTCTGCCTGGGGTTACACTCTAGGGAGCATACTATATTAACACCAACATTGTCCACATATCCCAAGCTTTTTCTTACAACTTTCCCTTTACTTTGTTCCTACTTAGTCAAGTACTGATTTAACACCAACTTTTATTGGAGACTTATGAAGAGGAAATGTTAAGTGAGAACTGATGTACGTTCAGTGATTAACATTTTAATCTCTAATGATTACTTTTAGTTGGAATTCAAGTGTCATTTGCATGGTTTGGGAGGACATGCTTACAAAAATCAGGCTATGCCTCAACCAGGATCAAAAGGAAGCAATTTTTCAGAGAGCAGCAGAAGAGCAGCAGCAGATCAGGCATTGATTGTTGCTTTTCAGAGGAGTTAAGAAGGGAAGAGTGGAATTTCTCCTGTTATTCTTGAAGAAATTGGAGTGATGAGCTGTGACTGTATGGCTGTCACCTGGCTTTGTAGCAGTACTCCTTCAAGAGGAGAAAGCAGTGAAGAAGGTACGAGAGAAAGTTCAAAAGAAGACAGAGAATTTTTTGCACTTCCTAGAAAACAGAGAAGACAATAGGCAGCAAAGAAATGAAATTCTTTTGAGACCTAAGGCTGAATTAATTTTTCCCTTGATGGGAAGTTTTTTTTTTCTTATTTTTCTCTGAAAAATCAGTGAAAATATAGTTCATTTTGAGATGGAATTAACTTATTCTGGAGGCAGATTGAAGAAGTAAACTATATGTGCAAGTATTTGGATTGCTGGCATTGTGAAACATTGCATTGGAAATATGTTTCATCAGACCTAACAGCTGTAAAAAACCCCTGCCATGCCATGTTCTTCGCTTTTTTGAGGCAAGACCAATCAATGAAGAAGAAACACTGTAAATGGATATAGTGAAAAGAAAAGCACTGGCCTACCACATAGATTAGCAGTGATTTATATTTTCAAAAAAAGTCATAGGTTTAAATCACCATGTGCAATTTAAGAATACTCATTTCTGCTTTTCTGAGGCATTAGTTCCTGCAGTTCCCACAGAGTATGTGGCACCTGTCTTGTCTCAGGTTAGCATACTTCATGTCCGCTTAAAAAAGCCCATGATGAAAACCATAGCTTGTCCAGTGCAGCAGATCCACCAAGAAAACTTCATGAGTTAGCGAAGGCAAGATGCCCTTTCTTCTGTATGTAATAGGCAGGATTTACGTGTTGTGAAGGCAGAGTTTTTAATTTGTCTCTGTGGTGGTGAGGGATGCATTGGCTTAGCACCCAGCTGGAATCAGGGACTGGGATGGAAGGTAGGTCTCCTGCTTCCGTATTTGGGGGTGGAAATTAGCGGAGGAGAGAGGGAAGGCCTACTTCCGCTAGAAGCAGCAGCAAAGAGGGGAAGTTGAACTTCCTTTATATAGTTTTTAAACAGCTGTTTCTCTTAAACCAGGCTGAATATCTTCCAGCATAATGCTGGCTAGATCACAGGGATCTCGTGACCATTGGTTTAAAAAACAGACTGGGATGACTTTCTGGGTTTCTAGTTTGCCTGTGTGCACATAAATGTACTCAAAGAAATCCTGATTCACCCATGTAGCAGAACCATGTATGGTGGGGTTGGTCACAGGGTTCAGAGGCTCATTAGCGTTTGTTCATTAATCTGCTTCAAAATTATCTTCACTAAATAGGAGCATGAAAAAAAGTTATGACAGGAACACATCACATTAAAAATATTTCTTTCATTTTTTTCCTATCATAGACTTAATACTTCAGTGTATTCTGTGTTTATAATATTTTGGCTTGTCCTTAAGAATCTATTGGATAATGTCATTAAAAATTGATTTCCAAACCAGGAGAGAACAGTAAAGAACAATCCATGCCAATATTCTGTTTATTACTGGATATTACGGGAATCTTCACTTCAGAAATGTTTAATTTTCCATTAAACAAGCTTACACTTGGAAGCATTCATTTTAATTCTTCACAGTTTCTCCTTTTATGTACATAAAAAGGCAGATAATAGAAAAAATGACAGAAACTATCTACCCACCTAAGAATGATAACTATATTGATTTACTTTTTAAATTAATCTGAAAGTGAAAACAGGATTTGGCAAGGCATTAAAAAGAGTTTATATTTTAAATATTTCCAACTTTTTGACACGGCTATGATACTTATGAGGCAATAATGACAACATCATGAATAACATTATCAAAGCCAAAAGAGGGACTGGGGAACAGTTTACATAAAGCTTTGGAACTGTTATCCCAAAGTATTTTCTGAATTCTGCTCTGAAGAATGATTTTATAGTTGTTTTAAAGATGTGAATTTTGATGACCTTTATAGACATCTGCATAGTTTGTATTTCCATAAACCTGTGGTTTTCTGAGCTCAGCTGCTACTGTGCAAAAATGGACTTATTGGTGTGTTCTCTGAGAAGAACTTAGTTGGACATTGCAACACTGCATTTGAAATGATACCACTTTCTTTAATGTTCTTTTCTGGCAATCCGGTTTTATTCAGAGTTTGGACACCTGAAATTCAGTGGGGAAGGGGGGAGAATACAAATGACTTGAAAGCTTCATGCATAATATAGGATCATCTGGAAATACTAACTTGACTAATAGAAAAACTTAGGTTATGTTAGCTTTAATTGATGTCTTAACTCCTATGCATGAACTTGTACATAGCCTTAAATAAAACCCTGTGTCTTCATTTATATATTGTGATCTCAGTGTAAAATTAGACTGCCCAGTATAAAACTAACAAGAAAAATGTAGATTTTCTTCTGGTATCAAGCATAGCTCATTTTCAGTTTCTCTATACGTCTCCTCAATGCATTGTGTCATGTTGTGGAAACGTAACAAAATTTTTATTTTTAACAAGAAGTGTGAATGGAAATGTAGAAAAAGAGATGTTTTCCATGATTTCGTCTTTAAGTTTTGGAGTTATTACTACAATACTAGGATACGTAAGTCAGGAATGTTGGATGATTATGAAAAAAGCAAGCAAAGAAATTGCAAATCATGGAAATATGATTTATTGATGGAATATTTGTAAAAATTATGTCCATGGTGAACTGCTATAATGGGTGCTTTCAGAGCATGGATATTTATAGATCATTGCACTGTTATGAAAAAGCCTGCTCTCAGTTTATTAATCTTGAAGATTATGCTTTACTGTCATAAGAATAAATCCAACATTGTCTGTTACTACTTTTGGTACTATGTTGCCATTTAGTAGGCTCAGTCCAGATTGAGACCCTTTTATGCAAAGTGGTGTACTGACAGAGACTGTCAGTGTATTTCAATGATAGATTTGTAAAAAGTTAAAAATACTAGAAATCTCTTCAAAAGGAGAGGATAACTCAGGGGGATGGCTGTGGATGGATGTTCAGTGAGTTGAGAGGGAAAGCCAGGCATGTTGTTGATGCTGGAGGTGGAGATCAGTTCACAGTAAGAGTGGAGGAGTCGTCAGGCCTTGCTGTTTTTAAATGGAGAAGATCATTACATGCTGGTAGTGGCAGGGGAGGAGACCTGGGTTTTGGGCAAGGCTGAAGAAAGATCTCGTGACTGTGGGTGGGGAAGGACCTAGGAAGAGGGACAAGCGGGACAATCAGACATGGTGTAAGCAAGGTATGCTATGTTTACTTTGTAAATTAAGTCTAAAAAATCTCATTCTCTCACCTCCACATACCTTGCAGTGGAGATGGGGTTTCTCCAGCACTGTGTGTGCCCATTGCTGCTCTGGGAGCCACTGAGGTGCCCCACAAACTTGTGCCAATGCAGGGCTTGCAGTGACTGCACAGTGACTTCTGGCAGTGTCAGATCAGGTTTTGAGTGTTGCTGTTTCCACTTCAAGGGCTCTCCCTGCCACTCCAAATTTCTGTGCTTCCTCTATACTTTTTTTTCAAGCCAACTCCTTGTTTCAGAAGTCTCTTCATAATTCCCTGGTTAATGTTTAAAGTGGCCGATGGTCATCTTCCTCTTTAACACCAGCAGTTTTGGGAAAGCACCCTTTCAGAGAGTTTTGTTTATCCCCTCCACACACATGATTTACACTCATGCTATTTTAACACCTGATGTTATCTGGCCCTTTTGCTGTAGATGGACCCTACAGGCACCCCCACAGATGAAAATGAAGAGTCGGGATTTTAAATATAGGATATCAGCACCAAAATTGAACTTGATGATGACTGATAAAACAATGCAAAAGCAAGTGACTTTAATGGCAGAAGAACACTGAGAAGGTGGATAGGAGTTTGTGGAATTGAGAAAGTGAGCATGATGAGAAACTTTGCAGACATGATGTGAGACAAAAAAGAAAGAGAAAATAAAAAAGAGAGAAAAATGGATAATAAAGAAGTTAAAGCAAAATTAAAAGAGGGAGAGAATGAGTAACAGAATATAGTGAGTAATGTGGAAACGTAAAGATAAGCAGGTGGTGAGCTGACAAAGAAGTCAATGAGAATATGGTCATTTGTAGTTTTACATGCTTACTCATCCCTTAATATACCAAAACATAAATTGTATTAATTACTCCCTGTTATCTGTAGGTAGACTACAGGTAGTGACACTGGTGAAATATATTAAATATTTAATGCCGGCCTGATGGTCTGTTTGGGACAGTGCTGATGTGCTGTTCTGTGCTATTCCCAGGCAAACTTTTCAAAGGTTAATGAAGAATTCAAGAGATGTTGCCAGATCAGTTGTTGTGGAGTCATTTTCCAACTGGTATGAGTGAGGTTTTAAATATTTATTGTTGTTAAAAATGTCTGACTTTTTAAGGTACTTCAAGGGATCTGAAAAATCCACTCAGGAAGCTGATCCTGGTGGATTTTTTTTTTATATTTGCAAAAATTAAGTAAAGCAATTTCCTGATCACCAGAAACGTTGACATATAGTTTTCCTCCAGGCCTCCATCCAGTATTTGAAACATTGCCTGACACAAAGAAATTAGGTCCAATTTATTCTTCTGTAGTTCCATTCTGACTGTTGGAGCTCCAAGGTTTTCAGTCCATGTTCAGACCTTAAAGAACGCTGCTCTTGCCATGTTGTGGTGGTTGTTACAGACTTTATGGGTAAATGTTTGTACTTTTTGAGGAGATTACTTTGGTATCCTGGTGGCATCAACTGAGAAGCATTTTGTGCTGAGCTGATCTTTCTTAAACTGCTAATCCCCTAACTTTAGAAAATCCAGTTTTCAGCACCAGAATGACAGGTCCTGTTAACCTCTCATTTGAAAATTTATCATGTGTATTCTTGCAGCTTTTGATAGAGATGGTCTTGAACTTTTATTTTTTGTAAAACAGGTAAAATGCATTGGTGTACAACTAATGTGTTGCAATAACCTGCTCTGATGATAATGGACAATTACGAGGAATTGTTTAAATGTTATTGTGAACCGAAATAATAGCTTCCTTAATGCTGGAGAAAGCATTTCAGTGCTATAACATGCTTCATAAAAATTAAAATTAAATTACTATCGTACCTGAATAACTGAGATGTTGTTTCTAAATAGTTAACTGTATTTTCTTGTTGTTTTGAACAAAACCAAATTACTGAGATCCTCTATAAATGCATATAGATTTTAAACAATTTTCAGCAAGACTGATCTGGCCAGAATGATTACCCCTTCAGGGCCCAAATTAAAATGTACTGTTGTGTTACAAGGTCTCCCCTTTTACATTCTTTCCTCTTGGAATGTTAAAAACAGCTTTAATGACGCTATTATGTGATGTAAAACCAGACTCTGTAAAGGTTTTCTTAGAAATCCTGAAGTCTATGCCTTGGCCCAGGCTCAGCTCCATTCTGCTCCTGACTGATTCCACAACCTTACTTAGCTTCTTTGCATATTCTCTCAATTTCTGCGCACTGCAATGAGATATGCTGTACAAACATGCCCAGTTTGAAAAGTTTGTTTCCTCAGTGCATGGAGGAATAGTTTGTCATCAGCTTCTTAATAAGAATTTTTTTCATGTGTGCTACTCTGGCTTTCAGTCATCTCTTTGCTTGGGAAAACAAATCCAGTTCTACAATATTGCCCTTCAGGTGATGTTTCCTAAATTTCTGGGGTTTATTATTGTTTTCCTTTTCAGTCAGTGGTATATCTGCAGCTTTCTCCAAACTGCAGTTCCTCCAGATAGATAATTTCAGCCACAAATTATTTAGAACTTAGTTGATGGAAAAATGGTATGTCTTTATGTATACACAACTCTCTTATATCACCTCACCAAGGCTTGTTTTTTTATGTTATCATTCATTCTTACTCATGTTATCATTCTCAGTATAGTTTCCAGATTGTTTTTTGCATTGCTGCTGCCTCATCATTTGTCTCCATCTCCTTTCAGTAACATTTTTCAGTTGTCTGTATTAAAGATTATTTTGTGTAATGAGGAGCATTTCTCCAATTGAAATATTTACCTAATCTCCTAGTACTTGCAACTTCATGAACTTACAAAGTGTAGGAAATAAATATTGCTAATAGAAGTAGGAGCTAGTCATTTCTGGATGCAGTAGCTGGCAGGTTTCTTTACCAAATAGTTACTAAGCCAAAGTAAAGTAATGACCTCATGATGCAAGAGCATCACTGAAATACTAGTTGTTTGAAGATAGAATTGATTCATATGATGATGAGAAAACTTTACTTAAAATGAAGGATAAATGAAGTATGGGTGGTACTTAACATTCTTGATTGCAAAGGGAAAAAAGAGAAGTTATTATAATGAACTAGTCAATTGGACTCACCAAATTAAGGACGGAGATCCTGAGATCTGTTGACTTTCACAAGCTCTTATCACTGAGCTTCTTCATCCAGGAGAATATGCAGTAGATCTGAGCTTGTGTCTTATGATACCTGGCTTGAAATGTGCTCCTTCTTTGGCAGTAAACCATTGCTAATTATTTATTCAACCAGACATATTGTCATCTTAGGTAATTTCATCAAAGTTGTATTTCCTTATTTTATAAGAATGTCTCATTAGGACAGCAGGAAAGATTTCGTCAAGGTCAATATAATCACTTCCTCCATACACACTAGACCAGTTAGTCTAGCAAAGAAGAAAATTAAAGACGTTTGACATGACTTGCTTTAGGCAAATTAAATTTTGCTGTATTTTATTACTTTTTTGACATGTATGCTCTTATAAATGGATTTATTAGCTATGAAATTTGTTTCTTTCTGTGAATCTCATTTAAATGGACGGATATATTTCCTAGGTTCTTCTTTACCTCCCCAATGATAGGTACGATATGCCTTTCCTCAGTCCTCTAATACCCTCCCTATTAGTTTGTGAAGCTATAACTAGTGGCTGAGAGCAAGATTCAACTAGTTTCTTGAGTATGTAACAGTGAATTTCATCAGGCTTTCCCTATGTGAATCTGTGTTAATTTAATTGATTTTATGCTTCAGCCTTTCTGATTTCATTCCCATTCATGCTGTATTTCTTTGGTTCCTTCCTTTTTCCTTCCTTTTCCTATAACTGTGACCTCTCAAGATCTCCTCATTTTAAGCAAAATTTATTTGCACTTTCCTATCCTCAAGATTTCATCATTTTAAGCAAAATTTGTCTGCACTTTCCTATCATAACATATTTCTATTATTGTGCAGAAAACTGAAACAACGACCCATCATCCCTCTCCTTCTGCAAATAGCTCTGCTTCTTGGAGCAGTTAGTTGCCTCCAACTCCTTCCTGTGTACTTTGTGTCCTCTGCCATATTATTTTCGAAAAAACTCTTAGAGCTCTTGTCTCATTATATTTGTGTGCTTTTGGCAATTTTTGTTCTTCCTCATGTTCATAATTTTCTGTAAATTTGATTTATTATTTGATCCCTATGGTCGTCATTCAATAAAGCTACTTCTTCCCAAAGGCCCTATGTCTTTCCAGCCTTTTTACTTGACACCATTTGTCTACATATTTATTTCTGATATTTATGTATCTCTTTGGGGCCTTTAGCTTCAGCTGGAAGTAAGAGTTAGAACACTTGCTGTGCCGCTGATTGTTTCACTGTTCTGAGGACTGTGTCTGACAGTGCCGTCAGTGACCATGGATGAGCAACAGCAAGCAGAGAACTGTTCATGTGCCTCAGGCAGAAGAATGGTTTTTGACCACTGTCTTGCACTGACTCCTCCTACCAGAAGAGGGAGGTGTGAATTCTCTTGCCAGCAGAAATCACTTCTCTTAATAGGAGATTTGGGATCTTGGTGGACAGAGGACTAGCAATGGAGGCAGAACACTGTCTGACATGTGAGTAGGTAGTGGCCGGTCTTATGCAGCTGCTGATGTAGCTGCTGTCTTCACTAGCTAGCTAGTTCTTCAATACGTGTACTATGTTCATCTTCTTGATGAAGTCCATTGTTCCAGGAAGTTTCACACTCAAACCATGCCCTCCTGCTGCTCTCCTGAACTGTGGAGAGACTTCCTTGGCCGACATTTCCCAGACTGACTGGTGCCTCCACCCAGCTTTCTTTGGCAGGAATACAGAGTCTGGTTATTAGCACCAGGGTGGATGACCCCAGCGTCATGATTATTTTGTGGGCCAAGATTTACCAGATGCAGACTGAAGAGGAGATAGTGATGTTGGCATTATTTTGCTTTCCACCAACTCTTCTCCTCTGTAGCATCTGAAATAGCAATGGAAAGACCTTCCTCTGTGACTATTATCAGTAGGTGAATTTCGCAGGCCGATTCAGTTTGTCTCCCAGCTTCATTAAAGTCCTTCTACACAGCCAGATTAGTATGACATCCAGAACATAGTAATGCCTAGCCATACCTTATAGCACACATTACAAACTATTATGTGTTAAAGCTTTCCTACCAGGTGGAGGAACTAGATCAGGGCTGCAGGACTGAGTATAAGGAAAAAGGTAGAACCAGGGGTCTAGTTAAAAGACTGGGAAGACTACAGGGTCATTACTGTGCCTGAGCTGTTAGGAATCAGCTTCCAGAGGAAGCCCAGTAGCGGCAACTTCTCCTTCATTCTAGTGCAGTCAAAGAAATTAAACAATTGCCAATGGAGGCTCAAATTAATCTGTTTGACTTGGCATTGAAAGAACTGCTCACATGGGCAATAAAGTCATGAATTACCACCTCTCGTTTAAAGATGGAATGCGATTCCAGCTCACCTTAGCATGGGCTAACACACCAAATGCAAATTTATGTCTGTTGTGCTGGTAAATAAGCTTTGAACAAATTTGGGAATGAAAGCAAACGAATTAACCATGCTGAAGACTCTCTAAAGAACTGTCCAATTTATCTTTTACAAAATTAAGTGAAATCCAAACCAGCAGACAAAAAGCATGGATTACATACATTACAATTTCTTCATATTTAAATGTTTAAAAGCACACATTCAGTTCTACGAGTGTTCATTTAAAATAAGAGGTGTTTTTTTTTTTAATAGAATAATCTCTCCCTATTTGATATAGTGAATATTCACAGAATAGAGAGTGACTGGATTGCTATCATCTCTGTCCCAAGGTGTTGTATAGATCCTGAACAGATCCATTAATGTCATACTTTTTAGGCTGCAGCACAGATGTTTGAAACTTCCATGTAAAGCAGCCTTCTGAGATTTCCAAGTACACATTTATAGAAACTCATAAACTGGTTTGGTAAAAGGGATTGGTTTCATTATATCCATATTTTTTTCTGATTATCCTGTGATGGTGTTTCTTTACTAAGTAAAGATGTGATCCTGCACATAATTGTGCCCATGGGTAGTCATTATAAGCCTAATGAAAGTGATGAAACTGCACATAAGAAAGCACTGTACTTGACAGTTGGGTTTTCACAGTATCAGGCCGTAGATTCTGTGAATCTATCAAACAGGCTACCCAACACAGATTTGGATTGAACGCAGAGCAATTTTTAATTCCATTCTCCTACTAATGAAATATAAGACAAGAATACTTCTGTAGTACATGGAGTGATGATCAAATTGCATTTACATAACAAGGATCATATTTGTAAGAAGTTAGAATGTAAAGAAAATGTCAGCAACCTGGACATAATTGTAAATTTTGCTCTTTAAGGGAAGGTAGTCAAAAGTTTGAATAAGCACAGTGTACAAAACTGTTGTTGATTCAGTTCTCACGATAATATTTCTTTAATGCTAATATTTTAATTTTAAAGCTCTATCGTGTAACTTTATAGAAGCTTTAGTCCAACTGCTGAGACAGATGCTACGTTATCTCTCAAGATTGATGTTGCTCTGTGTGAAGACCAGTTGAGAAATAGTCTGTACACTATTGTTAACATTATCTTTATCGTTTACATGGTGCAGTGCTTCAATATCAGGTGATATATTGCAGAAGGAAACTGAATATTACAGCTTCACAGTATGCAGAAAATTTAAAAAATGGAAAATGGCTTTAGAGATCATTTGCTGCTCCAAGTACAAGAATCAATTATTTCAGATGTAATAATTTGCAACTGAACAAAACAGGCAAACGGCAATTAGGAATGGTTTAATGACCGTATTCTCATTTCTTTATTTCTAAATAAATACTGGTTTGTTTTAATTTGTGCATTAATGGGTTTTACAATCAAGAAGGGATTACTGTATTTACCTGTGTTGACATCGTGCTTCGTAGAGTACATAGAGTTACTCCGACTAAATCTCTGCTTCAAATCCAGTAACGTTTATTAGATAAATCATACCTTTTAGGAGAAAAAATGGTAAAATGATCTGTGATAGAGATTCTACCGTCCTTACTGTAAATTATTTTAATACTTAATTACTTTCATTGTTGAGACAACTCCAGTGTTATTTTCTCTAATTTAAGCTTCATTCGATCCACTTCTATAACTTGTGCTAGATCGAAATACTTCTCTTTTTAAGTTTTTGTCCACTACTTAGACATTGTAAACTGTGTGCTAGGAACTCTTTAAACTGGCTCTATTTCTATACTGACAGAACTCCGGAAGTTTTACTGTAAGACATTCAATCCCCTGTTTTCATGGCTTTTCTCCCCACTTTTATTGTTAGTTTTCAAAGTCTTCCTTGAATTATGAACACCTGGCTGGACTGCAGTATTCCAATGCTGATCTCACCAGTGCCAAACACAAAGGTATATCACTTCTACACCTACTTAAGATTCCCTTATTATATATCCGTAACTAATTTACTCCTTTTAGGTACAATATTCATATAACTCATATTTGGCTGGTTATCCCTCATGATACCTATGTAAGACTATGTGCATATGTATCTTTGTGTGTTTATTTAAGAGCTTAACAAAACCAGTTAGATTTATGACATTTAGTCACTCAAATATGATAGTTCAAATTATCTTGTTCAGTCTTGTTCAACTTCTTCATCAATGACCTGGATGAAGAGTTAGAGTGTACTCTCAGCAAGTTTGCTGATGACACAAAACTGGAAGGAGTGGTGGATACACCAGAAGGCTGTGCTGCCATTCAGCAAGACCTGGACAGGCTGGAGAGTTGGGCAGAGAGGAACCTGATGAAATGCAACAAGGGCAAGTGCAGGGTCCTGCACCTGGGGAGGAACAACCCCATGCACCAGTAACAGGACAGGAGCTGACCTGCTGGAGTGCAGCTCTGCACAGAGGGACCTGGGTATCCTGGTGGATGACAGGTTGACCATGAGCCAGCAGTGTGCCCTGGCTGCCAAGAAGGCCAATGGGATCCTGGGGTGCATCAAGAGGAGTGTGGCCAGCAGGACGAGGGAGGTTCTCCTCCCCCTCTACTCT
>Ga0065711_1029296_pt1 | contig 36747 bp, 16 predicted proteins | sample Hoacrofraction12_FD_59098 | JGI IMG/M metagenome (GOLD analysis project Ga0065711, IMG submission 59098) | Hoatzin crop microbial communities from Cojedes, Venezuela - Epithelial fraction 12 v2 (version 2) | ecosystem: Host-associated > Birds > Digestive system > Esophagus > Crop | place... | reverse complement strand
TCTGGAGATATTCAAGACCCGCCTGGACAAGGTCCTGTGCAGCCTGCTGTAGGTGACCCTGCTTCGGCAGAGGGTTGGACTAGATGACCCACAGAGGTCCCTTCCAACCCCGACCGTTCTGTGATTCTGTGATTCTGTGAGGGTTTCTGTTATTACTGGAAGATGTCTGAATGGAAATGCCTCCATCAAGCTTTTAAGAAGACACTAATGTGGACAGAGTGGACAAGTGGACTACAGACTAGGATTTAATTAGTGAGAGGCGTGAAAAGCCAGCAATCCAGCCCAGTATTCCCTGGATTTTGTCTCTGGCAGAGGAAGGGTTTGCATGTTTCCTGTTTGTGGCTTCTATTTTAGCCTGTATTCATTGCTGAGATGCTTCAACACAGCTGTGCTAGTTCATTAACTGCCCAGTATGTCACTCCGCCCAAGCAAATGGCTTTGGGGTAGTGTTTTCCAATGGCTCGAGGGAAGTGTAGACCTCTGTGAGGAAAGGAAGGTGTTGGTCTAGGAGATATTTGAGAATCTCATGAGATAAATTAAAAATGAAGACCAGAGAGGAAGATTCATGCAGGAGCAAAGCAGCTTCCCACAGCAAAAAAGCTGGGACTCAAGTGGAGATTTTGAGAATAATCCTCAGCTGTTGAAACCCTACTGAGACACCAGTGACCAATGAACCAAGATGTCCCTTTGTGTTACAGCTAATATATCTAGCGGAGAGCTCACTGCTCCTGCCACTTTCCCTGCAGGCTCAGAAGCAACCATGTTGCGGGTACTAAGTAGACACCAAGAATGAGGGAAATGGATCCTTAACATACCCCCTCTCTTCTGCTCCTTGCATCCTGCTCTCAGGTGAGAGCCATTTGCAAAATTAGAGCATGCTCAAGCCTTGCCCTTGAATACTTCGGTGAGGAAGGTGCCCTGCCCTGTTCCAGAAGCTGCGTCAGAGATGTGCTGAGCTGTGCAGCTGCTAGTTGGGCACTGTTTCCAAAGAAACAGGGTCTATATCATGCCGCAAGTGACTAATGCGATATCATCCCACTCAGGAACAGGCAGAAGGAGTGGTCCCTCCTCTTCCTCCAGGGAGGGCTCGAGGCATGGAGAAGCAAAGCAGGTGCTGCAAGTGGGGAGGTTCGGGGTTTCCAACTGCCTTGCGCCTTGGATCCCTGTTTTGTGCAGAGGAGAGGGAGACAGGCCATGAGGAACAAACTGTCTGCCAGCCCACGCTACGGCAGTCATCACAGTGACAGCCGTTGGCCATGGGCAGCCTGGGAGGATCATCCCCGGCAAGCAGCCCCAGCATGCTGGCAAGCCTCCAATCCTCTCCCCCAAGCCTTGCTGTAACCATTGTGCTGCCTCACCTTACCATTGTCTCCTTGCTCCTGCTTCACCATGTGCATTTATACAACTACTTGTAACAGCTTGCTTCATCCTTCACATGGCTAGTCTTGGGAAGCCCACTATAGGCCCAGGTAGAGTAAGGGACTATGGATGCTTGGCTTTAAAGACAGGAGATTAGGATATCCACATAGCACCATGACAAGCGTGAAGTCTCCATGACTATTGCCATGCTGGTACCAACCCTATCTCAATAACCCGCCATGGGGTCACTGATCCAAAACATTTCCCAAGGCACCTAAAACTAGTTTAGAAATCATTAGTTTTATTTTTAAATTCTCATTCAGGCTCAAGCAGCTCAGCAAGAAGTGAGCCCAGGAGCCCCAGAGCTGTCAGTCCAGCCCCCTATTGTGGCACAGCACTGCTCATCAAGAACCGTTGCCGGATCTATCATTTATACACTTACATCTATACCTCTAGAAGCAAGCCTGCTAAAGAAAATAAGGACTCCCTAATGTCACTTCCCAATCCATTCTGGTCTCCTTGTCACTGGGCTGTTCTAGCCTTTGACCTGCGCCATTACAGTTCTTCCCAAATGTGTTCCCCTGATAGTTGCCTCCCACGCACATGCTCTCACACATGTCTGCACCACGCAAGCTGCTTGCGCCTGCTCTTCCAGGTAGTCATCGCAGTTCAAATTGCCCATTAGAAACCCAGCTTGGCCCAAAAACTAAAGAGGGACAAAACCACATTTTGCTACTCTTCCTGCAAAACTCTTGAACTCCTGAAAGTTGAACACATGAAAGCAATCTGAGGTTAGCGTGTAATACACAAACCACATAAAAGACATAATTTAGCATTAGACAAATGTTACCAGAAGCACGTTGAAACTAATACAGGTTTTGCATTCAGTTCATAAAATACAGCACTTACCTTGTGAGGTGTCCCTACTTAGTGCCTTGATGGGGGAATGACTACAAGTGCTCCAATGTCAATACAAGCTAAACACAAAAAACATCCTTCTCCTTCACCTTCTCCCCTCACCCCCTCTGCCCCGCAAGACAGATGCTCACTTCTGCAGGACAGTCTCTGAATGGTGACAGACAATTCAGGAGAAAGATGGGCCAAAACCATTTTCTTCCCTTCTATTCCCAGTCCAAACCTACTGAAAGGACAGACCAACAAGATGAATCCATCTGTTCGGCAATCCTGTAACACTATATTTTAGCACTGCCATAATATGCCTTCAAAACCTGATGCCAGTGATCCAGTTGGAGCAGAAGAAGGGAGAGCTCATGGTCCCCAATGCTGCCCACTGACTGCGCCTCTGGCACGTAGGGATGAGGTGAGAAACCCGTCTCCAAGCAGTATTAGGGAACCTGTGTGAGATATCTCTTCTGATCCTAGGGGAAGCCACACACAAGCTAATGTTAGCAACTTCTGCCCATGGTTGACTCCTGTAGGGTTCAACGATGTTACCAGTATTTTTACAGATCCCAAAGCCTAGCCTCTCACTTTAAGCCAGAAAAAAACAACAAACTTGACATATCTCAAGCAAGATGGAGTTCTGAAAATAGAACGTTGTTGTACCTTTAAAAAGTACATTGGCAGAGTAACTGGATTTACTTTGAAAGTTACTTTGGTATGAAAGAGCTACACAGCAAAATGCTAAATCCCTTTAGAGAAAAGAATGAAATAAAAGGAGTTATTTCTTTTCTTAACACCTTGTCAGCAAAATTCTCCTTCCTGGGCAAGACTTTTTTTCTTGTATAAAATTATTGTGCTAGTGTGCCAACAATGATGCTTTTCTAAGAACAACGACCTAAGCAAAGTAGCTGCTTTCTCATCCTGCCTCTCCCAACACTTCAACACTCCCTCTTGCAGCTCAGGTAGAAAATTCTTTGCCTTGGGGCCTGTAATGAAACTCATACAAGTTATTGGGATAAAATGCTGTAATGATGTAGAATCCACTTCCTTCTTTCCTCTGTCCCCATGTTTTTTTTTCTTTTAGGTTCCTGACCTTGACTTCCAACTACTATTCCAGCTAGAGTCTAAGAAATTGATTTTGTATGAACTATTTCTACTGGTGTGTTTTAGACTCGAAGAAACCTACTGAGACGCACTGAAAATATGATGATCTGTCAATTCAGAGTTAGGCTGAAAAAATTCCAGTGCAACCAATGGCCTGCTTGCCATCTATTCCTAATGATGTGCTGGGAAAGCACGACAATTGAACTGATTTTCTGGTCTGCATTCAACTTAGCCTTTTAAAGAAAAACCTGGGTAGAAATGTGAATGTTAATCAAAACACTCTATCACTGAGAATGTTTACAGGACCTTCCTGTAAACCACGCTATCACCAAAGACTGCAGGAGAGGAGAGTTTATGCCCTATTTTTAACTCTTTATTCACCAGCTGAGAATAGCTGGAAGAATAGCAAAGATATCACATGCTGACCTTAATTAAGATGGTGATTCACTGTTTGCTCTCTGAGTCCGAACAGAACAGCTTGGAGCTGGAAGGCTTACATGTAAAGAGAGTTAGAGTCAAGAGGTAAAAATTGCCATACAGGACCTCTTTTGAGGGAGAATATAGGGTTTCTGAAAGACACATTATCGCAGAGAACAAGCACAGTCCTTCATCTGTTTTTTCTGGAAACCTGGAGAAATACAAGCATGGAATATATTGGTATTGGAAAGTCTGGAAAGCCCACGTTAACACACAACTTTACTCTGATCCTTCAAAAAACAAGGTCTTCGTCAATCTATAGCTGTAATGTATTTATTTTACAAAAAAGTTTACAACATTCAGAAAACAGAAACAACTTTTCTTTATTCTTCTTCACCTAATTTTCTTGTTGTAGGTGAAATGCCCTACCAGAATATCTCCAGAAATATGTTTGACTTGTAAGATTTAGCACGATATATTTCTACATTATTTTTGCTTTGATTGGATCCTCACAAAGTTAATTTCAACACTAGTCTTTTCCTTGACTAAGAAGACCCAATATTGACAGTATATTGGAGAAGTGAAAATTTCTTTCCACTTTTATCATTGCGTTGTTCCAGAGGTCTCCAACTGATCCAAATCAAAGGCTCTTCTTTGAAGAACAGGAGATGTCTTAAAAGGTATCGTTAATGATATTTCTAACATTGCTCCAGAAATGTACTAAATGTAATCATCATACAACCCATCTTGAATATCCATAAACAGCTGATAACTAAAATATTCACACCAGTTTACAGTCATGATACTAAATGCCTTCAGATGAACTAGGGAAGTACATCTCTACCACATTCATACAGCCTCTTGGGCTGTTAAAAAGGATTTCCTTACTGCATTGCAAAGCTCCTGGATTTTGACTTTAAAATAGATATCAAAACAAAAAGGACCAAGAAGAGGACACAGATAATTTGGTGTACAGCCCAGTTTTTGCAGTCCAAAAGCAAATACTCTTACAATGTTGTTATAGCAATGGCATGGACGGCTGACAGTAGGCTAGAGCACTTAGCACAAGGGCAGAAACTGCAAATGCTGAGTTCACTGCTGAACTCCCCCAAAACTCTGGCACAGCATGTGCCCTGGATAGCTTCGCCATCAGTTTAGGGTCCTGTTTCGGCCTAATTTCTGTGAAGAGAGGATGAAGCATTTACAACTGACCAATACTTACATGTATTACGGATGAAAATCCCATGAAAAAATGGACTCAGAGAGTGAAATTCAACTCTGGCCAGAGAGCCAGCAGAGAGACCTCACCACTGTTCTTGCATGGATGTTTCCCAATGCAGCGACAGATGTGACCTTTTTGATGAAAAGGCTGTGTGCTGCCTTGAAAAGGGGTGTATTCCCTCCTTAAGCATTCATAGAAATGATACTATATTTGGGATTTAAAGCAAAAAAAAACGAACAAGAAGTTTCCCTTAGAATTCTGCTGGGGATGGCACTTCAAAAACCTGAGTTTACACAGGCAATTGAATAACCACCCTTGTTCTGATTCCAAAAAAAGGCTAAGAGCCCGGTGTAGGTGTCAGCATGGGGCATCTGCTGCAGGACTGCAACCAGCACAGACAAGTGCTGGGTCCTTGTTCTGGGTTCTCTCCATAGCCTACCTGGAGAAAAGGAAAGGGAAAACAGTTTGTTCTATAAAAATGGAGAAAACTAAGAGTACAGAGTCAATGTCAATCATAGCAGAGTCTGACCCTTATAAAGCAGCTTCTGTAGAAAGTACATTGACACAAAAGTAAGCAAAAAACCTTGAAATAAAACATTTCGGAGCAAGGTTTCAAACAAAACTCCTTGTTTCACATCATTCTGGTGACAATACTTTTCTGTAAAAGGAAGTAAAGTGGCCTCTCTTTGGTAAACTCCAGGCTCAGAAATCAAAGCAACCCAGCAGAGAAGAGGGGAAAGCCACAGATCATTTGATTTGAAGACTTTTAAGTGGTCCTAGAGAAGCAGACCAGAAAGTAATGTTTCTAAAATTGAACAAACTCAAATTCAAGGCTCAGACATTCTCCAAACTTGAGGTTTGATCACATTCAAAGAATATTTGGATTCAACCTCAATTCAGTGAGCACTGAGATGTGCCATGACCATTTCCACTTTTAAGGGCTGGGGAGGATTTCAGGCAGACTCCCTTCTTGAAGGGCATGTACAGCGTGGACAGCGGAAAGGTAGACTTCCTCGCTGTGCCACTGCCAATGTGCTTTTTTGCTGCCCAGGAGAAAATCACTCATTAGAGAGAAAGTAGAAAAATGGCCAAGGCCACAGGTCACTGCACAGACTGCCTGGTAGTTGAAACTGCAAATTCAGGCTTGGTTCGAGGGAGCGTCAGGGCTAGGACCTGGCACCACACACATGGTTCTTTCTCTGCCCTGCTCTCCCTGGTCCATTTCACAAATGTTGGTGGATCCTTCTGCCAGCCTATAACTTCAAGCCTTTGAGAAAAGGAGGCTGACTGTAACTGTTCATTCAAAACCTCCTGCCTTGCCCCCTGCCAAAGGCTGTGTGCTGATATGGGAACTGGAAACACAGAGAAATGGTTTTAAAATTAACATCTAGTCCCTAAGCTTTTCATACGATCAACCGAATTTCACACACAAATACTTCTGCAAATTCTTGGTTTTCCTATCCAATCCTACGGTGAAGCTGGAGAATGCAGTTTAGGATCCAGATCAGACAGCAGAATTTGTATCTAAAGGATTTTGTGTATCTAGATTATGAAGAATTTGGAATGAGAACTCTAATTTATAAACTAACAAAGCCAGAGAGGACAGCCATGGTCAGCTAGGTTTGCCTTCTGAAAGGATGCCAGCAACAAGGCTGCTCTGAATGAGTACTCTGCATGAACCAGGGTGTAACTGATGGAAAAAACATCCAATCTCTCCTGCCAACGACAGAATAAATCACTGCCCTGACTTTTGCTCCAAGAATGGTTTCCATTGTTAAAAGTCAAAGACATATACAGTATGAACTCATCCAGCTTCTGACTACCAATTCTTACTATACTATTGCCCAAAGGAGCTTCTATTTCTGACTTTCTCTTCCTTATATAGCATACTTAAAAGCCAGACTGAAGCTTTTCTTGACTTGCTGTTTGGTAAGCTAAGGAGATGGGCTCCACTGTAAGGCATGTTTTCCAATCCTTCAGTCATTCTTGTGGCTCTTCTCTGAAAGATCTCCAATTTTTCAACATCCTTCTTTAGTTGTGGGTACCACAGCTGGATGGAGTGTTCACGAAGCAGTTGCACCAGTGCCAAACACAGCAGTAAAGTGATCCCTGGGTATATAAGCAGGGAATATCAAGTAGGCATTAGAAAGACTTCAAGAATTGTTTCAGAAGCTTTGGTCACAGCACTGGAGTGAGAGGTGACATTCAGCCAGTTATCCATTCAAACCCTCAATCCTTTTCCAGGTTTCTTTTTCTCAACACTGTCTGTTCCATCTGGTACATAAATCTCAGAGTTTTAATTTCCTTTACCTGTAGCATTCAGAAAAGAAAAAAAGTATTTGCTATTTCCATTCTATCAAGGGATCCAAATCATGCTAAACCAGCCTTTCGGTCACCTGCTAACATTAGCAGCGTGGAGCAACCTCTCCTTCCAGTCACTGCCACACCACTAAGCAACTCAAAGAAATTACTGAATCCCACTAGGAACACAGCTATTTGATGTATTTACACTTCAAATCTATTTACAAATCCCACTTTGAGATCTGTAACTGAAAAAGTCAGAATCCATGTACCATTTCCTATTTGATACTGTACCATTTCAGTATATGAATGAAAATGTATGGGAGCAAGTTACAGGCTTATAGAAAGTTCTTACATCAACATTAGCATAACAGTCAATCAGATATCTTGTTTTTTAATCCAACTGAGGTCGTCCAAAGTTATTTTCCAAAAATCAATACTAGCTGCTTCTTCGTGTGTTACATTGCTTTAGCGTGTTATTCATTGTATGATTATCCTTGCATTTCCTTTAATTAATTTAATATTAATGTTAATTATCAATGATCATAGTGATCTATTTAAAATATTGATCTAAAAATAGACTTCTTCTGTCTCTAGAACTTCCACTGTGTTGTACGCCTTATTAGAAATCAAAATAAAAGACCTAGGGAGCTCTTCAGATTTGTAATTCTAAGATTTGGAGTTAGAAAACCACAGTGATTTGCATATACGACTTCAGGATCTGATTGTTAACATACTCCCAAGTTCCAACAAAGTGAAAATTATTCCATTATCCTGAGAAAACATTCATCCTCTTTATTCAGAAGATATAAAGAAGGTTATTTTTGTGCCACTATTGCCAATTCTATCACAACCAGTCAACCAACAGAACTCCTATGGATTAATTAGTTTAAACTCTATTATTTTCTTTGTTTACCTGATTTTCTGAGTGACAATGCCCTAATAAGACCTTCCATGGGGCAGCAGAATTGAACTGTAATTGGACATTCATGGGCAAAGGAGCTGAGGCAGTTTTCATGGTTGTGAAATCAAGGAATCCAAGAATCCTGAAGAGATCTGGTGCACAGCATTTTTTAAGGCCACAATCCTACTGTGAGTGTTCCCATATTTCCTTACTCCCCAAATAGCTGTAGATTACCTTCTGACTCACTGACAGCAGACTCGCTCTGCACTGGTTTGACTGCTGCCTCTGAAAACATGAACTTCAGATTACCAGCAACCAGCTGCTGAAGGAGATGCTGGTTCAGAATTGTGAAGTTTGTGATTTTACTGAAGGTCATTTTCTCCCCATCTGCAGGCAAGCACGGCCCAACTGGCTGGTGCACTAGAATAAACAGATGCTATCAGCACCAGCAACACATAATCTTCTGATGCTTTGTAATTTCTAGAGAACAGCAGGCTGTGGCAAGTCAATTTACATTTAGGATGGAGAGAGAGCGAAACAGAGGTTATATTGGCATTAACAAGTAATTCAGCACAAGGGAAAAGGAACAGTAAATTGAAGCTGGGTAACTACACTATGAAAGCAGCCATTATCTGTACACCCATATCACTCCTAGTGATGCACACAGAAAACCAGATGTGGACACAAAATGACTTTATATCTGAAATTTTTTTTTTTATGCTTAAGTGGTAAAAATCCCAGAGAGAACGTGTGCATATGCATGTGAATGCTTCAGGAGATGCAACTGTTCACATGAAACACTCCCTTGCACCAGGACTTGGAGGTGTGCTGCAGCTGGCAGATGGGGTGGAGAACCCACCATTTGCTTGCTGTTTCCAGGAAAGCACTTTTCTATGGCTGAGACCCCAGTTCCAAAAACAGAGATCTTTGGTGGCATAACCAAATTCAGAAATCCTTTCACTGTTTCTCTGCAAAAGTGGGACAGTTCACCTCCCTGTATGTTTTCAGACACACAAATAGTTTAGCATATAGTATTATGCTTATGTATCTGCACGTAAAATGGCAGAACTCACTGAAAGGCAAGGATGAACTTTATAACAAAATGAGGAATAGAGCTTCATGTTCCTAAAACCCAACTTGTGGTCCCAGCGAACAAGTCTCGCTCTGCTTCCTTGATCCAGACTGTGTCTTTGCTACATTCAGAGGCAGTGCACATGCCTATTTCTGCACAGAACTACAAAGTAAGCCTGTATTTCTGAAGTTTATGAAATATATCCATGAAAGGTACCCACTAAAGGCAAGTTCTACACTTCTGCTTTTAGCCGTTGTATCTCTCCACCCATTTCACATTGGCACCCAGAGTCTATGCTGCTTTTCCATAACATTTCCCTCAGTGTTTTAAGAAGAATTCATATTTCTGATTGGGACTGGGGAGCAATGCAACCATCTGCTGCAACCTTATTTGCAGAAGATACCAGACACCCATTTCAAAATTAGACTGGCTTTATTATCATGATGAAATACACTATTTCATCATTCCTATGTCACAATGGAAGAACAGAGCTTCCACACATCTCCATGCAGGTGGCTGTTCCTGCCTGTGGACCCAACATGTCCTGGGATCTACCTCACTTCCCATACAGGCTGGCAAAATTGTTTATCCCAGCACCCTGGGGCTTTAGCTATGTCATTTTTAACTGCTGTCAAGAAAATATCTGCAGATATTGATGAGTTTTGATGTTTCTCTCACATCAGTCCAGCGCTGCCTACAAAATCTGGCATTAGTTTTCATTTCCCCAGCCCAAAAAGTAAATTAATCTTACCAGTCCTGAAAGAATTCAGTACAAATGTGAGTGGGTAAGCCATTCATGCAACTCAAAGATACAGAAATTCCTTTAATTCTTCTATAACATCACATATCTATTTTTATTTCAGAGGAATGCACAAGAGTTTAGTCATTAGCGACCTTTGCAGGCTACGTTACAGTTAGAGGCAAAAATTTCCAAAACACCAGCCTTTTGCTTAGCATTTCAAATATTACTCTGTGTTCCCTAACAATTCTTCTCTTTTTTTGACATAACTTTTGGTCATTGTCACATGACTGCAAGGTTCGCAAGGAAGATGTCGCAGTTGGTCTTTCTATAATGAAACACAAGAAACTTTACACAAGGACGTTCAGCAACTCAGATTCAAGACAGTACCATCATTCTTTAGGCACCTATGGGTTTCACCTGCTGTCCTGATTCATCACTTCCTTACCTGCCAGAGTATGCTGAAACTTCCACTGCAATTCTTTGCCTGGTGTTCAGTGAAGGTCTTATAGAGAACACGTGTAAACCAACAGTATCAACTGAGCCGGATCAATCCTTACTTCAAATGATTCCAGGGAATTCTTATGCCTCCTCTTTTCTCCTACTAAACAACCAATTCAGAACAAAGAAAGTTCAGTAAGATGACTCAAAATTAAGAGTTCTTAAACATTCCAAGTCAGTAATACTTGAAATTCTAGGGCAGCTATTCACATACAGCTGAAAGCTATAGGTACAAATCCATATTATTCTATGAAGAGCCTATTTGATGTCTGCTTTTCAAACTGCTGGGTGAATTGTAGTACAAGCAAAATTAGGCTGGCGATACTAAGATTTAAGAGCATTCAACATTAGAAATCAAAGAATCCAGTCTTCTGTCTCATTTACTTGCTTCTGGACTGCTATTCGACCTGGAGTGCAGCATCTCATCTTTCTAGCATAATATTTATAATAGTCTGCTATTCCTCTCTCAAATACTGTTGAGGTTCCTTGCTTTTCAATTCTTTTTAAATAGGCAGTATTTTTTCTTTCACTTTCCTAGTATCTGTTCACATTTTAGGGATATCCACATGAAAGGGCCTGTAATTAGCTGGGAAGGGGCAGATCTATAGGTTTTACTATAGGCAAATCACTACATCTGTCAACATTTTAAATGATGCTGAAAAAAAAAAATCTTACCAGAGGAAGAAGTCCAAATACTCTCCCAAGAAAATTGGGCTAGCACACTTCAAGCACAAAAGTTTCCATAGCCAAAACATCTGGATGTTTTTAACATTGTCAACATGGCCAGACACCCACTTGTATCTGGGTGTTGTGCAATTCCAGCATGAAACTCAAACTCACACCATGAATTCAGAAGCAACAGCCTAACACTCTGCCATCACACCCTTTCTTGTAAATCTTCGGTTGTAGAGAACTTCTTCCAGCTCTAGGGTTTGGAATAACTTATCAGACCAAAGCTGTCTTCTCCAAACCAAGTACTGTATCCTGGCTGAGTTAGCTGGAGTTAAATCAGCATTAAACTAAAATAGCACAGTGGAAAGTCAGACCTACTGTTAAATCATGCTTCTATTTTTATCTGGCAAGACACTTAAGCATATGCTTAAGGTTAGTCCTGCATTTACACGCAGTTAAGTCCGGGCTTATAAATCAACAGATTTTGTAAATCTGGCTGAAACTTTGTGATTTTTAAAAGAAAACGCACAACACTGATCTCCACATATGAGATGGGATCCTTAGGCTCAGGATGCAGAAACTTGCATAGCAAGCAGGAAAAGCTGAATGCTTGCAGTTGGGCTAAAAGCTCACACAAATCTGAAGAAAGGAAGAGGAATATTTCAAAGACAAATGTGAGATGGCACAAAGCAGGAAACAAAATCTGGAGTTAAGTCATTTCAAACTTAGCAGAAAAGAGATACCAAAATGGTGGTGCAAGTAAAGCCAAGCTTTATCTAGCCCAGTAGTTTACCTGCAACACTGTCCAAAAGCAGATACTTAAGACACACACGATACAGGCCATGCACAGAATGGTCACAGTCTTCCAGCTTCTGACCATCAGCAATTTAAGGACTTGAGGCAACCTCCAAGCCCACTGAGGCCATTATGTTTAGTGGCCTCCGATGAAAGGGCCCTACAGGATTTTGGGTGGTCCTATCAGAAATTTATTTCTTTTTGCCATTTCCAGTATCTGTCATGACTTCCACAAAATAATAATGAAAAAGTACTCCTTTTATTCTATTACTATTATAGTTTTTTTTCGCACCCTTAGTTCTTGTGTTACAAGGAGGAGGGAACAATCATAGAATGGTTTGGGTTGGAAGTGACCATAAAGATCATCTTGTTCCGCCCCCCCCGTCATGAGCAGGGACACCTTCCACTAGACCAGGGTGCTCAAAGCCCCATCGAACCTGGCCTTGAACACTGCCAGGGATGGGGCATCCACAACTTCTCTGCGCAACCTGTTCCAGCACCTCACCACCCTCATAGTGAAGAATTTCTTTCTTAAATCTAATCTAAATCTCCCCTCTTTCAGTTTAAAGCCATTACCCCTTGTCCTATCACTATATGCCCTTGTAAAAAGTCCCTCTCCAGTTTTTTGGAGGCCCCCTTTAGTTAATGGAAGGCTGCTATAAGATCTCCCAGAGCCTTCTGTTCTCCAGGCTGAAAAACCACAACTTTCTCAGCCTTTCCTCATAGGAGAGATGCTCCAATCGGCTCCCATTCACCTCTTCCACATCACTCATGATTTTATGAACCTCTGTCAAATGTTTCTTCAGTTTTTAAGGCTCAGGAAAACTACTTTATTTAGACTTCTCCATAAAAAAGAGACATTTCCCACCTCTAGCTACTCTTACTGCTCTTTTCTATGTCTTTTCTACTTCTACTACATCTTTTTTGAAATTAAGTCCTGTATGCAGCAGCCAAAATGCAGGAACACTACAGTAATATCAACGTCTCTGTCTCTCTCCTGTACACGCTGTAGTAGAATAAGCTGTTTGTTTTGTTCTCAATTATTCCAAATAACTCCAAAAATTTCTCTTCATTATTCATAGGACTTCCGGTAATGGTCTGATATTTCTGGAAAATCAGACACAATGACTTCACTAATCATTTTCCTGAGTATAGAAACCATAGAATACATAGCTACCTGGAGGGACGAATGGCCAAGATTATTTTCAACTGTATTATTTATATATATTGACATTGATGTCATCTGCCACTGTACTGCCCAGCCTCTCAAGATCCTTCTGCAAAGGACCAAAAAGCCTTAGTTATCAGTGTCATAGTGAATTTTTGGGTATGAATGAACTCCCTTTCTTCCCTAGTAATTCTTTTCCAAGTAGGACAGTTGAAGAACACAGTTCCCCCTGCCCCAGAAACTCGACAAGAACTGCCCCCTAGAAAGATCACTATAAGGAACATGATAATTTTCTATTGTGAAAATTGCCTAATTATAACTATCTTTGTATTCATGCCTTGGTGAGACCCGTTCAAAATCCATTCAAAACCACAAATACACTATATTAAGTGTCACATGCTTCTCCAGACGCTTGTTGTTTCTTCAAAGAACTCCAGGGTTTGCAATGCATGCCTTTAATTCACAAAGGCTGTGTTAACACATCCACAGTATATCAAATTTATGTATGTTGCCACTAAATCTGTTATAATTTCCTCTCAGTTCTTCCTGGTACAGAAGCCAGACTTGCGTAGTCTGTAAATTTTTTTAATCCTTACTGGAACCCTTTTTAAGATTGGTGTTAGATTATTTACCTCCTCTGGTATCAAGGCTGACTGAACCCAAAAGTTTCATACGAGAGTAATTTAGAACATTTGAGTGAATGTCTTCTGTTCTGGTGATTTGTTATTGTTCATTTCACTGATCTGTTTTAAAAGCTCTTATATTAGCAATTCAATTAGAGGCTATTCCTTGGGCTCAGACCTTGGAGGACTTCTTATTTGCTACGTAGTCAGTGCCTTCTGCTATCCACTATACCGTGGTCTTACCGACCTTGATTGCTTCTTTCACACCTTGGTCATTTGCTGAACCCACCATCTGCAGGCAGACTGCCAGCTCCTGTCATATTTGGGAGAGCTTTTGTTGTTAATTTCCATGTCTTTTGTGAGTCTTATCTCAAACTATTTTAGTTTGTGTTGTTATAGTTTTACATTTAACTTTTAGGAAATTATATTCCTCTTTATTTTCTCTGTTTAGGCATGATTTCCACTTTTTAAAGGACACCTTTTTATTTCTCATGATCCCCCTTACTCCACTGTTTAACTGTAGCAACTTTTTTGGGGGTTAGGTTTATTTTGGGAACTGTAAGATATGTTTTCTTGAATTTACAGGGATATTACTTACACTTTCAGCTCATTTACTTGCTCCTCTAATGTTATTTAAACTGCTTTTAAAACATACTGTCATGGTCTTTGGGATTTTCTTAATATTATTATTCCCACAAAAGTCTTGAATTTGACCATGCAATGGTCACTACTGCCAAGCAACTCTTCAGTGCAGCAGCTATATTTTAAACAAGGTCTTAGTCAAGTGCGTCTTTCCCTTTTATCTGTTTAAAAATGTTGACTAAAATTTGCTTTTTATATCCTAACTAAGACTGATCTTCTCCAATCTCTTTTCTGGTATACTGTCTTTCCATTGCTTCTGATCTTCCTTAGTATTTCATGGATATTGTCACTGCCTCGGTCAACTGTTTAAAAAGGTAAGCTTATTGCAATGTTTTTCCTGATTTGGCATGGAAACTTTTAATCCATATAGAGTGGGTAGTAAATGATAACACAGATAACTGATTTATCTTATTGGACTCTGATTTCCAACAGACTGTGAATCACTCCTCCAACAGCAAAATCTATTCTTGTCATTTCTACATATTAAGTATCCTGATAGCACAGCTTTGTACTGATTACCTTCATTCAGTAAGATTTCTGAGACGTCAGTACATGAAAATTCACCCATCTTCGCTTTATATACATTTAATACTTATTTTTAAATGAAAAGCACAGACACTTTTGGTCTTGGTCTCGCTGCCTATCTGCATGTGCCTTGTTTAACTGTGGATTTGGTTAGACTTCTCTATTTCATTTACAATCTGAATGTTATTGGTGGCTGTCCTATTTGCCAAGAGGGCACAGAGCTTTCCATGCTGAGGAACTAGTCATCAAGATGAGTGTGGTGTTCTCCAGGTCCTCATCTCAAGTAACTTTAAGGACTCCCCTAGTATTTGTTTTCATTCCCAGTGCCGCTGTCCTGATTGCCCCTGTTTCAGAAGAGACCTTCCCTCCCATCCATTCTTATCCTTTCTCCTGTTTCTAAGTCATCTGAATAACCACTTCTTCCCATGAGACTTGCTTAGACACACATTACATCTCTGCTTGTCTGGGTCAAGCATTTCTCGAATGCTCTAACAGAGTTCCTGTTCTTTACCATCCTCTCCTATCAAAATGTTGTGTTTCGCCTCCTGGAGCTCTCTCTCATATTTTCTTGGTGCTCATACAACCATGACCAGATATGACGTACGAGGAAGGTCACCGGCTCCTTTCCAGTATCCTCTCAAAGGCTGCCCAGACACCACAAGCTACAAAGCCTCCAGATCTTAGGCAAAGCACCACATGCTCCTTCCTGGCCTCGTAATCCCGGTTATCAATCCCACACAACACTACAGCCTGCCTTGTCCTACCCAGCGAGACTGTGGTCCTTTCACCATGTGTCTTGTTTAAGTGGATCTACAAAGTTGCCTTCCAGCAAGAGAGAGGCATCACGTGGACAGTACCTTTTGCACACACATTTACTCATTCAGTCTGAAAGACAATTTTATTATTTGCCTTGTTGTCTTCTAACTCAAACAGTAACAGCAAATCAAGTCAATTGTCCCAACCAAATCTCTTCTAAATGTTCATTCCATATTCAGCACCCAGACAATAGGAAGTTTCTTTTACTGCACATCTACAATCAGCACAAAAACAGGTGAACATGTGTTTTCCAGAGAGAAAAATTGGTGCCAGTACTTGCTATAACCACAGTCCTCACTCTCCCGTGTTTAGGAAAATTTTCTTCTATTTAGAAGCCAGTCTTTTGGGGAATGCAATTGTGGTTTTCACATTTATTTCATTTTCTAAAGACTGACCCTGGGTTTATTTTGCAGAGACCACGTGTTATAGAACAGACCAGGGAGTCTGGCACAGAGAGAGGAGGTACCTTCACCCCTTGGACAATTAAATGTGAAATGTAAAACCCATCAAATCTTGCATTTAATCCTCTTTGCACCCTTTAGCCCCCTGACAAGGATAAGAAATCCGTCTCAAAATTAATAAAAGGTTTCAGAGCACATCATCAACTCCTCCCTTCAGCCCTCAATAATGACAGTTTTATCTCTATACACAAAGCTTCTCTCCCTTTCTCCACCTTGGCAACAAAACCCAAGATCAATGAATATTTTAAATGTGTGTGGTTAATAGAGCATTCTGGCTCCAGTCCATTACGAACCTTGTACTAACTGCTTCTCAACGTAACATTTTGAGTCTGTCCAAAAGGGGTGTTTGAGTTGAGCCAACACACTATTATTGTACTGTCAGCCTAGTTCCTGTCTTTGGTTTAAGAGCAGGGTCCCCTGCCACAGTGATTTGCCACCATTGTGCTCCCAGCAGCAATCCAAGAAGATTAGTCCAGCTCCAAGCTTTATTCTTCCCTCTATATTTTGAGGTTTATATCTCACATGGGGAGGGAAATGCCTACAGTTTTTCTCCTTTAAAGAAATACATAGGGGTAAGCAATCACATCACAGATTAACACAAGGGTAAACATAAAGCAGTTAAGAGGAGATCTTCAATTTTGATGGAAATCAGGCCTCCATATTCTTTCATTAGCTCTGAAATTTTGGCCATAAAATCCACCTGATTGATTGAAAAATTGATAGCAGACTGACATCATTTGACAAAGCACTTCTTCACTTTCTCACTTTAAAAACCTCTGTTCCTCAGGGCCATCAGAGGATAACACCATCTCCATCAAAACCAGCACAAAGTCATCTCAACAGACAGATAGGCACTGATTATTCACTTTACAACAAAGGACAGCATAGTTCTACCTTGTCCATAGACAACATCTGTGGTAAACGGTACAAAGAGGATGGCTGCTGGATTTCTCAGATGACGAGCCCTATTAGAATTGGGGTCCAGCTTTGAACGCTCACCTACACCTCCCCGACTGTTTGTGGAGAGCACAGGAGCTTCCAAAGCATGAATCATCCCAACCTAAGGCAGATGTCTAGAACGGGTAAGATGAATGGCATGGGCTGTTTATCACTCCTCACCGACCAAAGAGAGCCTAGATGACAATCTTAGACTTTATGTCTAAGTTTTAGATAACCGAAATCTGGTGCGATGATTCCCAGCCCCAAGGTTTGCAGACTCATTTCCAGACGAGCCGCAGACCCTGACAGACTCAGGGCAGAAAACAACAAGATAAAGAAAATTGCTGATGTGGAAGGACTGATCTCATTTCTTCCCTGCCTGAAAGCAGAAAGAGCTTACATTTCAGAAGGCAAAGCCCATCCTTTGCTGTCACGTCATTGCAGAAGCACAGCGGAAGAACACTATCGTTTCACTTTGCAGGACCCCATGGTGCTTTTCACAACATCTACATGAGGTAGTCACCATTCATGCGGTGGTTAGGTATTACAGGACATTAAGCAAGACCCAGAAGAGTAAGGGAGAGACTGTTGGACGCAGGATAGTTGAGGTGAAGACTTTCAAGAGGTAGGGATCACCCCTGGATAAATGATGCCTCCTTACCCACTAATGCCTGCATACCCATGACGTACCCAAATGAGCAGCAGTGGCAGGGTCTGGAGCTGAGGGATCCGGGGAGTGGGCTCAAAACACATGATTAAGGCAAGCTGTGTGCAAACTTTGAACAAATTTCTTACTGTAAGGATTTGGGAGAGAAAGTAATAGTTTCCCCAAGAACACTGACAGGATCACCACATCTCATATCATGCCTGAGAAAGGACAGGCACTGCACAAGTATAATCAAAAGCCATAAATGTGACTGTCCAGAAGCTCAGCTGCTCTGAGTAGAGCTCTGCAGTCAGGCTGTTTCTCTCTCCTAGAGGCACATGCAGAAAATAAGCCATGCTATCAATAGATAATCCAGTTACCAGCCCACTTTCTTCTCCCTCCCAGATCCCTCAGCTCCCCTCAACATTTTACCTCCCCTCCCTTCAGAGCAACCAACAATGGAAAGTTTCGAGAATTACCCAAAAACAACCAAAGGGCCTAATTGACTGAAGAAGGGAAATGGCAACTTCCATTATCTCAAAAAAGCTGCACCTTTCTCCTACTCATCTCAAAGCTGAATAAAGGAATTAAAAACATAGCCTGGGGCAGCCAGCAGAGATTTACAAGAAGCAGACATTAGTTCTCACTCTAAAAGCTGGGCGTGTGGGTGTGAGCCAGAAGGAGCAAACACAGAGAAAGGGAGCAGAAACATACAGAGCCTTTGCATTTAAAGAGGAGGAAGAAGAAGAAGAAAAAAAATCAACCACCTTTAAACCCTTCCTAATAAAACAAAGATCATCCTGGCAATATGAAATGCTACCCTACTTTGTTTATTTATCGGCACAAAGAAAGAAGCAAGTTGGCACCTCAGAGGGTATTAAATGCTGTGTTTTTGCTGACTGAATGACCTCAGCCGAAATATTTTCCATGACAAGAGCCCAGAAGACGCTGGCACAGTGTCAGACAGTAAGATTTTCAGAGTGTATTTACATTCTATCCATGGCCCCAGGCTGTTCCAAACCCATAGGCAGGTGCTGCCTTTATCTCTTCTTTGCTCACCTGGCTCCCTAGCAAAATGTTCTGAGGCCTGTGGCTCAGATGCCTTAACTGTTTGCTGCCTGGTGCTTAGAAAGCTTCAGAGACATCTGGGATCCTGGCAAATGGAGATGGTGACCCTGATTGCCCCTCAAAGCTGGCCAGTGAGTGGTGCGTAAGGAGTTTTTCCGACAGGCAGAGCGAAAAAGGTGGTGATGCAATGGTAAAAGACAACTAAAAACCAGATGAATTCACACTGAGAAAAGAGATACTTCTAAAAAGAGGAAGGGAGAAGGTGGTTCTTTCAGGGATGCACTGCATTCTTCATCACTTGGGATCTTTAAGTTAGGTCTGGATAGTTCTCTAAGAAGAAAATCCAAAGAACCTACAGAAGACCAGAGGAGAGGGTATCAATTAAAACTTTTAGCCTTGAAACCTGTGCAGGACAATATGCCACTGTCAAGCAGTGGATGCTCACAAACCCACACCCCTACAGCAGTGTACAAAAGGGAGGGAGTCAGGCTAAGCCACAAAGAACCACTGGGTTGCATTTTCTAGCTCCGTGGCACAAATTCCCTACATCATAGGCTTCCAGCTACATATTCTCTCACAGACCAGCTCTTGACCTGGTCTTCAACAAAATGATCTGTACCATCCCTGCGGTGGAAACAGCCTCCTCTTTGCTCAGTTTAATTTGGCTTCTAGTGCACAACTCCTCTCTCTTGAGTAATAAGCCTCCAGGAGATGCTGCAAGAGGATACGCCCTTAATACCACGCAACCAAGAAGAATGATAATTGCACTTTTAACAGCACTATGTACAAGGCAGCCACCAAAGCAGAGGAAGCATGAATTAAAGCAGGATAAAAAGGAGGGGCTTTACAGTCAACCTAATAAGGTATTATTCATGGTTTTGGAGAGCTTCCTTGCAGAGAGATAGAGACACAGTGGGTAGTCAGAAGAAACTGCATCTGGAAAAGGAAAGGCCTGCCTGCCTTCTCACAGCTTCACTGTCATGCTGGACTCAGCTGCTACCTTCTCAGCCTTCAACTCGCCTCTCCTTCCCATCTTTTTGCCATGTATCCTCGTTCAATCCATTTCACATGCAACTCAGCTCCCCCCTACCCATGTGCATGGCTCGGGCCTGCCCCATTCACACACGCCTTCAAACCAGTTTCCTCCAGTCCCATTACCTTCACCTAACCAAGGAAAGTTTCTTTTTACCTTTCTCTCATTCCTGTCTTCCCTGCAAAGTTCTTCAGCTCCAATTTACTCCAGGCCTACTGTGTGCAAAGCGTGTCCCCTTTCACATCCCTCCTCCAGCTCACACCTATCAGCTCGCTAATGTCACCCCACATCAGATAGGATGCAGACATCTGCTAACTGTGCTTGTAACTGTATTTATGTATTTGTCTAGCCTCACTTTTCACCCAGGAAACAAAAATGTGACCTTACCTTTCAACAAATTTATCATAATAAACTTTCACTCCCAAGTCCAAAACAATCTTGAGTTTTAAACATCTTCCCAAAAGTAAATTAACCGCTGCTTACTTGCATAATCTGTCACTGTCCTTTTCAATTCTGTCCAACTGGTTATCATAATTTATCAGTATCTTGCAGCCTCTGCCATTTCTGAAGCTGTTTCTGTGTGTGCTCAACGACAGAGTTGCACAGGACTTGTCGTGCTGGGAAGTGCCCCTCCAGGAAGTCTTTCCTACCAGGCAGAAAAACAAACGAACAAAAAAAATATCTCTATCGACTCAGATCATATTTCATAAGGCTTTTAGGTGCATGGCACGTGGACCCCTAGAGGGAATTTCAAAGGATTCTGATACAGTTAGACAATTCAGTCCCATCAAAGTCACAGCAATTTGGGTATCCTATGAGCTAAGGCCCTGTGAAAGCTCTGTACGGATCTTCAGGAGCCAAAATCCCATTGGAAACAGGAACTCGGTGTTAAATGTTTAATCAGGTCTGTGGACAGCTCTTTGGTGCCTATCACTGGATAAGCTCAGATGCACACATGCACTAGGTAAGACCACCACACAAGTAGATGTGCGGAGAACACCTTTTCAAAGCTGTCCCTTCCCTGGCTCTGCACTCCTAGCATCAGTACAGACTGGTTTAAAAAAAAAAAACAAAACAAACAAAAAACTACCCCCAATAACACAATCAATGAATCTGTTGTTCTCCTGGGTTGAAATAAATATGCTATAAAGAGCTCCTCTCGGTTAGAACAGTGAGGTTAAAAATGAAAGAAAACCTGAGACTAACCAGGCACTGCACATGGTATCTGCCACCTCCCACTCCCAGCAGGAACTCCGAGTAATGTCTGCATGCAATGTTGCTGCTACTGTCCAGCCCAAGAACATCTTTTAAACAACGTGTCACTGATAATCCTGTAAGGATTTTGAACTCTGTCCTGTATAGCATTTTAATTACTTGCACTGTTTCAGGAGCTCAATCATTTACAGAAGGTATTTTCATCCCACTAATTGTAGGTTTCCCAGAGGATTCAGTACAGTATTTCATGTCCTCAGTGCTATTAAATGCTTTAGGAAAGAATCCAGACTTCCAGAAATTAATTTTTTTGTGTGTGTGCATATGGTTCTGGAGAGGAAGAGGACAAATTAGGAAAAGGAAAATTGTTTAGTTCTGCAACAAAACAGAAATTCTGGCTGTCAACTTTCAAGAAAAAAAACTCCAAAAGACAATATTTCAGACGATGTCATAACAGCCTCATTTAAGTCAGCAGCAGGTCTGGAATCTGCTGTTTCTAACGCTAATAGCATGCAGCTCTACCCCTGCACTGGGAAAAGTAATGTCATCAGTTAGTAGCTAAAGGTTATATCTATACCACTAATGACGTCCACCCTAGGGAGTGATTCCCAGCCTCCCAGGACAGGTAGTAGAGAACATCTCATGCCGACACCACCGAGGACTAGCTTGGCTCTAGAGCACACTGGCCATGCCCATAATGTGTGACGCTTGGCCTGGTGGCCATAAGACAGAATAGTTGCTTGTGTGTATGCTTGAAGTCAACCTGCCTAATATAAATAATCAGAGAGTTGTGTTGCAGTCCATGGAGGCAATATTTTTACAGCCTGATGCTGAAGGGCTGTGTTGCATGCCCTGCAGAAGAGGGTGGTGGTGGCAGGGTACAGCCAGGAGCACAAGGTCTGAGATAACATGGAAAGACTGCGAGGGGCAGAGGGAAGCCAAACCAAGCACAGTGCTGCGCTGCCTGCTGGGGAGCAGTTCTGCAGGTCTTCTCTTGGTGGGGTCTAGCTGGCTCACGCCAACAGCAGGCACAAAAATGGGTTGGGAAGCTGAGATATCTGGCAGCATAGATACATTTGCTGCGGGCTTACCCTCTGAGAAGGCAAACCTTTAGAGAGTCAGAGACACACAACCTCCAAATGCTTTAACTAGAGCCATGTATTTTGAAAGAAGGAAGAAAAAATGGAATATTTCAAGTGTATCTGTATAGCATATCTGAAAAGCAATAATTGTATGCTACTGCATTCCCTGGAGTGGTGGTAACATCATCCCTTCCCTCCATGCCAAGGAAATTTAGACATAGCCCAAGGAAAAAACTGCAGTTCTAGTGGAAAAAAAGCTGTGACCTGCCAAGTCCCTGGCGCTCACAGCAGTGGGAGGGGGATGGAGATGTAGTGGGTGGGGGTCTGTATCGCAAAGGAGAACCCCTTTTTCCAGCCCCTTTCTATTGGGTACAGAGTGCTCAAAAGTGAAAATAATGTTCAGCCTTGTTTTCCATGATCCTGTAATGGTCAAAAAGGCTCACAAGTGTTGTGCCACAGCTGAAAACACTCGTGCATTAGCTGAGCAGTGGTAACGCTCCGTACACATGTGCTTAGTTATGTGAAAGGTAGATGTGGCATCTTGACTTATAACAGGGGCTGTGAGCTGATCAACAACAAATTATAAGATTGCTGTACCTCTATTGTGACCTTGAGTCTTCAGGAAAAAAAATTCTTCATAATTATGATCTCAGGACTGTTGTGGTACGCAGATCCCAGGAGACAAGTCTGGTTTACTCTGGCTCTTAGCGAATGGGAATCTGCATCACAAAACCTATTATCACGGTTGGCATTAACCAGCAAGCATCTTGCTAATTACCTCTGAAAAGATACCAGCTGAAATGTCCCAGGCAATCCAGAAGACCCCTACCTGCATAAGAAAAGTCCATGCTGATGTGAATTGGCTGTTCAGGACGTGAGAACATGCAGCAGCTCTACCAGCACTGGAGAAGGGACTTCCTCCAGCAGCTCCTTTTGTAGCTTTATATAAATGTTTTTTTGACAACAATTGAAGGTGATGGATCTCACCACTGGCTGGGCATTAAATCGAACGGAGCTACACTAACCAAAAATAAAAAGAAGACAATCTATTGCAAACTTCTTTGGACTTTGGGTATGTTTCAACTCAAAAAGATGACATGGACTGCAAGGACAGTGTGGGTTCCTGCCCTGGCAGCAATTTTACCTGAGAGAATTCACTCGCACTACCTGCAACCCTGTACCCCATCACTCACACTTGGCATATCTTACTAGGGTAGATCAAGAAATATTCCAAAAATGGAACTTTTACATCCCACGCAGGGGTACAAAGCACAGGCAAATAGCATGACTCAGATACTGCCTGGAACATGTAATGAGGATATTAAACTAGATTATAATTTTATAGGTTACTTTATTTTTAATTGAAAAAAAAAGGAAAAAAAGAAAACACAGAAGCCAACCAACCTACATATTTGGCCTTCAGATGAATTTTTGGTTTTACATGACAGCTTTTTCCTCTATTTAAAAATTTGCATAAATACTGTCAAGACAGGACACGCATGGTAAAGCATATGCAAAAGCCAGAGCTAAGCCCAGCTGCCTGCCTCTCCCACTGTGCTCTGCCAGGACAGCAGAGATCAGCCGGGAATGGCACTGGGAGCAGTCCCCCTCTGCATGTCGCTAGGTCAGGGACTTGGTCCTGCTGGCACATTGTATTCCTTTTAGTGAGTCTTTCTTGGTTAGAAGGACCCTAAACAGAAAGCCTAGTTTCAGTTCACTCAGACCTTTCGCTGCACAGTCAGTGTGATGGTGGAGGGGGTGTGTGCACTTATTTTGCTGTGGGAACTGGGAAGACTAAGCTTCAACGTGACATCCCCACCAGGAAGCTGCTGCCATTCCTCTGCCAAGAGAGGAGAGCAGGAGCAGCGTGGCAGGGAAAGACGAGGACGCTGGAAGGAAGGTGTCAACGTGAGGCTGTGTTTACCCAAACAAGGGCACACTGCGTGATTTCACACAGATTTAATTCAGCTGGTGCAGACTCCTGTGCAGACACTTACTTGGGGTTCAGGGAGGTTTATTTCTGCTAACAGGACTAGGAAAGGTTTAAGCTAAACCAGAAGAGAATTCACACAAGTGCTTCCACAGTTTAGAAAATAAACAAATACAGAGCAAATCTGCCTTTAGACATGGCCAAAGCAACCAGAGCTCCCTTCCCAGCAGCCCTCTTCAGAGAGAACATTTTATCTAATGCCATTCTCTTGGCTGCTTTTCCTGATGCAACCCTACCTCACCACCCACTCAGTACAGAAAGTTGCTGCACTTTACACCTACATACTGCTAAATAACTTACATCACTCCAGAATTTGGCCCAAGTAGCCATACTGGCATATGAAGGAGTGTACAAAACAGCTAAGCAAATGCTTTTTGTCCCTCTAAGATGGCAGTGAGCATCAGAGTGAGTGTGCCTGTGCTGGGGGAGCCTGGCAATCTGCTGCAGCAGGAAGAGCCAAAAGGAAAGCCAAGGGACACTGCAGCCGCTACACTGTGTTCAGCACAAGGAGGCTATTTCTCAAACCAGATCCCACCAAGGCGTACAAAATCCCTACTAGTGGGAAAACACCTTCCATTTAAACAGTCCCCTTCCAGTGAGGACACTTGCACAAGTTAATCGAAAGGGCATTTGCTGCCTGCCCGAGTAATACTGCTGCTATCTGGACTGAGCTCTGCAGCGGTTCACGTGGAGGTACAACATGACCGAGCAGCACAAGCAAAGTTTACTGAATCCTCCTGAAAGGGCAGGGTGGATCTCCATCTACAGGGTGCGGTTGCCTCGAGATGGAATTTGGTTGGGACTTGGGGGTAATAGCAGGAGTCCCGTGATGATCACTCTCGAGAGGTGAGGATGTTGGTTTTACATGTTTTACAGAAGGTTAGGAGTTGTGGTGAGCCTAATCATTCTGTCATGTCAGCCTGTGCTATCTAGGGGGAAGAGCACCACCTTCTGAATTACCAAGTCAAATTGACTGTAGCAATCAACTTTTCCTTCTAAGTCCCCATCCAAAAACAAACAGGCCCAACCCTGCTTAACTTATGAGATAATAGCCCAAGGCACTGTAGCTTTCTGGGACATCACCGCCTCACCCATCATCTACAAACACCAGTTGTGCAGGGATGGTACGGATCTCTCCCAAATTTTACATACACTAAGATCTCTGACCAATGACATAAGCCCACTAGAAAGTGCCTGCAGCACCTCTCCAAGGTGGTAGGTAACCAGCAGAGCCATGGAAATAAGGACAGAGCAGTGGAGTCATCAGGAACATGTACTGTGCTGAGCTCTAACCTCTCCTGGCTGGCTCCCAGTGAAAACCTCTTGCCCAAGCTGGTTCTTCTCATGCAAAGGTTGCCTTTTGTGAACCCTGCTGCACCAACGCTTTGCTGCTGCTCAGCTCCACTCCGAGTAGCATATTCATCTTCCCATCATCACTTCAGAACCTATTTGCATTGTTAAATCACTAAGAGAAATTGTTTTCCCCTTGATATCTTCAAATCAAAGTTACCTGAGCTAGAGATCTTTCTTTTGTTAAAACATGTTATTAGCCTTAATGGATTTCTGAAATACATAATCCATACCTTACACTTCAGAAGTCATAAAGTCTTATTGTCCTACAATTCAGGCCTGGCCCAACACCTCCTGCAGCTAAATCAAAAAGTTCTTACTGACTTTTGCTTGGATTTGGCCTTTTCATAGCATCGGTTCTCTGACCTCAATGCAGAAAACGTCATCACTGCTTAAAGAAGTAACTTCATTCATCCACACCTTATGTGTGACAAAACAGAGGTATGACAAGCTGCAGAGGTTCATGAAATGTCAGGCTGTGACTCTAACTCTGAGTTGAGACCAGAAGGTCTGAATTCTGGACTCCAGTCAGCTCTTTAGCCACTACCTACCACTTCCTGTTAGACACTCTGCAGCACAAAGAATCATGAAACACAAAAAGAAAAGGAGAAGAATAGCTATTAATCCTCTCCTAGCTAGGGCAAAAAGTTCTGCTGCCTGAAATATGTAACTGGTACATCTGATGACCATTTCATAGATCTCATTATCTTGGGCATTCTGCTTGGCAGTCTTCTACCTGTGAATCAGTTCCATTCAATGGCTTCACAAACAAAATCAAAGAAATAATTGAGAATATGTATACTACTTCTGCAGGCAACAAAGCCTGACATTATATACAGCAGAGGATCAGAAGTCAAAATGATCTTGATGATCTGGAAAAATTAGAGACGAAGTTTAAATCAGTAAAAATTAGTGCAAGATACTGCTCAGGTACAGGCATCCTTCCTCCCTGCTCAACATAGGTAAGGTCTTGACTGGTGGATTGCCTCTAGCCTCGGACTCACACTTCGAGAAACATGTGAACAGACTGCAGAGTCCAGAGCAAAGCAGAAGGCTGGGAAACACCATCTCCAGTAACCACATGAGCTGGTGTGTTTTGGCAAGGGGAGAGCTGGATAAGGGGAGCAAAAGAGACATCTTCAACTGTGCAAAAGACCTTGCACGAAATGGGTTGGACATCAGGGCTTCCAACCAACCCTCCTTCAGTGGCTATATGATAATTTCACTTTTGATTCCTGATGATATTTCTGTAATTATTGTATGCTTTATGGTTAAGAAAAAAGCTTGAAATAGAATTTAAGGGTAATATAAAGGTTTAAAAAGTTGAACTTCAAAAAAAATAGCTTGAAAAAAGTTTGTCTTATGTCATGATTTGGCTCGTGCTGGAGGAGAAGATCCAGAATTTTTGATCACCATCTGGCAATGCTTACTTGCTTCCCTAAAGGGTTTTTCAAATGGCACCAACATTATATCAACCGTGTTACCTCCTCCCATTGTCTATGTTTTACTGACGTGGGTATCTTGAGCCTGATGCAGCTTTCCGAAGCACCCAGACTGCACAGGGGTGTGGAGCCCCTCTCTCTATTCTATTACAACTTAGCACCATATTATTCCTTATTTTTCTGCAGAACTTTCTAAATCTCAATCTGATTTGCTCTGCATTGACCTATGTGGGTCTTGCAGCACTCTTCACTCTCTGTACCCAGCAAGCATTAACATTCAGAGCAAGATTTCCCTCCAGGTATGAGCTTGGCTTTCTTTCAGGGCAGTCTCATTTTCTTACCTTCATGCACACTTATATTTCCTTAAAGAGCTTAAACTCTCTTTAAAGAGGAGCGTCTAAATGACAAGGGTTAGAATAATTTTTTTTAACCTATTCTCATTCAGTAGGCGCCCTACTTCCCTGCAGACTGGGCACCATCTCCAGCCTGCTCAAAAAGCTGTGCCCTCACCGACACCAGCATCTCAATCTTATCCTTGTAGACAACAGAAAAAATAGCAACTTGTGTGGATCACATCTAAAACCACATGCATAAGTTCAAAGATAATTAGCCTTTTAGTTGCTAAATGCTGTGCAAAGCACACATTTAACAGCTAAAACTGATTTTGATCTTTGCTTAATTCTTTTGCCAGAGAGTCCCATTCATAGTGAGGCAGCTGTCTAAATATCACGGCCCCTTGGGGCGAGGAGCTGAAGGAGCCTCTCGCAATGCTCTGGAGTGACCCCAGTTGGCTACTGCCCCGGCAGCACCCAAGAGCTGCTTCAAACATTTGGGGGCCGAGGATGCCAGCGGGGCTAGACCTCCAAAAAGACCATTTATCTGCGAACTAGAAAAAAAAAACCAAAAAAACTACCTCTTTCCTCAGTTCAGGTAACCCTTCTTCAAGATGTAACAGAAAGTTGGGTAGCAATGTGTATAACAGACAGGATATATAATGCATCCTTATTAGTTAGGAAGTACATGGATTTACTCCCCACTGCCTTCACACTGGCTAGGCACGAAACCATCAGTTACTGTATCCCTTGCCGCATATGATAGTTAACAGAGTATTCCCCTTGGGTCAAAAACACCCTGAACAGCCACAGGGCAACTGCAAACGGTGGGATAGTTGCAGGATTGTTGTGCCCAAAACCTCAAGATTGGTATTTCTTTCTTTCATAACATGTTGTCTAAGTTTTGCCATGCTGTGAGTGCCTGCTTGTAATTATACTCCCTAAAAGCAAGAAAATAGGGTATATTTTTTTAATAATCTCAAACGGCCTTCTGCAGAACGTGATTAGACTTTAATGCTTTCTACAGCCAGGCAGTGTACACACATCCACAGAAAGAGATGATGCAAGGGCACAACAACAAAAAGTTAATGAATCTGCTCTCTGCAACAGGACATAGCCTACACCAACATTTATTTACTCCAGTGTCTTCATATGCTCCAATATTTAGGGAATTAAGATATTACTGCGTAACCAGGTAATTACCCCGGCATGCGGGATACATAATGCACCAAGATGGGAAGAAACTGAACTAAGGAATATGCCTGTGGTGTGATGAGAAAATATGCTTTGCTCCTGCTCAAAAAGGCTGGTGTGCTCCTCAGCTGCAGACCAAGGCTGACTATCATTTTAGTATTAAAATGCTCATTTTGGTTTTTTATTTTTGCTTGACCAGTTTCTCTCTTATTAGCCCTTAGGTTCTAAAATACAGCGAGTGGCATAAAAATTGCGTTATCTTCAACACGTTCCTGATGTTTAATCAGGCAAGGCTTTAACAGCTTGCTAGTCCTTTCCACCCTCAGACCCTAGGAGCCCAATATCTTGTGCGAGGAACTGAGACGAGAGCTGAGAAGCAAATCTAGTATAGGAGAGGGCACAGATTGCAAGAAACATTTGGAGAGCAAACAGCCACCACAAGACAACATTTCACTTTCAGGCCAATGTTCAGACAGTTTAAATTGTCAGTCAGTCCCTCTGCTGAAGATTTCCCGTTGGGTGGCTCTCAGTGGCTCCCTGCTCAGCACCATACTTCAGTCCTAGGAACAACTCCTCAGAGGCACAGTGCCGATTGGGAGTATTAAGGATTTAGGAGGAGTTCAAACGCCCTCCAAATGGCAGGGAGTTTTATTTACCTACTCATTTACCTAAGCTGTACTGTTAGTTAATAGCTTGCACAGCACTTTGAAGCAGGAAAGCTCTAGACAGAGGACCATTAGAATTAGTCATATGAAAGCTATCATGAATAAAAGGCGCTTTCTTTTTTTCCTCACCAGGTTCCCTATAAACCCAGTATCTTCAGGTCTAAAAGAGTATTAGCTCACACACGAATGATAAAAGCCTAATCTTGAATAAAAAGCCATCAGGGCTCAGAAATCACACCTAAAAAATGATAGAAAGGCTTGCTTAGAAACTGAGATTTAAAAAATAACAATGAATCCATCTGGGATCCTCCAGACTTGCCCGTGAGCCTGGCAGTCACCTTCATAAAGGTTCATACCCACACTACAAGTCCTCTTTTGCAAAATGAAACAGCAAACACGGTCTGTCACAAGACAGGTAATAAAAACATGAGATTGACATCTTTACCCTCAACATGACTACTATTCCCAGTTTGAGATACCTTTTCCCAGCTTAATGATCCAGGAAATTCTACCCTTTCCTTCTTGTGTGAGGCTGATGGTTGCTGAAGGCCTCCTACAGCTCACCGCTGGGCTCAGCACTTGCAGGATACAGCTTCAGATCAATGTTCTCGGCTGGGTGGATAAAAACACAAATAAACCACAACCAAAAAAAAACCCCTGGCATCTCAGAAGAAAGCTAATATTCATTACATTCATCTGCAGGATGTGAACTGTCACTGTCCTTGCTGATTTCTCTTATTAAGCAACTGTCAAACACTGATAGGAATTTTTTGCAGGAAATGGGAGTACAACGTGTTCATAAGAGAAACACCAATAGAGCAGGCAGCCAATGTAAACCACTTGACATTTCAGGAAATTAACTTATACTGTGGCCCCAGCTTATGAGTTCAGCAAGACCCACGAGGGAACTCTTTGGAGACCTGCTGTGCTTTCATTTCAAATGTGATGGCCACACAGGCTAATTGAGGGCAGCAGCCACGTGTGCTCTGTCACAGTCATCCTGCTGCCCTTCCTCTCCCCCGGCAGCAGTTACACTGCTCAGAGCTTGCATGCCCCAGCCAGCTTTGTCCTTTAGATGCTGAATGAGCTGTTCCAGGGGTGAGAAAAAAAGAGGATTCGGAAGGTCAAAAAAAAACCATTGAAAGCAATCATAGAGTTTCAGAGAAAGCTTATGAGACCTCTGTCAAACAGAGCTGAATGTATTTCTTGGGATGCGAAGTTCAAAGCCGGAAGAATCTGGTCCCTGGATGACAGATCACTTGGGGACTGCAGGTATTGCAAGTACAAGCTGGGGAGCCAGGGTCAAGCACTGAAACTCACAAGCTGAACAGATTTATGGGTTGGTTTTGTTCACGTCATTGCCAAGGGCAGAAAGGAGGAGGCTGAGCAACTGCAGCATTTGGGCTGGCTGTGTGGGAGATGGAGAGACAACCATCCTGAAATCAAGGGAGCAGCCACCAGGCCTGGAGTTTGTTCAGCCGTGTTCCTGGGGAAGCTCCTACTGATAAGACACAGGGAGAGGTGACAGTGAGCCACCTCTTACAGACACTTCCTCTCCTTTACCTGGCACAAGGTTGAAACTTAGTTGGGGAAGCTGTGAGTTTCCACCATAGGGCCGGAGTCCCAGCAGGCTCTCACCCACTAAGGTGGCAAGAGAAAGAGAACTATAGCAAAGACAAAACACCTTTCTTTGTGAGCGGGACAGAGAAAGGAGGGAACCCTGGAAGATCCTGGGGACTGTGCCCAGGCAGCCCCTCTCCAAAGGGAGTACCACACACTCTCTGCTGGCCCAAATTTGCTTTGGGAGACTAAGGGCTGCACAGGTACAAACACAATTTAGGTCCCCAAGGATCCTGGTGGCAGTCTGGGTTTTCCCATCTGAAATTCTTGGACCGTGTCAGAAAGCTTGCAGGATTACAGCCAGTACTGTTACTATTCCCTGTTAAAGGTACCTCTGAGGTATCACATAGGAAACTACTACTTCCTCCTCACATTAGTTTGGTGGGTACTGAGGGTCTTCCTTTCAGCCCACTGAAGTGGTTAGCACTTGCAGGATATGGCTTTGGACTAATTTGGGAGGGGTAGCTGCCCCGCTGCTGCCTCACTTTTGCCCTGTGCACACAGCCTGGCTAAGAAGGGCTTCAATACCCAGCTCAGCCTTCAATTTGCTGTGTGACATCAGGCAGGCAGGCAAAACCGAGGCCTGAGGTGCTGAAAGACCTGCTTGAGATCACGCAGCAGGTTGAGAGGGTCGAGAAGCAATCAGTGCCCCCTAGTCCCCATCCTCCCAGCAGAGCTCTGCTTCTGAAAGAGGAGCAATCAAGGACAAATCAAACCCAGCAAATTCCACCCAATGAAGCATTATGAGACTGTAAAACAACCCAGCTACAGACCAGCCTAACCAAGGAGTAGCCAAAACCTTTTGGGGAAGAGGCATTGAGAATCCCATCATCTTCCATCCTCTGCAACATCTGCTCCATCCTTTGCAATGGGCTCATACAGGGAAGTCATGCAAAGGTAAAACACTTAAGTAAAACACTAATGCTCCAAACATTCACCTCCATGTAGGCGTGGAAACCTTCAAGTTTCCTTTTTATTATACGGATGGGATCCTGCTTTTCATTGGCACAATAGAAAATAGCCACAAAAATTCCACACACACAGCATCAGACTCCGCTACCAGCCTCAACACGCAGAGCGTCAGTAATAAAACACACCCCTACAGGGATTTAGCACTTTGGCTTGTGCTCAGCAGGGGGACTTGGGCAGGACTTTCACTCTTCAGACATAAAAAAATATTAATTATAATCAACTCTGTCATTATTTCAGCCTCCGCACCCCCCCTTCCCTGTCAGCAAAGGGGAAAGGAGCCATGTACTGATGGGATTGTGGGTTTTGCATGAACGAGATCGGGCCAGCTATGTGTATGTGTGTGTACTGCATCTGTCACGGAAATCAAACAGCAGCTTTAGAAAGGGCATCCTGGGAAGGGCCCTCAGGTGCCAAAGGAGAAATTCAGGAAAATATTCTTTTATTAAAACAATTACAACAGCTGCTGCATGTACTTCCTTATGCACACATGCGGGCACGCCTCCCTTCCTGTCCATCGCACACATCCCCTCTGCCACAGACGCTCTTGCACAACCCGGTGACAAAGTACTTTTCAACTTTAATCTGTGCAGAAGCCGAGGCCTTTCGCTTACTGACCCGCCACACATCCCCGGTGCGTTTGTCCTGCTCATACCTACCATTCCCAATGAACGCCCTGCCCTGTCCCACCACAAGGTGAGTCTCCAAAGCGCACCTTCAGGAGGTTTTCTGCTGGCACCACAACAGGCCCAGCAGTCAAGACGGCAGGCTGGCGAGCACAGAGGGTCTGAAATGGCCAGTCAAAGGACTTCCCAGGGATTGTTGAAATGCCCTCCTTTCCTGTATACTCTCTTCTCCTCCCTTTCTAACTGTCTTTTCCCACGAACTGAAGTGGTGGTGTCCTGCAGCACCCTCTAATCAACGGTTAAGTGAGGGGTAAAGAACCAAAGGTTGAGATGTTGTGCTCTGCCAAACACTTCTGTGTTCATTCATATGCATGGGAAAAACAAAACAACAAAAAAACATCCAATTCCCCGTACATCTTTGCAAAGCAGCTTCCACATTGCCTGGAGACCTTCTTGCCTAGGGTCCTGGTTAGACTGGTTGAAAGGTGTAATTCTTGATTTTCCACTACACCTTTCCATTGCACTCTCACTTTCTACTTCCAGCTCTACTCCACCCATGTGTCTGAGCTATCCCACTCTGGCCTTTTATCTGGTATCTAGTCTGGAAGCTTGACTGGGATGGTGTCCTTGTTATCTGTGTGTGTAGCATCCACCAACATGGGGCAATCATCCACACCTAAAAGCTCGAAGAGGGAATCTGTGAACCTGGAATTAGCAAGGGGACATGCAACAATGCTGTCTTTCATCAAAAAACCTGGAAAGAGGCAGAAAAATGCAGATACACTGATGTTCCTCCTTCCTCTTACACATGCTCTCCCTCCTTCCCAGTTTACCTACAATGCAGACAGAGTTTGGGAAGAGCTTGAAGCTCCAGGCGGGACCACTGAGTGGGGCCATCCCCAGAGATGCTGCGTGGTGGCACACCTCTATGCTTCCCACAGGTGGCTGCAGGGCTTAATCTGCGAATTTATCCAGCTAGAAAGACAGGGCTGCATGATGCAGTGAGACAGGAGGGAAGACTACAGAGACACAATGCTGCAGCCTAGTATAAACCCATAGTCTGAGACTGCTGTCATTATTTTCACCTTCGGTGCTGCTGCTTGCACTTTCACCCGACCCTCCACCCTGCTGTGGCCAAACAGGTATCAGATGCTGCTCTTCAGGTCTGTTAGCACGACACCTTTGCTTTGTGTGGGTGTTGGCAACCACGCTTGTATACAACACAGCAAAATCCAGCCTAGGCTAGAGAGCAATGTTCCAAGGCAATTGCCGGAGGCCACATTTCAGCTTGCAGGCCCTACCCCACACTGGGGCACTGTGATGTTACAGCATATATGGCAAATGCCACCTTGCTTGGGGATGACACTTACTTTCTTTATCCTCTGTAGCTGGTCTGTCCATGAGATCGGCCTCCTCCTGCTGCAGCCAACTCTCCGTTGATTTGGCGTGCGGTGGGAGAAGCAAGAAGGCATGCTTGTGGCACTTGCCTTTGCCTTTGGACAAGATGCCCTTTCTCTTCACACAGATACACTCCGTCCTTTCCGAATAGGCTCTAGTACCAGAAACAGAGGGATATTCTGATCAAAACGCAGACTGAGTAACAAGAAATTTGGAGTTTAAACGCTTTTCTAGTTAGATTTGCTTGGGACATATCACTGCAACTATATCTCAACTTCTCCATGTGGAAATTGGAGGCATGTCGGACTTCTGAAGCTCCAAAAAATCTAAAAGGACAAGGGTTAAATAGCTGATGGTTGCTAATAAACCCCAGTAACACCACACTTGCTTCAGCAGCATCTGTCTACGTGCAGCTGATATCCAACTAGCCTTGGTAAAAAGAGGTCAATAAGCAGACAGAAAACCTTTTGGACCTACAAGACAAGTATTGTTCTGCCAGCAGAGGCTCGCAGGATGCTTGAGCACCTTTAACAACAGTGCTTCAGCTCTAAGATTTGAGGAAGGGTAAAGGCATCTGCAATGGGCTTAGTGGGATGCATAAAGGTCTCCCAGAAACATGATGCCTAGGATGGGCAAAGCATTAATGTCTGTGAAATGCTTCTGTAGGGCCAGAAAACTGGCTGAAACCATGAAAGATCTGGCTCAGCAGCTCGGTCCATTGCCCAAAATAACAAGGTGGTGGCATCCAAGATCCTCCCCCACCAAGCCTGCCAGCAAATGCCCCAGCAATCCCAGTGTGCGATCACCCCTGTCATCACGCTTTACTGGGCATTAGTGGTGGATAGCACCCCACCCCGAGAAAACATGGGGCATTCTTGGCACTTCGCCTTGAAGGCAAGGTCATCAGACACGACAACGAATTCTTTGCCTGCCATATCCACAGTGGTATGCAGGGAAACACAATCCTGCCCCAAGCAAGAGCCAAGTTTGATTAGGGCTGATCGCTCCAAGATCCTTCCTGCAAGGATCTTGCAAAGAGGGAATTACTGGCCACCCAGAATGAGCCCAGAGGCAAGAACGTGAAGGTTTGCCGGGAGTTTGGCCAAGTGTCCCAGAGATATGAAGCAGTGTGGCAAAACCCACAGATGCTGTTTCTTGTCGGAAGTAAAGTGGAAAGTGGCACTTCTCCCTATGCCCTACAAGCCAGCATGCACAAGTCACCACATATGGACAGAGCAGAGCAGTCCAGGCGGCCCTTCCAACTTGGCAATGACTTGGCCCTTGAAAGAGAGAAACTCTGGCCTTTTCCAAAAAGAACCACCTGACACAAGGCTCAAATACTTGGCTGAGTAGAGCCGGGATCCACCCTCATTCTCCTTCGGGCACCCTCTCTGGGACCTTGAATGGGTCCTGTCATCTCTACTCTGTGCTTCAGTTCTCCATTGAGAGCAACAGCCCTTTCTCACCTTGACAGAGAGCTGTGCCTAAACTCGTCAACACTGAGAGGACACTGGTAGCGTGGTGATGGCCTCACCCTACCCCATCCAGCTCTGGGGCACACATTTTGTGAAGATTCCCCTCCTTTTGCTTTGCAGCAGCACAGCAATGCCATCACAGATGCCTTGCAGATCTGCAGAGGCCCACAGGTCTCCGGGGGAGTCAGGAGGTCAGAGGCAGGCCAATGTGCAAGGCCTGCACGGTGCTTCTATACCTCACCAGCCCCAGGAAAGGGGGGGCCCAAACTGGTAAAAATGCCCACAAAGTGACAGCTCATGTTCAAATTGTACTTCTTTTCCATGTGTGCAAAATGCATCTTGGTTTTCTGTGTTGTCTTTCTTCTCCCTGTGATGGAAAGCCACCCTGCTTCAGCCAACAAACAACAAAGGAAACTACAGAGACAGCAAACATTAAGAAAAGCCTGTCCTAAAGCCTCCCTCCACTAGGTTTTCCCCACCACCATCCGTTTTGTAAACGCATCAAACTAAACTACCCCTGCTAGCTGAATTCTTTGCTTCTCACAAAGTAGATGTACTCCTGTACCAAAGTAAACAATGTCATGGCTAGTTTGCATCAAAAAAGTGCACTAATTTCATTGTAAGCAAAGTAAAACAAATTGGTTCAAAGCCTGCCACAGTACACTCTGTGGAAACATCCCCCAGCTGAGACAGGAGTAAAATAACCACATTGGGACCTTCAACGCGCACTCTGCCTGGCACCCTTCAAAACAGCTAAGGAAGTACAAGCCTAGTCTTCCTACAGCTGTCACACAGGTTATACGCCAACCAGCTTCCTACTATCACTGCAGGTTCAGCAGCGGTGCAGTGCAAAATGTAGCAGGGATCATCCAGTTAAGACAGGGAGAAGGGATTACATGGCCCTGTTGACTGGCTGCGTGGGAGAGCCAGTCACGGGCTGGCTGAGAGCTGCATCAGGTGCAGGAAGCCATTGCAACACAATGTCCATGCACCCCTTCACAGCAACATGACAATGTGGCAATGGAGAAGAAAAAAAAAAAAAGGGAAAGAACTGTGCTTTCTTCACATGAAGCTTCCATTTTCATTGAGTTCATATGCAAACACTGAATTCTGGGATAGGAGAAAATGTCCAGCAACTCAACCTGAAGAGAGTCCAGCGAAGGGCTACGAGGATGGTGAGGGGACTGGAGCATCTCTCCTACGAGGAGAGGCTGAGGGAGCTGGGCTTGTTCAGATTGAGGAAGAGAAGGCTGAGAGGGGACCTAATATATGCTTACAAATATCTGAAGGGTGGGTGTCAGGAGGATGGGGCCAAGCTCTCTTCAGCAGTGCCCAGTGACAGGACAAGGGGCAATGGGCACAAACGGAAGCACAGGAAGTTCCGTCTGAACATGAGGAAGAACTTCTTCCCTCTGAGGGTGATGGAGCACTGGAACAGGCTGCCCAGGGAGGTTGTGGAGTCTCCTTCTCTGGAGATATTCA
>Ga0065711_1029295_pt1 | contig 36750 bp, 17 predicted proteins | sample Hoacrofraction12_FD_59098 | JGI IMG/M metagenome (GOLD analysis project Ga0065711, IMG submission 59098) | Hoatzin crop microbial communities from Cojedes, Venezuela - Epithelial fraction 12 v2 (version 2) | ecosystem: Host-associated > Birds > Digestive system > Esophagus > Crop | place... | reverse complement strand
CTATGCTATGCTATGCTATGCTATGCTATGCTATGCTATGCTATGCTATACTATGCTATACTAATACTATTTAATATAATTTCGTCAATTTCATCAAAGTGCCTGATTTACCAAAAATCTTACCAAAACAATCATAAGACCACTTCTGCATGTATTTTAATAAAACAAGCTATTTGTCCACACCTTAAGGAGATGGGTAAGGGATTGATTGATCTCCTTAAGGAGATGAGTAAGGGACTTCTAAGTGGTAGAAGTCCTAATTAACTTGGTGTCTTTGAAACATTGTTCTCTTTCATTTGCCTTGCTACAATATAGAAACCTCATTATTGTCTGTACAGGGAACTGCTGCAGTGAAATTAGCTTTGATGGCATTCCCAGTCATCTTCATCTGATAATAGGTTTACTGGAGTGAGTACTTAATGGGGAACTCCTTGTTTGACAGGGTCCATCTTGGAAGACAGGGAATAAGACAGCCATGAAGAGGAGAAGGAAGTGATATTTTCACAAAGAAAAATGAAATGCTAGCTTTTTTCATCATCTCTTCACTCTCAAATTTCTTTCTGTTCACATCTCAGTTGCCCCTTGAAGTGTCATTCTCAGAATTTGCATTTCTGGAAAAAGAGGCCTGGGATATGGACAAGATATAGATAGACAAGATAAAGAACATCAGCTGTTTCAAGAATTTATCTTGAAACAGCTGATGTTCTTTAGCCTTTTTAAAATCAGTATTGTCTTCTGTGGTGAGCCCTTCTAGGAAACACGGAAATTAATACCGGGGTTCTCTTCCAGAAAGAGTGATAGAAGTCTAAATAACTAAATAATGATGATGGATGTACAGTTTTTTCTTAAAAGAAAACAGACAGATGTCCAAGCTGTGGATTGAAGTGTTTAGGTGAAGTGTTGCCACTGCTAAAGTCAGATTTGTCACTGATTTCCGTGCAGAGAAGCTATTGCTCCCTTTGGAAATTTTGGCGACAGTTATATTTTAATTTATGTTGACTATTTTGCACACAAATTGAAATCAATGTAATTGTAACAAAGAACAATGACTTTCACTTTTTTCCCCCCACTTAGATAACATTTTACATAACAAGTAAATTTTAGATAACAGAATGATTTCATTTCCATGAAATAAAATCTTTAGTCATCTTTTGTGCAGCCTCCAGGTTAAGCATAGCTAAGTCCTAAAAATTTGGAGATATATGAATATCTTCTCATTTGCTTTTCCTTGGGCTAAGAAATGAAAAAGAAGAAAAAGCAGTTACAAAAATCTATTGGTCAAGCAAATTCTATCTTATTAGCTCTTTGATTTTGTTATTTCCCTGTTAATTGTTTAAGAAATCAAGAAATATCTCACAGACACATCTAAATTCAAGGAAGTGTTTCTGATACTTATTTTTAATGCTTATCACTCGTATGTTTGTACTGGGATCCCATCAGTGAGATATTATGCTCTTTGCCCTCCCATAGTATACAAAAGTGTGAGAGAAAACCAAAACAACAATTTAAAAAAGGGAATAATAACTTCATAGGTGGCTTAATACCAGTACTGTGAACAGACTGGTATATGCTTCGAGATATGGCCAAGCACAGAAGTCCAACCTAGTACTTATCATCTTCACAGAGCAAACTGAGAGCTGAAGTTGTCCTTGGATATACAAACGCGGAACCAGGAATCATTTGGCTACTTAGTCTGCAACTCCTACTAAGTGAAGAGGTAGAATGATTTCTCAGCTGTGAAGAAGTATCCTCTCAGTTTCAGCTTGGGTGATTGATTGCTTCCTCTGACAGCTCTTTAACTACAGCTTTGGAAAGGCTTAAAGATTGGAAACTGGTTTGCATCTAACCCACTTACTTGTAGGAAAGGATCCAAGGAATATCCTGTTAAGAAATAGAGCTTTCCTGACATGTCATAAAACACATCAATTAGAACCAGATATCTTGCTGGAGTTCCTTTGCTGTGATACGAGATAGTGAAGCACGGTCTGTCCATGGGAGACAACATGCTAGATTGCATTAGTCATCTCAGTTTAAGTGGCTGGATGAAAGTACTTCAAAAATCTAGCTTGTGGATCTCTGTAATGCTCAGAACGAGCAAAGTCAAAGCGTAAACTATAGCACAGAAATGTAAAATGAAAATTCTTAACAAGTTGGAAATAAACTATTTTACCAGAATTTTATTAGGATTGAGAATCTGGAAAGCAAATTAACAATTCTCATTGTTTGACAATTTTTTTTGTGCATTATCTTTAACAAAAATAAATATACTATAAGTAATTTCTCTTACATCTAAATCTGCTGTTGCAGGTTAGTAAAATGTGTAAGAACTCATATTTTCAGGCTTTATATAATGTTTTGCTTGTATCGTTAAGATTTGTTTTAAAATCATATTTCTTTCCCTTGTACAGGAATATTAACTGTGTGAGCAAACAAACTGGTGGAGTTAGTAACTGGAAGGAATGAAACACTGCTAGCACCTAGGGAGATGTGTTTCCAACAATTACCTTAATGAGATGACTTCTCTTTGAAGTCAGTCTGACCCATGGGTGATTGTTTAACACCAGCTCCAATACCAGGAACGGCTTGCCAATATTCTTGTTTGTTAAGACTCACTGTAACAGACGTATTCTGTGTTTTCAGTTGAATGTATGTTCTACAGGTATACAAATGTAATGCTTCTCAGCCAGAAGACGATTTTCAATCATTCTGACAATATACGAATTTACCTCTTTATCTGAACAGGAGTCAGGAGCTCAGATGTGTCCTCAGTAAAAGTTTGGATAGTGGGATTAGAAAAGAATGTGTAGAAAAGTAACACACCAGAGGAAATGGGAGTCTTCATTCTGATTGATCAGTTCCCTTGTAACTATACACCTTTCCTCTCTAAACTGTCCCATTGTCTGAAAACCAAAAGTGACTAATTTGAAAATAATATCTTTAATCTACCATGCCCATAGTTTTTCTCTATCTTATGTATTTCCCTTGCATAAACAAATATCACACCTTTGCTTAGATGAGCAAATACGATGTGACTGTTCTAAAAATGCAACAGCAAACCTTACTACTCTGATGTTTAACAAGGTCTACGTAAGAGAAATACTTTTTTGTATTAGAAATGCATTTTTTTGCATTTTGTGATTTTAATTTTCAATCTAACTGAAAATACAATATTTCAAAATAAATCAGTGCAGATAAGAATACTATCATATGATATTTTGATTTAAGCTTTGATTGAACATGTAACAAAAAAATGAAATATTGGGAAATCTGCAAGATAAAAACGTTTAGTGTTGGATGGAATACCTTCAAGCAATAACAGTGATATTCCTGTAGTTTTCTCCCTTCTCCTCCCTCTTTCACCCATATATATTTTGCTAAGTTTGACATACAGTTCTGGACCCTGCAAGCATTAAGGACTAAGTTAGCATATGCATTAGTCAGTATCCCTCTGAATTCAGCTGAACTGCATATTCAGGAACTTAAATATGAATGTGTGTGTGCTGGAGTGGGACCTTATAGGAAATCTTACTGACACAGAAACAGACACAATTTTTTTTTTTTAAAAAAACATTAAAATTGGTTAGATGAGACTTGAGCTTAGAAGTGATTAGGACACTTTTGAACATTACTTTTCAGTACTTTGGAAAATGTGTTCCCTCGAGATGTCAATCACAGCTTCTGAGCATTTAATTTCCTCAGTTGTTTCAGTGCTCCTGCTGCTAGCGGGACTGCCTGGTGTGAAGCTATGGCTGAACATCTCACTGCCGATTTGACAGGCTTGAGGCAGAGGAAATGTGCCACCAGTTCTCTGCAGACCATGCCACACAGCAACTGTTGACCCAGCTGGAAAAGAAAGCGTGGAAAGGAAAAGGTGAATGGAGGCATTTTAGAACTCTATTCACAAAGAGAAATAATAAACTGCATTTCAAAGCATTGCTTGACAGCTTTTTATAGAACAATGTATTTGGTAAGGAAAAAACCCCAGATGGGTACACTATTTGAAACCTTTTAAATATTACTCATTGCTATTTTGTAGTATAATTTAAAAATTAACAAGAAAAGAAAGTGACTCTTCAAGGTACCTCCTTCTTTCTTCTTTTCTTTTTTAGTTTTTGTTTTCCAGTTGTTGCATTTATTTATTTGCAAGAAAGCAGAACATTATTTCAAAAAATCACTGTCAGAAGCTTGACTTACGCTTGAGTTAGGTTTAAGACGCTATGCTCAAAATCATTACCCATGACTAAGATTTCCAAATGTGTCTAAAGAAGATGGATGATAAAATACCTTGAAAACATATATTTATTACTGTGATTTGTTCCTAAGACTCTTAGCTATAGGACTATGTGTCATCAGGTGATATGATGCCTAGACAAATCTTGAAAACTTATGACCACAGATACCTATGCATAGAGAAAAAGTGCCAAGTAAAAAAATTTAAAATACGTTGACCTTTCTAGTAGGAGCCTAAACTGCCAAGTCTGCCCGGTGCAAGACCACAGATGTGAATTATGGCCCTCGTTTTTTTCCTCCATAAGACTTCACTTTTTTCTTTGAACAAATAGAAAAGCAAATTAAACCAGATTAAATTTCCTAGTGGTTGAAAGAAGTGCTGGAACATCATCAGATAATACTTTATCACAGAAGAAATTTGAAATGTGATTTTTCTTTCCTTCTTTAGAGTTTGAATTTTTGTTAGACCATTTCAGCTAAATTTGTTGCAGAACCTCCAAGACGAGTAACTGCACTTTCTTTTTTTTTTTTCCTCAGAATTTCCTTTTTATGTTCTCTTGAGCTAGCACGGAACGAGCTGTCATATATATGGTATCGCATGGAAATAGTAATTGTTATCATTCATCAATCACCACATCATCCTGTTGCCATATCAACAATAACAAATCATACCATGCAGAGGTCTGCCTTGCTCCTAGGTGACTGTCTCTCAGAGAGAGAAGTTTAGAGTTCCAGAATGGGTCTTCTTATGAATTCCATCTTTGTCCAGACTTCTTGACTGTCAGTGGGTAGTAAGAAGGTGACAGGATTCCAGTAAGCTCTACCACAGGTGTGCTAAGGTAACTAGCAAGTATGGTCAAAAACAGAATCTCTCACCGTTACTGTTGAAGATGCAGGTTCTACACTTGAACACTTCATTTCTCTGTTCCATATCTGCCATGGAAAACAAGCATAGTTGTTTCTAAAGATCTGTTTTAAACTGAAAGAATGGTAAATCGTATGATGCAACTTAAAAGCACCTGAGGACATTTTACTCAATTTTTCTAAAACATAAGTCACCTTTCAAAAAGACAGAGACACTGAAACTTTCAGTGAGAACGGTGGAAATTTTGGAAAACTGGCTAGGAAGTGAAGAGAGATCGCAATGGTAAACAGTTTATAACATAGATGTTGAACTCTGTAAAGTTACAAATAATCCTTACCTGCATAAGTCATTCCATCTGTACCACGTAAAGAATGAAAGCCATCAGACAGAATAGATATAATGGTCTGTTCATACCTACTGCACATTATTTAAACGTGTTTTTTTAGGAGAAATCAGCAAAAAAGCAGCTGAAAACAAGTCTACCTAAAATTCATGTCAAGAGGGTTTTGAAGTGTCAACTTTGTGATCTACACAGAGGAAAGTAGCTGAGAGTGAGAAATGCAGAGGTCAAAGACAGTCTGACCTTTGGCTCAGAGAAGATGAAAAAAGTAAATCATTAATGCATTTTTTTTCAGGGAAAAAAAAAGAAGAGACCTTGAATGCAGAAAGCTGAAAGCAACATCTTAAAGCAGTAAATGAAAATAAATGAGTAGAATTATAGAGGAGATGGGGAAAATGTCATGTTCATGTACAAATGTAGAAGTCAACACCTAGAGCAGCAATAGTAATTTTCAATTCCATATCCACAAGCAAATCTTAAATATGTCATTGTTCTGCCTCTGGGTACTTCAGTTTCTGTTCTAGGGCTATCTTTGTGATCATTTCTTACCTCCTCTGAGTTAGCTTCTGGGCTCAGTTGTGGAGGCAATGATGAACCTGATTATTTTGGTCAAATTAAAATATATTTAATGAACTAAATTTTGTGTAAGATAAACCATGATTACTTCAGGCAATGGGTTTCACTGATGTTAGTCTTATAGTCTAGCCTGAGCTGTAATGTTTGTGAGATACTATGGCAATAATTCAATCATAAAGTATTTTTGTAAATTGCTTTCTTAATGTTACTCTAACCATGTTATTTTGTGTTGATTTCTGCGTCTCTGGCAAACTTTACAGTTCCATCTCTATGTACACAGAAATAGAACATATGACATGCGAATTTCCTTCTTGCACTGTCACTAGGTGCCATGGAAAAGTCTGGCTCCATCCTTTTTACTACCCTCCATCAGGTATTTATTCACGTTGAAGATTCTCCTGAGCTTCCTATTCTCCAAGCTGAAAAATCCCAGTTCATTCAGCCTCTCCTCATATGACAGATGCTTCAGTCTCTTAATTACCTTCATGGCCCTTTGCTGGACTTAATTATGAATTATAATTGCCAGTCTGGTGTAGCACTTTCTCACTTGATAGGGACTCTACATGTCCCTACCTCATTGTTCTTAGTTTAAAGATGTCCTTATCAGTTTGGCCAGCCTATTGTCAAAGAAGACTTTACATCACTTAATTGGGTGTGTCTTTTCTCTTCCTAGCAGTCCTTAATTCTCAGCAAGTATTCCATGGTCATAGAATCTGAAACCCTGCTGCTGATACCAGCTGCACAACCAGTTGTTGACCTGCAGGATACCCCCACTCCTTCTCAAGCACTTCCTCCTCCCCATCAGGATCGGGGTGACAACTCCTGGACCACCACGCTCTTGATCGTCATCTCCAGAGCCGGGTAGTCATGTCTGATATGCTTCAGGTCTTCTCTGGTACTATGATTGGTGCACACATTAAAAAACAGTAGGGGTCTGCTGTTGTCTGAGGAGTGGACAAACCTTGGAAGTCTTGTCACCACGTAACAAACCCACCCCCCAGAAATAAACAAATGTCCCCCAACAGCAGGTCATGTCAGTAGCTGGGGGCCTCTCTCTCCTGCAGCAAAGACAATGCTGTCATTTGCCACTTCCTCCTGGTGCTGCCATGTGGCTCAGTCTCAACTGGTTCATATGGTTCGTTGGAGAGAGCTCCAAATACTTCTTTTATCACTGTCAATCTGCAGGTGCTTCAGGAGCCATCCTCCCATGATGCAAGAAGTCACCAGCTTCCACCCTTCAACATCATGGAAATCTCCATTTCTCTACCTGATAAGCACAGACTATCTCCTCCTCCTTCAGTACAGCTGGGGATTCAGTTCCTTGGAGAAACTCATTCTCTCCGTCCATACCATTCTCATTCTTTGGTCACAGTTTTGAAACAAATCACCCTTGTGACAATACTTTTTTCACTTTGGTGTTGTCATGTAAGCAGATTTAATTAAATCACACTAATTCTGAACAGACAGGGTGAAGCAGTGAAGGAAAGGGACTGAAAGGTTAAAGAAAGGATTGATTCTTTGTCCTACTTTCACCTAAATCCCAGCATCATGTTACTTTTAGGAGAGTCAGGGTCAATCAGAGATGATCGATCAAAGACAGAGAAGTCACAACTAGTTCATATGGCAAGCCTTATGCAACGAAAAGGCAGTAACAACACTTCCCAGAGTCTGTAAAGTCATATTTGAGGCCAGAGACTCTTCAAGGAGGGGGTCATGACCTCTCCAGAGGTCACCAAAAGTAATCATGGGGTTGTGAAATATTGACTATTAATTATGGTTACTGTAAACAAAATCTTGCCTTTCCACTCCCATTATTTCCTTCACCTTCATCGCCAAGTGTCAATCGATCACAGTGCCTCAAAACATAAACCAGACAATTTCTGCAGGTTAGTCACCGTTACCATGCGTATGTGTTTTCCTGCTAGGTTAACAGGAAACGTAGAGGTTTACTGGCATCCTGGTTTCCTTTATTTCACAGAAGCTGCACTGGGATTCCAATAACACCGACAACAGGGTACAGAGACATGTCTGGGAGTTCAAAGGCACTGACGAGGCGTGATCCCAAAAGGGAATAAACATGAAATAGTGTGACATGTGGACAGGCTACGGTGAAGAAAACAAGGTAGATATACAACTTCATGAAATCCCAGAGTGAGGCAGGATGCAAAAAAGTTGCAGCCAACAAGGGATAGCAAACTGCCTGCTCTGAGTACGCCTGAAGAAAGAAAAATATCCCTTTCCAGGATGATCAGCAAATCCCCACCTCATCTTTGCAGTTGGGTTCCTGTTGCTGCTGCCAAAGACAGGAGGGAAGACTGGAAAGAGGGGAAGGAGGCAATTCCCAACAACAATAGCCTTTCCTCTGAAACTCTTTTCTGGCTGTCTTCCCTGGCCTGGGCCCGAGGTTCATGGTCTTCCACTCACTAGAAACAGGACTTCTTCCAGTTATCTGCCAATTCTTGGGAACTTGAGAAGAGAGCAGGGATATCTGGATGTGGAACATTGGTGTTAAAGCTGGACTATCATACCAAAGGGAACAGAGGTTGGGGAACAGGGTCTGAGATGGGATCATGGACCCTGTGCTCCTGATGAAGAGACAAGAGGGTTCTGGGAGTGAGAAGCAGGAACAAAAGAGGAGGCATGGCCTCACCCAGCTTTCCTGAAGCTTCCTGATCTTTCTCCACTCCTTCTCCTTACTCCTTCCCGCATCTGCATACATCTTATTAAGTTTATCTGTTCAGGCCCGCAGGTGCGGGAGGCTCACCCCAAGCTCGTGCTGTTTGGTTCCTGTTCCCATTGGCCCGCATGGACCAAACACCTGCAGTGGTTTTGCTTTTACCTGTCACGCTTTCCCGTATACTATACTTGTTCTTTCTCTGAAGGACAACAAGATATTTTTGCCTCATGTGAAAGGTATCTTGATCAGGTACTATCCAGTGCCTAGAACACACTAGTTCTTTGGCTTTTTGTTTGCTTTTGCTGTTTATCTTTTAATTGTTGCTTTCACTCAGTTTGTCACCCTGTTGCTTTGCGGATATCCAAAGTAAGACACCTTGATGCTTAATCACTTGTGACAGTGTAGAAAAACTAATTGTCTCAGCAGAGCATGTCAGCTACATGTTATCTTGAAAAACACATCTTGAGATACCTTATCAAAGTTCTTGGGTGCACTCCAAACATCCCATTCCAACAGAAAAACAACAAGCAGGAAACAGGCACAGCCAGATAGCGCCAATGTGAAATGTCAGCACCAAAGGAAGCAACAAGCCGAGAACACTGCACAAATACACCAGTCTTGGTCTAACAATCAAATTCCCCCTAGTCGCAAAAGGCAATCATCAGAAATGCAGCATAAAGGAGATTGTAAAAAGATGGCATTAGACTCCCAGTAGTTTTTGAGACTGAAATTGGACAGAGTATTAGGTGACAAGTGCTCAGTCTGTACAGACAGAGCCAAGATTTGTACTGGGACAGCTTTGTATGGCCTGTTTTAAGACAGTGGGATGAAGAGGTGTAAAGGAAACCAGAGACTGGGTTGAGTAGATCATTTGGTCCCTTGCAGCTCTAGGAGGGACATGTAAGCTATCATACAATATCATTTGGGAATATATAATATATGTTATATCACTGTAACTTACAATATCATAAAAAATAAGTAATAAGTAATATTTTAAAACACTTGCTCACTTTAGTGGATACCAGGTATTTGTAGATAGTAGGAACCATATGTAAGAAACCATATAGAGATACCTTCAGGGAGATTTGTCCATAATACTTTAATTGTAAAAACACTTTTTAACAATGGTAATGGCTTCTTTAAACAAGAAGAACTGTGTGGTTCCAGAAGAACCTGCAATGCAAAATTCATATCTCAGCATATTTCAAATAAGCATTGAAAGCTAATATTTTGTTTCAGCCTAAATGTGGACTCTGATGCCTTTCCTTCATTAAGCTAAATTTTTAAAGTTTGAAATCTTATTCTAAATGATTAAATGTTAGGACAAGAAAAAACACACTTGAGGAGGTTTCCAAATGCTGAAATGTATGCTCAAATCACTGAAATGCATATCTCTGAATGTCTTAGTGTCAAAAGAAAATCTGTCACATTCGCATATGAGCATTGGTTGGTAATACATACAATCTTTGATTACAGTAATTAATATGGAATAATGCAATATTAACTTAAATTCTAAAACACCTTTTGTGAAAAAACGTTCCATACAATCATATATTAATCAGTAAGTTTGCCATAAAGCAGACTAAAATAAGAGAGATCTTTTCAGCTCAAATGACCAAGGATAAGAAAACGACTATGTATGTCTGCTTTTCCTCCAGAATGAAGATAGACTATAAATTAGGGTCAGTCTCCATAATGTAGCCAATTAAAGTGCTGCACAGATGTAAGAGTGACCTATAGGCTCATGAGACTTCAAGGCCAGAAAAATCATTGAAACGAGCTTGTCTGACATCTGCTGTAATATAGACCTTAAAACCTCATCCCATTTCTTTCCTTCATGCTATTAACATGCCTTACTTTAAAATATTCCAATAAATAGTGGAACATTTATATAAAACTCTTCAACCCCTTTTAAAATCATTATTTTTTTTCATGTAGACTGTGGTCTAAATATTAGAATGTGGGGAAAGTTTGTGCTATTTGTAACCTTCACTGCAAGTGCTGTAACTGTATCTCCTACTCCAGAACTTGCTTGCAGGTTTGATGCAATTGCACAGGTCTTTCTGTCATTAAACTAATGAGTCTGAGTTTGCAAAAACATGTTTAATGACAGGCAGTGAGGCAGCACACCTTATTAGGAGCTGTTTTCTTAACAAGGAAGGGTTCTTTTTCTTCTTCTTGTGGTTGTTAATGGCATTAGGATTTCAATATTAGGGTCAAGCTTAACAATTTACTGTGTGGTTCTACAGGACTCTGTAATTTGAGGAAAAGATAATTCCATTCTAATGAAGACTATCATGACCTCTTTTGCCATCTGAACAACAGAAACCATCTTCATAGATGTGAAAAGGTAAGCTACAGCTCTGTCAACACAAAGCTTTCAAAAATCTCTGAATCAGAACATCAAAACCTCATAAAAATAATGAGGTTTTAATATACAATAATTGTTGGAATGTTAGTATTTGCTTTCTGGAAAATTCTGACCACCAAATTTGACAAGTTACGTGGGTGGAAGTTGTTTTTGAATAATGCTCTAAATAGACATTCCTATCTCATCTAGAGAGAGAGCTAAGGTACTGCTAAGTCCAATTGTTATTCTTATACTTTCTGGATCTGTTTATACAGTGCATTTTAAGTCCAACAGGTGGGTATTTCTTTTAAGATGTTTACATACAGTAATCCTTAATTCTAGTAACAGTCTCTGTTCAAAGACACTCTGTGTTCTTCTGTTTCTGTGCATTACATAAATACAAAAAAATTAATGTCTGTCAGTCCTGTCATGGTCCCACTTTCTCTTCAGCTAATGCTCAGAAATTGAGAATATGTCAAATGCAGAGAAATTAATCAGATTTTTCTATGCTGACTTTTATTTTTTTTCAGGGAAATTTTTTTAAATGTTTTTAAAAATATTCTCTCATTGAATAAGAAATTAGAATCTGAGGAACACCAGAAAAAAGATCTGCAAAAGAGCTGTTCAGACAATACTGGTAAAGTAAGCAATAATATAGTATTTGTTTCAGAGACTTTTGCTGGAGGTATTTCTTGAAAGCCTACTAGAGCAGGGTAGCACTTGAAACAGCCCGCAGCTCTTTAAAGCTGGCATGAGCTATATTTGACGCTAGCTGTAGCTGACACTACTGCTCACAGTCAGCCTGAGAAGATCAAGATAAATGATATCTTCAAATAAGTGCCCACACATTTGGTACGTATTAAAATGAAAGCTATAGATTACACATGCTAAGATATAATATTATTTTTATCACCATGGGAGGAAGAAAGACAATGTAGGAAGCCAGACCCCATACTGTCTTTGTTGGCCTTCTCAAAAGTCTCTAAACCTTCCATTCTTTACAAACCTTTTTGTTTTTTCCTTTTTTTGATTCTCTGTCTCTGTTTATCTGGTCAAATGACAGAAGGTTCCTGATGGAAGTTAATTTCTTTTCCCTGCTAGTTTTCTTGATTAAGCTTTTGCTAAAAAGGCTCTCAATTTCTCTTCTAAGCAAGACTTTCTGATAACCTTAGTAAAACTATTAAGCGCTGCTTTGTGCAGACACTAATTTTAAGGAACAGTTATCTCTAGTTTCTGCATAAAGGAGCATGACCGGACCCTGTCCTGATCCTATCACCTTTATTCAGTGGGCCTTCATTCCTGTGGTGGTTGTTTGGAAATTACAGTAAGAGGTACTGAAGTGCCTATTCTGGCAGTCATGTCCTGACAGGCTATCAGCTATCTGTGTAGGGAACCCTTCTGAAATGTTGTCTGCTGTATATCAAGATGTATATGAAATCCTTCTGTCTTTTGGGATAATTTGGAAAGCAATAAGAACCTTCAAATATCTGGATCCAGCTGTCACTGCTCACTCAGGGTGACTTCACTGTGCTAGGCAATTACATTAAGAGCCACCCTGAGATAGCGCCAAGTGATATGTCTACATGATACAAGTCAGAGTTCATAGAAAGAGAGACAAAAAAGTCATTAGGGTAACTAGTAGAGCTGGAAAAAATAAATAAGCTTTGAAGTAATCAGAAACTTTCTGTTAATGGAGTCAGCATACTTCAAAGCTAAATACAGGCTGAAAAAAATTCTCTCAGCTTAATAATATCTGTTAATTGGTTAGACTGTGAGACATGGTAGCTGGTACCTTGTAAGGCAGAAGAATGTTTCAAATGGAGAGAGACATTAAACTGTTTAACTTACTATCAGAAAGAGAATGGGAGCAAGTATTTATATCCTGTGAACTATAAGATACCAGCATGGAAGATGAAGAGAGAAGAGAGAATGTTTAAAAAACGTTATTTCTACCAAACCCATGATTATTATTTTCTCTTTGGTCTGTTGACTAAGGAGGTGCGATCATGATTTAGCTAGGTCCTAGTATATTTGGTTTATGATACAGTAATTGGTAGCCTGGAATGTGAAGATATTAATGTGTCTTTAACTGGTAGAAATACCTGGATTTGACTCAAATTGTATATTAAGATGTAAGCCAGAAAGGATGGGCAGATTTTCCTTGCAGATATTGAACAGTATTGAAATAAATTTACTCTACTGTTGGCAAGTTTTTCATTGTCACCATCATTAGGGCTTTATCTTTTGACAGCAAACTTTCACTGATCTAGTATACAAACATGTACATGAGACTGTATCTTTGTCAAGCACATTATCAACACACTGAAAGATATTCAGGTTTGACCAGTAAATTACTTTCTGGAGTGGAGCTCAGTTTCTTTGACGAATGTGTTCTTCAACAGATGGTTGTTGGCAGTGTAATAGGAGGCATTTATTTAAGTCATGCAGATGACTGAATAAGGCGTAGGCCTGAAATTCATCTACTCCAATACATATTTACTTGGTTGCAGGAGCACTCATGGATTTTCTAAGCAGTTGAACATACATTAAAGGATCAGCCCAATGACTTTTCAGTTCCTCTCAGGTGTTGTCAAGACCAATTTTTACTTTGCCATTCTTAAAGGAATTGGTTTGCAGAGTTAGTTCATCCATTGCACATGGCTTTCTGCAATGATGAATCTGCTGATTTTCCTGTCACTTATTGCTTGTTTGATGTTCTATAACTTTCATGGAGCTGATACATAAACTCATCTGCAGTGACAGTGAAGGATTATTCTTTCTCTCTTGGATCACCAGGAAGCTTCTTTATGCTTATGCTGTCTTTTCTGTCAGTCATATCTGTATTTCTGAAGAAGTTATGCCACAATTTCTGTCTTTCCTTAATTAATAGAGAAGCCAATCCTTCACCAACTAGTAAGACCATCTTAGCTGGGACCTTTAGCAAGAGGATAGACTTGAGTCACCTGTCTATATTTTTCATCCTGATGAGCTATTTCTGGCTTCAGGAGCACAACTAATACTCTAGCTGCTTGAGCTGCACACTGAAAGCAGTGTGACAAAAAGATTGTACATTTGTAGCTGTGGTTTTGTAGTTCCTATTATGGTATTGAATAACTTAACATGATCTTTGCAGCTTATCTTTTTAAAATTTAAGTGGCTAGGAAAAATTACTATTTGTGGTGGTAGAATTGCTTGTATATTTACAGCGACTGACCAACACAAACTGAAAAAAGACATGACAGAAGTAGGAATTTTTTTTATGCAGTCCACCAATGTTATTGCTGTTAAGCCTGACACAAAATACGTTGGTATACTTATTTACCTTTTCTGATATTGAAAGATTTGGGTTACAGAATAAGCTTAGATATCAGACACCTGCCTACATTTCAGCTAGTTAGCACACTTCATTATTTGCTTTTAGCAAATGTAAATACTACAGCTGTTGAAATTACTAATGTTCCACCTTCCTTTATTATCAAGACACAAAGGTTTTAAAATTAAACTTTTCAGGCAGGGTTTGCAGACAGTTATGATGTGAGATACTGCTACCATCCGTTGACAGGATTTCACTAATTCCTGTAGAAGTTATGAAGACTGCGTGACAACAAGATCAGATTTGACAAAGGTTATACTGCTATACTGCTTGTAAGTACTCCAATCACTGGCTTAATTTGTAATGTTACTTTTCCTTTTGTGTGCTTCTTATCGACATAAAACCTGATTCTGTAACTAGGACAGCTTGAGGATGCTTTTTGTCACTGAAAACAGATTGATCCTTTAAAGTATTTTTTCATCTGTGTATGCCTTCATGAAAGACCTTTTATACAGTATTGCCAACTTGATTAACTAGGTATACCTTTTGTTACAGTAGTCGCATCTATCAAAATTTCCGGATTTATTAAATTTGTCATAAACTTCAGTACAAACTCTCCAACAGTGACACCTCCATTAGTGGTAGCATAATAGCTTTAATAAAACCCACTCTTCCCTCCTAAGCAACACCAAGGAACAAACCACCACTGAGATTCATAGTTAACCTTGTGGTTTTCCAGGAAGTTTGTTAGAAACATCTGACTATAGACCAATGAGAACTTTTATAGATAGGTGAGGCACTGTAGCCATCACTGCTTTCATCACTTTCCTTCCTGTGCATAAACATTCTTTCAGTTGATCTACACTACTCATGACTGGATTAAAACTGCCTATACAATAGCTTTCTATGGTGTGATGATAATCTGGCATCACTACATGCCATTTAAATTAATACCTTTCAGGCGTGTTACCTTCTGGAAGCTGCAATACTTCTTTTTTGGTTTGTTGATGTAGCACCTGACCTACAAGAGTTGTCAGAGTAATGAGACTTTCATAAGACAGCAATTGAAGTAAAATGAGCCCAAATTTGAACTGACAGTCTTTAAGGTGGTAATGTTCTTGTGTGTACTGGCGAAAGCTGGTTGGAAGACTTGTGCTGAAAAGAAGTGGTTCTCCAGCTAGGAAGTATTTGATCAAGGAGAAAAAATCTGGTTTTATAATCTGCCTTTGAAACTAGTCACATTCTCCAAGAGAATAAAATAGATTGTTCTTTACTATAAGAAGACATATGCCTGTTTTGCTAAAAATGTAGGCTAGAAAATTGTAGCCTAAGTATTCTGAAAGCCTACTTTATAGGGTAAAGAATTTGGAAAAGCCTCCTTACAAAGTTAGAGACAAGCACTAAATGAGCTAGCTACTGAATACACCAAGATATGTAGATAGGACTGCTAAAAAGGGAAAAGTATCTGGAAGAAGAAGTATCTACTAGGACTTCAGATTTCCAAGTATCTTCTGAACAAGATGGTTGATATGGTCCCTGATTCACCATGTACATTTTTAATAAGCATTGTCTATATTATCTATTCAAGTTTTTATTCTGTTCAGATCCTTTTGGTATCTAGCTAAATAATACAGTTCTCATATACGATGCATACACATAAAAAAATCATGTCTCTGCTTTTATGGCTGTTGCCCCAGGGATTTTGAGGGCCAGCTGTTGAATGAGGAGAGTTAATATAATGACTCATGAAAATGGAAGGGATCATAGCTTACCTTTTACACTTCTGTGAATTCTGGAGATACCAAAACAAAAGCAATTCAATAAAGTGAAAGGCTGTGTGTTTTACCAAGGCGAATTTTACTCTACAATAAAAATGATCCTCCAATCAATGTTTTCAAGTCTGAAAGCATCAAGTCTCCAGTCACAGCAATAATAAAAAAAAAGACAAAATACTTGAATTAAATTTGGGGAAATCTGAAAAATTTCTATAAACGTGTTATGCAACAATTAAAATTAAAATGATAAATTATTCAAGATGGGCCTTGTGTTTTGCTCTAATCTGAATATGAAGAAATACTATGAAAAAGTGTTACAACAACTTCTTTCAATCTAATTTTATGAGAACTCCCTTCTTTGTCAGTGTACCTTTTAAATATACAGTAGTCCAAGATTATCTAGCTGTCTATTCTTCTACATCTTTTTCACTCTACAGGTTTGTGCTGTATAAAAAAATGCCTCATTTCCATGCTTCTGTATCTCATGTATATATTCTGGAGAAGAAGGATGCAGATCCCAGATTTGAATGCATGCTGGTGCTGTAATTAACTTCTGCATTTATTAAAGTTCTGTATTCTCTTTGGGCCGTTACACTTTACAGGTGCATTAGAGGTCAAGATGCAGCATGTTCAAAGTGTAATCTCCTGTGAGTAACAGAAATTTATCTTGAAGTATTGCAGAAACTATAATTATGTTCTCCAATGAGATGGCATTTTTTATTCTACTCTGTTCTTACCTTGAGACTGTCAAAAGAACGTTTTTTCTTGCCTGAAAGGAGAATACACTGTTCACACATTATACACTAAAATGACTGAAAAGGAAGAGGAAAAAGACAAGCTGATAAAATTATCAGATCTGTTATTGAGGACTATTTGTGGATGTCACTTTTAACTATGCATTCAAAAATAATTTGGATCAGACGGCTGAACATAACCAATCATCTCAGGTTATATCTGAACTGCTGCTTGCGTAATATTTTTGGAAGACAAGCCCTTTGGGGCAGATTATATTTCTCAGTACATCTGAACACTGTGGAAATCGCAATATGCAAAAAGCAAAATATGAACCATAATTGATTGAGATTGGAGTGTCTAGAACAAGGTGAAGGAAAGACTTGTGAACATTCAGTTGCCAACCGACATACATTTAAGAAACAAACATTTAAACAACTTCCTTAAGAATGGCAATTTATATAAATGCTTGTTAAATAGCTGAGACATTTTATGTAAGTGTTGTTATGGGATTTTTTTTTCATTCTCATCAAGCACAGACAGAAACAGAGTGTATCTAAATGTCCACTGTGACTATTTTTTGCACATTCCATAAGACTGATGCTCACATTTACCGAGCATATTGAATTTCTTCAGGACATGCCTTCTATTATTAGAATTTGCAGTGAACGCAGAGATAAATGTTTTTAGCAATGAAGTTTGTGAGCTAAACTACTGTACATCAGATCAAACATTCCTCCACTGTGATGGATGACTTCCCTTCAGCTCTCATCTTCTGAAGCTGTTCTGTTTATTTCATTTCAAGCTCACTTTAATCCACAACTGAAGGAGCCAAATCCATATTCATCGTCAAGACGGCTCTATGTTCATGTCAGAACTTTCCCTTTATTTTGTTACTGATGCTATTTAAAGGTTTTCTACTAGAAAGCTTAGAATATAAAAATGTATACATGTTAATTTTACATTCTGTATGCAATCTCTATGACAAAAAAGCAAATGTTTCAGTAGCTAATAACCACATAGCATGTCTTCTGTTCCTCTGGCTAAGGGTTTCTTTTGCCTTTGGTAAAAAGGTACATTAGCAGATTAGGTTAGCACACAAATTTTCTTTACCTGTTACTGTCTTGAAAGTTGACAAATAAGAGAGAGGCTGCATTTGTATTAATGTTTGCTTTCTTTTCACCTCAAATTTTGAACCAACTGACCTGTTTATATTCAGTGATGTCTACAGAGCTTTGAGCATCAATAGTAACTGGAAGCCACTATTTTTTCAGTGCAAATCCTTCCACTCTTCTGCCAAGATGACTTTAGGCCAGAAGAAATAATCAGTATCTTTAACAGGCCATTGTATGCCAAACACAAAGTCTGGAGAAAGAGCCAAAATTAAAATGTTTCCCTATTGTATTTATGTTTGGTAGCATTTGTGGAAGACACTATTATGAGACCATGGAATTCATTTTTCACCATCTCACCACTTCCTTCTATAAGCTTATCAGTAAAAGCTAAACAAAAGGGTGTGCTTAGCAGCATGGTTCAGATCCTAAGCTGCTGGCCTAGTGTTTTGGTGTTATAAGCATATTAGACAGCTTTATGGGATTTGCATTTAACAAAACTGTAAGGAGATTAATTACAGCTTCTCAAGCCACTGAAAAGTAATGTAAAATCTATTACTGTATTATTGGCTAGGCCAGACCACGTGGTAGCAGGCAAAACAAAAATCAAATGAGCACAGAACTTCAGCTCTTCCTTACATGTTCGCTTTAAGAAAGACTCTTCAGATATGTGGAGATGATAATGAAGTATGGGATAATGTTAGCTAATTTTTAACAAGGGGGCATTTTTTTAATTCAGTGATGGCTAACCTTAAGCCCTTTGTAGGACTAGAGTGGTCTTTTGAAATTCTCTGGACTGTTGAAAAAATCTGCAGATAATAATAAGAGCTCAAATGTTTCCTCCCTGCAGATAAACAGCCATGGATTTATCATTTGATAATCAGTGCGTATTTCAGTAGGAACAATTTCGTTTGTCTACATCAAGTACAATGTTTATGTTGTACTGTCTTTCACAAAGCATTTTAAACTGTTCATCATAAGAAATCAGATGAGATTTTGCTTCCAGAGTTTTGAAACCAAGATTGAAAATATTTGCTGAGTTTTTATATAAGCTTATGACTGTAAAATATATAAAAGTATAAACACCCTTCCTCCTTAAAATTTTTTCTTTTTCTCGTATGCCTGATGTTCTCCTTCTTCTACTTTTTTTGGTTTTTTGAACATAGGGTATTTTACAGTGATTTATTTCACATTTATTGAGAACACAGACTAAGGACCTACTGGCTATGAATGCATGCAACCAAAAGAGGAACAGTCTGAGCTGAGTTCTTCTCCCTTCCTTCTCCCAGGTTCAGATTATATCCCACAGAAGGCCCGCTCTGCATGGCAAATCAGACATAGCTGAGACATACTACAGTGCAAGTCAGCATGCATGGGACAAAGGCACACACTTCCAGCTGCTGCAAAGCAGCATAAAGTCTCATTAGCTGGGAAGGAGGCAGAGAGCAGCTATAGTGCCATGAAAGAACCAAATTTGTGTGGATTGCTGGAAGGAAGATAATGGGGGTTAAAACTAATAAACTCAAGACTGCTATTAGTATAATGCCTGTTAAACCCTTTATAGTCTTTCATGTTAAATAATGACTCCAAATCCAAGTATTTTTCAGCTTATCAGGGAGTCTAATTCTTGGTGTAGAACATATATCCTAACTGGAAAGGAAGTCCTGCTGTGCTTTACCTCGTTTCATTATACATCTCCAAAATAAATATTTGGAAAAGAACATTTTCAACTACTATTTTGACTGAGGTGAGATAGGTCTTGACTGAGGTGAGATTGGTCCATGAACATTGATTGCTATGGCATGTTCAAAGATGGTTGGGTTGTAGTTACACACTGTTCTGACCATCAAAAATTTATTCTCAAAGCTTCTCCAGCAATAGATATTCTAAATCTTTCCACCCTGATTAGTACAAACTTCCATAGTTTTTTCTACAGGAGAGGCAGGACATCACACGGCAGTTCAAAAATACTGGAACTCATACTTGTTTAGTGAGATAAATCTGTGTTTTCTGGATACATTGATTGCATATGTAATTTTAGTTTCTTGAATAGTATATTACTATCACTTCATAACAGTGCATGGATAAAGATAAGGTGAGATAATTGTTGGTAATGGGAATACAATGTCTCTTCACAGCAGAGAAGTCATGATATGATGTAAATATATCCATTAGTAGAAGGCTCAACAAAAACAGTATTTAGTTTTAAAGGTGTAAAGGTTATTAAGCAGTTCCTGAACCTTTCACACGTACACTGCACTGGGATAAATTCAGCCCAAATTAAAATGGAAATAAATGAACAATATAGTCTAATGAAAATCATTGACTTCATTAATGTCTTTGTGTAATCCTTAGGTAGTTTAGAGCCATAAAATATAGATCCCTTCAGGAAACTCACATCTCACTGTCTATTTCAAAATAATTTTGTCTTCCTGTGTAAAAAAACTTTTATAACACAGTGCTAGCTAATCCCAAATTATAAGAGCTTTTGTCTGGAAAAACAGTAAAGATAACCACAACAGTAAGTCTTGAAGAACAAGAATCCTGAAGAACAAACCTTTCCTGGGAAGTTCATTAAGAAAAAAGAGACTGAGCTCTGCTCTTGTACAGACCAAAAGATATCACCAGTTTGAAAAACAAAGGAATGAGTCAGTTCTGCAGCCACTTCCGAGAGTTGAAGAGCATCCTCCTGCAGACTGTGGTTCCTCTGTGCATTAGGGACCAATGAAGACTCCATGAGCTCTCTCATGTGGATGCCTCAAATGTTTCCTCATCTGGTCACTGGACGAAAGATGGGTGTGAATAATTATGTAAGACCTTCTGGCAAAATACATAAACCGGCTGATTTTGCTTTTCTCCGTTTGCTTAAATAAAAATACTCCAATAACAAGGCAATGATTAGGGAGAGACTGCTCCTTCTGTCATAGTTCAAGAATGTGACTGTCTGCTTTTAAGATAAGGCTTGGCAAAATCATTTCTGGCCAGAGCCTTGGCACACTGAATTAGATGGGAATCTAATTGTGTCGAATTTACAGCTGGTCTTCAAATACTTATCTGATGAGAGACCTCGATGAAATTTCTCATTCGATCCACTAAGTGTCATAACAGTCTGAATACCTAAGGATGATGTCTTGGAGTTAATAAATTCTTTCTGGAAAAAAAAATGCTCTTAGATTGCTCAGGTTTTGGTCACCTACTGACAAATCATCTCCTGATTAATCCTCCATAAAGTTGGAAGTCTCAGTGGTTTCCTTTTACCCCCTTCCTGCTTTGAAAATTATATTCTTCTGGACAGGAAGCAAGAGCAATCCTGCATGACATACACAGTCATTAACAAGCACAGGCAACACTTTGAGCAAAGAGCAACAACAAAAGCACACTCTAAGGTTATCTACTTTTTTTCCTGTAAATTTTTCCCCCATTTCTAGTATATTTCTATGAAGAACAATATAAAAAATATTGAAAGAGATACATGGTGTCTGTTTAGATGAGAACATGCTGATAAGGAGTGGCACATGTCATGACAGAAGCATTTATGCTTCCCCCATTATCTCCCGTTCTTTCCAGTTTCTCCTCCTCAGCATAATGCTAAAATGTGACTAAAGCAGTAACAGTGGTTAAAATGTCAGAATGGTCTGTCTTTCACTGTCCATTTTATTTTTATCATCCACTCAGATAGGTACGTACGCTTGTGGAGGGAAAACGGCAACTCAGTGAGGCTGAAATTATTACCCATTTAAAAGATGAGCATCATGCTTTGCTGCTTACTCCGTGTGAGGGTCTGTAAGTATATATAGTGAGAGGTGAGGGAGTGTGTCAGTGTGTGTGTGTGCTTGTGTTCATGTGCATGTTATACACTGTATAATCTTGTAAGCATCATAAGGTTTATTTTTGGTGGGATGGGTGACACTTCATATATATTTGGCAGCACAGCTTGCCTCCTTAGAAAACTGTTTGCAATGCTGTTATTAAGCAGCATTAAACACTGAATATTTCCATCTATATCTGCAATATAAAACATTCATGAAAATTTCATAGATCCCTTTTTGCATTAGGCATGCTAAGTAGATTCTGTGCAACTGCATTATGGCTGCATTTGCAATTTTGTATTTAAAAATATATTAGTAGTTTAATTTTTTATTCTGATATGCAAGGGTTTATAGTACTCTGATAAAATAGTCTCCAGAACAGGCAAATTCCCAATGACAAAAGGTAAAATATATCTGGAATAGAAATCATCACCCTCTTCCCCTTTGAAGAAAGTAGCTAATCTTCACTAAATTGAATTCATATTAGTTCTTTGAATTCTTTCACAGTTTATGGACTAACTTGTCCTCCATTCCATGACATACCTACTTGGGGAAGGACACTACAAGGTTCAACCATCTGTGGGGGATGTCAGGCAAGGACTGTTCGTTCTGTGTCCTCACATAAGAGATCTGCAATCATCTGCCTCATTTTTCTAAACAGTGGAGTTTCCTCTATTTCTTTGTCATTACGAGTGCTGCTGTGAAAGGGTAGGGTATGGTGGGACAGAATTTGCCCAAGTTAGCACATGACTTCAGGTTCATCCTGTAAAAGGGCATCTGATCTTTCAGTCTGGTGGCTGAAAAGCAGGCAGATGCCATTCTAAGAACTTCCTTTAGCTCATGGAGTGCAAAGCAAGGACCTGAGCTATATTCAGACTGTGAGTCACTTAGGCATGAGTAGAGCCTTGACCATGGAGTGTGTAGGCAGGCGTAGAAGAGTCTCTTCCTGCTGTCTAGCTCCTCCTGTATCTCAGAGAAGCAGTCTTCAGCAAATAATGATCAACCAGATGATTCTGCCACAATTGTGTTTTGTAGTATACAGCTGTTATCTGGAAGCAAAAACAACTCTCTAACCACTACTTGGATTTCTGTGGCCCAGAGATGCCCTTGCATAGAATCATTTACAATAGTTTTAAAGACAATATCTGTAACATGTAGATTCACCAAAAGTCATTGCTTCTGCAATGTTTTCAGTGGAAACAGCAGCCAGCGTGCTGAGATCGCTGACTACAATTGCTGTCTGTGTTTCACTGTTATCTTGCAGTCCTTTCTGTGTCTACCTGACACCTTTTGCTGTTTAGACTAGACTATAGTCTTTTAGACTATAGCACTATAGCCTTTGTAGGGCACACTGTCTTCTTGTTAAATATTCGTAAAGACTACTTCTATGCTAGCAAATAAAATGGTCTTGGGCCTACTGTCCAGTCTGCAGGTAAAAGGATGAAGCAGAACTCCCACCTACACCTAAGTTTTCTCCTTCCCCAGGGCAGTGTTACCTCTCTATACCATCTTTAGGAACTTGTGCCATCCCTCACAGCAGCCACAGGCAAAGTCTTGGTGATCACAACATGGCACAAGCCAAAACCCCATTAAGTGAGTGTGGTGTTGACTAAGTAGCTATGGATGATGGTTCAAGCCTGAGTCTGTTTAGATGCAGCCACAGGTGCTTCTACAGCACTGTGGGTTCCTGACACATTTTGGCTTCTTTAACCTGCAGTGAAAGTGTTATAGTGATTTAGAAGAAGCTCTGGTCACTAGTAAGCAAGTCAGAAGTCCATGTTGCTTCATCACGACACTCTGCATCTATGTTTTGGGGTAAAAAGATGTTCTTCTTAAGTAGAAGGCAAGTTGATGATCCTAGTTAATTTTTCCAGTGATTCCAGAGTCCTATAGTGCCTGAATAGTTTTTTGTACTTAATATTTTTGATACACAGCCTGTGCCTCTATTGGTCTAGTCTGTACTCATCACACCTGATTCTGATCACATTTCTACTAGAGGCAAGATACTAATATCTTTCTTTTTTTTTTATTTCCCACAGGAAAATATTCCTCTATTAAAACTGAATACCAGATAGATAAATTAGAATCTCTTTCCTCTTTCCAATTGTTAGTCAATAAAATTCCATTATAACTATACTCCATACTTACACTGTAGTCCATAGTATCACTACTACTCTACAGTACCCAGTTTTACAAAGTTCTCTGGGTTTTCTAAATCATGGAATGCTAATTACTATGGATAATTCAGATAGGAATGTGAAAAATGAGATCTTTATTCTACCTGAAGCAGAAGTCTCAGATTCTCTATTCACTTGTCTTGGGTGGAATTTTACCCATATCAAGTGAAAAACGAGGCAGTCGCACAGGTCATTATCTCCCAGCCATACTAGATTATAAGAAATAGAAAACTTGTCATTTTCAAAAGCAAATTTAGTGAACAATTTAAGCAACTTGGCAAAAGTAGATATGAAGTCTCTTTCTTCTTGATGATTTGTAAACTAAGGTGGAATTCTTTCCTTCTAAGAATACATCTTTATTCAAAGAGCAATGTAGTGTTCTGATCAGTGTTCTAGAGGTCCAGTCAGGAGATTGCAGTGATTGCTTCCAGTTTTCTATTAATATATTTAAGATTAGTTAAGACACCAAAGTCCAGAAGTTGTTATTATAAGAAGCTGGTTAATCAATCTAAAATATAATTGAAAGTTCAACTAATGCAAAGATTATACCTCTAAAACTGTACAAAGGTAGACTGTTTCTCTGAAATGAGACTGGGTTTTTTTGCAGATAAAAACTGTGCAAGTTTGAAGTGATTTTCTATTCTCTGCTCTCATGCCATTTTGGTTATCTTATATCTTTAAACATTCCAATTTTATTGGCACGGAGAGTTGTGAAAAAAGGAGTTCTAAAGCTGTATTCAGCAGTTTTTGTTAAAACTCATTTGAACATGTACTTTTGTACTCTGAAACACATGTTCTTCCAGTCCTTACACAATCTTTTCATGAAGGAAATGAAACCCTTTGATTTATCACCCAGTCAAAACAGAGTTGCACACCTAGCAAGATGAGTATTTATGAACTTTTCGCTGTCTAGATCCTCATCCTGTACTGAATGCAGTGAAAACACATTCACTTACATTAGCTGAGAATCTTTGCTTAATACAGGAAATCTTATCAGAGACATTTTGCAAGCAACAAAGAAACTAAATCTGAATTTTTCATTCTGAAATATTCAATTAGTTGCGTTATCAGTATGCCTATAAACATCATAGAATTTTAATCTGATCAAGCTATTATATCGCTTTGAGTATCACAGGTTTTACCATTCCTTCTTCGAAAGTAATACTATGTAAAGCAAGAATTTTGTTTCTGAATGCAAAGCAGACTTTACAATGTGTTTAGAAGATGTGTTGTGTTTAGCTAAGATGTCTCAAAAGACTGGGAATTGAGGGTAAGAGTGAAAAATAGCACACTTAGGAAAGAGATAAAGAAACTTTTCTGTTCAGTTGTTTTTGAAAGTTATTAGTATGGACTAGGTCAGCTGCAATTTTGTAGCAGCTTTTTCTATTTAGTATCTAAATATTCAAATATCAGTAATATTTTAACTGAATGAAATCATTGCAATGATACTTACCCAATTTTTAAACCATTTAACTTTATATGGGCACTCCAGATTTCATTTTTTACTGCTCTGCATGTTAGTAAACAGACTAAGGAACTTCTCTGTTGAGAAGTGAGGTTTTTTTTCAGTCCTGAAATGCACCTTTGAACACAAAGAGCTGAACAAGGGCAAACACCAATCAATCTCACTTAAAAAGATAATGCTGAACCCAAAACCTCCTTAGTAAAAAGCAAGTAACAACTGGCAACAAAATTTATTTGCTCCTGAAGAACCAGATGAAAAAAAGGTGTGCCATTGTAGTCAAAACTTCGTAACATTTGTCTGAATTGTATAAACCACTATTTCTAAAAGACCCAGGAGGTAAGGGGAAAATCAAATGAAATTCTGCCTCTTTCAAAAGAGGAAATTATGCTTGACATATGTCAAAATTCCATCCCATGAAATATAGCGGGATGGATTATAAGAGAAATGATCTCTACACTTTTTCAGCCAATTGATGTTGGCTCCAGCTCAGGTATGTGACAGGAGGTCACAAACTTGAATTGCCCTGCTAAAGTGCTGACTTGATAGAAAAATCTAAACTTCGGTCATTGCCAAACTGTTTCCTCCAGGTAATAGCCATTTGTCTATTCACATGCTCTGCACACCCTCTTTTCTGTAAAGCTCTGCGCTTGTGTCAGTATTACCATAAATTACAGCCAAGGGACACCAGTTAATGGACTGATTTATGTTGAAAGCGTTACCTCGTAAAGATTTGACATACAGGCTTCATCATATTATTTTATCCAGTACCTGTTGCAGAATGATAATCATAATTCCTGTGAAAGCAATATTTATTTACAATTAAATTGTAATTTGGATATAAAAAATACACAGCATGAGACCTTTCCTTAGTCTTGTAAAAAATGTCTTGGGAGAACAATACCTGATCGTAAGTTAAATACAGCTTCTTTAAACAATCCAGCTTATGAGACTTTGCTTTCATAACTGATTAAGTAATGAACAGTCTGAATGCTTTGCGGGTAAGAATGTACAATATTTTCTTTTGTTGGAAAGCATATTTTATAAAGATCAAATGTCTGGACTGAAGGCAAAAAGAAAGAAGGAAAAGTAAAACAGAATGTCATCAGGAAGGGTCTAACTAAAGCATTTGATTTACTTCCTTCTTTTATTTGTTTCTTTTTTAATATTAAATAAAGTCTGAAACTCTGTGCTAAGTAGATTTTTTTGTGAAACTAGGTTTTACAGGGTAATTGGTCACTCATTTCTTAATACACTAATGATATAAACATGAAGTGACAAAGATTTCTTACATCCATAAATTTTGAAAAAATGGCACACTTAACATCAATCAAAGTATCTTTAAAGCGGATTATCTCAGAGGCTCTTCAAGATATGTCTTATTACTGTTTGAAAGATTTGCTTACACAGAAACTTTAGAGAGGATATTGCTTGTCACTAAGTTAATGTTTATGTCCAAGCCAGATGTACGCAGCTCCTTCACCAAATATTTCTCTGCTGGTGAAAGATGGTTACATCACTATGCAGCGTGTAAAATTTTACACTAAAAACAATGGAAACTTAAGAAAAAGAAAAAGAAAAACAGAAAATAAAAGAAAAAAAAGAGAAAAAGAAATAAAAAAGGAGGAAAAGGAATATCTAAGACGGCTTTGACTTGCTATTTGCACTAAAATGTAATAAAAAAATAAACAATTACCACTGTCTTAATACAAACACCCCCGTAACTATTCTCTCCATCCAAGGTTCTGTACAGCCCCTAAAACATCAAGGCTCGGTTTAAGTTTGCTTCCAGCTTAGGCTGACTGACCTTTCCAGGGCTGTAGATCACAGCTGCAACAATACTAACCCAACATGGTCTTGTGACAAACCTCTTCAGCAATATTGGATTCTGGCTCATCAATTCCAATTTAGATGATCTTTATCTTACACTACCTTGCCACAGTCCCTGCCAGGTGGGTTTTTCTGCCTACTATCTGCTTCTTTTCCTTTCAGTTCAATTCACTGATCTGCTTACATTCCTGTGTTGTCCATGCTTCTGCTCCGTTCACACAAGCCTCACTCCTGAAGAAAGTAAGCACCCAATGAACCATGTTTCTGTATCTTGCAGACTGGTCTAAAGACCTCCCCTTTAAATCCTTAGAAAGGCTTAAGTTGGAGACATCTGATTCAGCACTGTAGTCCTACCATGACATCTCCAGAAAATTAGAGACGAAAATCATCTCTGGTTGGTACATCAATGTGTGAATAAAACCAAGAAGCATAAAGCTGAATGGTTCTTTGGTCAGCAAGAAAAACAAGAAAGCAATGATTATTCTGTGATGAACTCATCTCCCTCCCCCTTATCCAGCATTCATAGATGCTGTGGTGGATTCACGCCATGTTTTGTAACACGCAATACAGCATGTTTACAAAATGGGGTTTATTAGCACAAGCCAGGCAATGCAGCAAAGGCAGGATGCTAGCAACCATATGTGTTAACAAGTGTGGTACCCCTTGAGGACAACCTTGAGTTGTGGTTCATTTCTACAAAAAGTTTTGAAATAATTTTGCAACAGGAGATGAAGTCTCTAGAAACAAAATTACAACTTTCTCTTGCACCTCACACTAATAAAGGAGAGTGTCCATTGAATGACCATTAGTAAGGACTGCTAACAGTGAGAACAAATCATCACTATTCAACTACACGTAGGAATTGGCTGAGTGGAAATGCATGTTCTGACAAAGAAGAAAGATTTATAACTAAATTAAAGGTATAACCCTATTTCGGTACAAGGGTCCAGAAAGGACAAATGCGTTTCCCACAACACAAAATAAAACAGCTTGCGTGGAGTGGCTTAGAGCAGCTCTGAAAGCCAGGGAATTGGCCTCTTGAACCTCCCAAGCTTCACATCAGTGAGGAGAGCACATGCTTAAATTCGGCAGCTGGCATGTGGCCATTCACACATAGCAAAGGGTGAGGCAGGTGCTGGGACCTCTGCACTGACACACAAGGTTACTTCTGCAAGAACGATAAAAACAATGCTATTTCCTAAGTGATATAAGTCATTCCTAAACAATAATGAGTTTGGTGAAGCTAACAGCCACTCCGCGTTGTGATTAATAGAAAACATGGACAAACGTGGGATTTGCAAAATCCAGTCATCCTTTCTTTGTCTCATTTTTCTATCACTTTATATAATAACACTGCAAGTATGAAGACAAAAGTCCAGTATTAAAAAAATGGTGTGGCGAAGAAAACAGCTGCCTGAGAGAGTCCAGCTGTGCAGCCCAGGTTCTGCTTTCGGGCATGTTTTGTGCAAAGTAAGTGAAACTGAAAGCTTACAATAAAAGACCAGTGATCTGAAAGGTTTTGCAACTTGTTTTGTAGTTCATAGGAGGTTTGCTAAGACCATGCTGGCACAGATGAGAAACAGAAGTGAAAGCAGGGAGGAATTTGCATACAGAGTGCAGATTTCATTGTTCATGGCAAAGCTGCCCTTGATTTGCTTCAGTCATTGTAACAATCAGCCCAGCCAACTGTTTACATGCTCTCCATTGTGCTAGTGTTGGCTAGGAAATGGCAGGCGCAATGAGATTTACTTTCTGCTGGCACTCTGGGGAACAGCGGGAGTTCACGCACTTGACAGACAGACAGACAGGCAGACGGGCTCCTCTTTCCAAGAAACAAGAGAGTGGCTTTCTTGCTCTTGAGCTGTGGTTATTGTGGCGATGAAGCCAGGAGCACGTCTGGCTGAAAGCAGGGCACACAGCAAGGTTTATGTTCCAGGGGAGAAAGGCTGAAGTTTTAAGCAGTGTCGAGAATCTGCTCCACAGAAGGATTTAAACAACTACCCTTCCCTGCCCAACTGCTTGCACCTAAGCTGCTCTTAAATTTTCCCAGAAAAAACAGAGGGGTTAGGCAAAATGCATTCATGCATAAGCTGCAATTGAAAAGGGCTTAAGAAGGGGCTGAAACTCAGATTGTACAAAGGAACATGTAAATAGTTGTCCTTTTCCTGTAAAAGGGACGGCTGTGTTGCTGCTGTCATAGCAACATAGTCACCACTGTAAATATAATAAGCTCTCACATTTAAATATAATCATAATCAAACAGAAGGCCCATGAAAGACAATCCCCCTGTCCTCCCCACTGCCCCCCGCGTTCATGGCAGTCTTAATAGGTTTAGGTTGATAGGCTTTTCCTTGGCCCACCCTGGTCTGATTTGAAATCCATGGATGAAAACACTTCCCTAATCTATTTGACAAACTTGCTAGAAAGGTCAAAACCGAGTGTTTCTTAAGTTGTGCTGTTTTACTCTTAGATCCTCTTTCTAGAGCAAGAAAAGACGTCCCTGAGGAATAAAGGAAGATTTAAAGTTGCATGATTGGAAAGTGGCTGCAAACCAATTTGTTTTTAAAGTTTGCATAGATTAAAGAATAAAAAAATATCTTGTGGCTGAGGATCGTGGCCGAAATAGATTTGGAGGGGTTTTTTAATATTGTTTTTTCTTTTCTTTTAAAGTCTTAATCACAACCACTGTTATTAAAGCAAAGCCAAAACTTATTGCTGGGAGCACACACAGCCGATACGTTACTGCAGACAGCAATCAGCAGTGGACCACATTCAAATGCCTAAATTTCTCCTTCTAAATATAGGTGAATCATGCTCCAAATCTTCACTGATTACTGCTGAAGAAATCACAGTCGGCCATAGTCTAACTCTTTCTCGTCAGTCTGCCTGCTAGAATGATGTGATATGCATCCCTGAAATACAAACTCTGCACTCAAAGTAATTGGGGAAACATGATGATTAACCTACAGACTAGAAGAGCAAGGGAAGGGTTCCTCAGCCAAACAAAACAGAAAGGAATGTGTACTTTAAAGCAGAGAAGTAAGACTGGTGCTATCGAAAGGCCGAATCCCCCAGTGAAACAAAATATCCAGGAATATAATTTAATAAGGTAGAAAGCAAAGTAAGCGTTTTACACCTCTATTAAATTTTCTTTACAAGTTTACTTTGCAAATGCAGAAAAGATGAGAATGCCATTTCCTTTGTATGGATTGTTAAAAGTTTTGTTAGTTGTGATTTATTTGCACAGGTTTGACTAATGACTTGAAATGAAATGGCTATAGCATGGAAATGATAAATTATCTAGTGTATAACACTGCTTAAAACCAAAATATGTGTTTATAGTTGCTGTTCTGGGATAGTTGCCAAAGGGACATTTTACTTAGCAAGTTATGTTAGTGTAAGTGTTTTTTTCCTATAAACAACAAAAGAAGTCTCCAAAAATAATAAGATTGGGCAGGGGGGTGGGGTGAGAAATCTTTTATGCCTGCTGCTAGAAAGCACCAGGAATCAGATTTTCAAAGGAATTTCCATGCTGCTTTAATTAAAAATTCATTTCTTAATATCATCTGGGTGGAGTTTTCAGAAAAAGTACATGTTATCTTGTATATAACCTAAGTATATGATAAAGAAGCAGTTCCTCAGCATGTAAGACTATTGCTGTCTGTAAAGTCAGTTGTAGCGCACAGAAGGAGGTTGTGCTTCACTTTTCTGAGTTAGCTGAAGAAATAACTTACAGTCACACCGCTGAGGACTAAAGAGTACAAATGACTTTCCTGACAATTCTCTGAGATAAAAAAAAGAACTGAAAATGCATAAATCTTATTCTGGAAGATTAATTCTGTAACAGTGACTGTAATATACTTGAAAGAAATATTATTACTGATTGGAGAAAAAAAAATCCCAAAGTCCAGTATGAAACATTTATTTTAAAAATCTTTACTTCATGACTTTATGACATACAGACATTTACTTGAAAGGAAATAATAATAAAAATCAACATTTAAAAGTCTTCTAATTAGATGGCCACAGTAAATGCACATGCCATCTAGCTCCCAAAAGAATAAAAGTCATTCCACAAATTCAGAAGTAATTTTCAACTGTAGAAAATAGAAAAGAGAATAAAGTTCAGCAGGTTATATGCAAACTATAAGGCCAGCCAGAAAATATATTTCTAGGCAACTTGCTAAAGGCATAAAAACTATTAATAAAAACATTTTGAAAACTTCAGGAGTAGGAAGCTTACTGAGAGCCAGTAGGGTCAATAGATAATTAAGTTTAAAAAGAGAATTAAAGGAAAATAAGGCAGAAAAGCTATGTGGACTCCTTATATCAGTGTTGATGGAAGGGTCTGGGGGGTTCCCATACCAGAGTCTGGCCATCCAGAGAAGAAGTGTCCAAAATAAGCACTGTCATAGAATCACATAAACACAGAATGGTTGAGGTTGGAAAGGACCTCTGGACATCATATATTCCAACTTCCCCCCCAATCCACCCAAATATAGAAAGAGCTTTTGAAAAAAATGGACAGAAAGAATACCATCAAATCATGAGTACGGGACATTATTTTCCCAAAAAGTCAAATGAAAATCTAATACAAAATAAGTAATCTACCAATGTTGCATAGCTCATTGTTTTAATAAGCAAGATAATGGATTTGATAAAAATTTTTCAGGGTAGTTAAATTTGGGACTGACCATTGAAAATATTAAGTTTTGATCAGTTGAATACAGTATTTGTGAAAGTATGATGATGTCCACTAAAGGGTGTAGAAAAGATATCCGAGGAGCATTGTGTACAATTTGAGGACAATATCAGTGCTAAAAATACCGTACAGAAAGTTCAGATACATTAAAAAAAAGCAATAAAGGAAAATACACAAGCAAGTAAACACAGAAAACATTTTGTGTCTCTTTGTGAATGCCGCATGCAGTTCTAGCTTCCTTATCTCAAAAAGGATATAATTAAATGAGAAAGGAAAAAAACACTGGAAACAAGAAAGACCAGAGGTACTGAGCCGCTTTCATTCAAGAAGAAATACTAAGTAATAAGCAAAAAGAGCAAGAGTGCTTACAATGGAAAGAGAATATCTAAAAGAGAGTATAGTACAGGTCAAGAAAATCATGGTTTGTAAGATCATGAATGAAGTTCCGATAGTTCTCGCAGTGTCCAAGTATGAAGTCTTCCAATGAAATTAACAAGTAGCACCGTTACAACCAAAATAAAAAGAACTTCTTTTCACTCATTGTGCTAGTAGTGCCACAGTATGTTGTGTAGACTAAAAATAAAGTAGAAAAATAATAGGTAGAGGAGAGGTTGGGAGCAGGCTAATGAAGTCAACGGCCTGGACACAACCTACTGCAAATGAAGTACTTAAATTTTTAGCTGCTACAAGCTAGGAAGCTGTCCAGAGGGAAGAACTATTCCTTACCTGCTTTCTTTAGTGTTCACTGCAGATGACTACCAACGGTGGGATAGCAAGCTAACTAAACATTTGATTAGAGCTAGTATAGTCATTTTTACTCATATTTTTAAGGAAACTAAGTGAAAACTCATGACCAAATGGCCTTCATAGACCAGATAAGAAACCAGAAATATGTGAAGTCTATCAAAATCAGGAAGGCTGTGAAAAAAATCTGACTTAAAAAGTTAGGAACTGTCATTAAATGAGTTTATTAAAGAGGAAGAGCTGACCATTTGAAAAAATAAAATAATTTATCAGGTTGGATGGTTTACTACACTAAAGGGATTCAGTATTGTCTTTGCTCACATAATCACCATGCTCACATACACCCTTTTCCCTCTGTAAATGAAGCAACTAGATACAGCAGTTTTGTATAGTTGCACATACTAATCCTAACTTCTCGAGACAGTCCTGAGGGAAGAAGAGACGGGAAGAAAATGAAGTGCAAATGCATTATGTGAACAAATAAAATATAGTACAATCATGTCTGAGATATTGACAGATGTATATGTTCTCCCAGTAATTAGGAGAAGTGTCCTAAGTCATACAGAAATACATACTTAACCTTTATTTCCAGAGAGTAACCCCAGTTGGAGATGACCTTTGTTAAAATGGCTGGCAGGCTGTGAGGGAGCTCTTTAGATGACATGACTCCAATAGTTTAAGAAGCAATACATAGGTGAGGATAAAAAGTTAATGGGAGACAAATCTTAAACAACATTTTTTGGGGGGCCAGATTGTTGCTCTTTATCTCTTAATCAGTGTTCTTATAATGAACATTCACAGTCCATTTCTTTCAGCAAGAGTTTCTTCAGTTACCAGGCACGGGTCTGTTAGGCAGCTCCATTCATTCAGTCATGTTATTTCCTTGTTTCATTAAAGACAGTTTTCATTTCATAGGCCCAGCATGGGTTTGTGTTTGGAGGGGGAGGAGAGAAATTCAGCTTGCTATGTTAATAAAGCCGTGCATGGTTCCAGCTTGTTATCTTTAATTTTTACCCTGCAAGGACAATTGCTTTCCATTAAAAATAATAATAAATTCTAACTCTGTTGCTGTTGAAAGGCAATCCTTCTGATCACTTTCTGCCAACAAAGGGCTATAGATGGAAACAAATGTTCTACTGTGGCTGCGGGTGATGTGGTTCTCTCTTTGATCAGTACACACGGGAGGAAGATCTGTGTGTCCAAGTGGATCTGTGCTTGCTTTATCCCTGTCCCTCGAAAGGGCCACTGAGACTGTAGCGGGGAGCAAGAGGGACATATAACTTCACCCTGCTTTTGATAGTGTGTTTAGCGGTACATTGTTCCTGCTAATGTGCTTCTTCAGTGTTAACCTACATGCTGAGAGGACAGAGGCAGTTCCTCCAGTCCCTCTTGAAGAAATATTTGAGATTTATTCCCTCTGCATTTTATGCACTGCTCTGACAAAAAGCTACTTATATACATTGATTTTTCAGGATGGAAGTGCCAGGTCCTAAAATAAGTTGGGCACTGTGATGCATGGCTCAGCAATACTTAAAAATATGATGCCAAGCTCTGAGAGTGCATGACAGCCTGGACATGGCCCAGGGCTGAGAGTTCTGTCTCTGTTGTCTGCTCCCTGCCAGATGGGTACTGGCTGGTGTCATTCAGTCGGGACTTTTCCCAGGTGATTCAGGAGGGACTTTTCCCAGTAAGTTGGTGCCCAGCAATCTCAGCTCTCATGCTGTCGAATGTGTCTGAAGGCAAACCCAGGTCCAAGCCCTCCCAAACATGTCTCATATCATGGGTCTCTCTTCTGGTTGCTTTAATTCATCACTTCAACTAGGTGGACTACTAGTAGAGTTGTGTGTACCCTGGATTGACAGTTACTTCTGAGTTAATTTTTAACATCAGACAACTTAATGGAGAAAACTGGGTTAGTTTTTTGTGGAAAAACAAGAAGTGAAAATCTCGGCTGAAAAGTATGAGATATGGTCACAGAGAAACAAAACCAATAAATTTCAATCTATTTTATGCTTAAAAGCACATTTCATTTTTAGCTGCCAGAGACGTTTCTGCTAGAATTCCTCCCCAATGAGCTCTATCCTGAGAGCAAATGGGAGAGGCAGAGGATGGGTGTCCCGTATGTCTCTGGGGCAAAGCTGGCCTTCCTTTCTGTCCACTCTCACTTTTCAAAACAGAGCCATCTCCTCCTACCTCTTTACTATTCTTAATTTCTTAGTGTCAACACTTTCTCCTTTCAATTCATTAAGAATAGACAGTGAGAATCTGGGTGAGGGACAGAGGTGCATTAGGTTTACAACTAAAGCAATTTCAGAGGTACCACAGTATCCTGACTGCTATATCAGCATCCTGGTTCACATTACTGGGAAAGTGCATACACTGTGCATACTTTTTAAACTGCTTTCAGATTTTATAGCTTTAATATGCCTCTGTTAAAGGAAACAACAAGACACATCAGCAATGACAATGGCAAGGTCCTCTGAGACCAGTTTGTCTGAAAACCTTGTTTCTCCACCCTTGCTTTCATCAGTGTCAAGAACATGAAAGGACTAAAGTATGGAGTCCTCTTTTCCAGTCCTCATGAAGGCCACAGGTGATCACCATAATGGATATTCTGTGTTGTTCAGATGGCTTCAAGCATAACATTAAGTGTCCATGCCCTCTCATCAGTACCCATTTCTTGTGTATTGCCTTGATGCTACTTTTCGGATCCTGCTCTTGTGCTTACTGCCTGTATGCCACCTCACCTGTATATGACATCTATTGTCAGTCTTCCTTTGATGTCTTCCTTTTTGCCTGAAGAAAGGGAATCTTTTTCATACTTTCCTTCTCTAAAGGTACACTTGGCCTTTTTTTTTTTTTCTTTCAGTATTTGATGGCATGATCCCATTCTGAGGAAGTTAGAGAAGAAGTGAACAGAAACTAGATAGATTTAAACTAACCTCACAACTATCATTAGCAACCAATGCCAGGACAAAAAAAACAGGGAAATGGAATAGATGAGAAAATTCAGTAGCAAAGCAGAAAAGTGTGAGAAAGAGGTTGAGAGACAGATGAAAAAAGAAACTCTAGAAACCACAATTTCAAAAGCAAATACAGAGAAATAATAATGTCAGTCCTTACAGACGGATTAAGAAATGGGAACCCAGCCAATAAAAGGAATGGAAGAACAATATTATAATTGTTTCTTGAGAGATATGGCAATGGGCCATTTAGCCTGCTTGTTTTTACCTTGGGTCATTGCCCAGACTGGACAATTAAAAGGATATTTTTGTCATAGAACCAGTCATTTTATTTCACTGCTGTTAAAAATGTGTCACTACCAACTGTGCACGTTGATTTAATCTGTAGTTGTAGGATTTTGTGGAACAAAAAGCATTTGCTACTGTCCAGAAATCTCAGAAGCACAGCCCTAGTGTGAGTGGTCTTGTCATATCTTGAGAACTTTTCAAATTAAAAGAATGACTTTCTAGAAATCTCACCTTCCCTACCTCCCCCCACCAAGGATATTCTAAATACAATCCTCCAGCCAAATTCTCTCTTTATGATCACCCACACTTTTCCTCTCTCCCATCCTGATTGTTGACATTTGCCAGAAGCACAATGAATCTTTAAATAGGAACTGCTGAAGACTGGTGTCATTTATTTTCCATCCTAAGCTAAAGAATGGATGGTGGTGAGTATATAGAGTTTTCCATTCAAGACTATTAGCACATCTGTTTTCCAAGTCTCTTTCTGAGAATTCCTATGTTTAGCAAAGAAGTTATTTTAGTTGCATCAGATCCCACAGGCTTAAAACATTTCTGACATTGAAGCTTTACTATAGGTAGTGTTTTTAGGAATCAGCAAATTCAGTTTGGGTAAAAGAAGATGACTTGAAGGGCTGGATTCACAAAGGTGTTAGGCTCTCATGTTGTGGGAAGTGACCGAACACCCCAGTTCCATGGTTACCACCCGTGGTAAAGGTGTTGCTCGAAGGAGTGTGGGGACCCAGACGGAGGCCCCACGCAAGAACGCGGGTGTCCAGGTCTCTGGCTGCAGGGAGTGCCTGAGCCT
>Ga0065711_1029294_pt1 | contig 36751 bp, 20 predicted proteins | sample Hoacrofraction12_FD_59098 | JGI IMG/M metagenome (GOLD analysis project Ga0065711, IMG submission 59098) | Hoatzin crop microbial communities from Cojedes, Venezuela - Epithelial fraction 12 v2 (version 2) | ecosystem: Host-associated > Birds > Digestive system > Esophagus > Crop | place... | reverse complement strand
GAAAGGGAAAGGGAAAGGGAAAGGGAAAGGGAAAGGGAAAGGGAAAGGGAAAGGGAAAGGGAAAGGGAAAAGGGAAGAGGGGAAGACGGGACAAGGGGGAGAGGAAAGGGGAAAGGGGACAGGGAAAAGGGGAAGGGGGGGAAGGGGCAGAGGAAAGGAAGAAGAGGAAGGGAGAAAGGGGGGAAAAAGGAGGGGAAGAGATAAGGCAAGGCAAGGCAAGGCAAGGCAAGGCAAGGCAAAGGGAAGAAAGGGAAGGCAAGGCAAAGCGAGAAAGGGGTTTCAAAGTATGACTTTGAAAAGGGATGCCCAGGTCTTCAGCAGCAAAACAAAGCTATTAATTGCAGAGGATACCTGGTAGAGGAGGTCTGCAGTCCTCTGCAAGCACTTCACAATCATTCTACCTAAATCTACATAGATATTTATACCTGTATCCCAGCTCTGAAAGGCAGCCACAGCTTACAACGAGATAATTTCGCCCACCACTGGACAACAATCATGCCAGGTGCGAAGCAGGCAGCTATACATATGGATGGCCTGCAAAAGTAGCAGTGCATGGTGCCGGTGAGTACTTTGATTTCCCCAGACAACTACCAAAAACCCCTGCATAGGTTATTGTCTCAGTAGAGATCCACTGGCTGAGCACTCTCTGAAATGTATTTTCACACTCTCTTTAATATTGCTCAGAAAATGGCTTCATTACACTTCTCCAGACTTCTTCTGACCACGTCTATCCCAGAAGGACACAAGCATTTTCTGTTTGCCTAAAAATACACCCTATTTATAACTCTGTCCACTGTAGCAAGCAAAGTACTTTTTGCTAGACCCTTTGTCTGGCAACCCCAGATCTCAGTTGCGTACACCTAGGTAAGTATTTTTTGTCCTCTCAGTTTTCTCGTTCACTGAGCCACAGATAATTATTGAGCTGGGAATGATAAAAGACAGACCAGTTAATAAAATAAAGGAAAACAACGATGAAAATACAGCCAGTTTGTGCACTAACCAAAGTGTACCTGTGCCTCAGAGGCTGTGGACAAGATTGGCTGTTTTGAAGATGCCCTTGTCTGTCTCTCATAGTGACAGGGAAGGAATAGTCCACCCGCAAATTTAAGGCTCCCTCAAGTCCTCATACTTGTGTGGATTCTTCCAATTAGTTTTCCCCCCTTTGCTGCGCCAGCTGAACTAGTTTGACAAGGGGGGTGTATATTCCCCTTGCATTATATCAGACTGAATCCCAAGGAGACCTTGTGCAGAAGAGATGCTGAGATGTTGCATCCTCTGTCTGAGGATCAGGTTAAGGATGTGCCCTAGGAGACAGGTCTTAGGAGCTTCCTGCAGAACCAGACCTAAGGTGGATTGACGGGAACAAAGGACAAAGAATGGACAAAAAGCGATCTTTCAAATAGCCTTGATTTAGGTGTCAGAGGTGGCTCAGGTGGGACTCTGAATTTGGGGCCAGTTCGCTGGTGATTCATTCAAGGCTTCCACAAAACAGAGTGTGAATCAAATAGAGAAATCTGTGGCCTGAACAATTCTTGACAAGTGGATGTTCTAAGAATATTTCTCAGATTAGAGCCATTTCCCCCGGGGTTTTTTGTCCAGATGATGCCAATGCTTACAAGCAGCATGACAGGGAGGTATTTCTTCATTCCTGAGTTTGTCGCCATTCTTAGGATTCCCTGTCTTCACCATTATAGCCGTTATTCATTGTTAGCTCTCACTTCTATCTCACCCAGGGCAGCAATGAAATCAAAACTGTGGCTCCAGCAGGAGCCCATGGAGTGGCTGACTGTTCTTCTGTGGGTGGTGGTGTTCAAAATGGAAGAGAGCAATAGGACAGGGACAAAACTCTTTCCCTCCAGTACTCTGTGCTTCTGACAGCAAACAGGACTGCTGCTGTTCACACTGCCAAGCTATCTCACTTATTTACCCTCCCAGCATCTGCTGGGAAGGGCTCTTGTCACCTTTAAAAGATACAGTCAGAGGAGCACTCAGCACCAACAGTAACAGCGCAGACAATCCTATCAGCAGTCCCACTAAAACTGCTCATGTTTTGCAAAGATGTCACTGTCCCCTAGTCAGCCAGTGTTCATGGCTAGTAATTCCTGCAACGGGAATTTCAAAGCCAAGTAGCTGATGAGTACATCTGAACTATGAGTAAACCCTCTGGTAATGTAAAGCAGCACCGCTCCATTGCAAATCCTTGTTTGCTCTGCTCATTGTTTGCTGCACGTGATTCACTGTGCTCCTAATCCATCAACGGAGAGGTGGAGTGAAAGAGAGGGGGAGAAGAGGCTTGAGAGACAGAGGGGACAGATGAAGGGCAGTGTCGTGAATTACAACATGAAGGTGATTTTTACCCTTTATTGTTCTGTGCATTTGCCATTGACACAGATTATTATTCGGGTCCTAGTTTACTTCCAAATCCAATCACAAATGACTGGGTGTTGTAATATAGAACAAAGTGTTCATACCTGATAAATCCTGCTTGGCTGAAGTACCTGGCTCAGCTGAAAGCATGCCAGCAATACTGAGAGTAATTAGTCAAAGTCCCTTCTCTGACCAATCATTTATTCAGGACCAGAGAAAATGTTTGCTACACAGAAGTCATCTTTGTGATTTCTGCTCCCATCAGCTGCAGGCGTGGGTGCATTCTGGGCTCTGCATTCTCCAGCATATTCATAGCGTTGCCAGTCTGGATTGAGAGAGAGAAGACCATGGTTCTCTGCATTTTACAACAGGCTTCTTTGTACTTGATCAACTGCAGACACAGAAATACCCAGATATGAATGCAGAATGACCTATATTCCCAGTACATCTAGTATACACCTGCATGATAAACAGATTTTTGACTTGTCAGTAGTTATCATACAATGAATATCATAGAACAACACTGCATTGCCCAGAAGTTACAAGTTCACAGTAGAAGATCACCATTAATATGATCACCATACTGTTTCGGTTTCCCAAAAGAACTGTGTCTTAAATTCCCCTGCATACTTCAAGAAGTCAGAATAATCCATGCTTATAGGTGTAGTACTTATACGCACTGAGAAATCATCAGGATCCCAGGGGCAGATTCATACATCTGTGCTGTAACACCTGAAAAGAACAAGTGCCTGAAAAAAAATAGAGACTTAAGTGATAAAGCTCTGTCCCATCTGTTGTGCCGGCTCCTCCTGCACGCTGCCGGGAGGGGACTGAACACTCTTTTTGTAGGCTTTGGATAGGAACAATCTTTTTTGGCTAATTCCTATACATGCTGTCTCCACAGTTGTCCTGTTTCCTGTTTTGAAAGACTAAGGTAGAGTTTCCATAAAGAAACAAGTTGTGTTTGTATACAAATGCTCACCACACAACACATGTGCATATTGGCATTCAGGTCCTTACGCCTCCCCGTCGATAAATATGCAGCACAGAACCACACTTACCGCTACAGGCGTTCAGCACAATAGATCTTCATCCCAGCCCTGAAAAAGGCAGAACGCTGAAGGATTTATAGTCATCCCATTAATGCTGCATGTAGCTAGGCATATATGTGGCTGCAGATATGTTTACAGTCTTTGCAACCATGCTAACTTGTGGTACAGACTTCTACATGGTGTGCGCGGCCCATAATGCATGCATACATTTCAGTCTGATATTCACATGTGCAATGATAGTCTGGGCAAAATGCGTATGCACTTGCCTCTTCATGCTGCACAGTTTGGCATATAAACATAACAAACACACACAAAATCCATTCATAAATAAACACAAGAAGCAATCCCATACATTCCCTCTCACACGGACATGCACATACAGAATATTTTTCCAATATATTTGCAGCAGACACAAGCTTATGTGTGTAATGAAGTCCATGACACGTAGGATCCTAATTGCTTTTGTGAAGCCAAGTGCCCGCAGACTCAACACCTGCATAAAATACCCAGATCACACCAGCTTCTGCTGTCCATAGCTCTCCTGATCCCTTTTGTCCAAAGCAGGGCTGCATTAAGAGCTCTCAGAGCGCAGAGCTGATATTGTCAACCAAATTGAAGACACAGCTTTGCAAGATGTTTAAAATCTAGCAAATCTGTAGCTAACATACAAAACTCCAGAGCACCAGCAGAAAAAAAATCAGATTCATTTCCAGACCTACAATTTTGGGATGGGTAGCCAGCTAGTTATTTCAAGAATAATCAGCTGCAAATGATCAGGTTAAGGCATTTTCAATCTCAGAGTCACAAAGAAGCTAAATACTTCCAAATGCCACCTCTGAGGGGCTTGGATTGGGGTTTAGGCTGCAAAAGGGGTCTTTCAAAGTGAACAGACAGGCATCGGGTAGAAAAGCTGCTTAGTTATCATTTTTGTTAAGCTAAAAGGAAAAAAGGAAAGGTGAGACAAAGTAAAAAGGAAGCCTCTGTGATTGCTAAATCAGCTGGTAAGAGAGAAAAAGAGAAACAGTGGGTTAGATGATATCTGAGGCCAAAATCGATAAGACCTGAACTTCAGTGGTTGGTCTCCTCTGCCTCATGCAGAGGAAGACCGGGGAGCGCGTGGACACCTCACATTTCGCTATGCAATTACTGTCTCTGGTTGTGTGCCCCACACAGGCCGTAGGAACCTTCCCCCAGCTCTTACTCAGCCCAGATCTCATTTTATCAATATCATTATCTTGCAGCAGGGAACCCCTCATTTTCTCCTAAACCCTCTGGTGTAACTTCTTCAGTGCTCTCACGAATTCTTTTTGCGATGAAAGCACCACTCTCTACAATATTATTATAGTAGGGGCTTATTCAAACAAACAGCATGGAGAAAACCTATCCCTCTCTTACTTCATTTTGTAGCTGCACATTGTTTTGTCCTTGCCCACTGTGGCACACCCGTGGGTTGAATTTTTCTTTTCACTTATTGTTTTTTTAAGTTCTCATTTGTCTGACTGGTGTCAGATTGACCAAGGAGCAATTGAGTTCCCGGTATGGCTTATGGTACTCAGCAGTGCTTTATCCTTTCACTTAAGGATCAAATGCAGTGACTGGGGGTCTGAGAAGGTGGGGAAGGATTTAATGGATACTTGTAGCTAGCAGCGGGTCCTGGTGGCAAAAATGATCCAGATGCCAAAAATACAGAAAACCAAAGGGTGTTCTGAGCTGCCAGTGGAGTTTGCTGTATGGTTAGCCTTAACCTGCTCCAAAGCAAAAGACGTCAGAGTTTCAAGGCATTAGTGGATTCCCACAGGAACCAGGAAGTAATTTCTTTCCATGCATTGCACAATTAGTCTAGCGAAAAATAGCTTGGGGGTAGAGGTCATTTTCCTCTGAATCATCACAGACTGGCCACTGCCAAAGGCAGGAAATGATGCAAAATGCTTGGGTGATCTCAGGAGATATGGCAAATCCTGTGCTCCCTCTTAATGCACAAGCCCAAGCTCTCCTGGTAGCTCCCCCAAGGAAGGTGAAGTTCAGCATGATTCCCACATTCGTATTCAATAATTGATGAGCTCAGTGAGTTCCTAGCAAAGTAGCTGCTTCCAGCCATTTCCTTTATTTAAATGTAATTGTTTGTTTAAAACCGTAAAATGAAAGCCCAGAGGGAGCCAGAGAGTTTGACCTACTGTGCCCACTGTAAGAGATCCACAGCTGTAGAAGGGATTTTGCTGCTCTGCAATGCTGAGACTTTCCAAAAGTTGCTGTTTAGCCCATAACTAAAGGTCTCTCCCTTTTTCTAAGGGAGTCTTTATGTCCTCTTGGCAAATCATGGCATACAACACCCATGTAAATGTTCTTTTTCTGTTTAAGAAGGTTCAAACGTTATATGTATTCACCTGCCCAGCCATCATATAGCAAGCCTAGCCATGATCCCAGAGAAACATGTCAGAGAAGTGATCAGATGGATCATGAAGTCATCCAGATGATCTGCTGGAGCCTCTTTGTCTCGTCCTAAAAGTGATCTCTTGTCAAGTGACAAAGGCCAGAAAGCAAGGGACAGACACTGTATACCTTCCCTGTGTGACCCTAGCACTGTAATGAGTACCCAGAAGCCGTGGTGGTTACACTCCCCAAGCTTACAGCATCTGCAATGTTAAGGTGAGACATGTACAGAAAATACTTTCTTCACAAGCTTTCCACTGCTTCCTGATGGCACTTCTGTATGCACTGGAAATACCATAAAAATACCCTTAGCAGAAATATTTCAGTCCCTTGCTTTTCAGCTAGATCTAAGAAATACGAAGTCCGATGAAAGTGGTGCATAAAAGGAAAGGAGGAGTTTTCTCTCCGCATCTCAGGAGCCTGGTTTGGATTTGGTGTGGGTTAGATATGCAGGTCTGCAGCAGTCTTACCCGCCAAAACATGAAGTATGCCCCATCTATCAACTAGCCAAGTCAGAGCTGTCTGCGGGTCTGCCCTACACCCGTTGTCCAGTTCTTCGGGCTCTTGGGCATCCCAGGAAGCGGCACCCACTTACCCATGTACCCACATACTTGCCATCCTCTGCTGCGGCTCTCACAGGGACATCCCAGCAGCAGTGGCTGGCAGCCCAGGTCTCTCCCATGCCCTCCTCTTCGTGGGACAGGTCCCTCACAAAACACCTCCTGATCCATGAAGCCCAGCGGAGCATTTGCCATGCAAACAGGGTCTGGATGCATGCAGCCATGATTCTGGGCTCATTGCCTTTGGGCAGAGAGTGATTCAGGAGACAGTAGCTCCCCTTAGGAAAATTTAGGCATATCTGACCAGTCCAGGAGGGTGAAATGTGCTGTTTGCTTTGGCCCTAATCTTGCAAAGACTGAAAGCTGTGTTAGCTTTACGCACTGCAAGTAGTGCCACCGCAGCTGTTACAAAGGCGTATAGTTTATCTTGCTCCTCATCACTGCTCTGCAAAGCATCTTGACCCTCTTTGCACTAATGCATCCTGGACTGAATCTCCACGGCTATTCCTGAGCATGTTTATAACTGAGATAAAGCCTGGCTGGGAAGGCAGAAGCACATCTGGCTGCAGGATGCTTGTAGCACCTGAGGCAAATCCCAATGTATTGTGTGCGTGTGGTTAAACCTGCGCTGTGTGTGCTTGATAGCTGGGTATCAGCTAGGTATATGGCTATGTAATTATACCGCAATTAAATTTAATAGCTTTGCTAACAGCTCAACTGCAGGAGAGTTTGTCTAAGAATTTTTGTACTGGGATTATTAACCTTTTGATGGCTTCACACATCTATTTACACTTATACACTTTCCCCTAAGATTATATTTACATTCCATCCAGAGGTTTATAAAAACATTTTTGTTGTGATTGTTCTTTTATAGGCCTGCATTGTTCAGTGCAAAACTAATCAAGTAGAGTACATTGCACAAGCGGGGCAAGTCCTGTGTGCTGGCGTCCATGACAGGAAGGTCTTGGTCCCATGAGCTGAGTCATCCTCTGGAAGCAGTGCACTTAGCCCTCCCAAAACACATCCAGGAAGGTCTGGGGCTTCCTCAGGAAAAGTCATAAGGTGCCACTGAGATGTTGCAGAGGGAGGCAGTAAAAGAAAAGGCTGCTGAAGCATAGTATATAAGCCTAAACACCGATTTGAGATCAGTACTTTCCCATCACCTACTCTGTGCTCTCTCACCTAATGGACTGTGGCGAGACAATTGAGGACTTCCATCTTAAAGTCCAAGTTTGAAACAAACCAGTGTGCTGGAAAGAGCCACCAGCTGGTCTGCGGCAGCAGCAGGAGTGAGAGCAGTAACCCAGTTTTCCATTAAAGAAGATGCTCTCCTCTCCGGATAATTCATTGCTTCTGCAGGTTCTCCAGGGACCTTCAAGGCTCAGATTTCCATGCCAGTTTAGTATACAGTGAATTTCCATCTTTTTCCTTGCTCATTTTACAGGACTCTATTGATCTCTCTATTTTAACCTTTTGTACTGTGTAAGGTCTATGTTTAAGCATCCTAATTTCTCTCTATTTATTCAGAGCAATGATTTCTGGTGTGCAGATTGGAATCTGATTAAGCTTTCGCTGTGATTTATAAAGTCCTATTTTTCCTACCATGCCATGTTTTGTTTTTCTGTTTTAACTTGTTTTCAGCTTCATAATGATTTTTAATCAGACAACAATTAACGATGCAAATAAGAAGAATGGACACTGAGGGATTGTTACATCTACTGTATTGCAGTTATTTGGATTTTAATAATTCTGTCCTCTTTTTTCCACGTCATTTAAAGGCCTGTTACCACAAATGTTTAGCAACATGTTTAATAGTCAATGCAGAGGAGCAGTCAGTGGATACAGTACGGTCCACTGGAGAGAGCTTTGTGCTAGAAGTCATGATACATTATCTTATTATGCAAGTGGTGTTTATGGGCAATGAAAGATATTAACCTTTACCCTGTCACTGCATAATACTAAACAAAGAGACAAATGTCAGGCCTTTGGCTGCAAGAAGTCTTCAAGCTACTAAGGCCCATTGCAACTGCCTTTATTCAAATAAAATATAATCTTTGGTAAATATACTGAAAAAGAAAGAACAAGAAATTATCTTTTCACCTTAACCCTGATATTAGCTTTTACTTTTATGCATCATTAGTGTGATAGCTTTTAGAGAATATTGGAGTGTTAGGAATTAAGCTTCTCAGGGAAAAAGAGGAAGTCACTTGATGATGTGATCTGTTTTATGACTCCAGCTATCTCCTTGTAGAAGACGTTGCATCTCCCAAGCCATTCTTTAGCATATGCCCCAGAATATGGCAGGTGTCACCTCTAGTCCTTTCATTAATGCAGACTGTGGTAGAGAACACCTGCAACACTGGAGGTTTTATAATCAGTGTGCTGATCTGTGCTTTAAGTTCAAGGCATGAGTGAACCGGAAGATAGTTTCAGTCTTTGTATTTGAGGCAAACCAAAGAAATACCATGTTATTGCTTTTTGGGTGCTCTCTTCTAACTGACGTGGAGTTTTTGGAGGCTCTTCTCCCCACTCCCATCTATATTGCACAGTTTTCCATGAAATATATAATGATGTGTCAATAAATCACTAGGCAAAATAAATATGCAGATCTTTTAGCCATTAATGTTGCGAGAAATAAACCTTTTGTAATTGATAATTAATGTCTTCAGGATCAATATCTGGCAGAAGAACCTATAGAGTAAGTCTGAATCATCTATGACTACTCCGGAATGACTGATGCTTTAAAAATAAGTACTGAGTACCAGCCAAGTGTATAAATTACCACTTTAATGTAAGATAGCTACCCAATGGCTTGAAACGGGATCTGCTAGTGGTAGACAGTGGCCATTTGGCATTTCATGAGCACTAACACATTATTTGTCATGTTGAGACAGACATAGAGGGATAAGTATTACTCCAGCTTGGGACTGTATCTCACAAAATTCAGAAATGGCCGGTCTTGCCTCCTCCTGCCATTAGTAGTCCTGCGAGATTGTGTAACTAAAATAATGAAGATACAAAAACCATTGGAAGAGGGTGCAGGAGTGGGCCTTTGGGATGTATTCCTACATGTGTGCAATTCATTCCAACAGCCCAGGCAGTGACTGCTGCAGCCCACAGAGAGAGCAGGCTGCAGTAGCTCTTGTTATACTGTGAATCTGGGGAGAACTGATATACAGAGCAAGTACAATAATCGAACTCTTGGTTCAAGCTTTGAAACTGGGTGATGAAGCTAGACCTCACTGCTGAGATTATCCTGTCCAGTATTTTTGAAAGATCTTTATTCTCTGTACATGTGGATATAGACGTTAGATGCACTGTGTCCATTATATGTCGTATCTACGTTGATACATGCACAGTAACTAAAAGGACAGATGTAAATACACAAACAAATTCAGGCAGCTCACATTATGTGCTGAGAGACCCAGCTATCATAAAAAGACCAATAAGAAAGAGTAGAAGGATGCTTGACTGCTGGAATGACTCTTGTTTCCTTTTCATTATTCTTAATAAAAGGAGATGGTGCTGAAAAATTGTGTTTCCTTGGTTATTTTTCCCAGGAGATACTTTATAAAACACAGAATGTGTAACAGACTGTGTTGCAAGCAAATACCTTATTAAGTGAATATAGTTAGAAAGAAACAGTATCAAAAATGAACGGTAATATTTTTGCCCTTTTAGACTTAGTAAAAAGTGCAATAGTTCTTGATATGGATTTAATAGCAGCTGCCCTAAGAGTGGTGAGAAAAAGAATCTCATAGCCATGGTGTATACAAGAACTTCTTAAATACTAGTACTGAATCATTAGCAACCGAAAAGATATTGCAAGACTCTTTGAATAGACAGCAGTATGGTTTCACTCGTGAGATCTGGTAGTGAATAGAAAGCATTGCTTCTTCTAGACTCCAAAAATGCAGGTCTCTAGGAAATCACATATGGCCACTTTTAATGGCAGTATCTATGTATGAGCCATTGATTCCCAGTATCTAGTGACCCAAGTCAGCAAGGTGCTTAGATATGTACTTGCACCGCACTCTCTGGGCTGATTGCCAAGCACAGCCCCTTAACCAAGCCATTCCCACTCTGCCCCAGTCTCCTAGGTCGGGAGTCCTGGCCTTCCCTGCTGTTGCCTGGGATGGTGGATGGGGTTCATCGGAAACCTGACCCAAAAGACCAACTGCTGCTTTGGGACCGTGGGCTGGGTTCCAGTAGGAAACCTGCAGGAACTGTTACATGAAACACTGTATTTGGGATGGTTTTCCACTGTGCAAGCCAGCTCTCAATTTTGTCTAGATTCACAAACTTTCCAGTGCAGCCAGCCCGTAACTTGGCTTATCATGTAGGCGGTACCATCCAAGGACATGGCCCAGGGTGATCCACTGAGCCAAGGCCAGATGCGTTAGACATGGCATGTGCAGCCTGGGCTGCTAGTCAACATGAGGGCCTCCCCAGCTCTTCAGCTGACTCCACTTTTAGGCATCTAAGTTGGAAATATAAGTGGTCATGATTTCCACTGTAGTCAACAAAGAGAAGGTGACACGTCCACAGGGCAGCTGAGAGGTAGGTGAGCTGCCTCCTCAGGGTGTCTGGCTCTTTTATTGACTAAACAAGAAAACACACTGAATTAGTCCCTTAATCTAGGCACATCAGTTAGGTTCCCCAAGTTCACTGAGATGAATTTTATGCTTTGGGTAGTAAAGAAAATCCAAAACAACGTCAGTTTATGCTAACTGGGAATGTGCTTGTCCAGTGTTTCTCTGGGAGGGAATTTTCAGCTCACAGGTCTGTGTCCATGGGTACAGCTGCTGACTGAATGCAATTGGGTTCATGAAAGAAAAACATCAGTTGACACAAGCTTATCAGCAGCAGCGACACATGGTTGCCTGATGCTCTTGTGATCCAAAGAAAAGGTTTCTGTGTCAGAAGGCAAAAGAGGCACCCTTTAGTGAAAAGCCCACCAAAGCGGGACACTTAGCAGTTACACAGCCTCGCTCTTCCAGGACAAGCTCCACCAGTCAGGGAATAAACCTGAACAGCAGAGATAAAGTAGTATTGTTTCCACTGATGCTAGATGACTTTTCTTTTTCAGAAGAAGCCATCCTATTCAGTTACATTATTTATTTTATTTTTTCCTCATAGATTTGAGTCACCTTCAAAAGGAATCCCCCGCTCCTTTCTGTTAGCACTCTAGCATCATTCAGTAATGCCTGTAACAACAACAACAGCAAAACCTGTGGAGGAAAGGAACTTTTTATTTTTTAAGAAAAACAAAAAAAAAGAAACAGCCAAAAACAACCAGAACTTTTATTTCTTGTTGAGTAACCTTATTCCATGAGGCATGGCAAGCAGACATTAAATTCTCACTCGACTCAAAGGCAAACCATTATTCTGTAATTTTGTATGTAAATAAGATGTATTAGGAAATCACTCAAGCAATTAATTAAACAGCTGTTACAGAATAAGTGATAAAGGAAACAGGGGGACGAATATGCGGAATTTTCCTTACACAGGCATCAGTATGTGTTTATTTATTTATTTGTTGCTTGTGTAGATGTGCATTACAATTCCTGCATACCTTGGTATCAGCTCTGAGAGTCAGCAGGGGGATGTTATCCCTTGTTGTCAGATCCTGACTTCGTTGCTACAAGAGTAATGGGGAATGAAGATTATTTGGAAGGGGATGGGGATCTGTGATTGTTACCATCTGGGGCTGTTAGGGGCATGCACGGCCTACACTTTAGCTGAAGGAGGGACTTTGTTAGCTTTCAGAAGCAATCTTTTATCTTTGAGAGGTGCAGTGACCTTGGAATGATGATCTGACCCTAAGCCAAATGGTAACATCAGCCTTGCTGTCTTCACATGGACACTTGTTTGGAGAGAAGCCTAGAGTTCAGGCCATGTATTTCACACAGAAGCCATGTAGCAGGGGAAACAGTCTTGGGAGAATGAAGCTCTCCAGGTCAAATACCAAAGGATGTCCAGGACTCGGCCACAGCTGAGATTCAGCCAAAGCCAGGAAAGGCACACAGCAAGGGACAGTCTGGGACTGATGAGCAAAGGAGACAGGACAGACGAAAGGTGTAGGAGAAAATGGTTCCACAACGATGAGATGTGACTGAAAACACACACAAGGCTATAAGCTGATGAAAGAACTCAGGTCTGCCATTCCCAGATCCTTACAGGTGGACTGTCCTTTTTTTCACCTCCCTGGAAGCACTAGCTGTGCTCCATCAACGGAGCAGTGTCAGGCCCTTGGCAGGTCTCCCCTAGAGCTGCTGCATGCAATACATTTCTAAGGTGTGACAGGAAGAAACTGTAAAGGTTGGCCAGCATGAAAAGAATCACAGAGAAATGAAGCTCAAATCACATTTTCACTCTGCTTGTTCTGCTTGTCTCCCTGTCCCTCTTTCTTTGCATAGCATTTGATCTGACTCCTCACCTTGGAAAGATCCCTCTCACCCTGAAAGGTCTGTGTCTTACAGATATATTGAGGATGTCTACTCCTTTCTGACAAAGCCAAAGCAGGCTGAGGATGCTAGTTACGGTCTTCTGCTCCTACCTCATACTCCTGGTGTTCCTCATTGATGAGGCTGGTCTCCGACTCCTCCCATGCACACGTTCAGCCCTTTAGGTACAAGATCGCTGTTTTGTTTTCAACAGTCTTTTCATTTCAGTAGCAGGCTTGGCAGCCGTCTTCACAGCCGTTTCCACTTGCAGCAAGAACAGCCTGTACCACTGCCTCACTGCAGGTCTGTAATGGATGTGGTCCAGCTCTAGACAAGGTCCAAATTGAACAGAAGCCTTCCAGCTTACGAGCTGCACTCATGAGGAAGGGAGAAACAGATGCCTTGATGGCCTTCAAAGGTAAAGAAAGGCTAGCAATGAGCAGCATTGAGGGACATATTCACCCCTCTGTAGAGGTCAGCGCAAGGAAACGTATCAGAGCCTCTCTCAGCCTTTCAGTGCTTCCACCCTTTCAGCTCAGTGGAATGAATGCGTGGGGGGAGCGACTGCAAACTGAACCCTGTGTAAAGATGGTAGTGTTGTGGGAAACAGGGCCTTCAGAGTATTCACAGCAATTTTCTTAGCTCTGGGACCACATTCTGTCATGTTCCCAGCCTGATTAAAAAGAGCTCACTGCCTCTCCAGTGGAAAGGATCAGAGCCTTGAAGAGATGAAGGATTGTTCTGGCTAGTCAAGGAAGTAATTTTAATTTGCAACATTCGGTTTCCAACTGTTCAACAATAGCAAGAGGTTAACAATGTGGAACTGGGTCTCTCTCAGAAGAGGCATTTTGCTCAGTCACTGTGCATATGTCACTGCCGGTCCTCAGGCAGCTCTTTTCTCCTGCTCCCCCCTTCCCAGCTTAAGGGAGCTTCTGCCGAGACTCCTGCCCCGTGGCAATGCTGTGGTCTCCTAACTGTCTGCAGATTTTAAGGCAGTGTCAAAACGAACTGAATTTGAACCTGAAGTCAGTAGCAGTCTTTTGTCACTCTGCTCTGGCCTCATAGCCAAAACCTTCTCATTCCGTTGGAAGATTTGGAGTCCTTTCTCCAGCCCCATGAGATTACTCTTGATTGCAACTCATTGTCGTATCTTAGGTGAGTTTTAAGACGTTACCTTTCCGAGTCTGTCACTAAAAGAAGGACCCCCAAATATTAAAACAACCTGGTGAACAGATCCTCCTACCACACTGCCCCTCTGACTTTTCTGATCAACAGGTCATCCCAACACTCCTTCTCACCACCAACTGACTCCACTTTCACTTTTCTTGCTAGAGATGTTGCACTGTTCTAATGTCATGTTTCCAGGGACTTCAGAAAGCATGAATTGAGCCTCAGGGGGTAAAGATTTTACTGACAAGCTAAACCTCCTGCCTACATCACACAGCAAAGCAGCTGCAGACTAGGTAGACCGCCACTGTAATCGTGAGGAATCACTCCTGCAATTGGGTGAGACTTCGCTGTCAGTTTGAGGTTAGTCACTGTCACCTTGAGGTTAGTGTCTGCCTTAGCCCATCCAGTAACCTTAGCTCTTGCAAAAAATGAACTGGAATAAGCAAACGTAGTGAAGAACATGATTTCACTTGGACTAGCAGAGTCTGGGTTGACCCCATCTTACTGAGATGCCTAAACTGGGGACCCAGCTGTTCTCAGCTCCCTCTATAGCCACAAAGAGGGGAAAATGCTCTGGAGGGTGTTTCAGAGAGAAGTACGGGGTCTGTCTCCAAAGCCAACAGAGAAAGACCAGGCTCCACTAGTAGTCCTAACTCAGGAGCTGGAGTTAAATGCCTCAATGGTCCCAAGTGATTTGAATAAGTGCCAGAAAGTGGCATAGCAGCATCATGTTCTCCTGCCCCACTGTGCCTTGAAAGCAGGCATTCACAGTGCTTCAGCTTCAGCCCATTACCTCCTGCCTGTCCATCTCACTGAATCTTACAGGAAATCTTCAAATGAAAACTGGAGGGTTTCTTAGTGGACAGACTTTTGGTTAAAGGAAAAGCATGACTTGCAGCTTGAACAAAGGGTGCAGAGGTAAAGAATGATGATTGCAGAAGTGCTGGCCTCTGGTGACTCCTTCATTAAAGGGACAGCCCAGATCTAAGAAACAGACCTTCTGTGATTTTGCAAGGTGAGAGCTTTTCTGATTTTTGTGTCTTAGCCACAAACAGTCAGTCTGGAGCACAGAAATGCAGGGGGGAATAGGCTGCTTTGGGCAGCAAAAGACAAGGATGCATCAGTCATAGAACAGCTCCAGAAGTACCATTGCCACATCATCATTGTGCACAGGCTGTGTCTTTTAGATCTTTTCTGAGTCCACCACATATATTTCAACAACTTACAACCATCAGTGTGTTCTCCTTGACTAGAAAGACCTTGATACCCAGCTGATTAAAAAGGGAAAAGTCAAGACAGCGAAGAGGCTGGTTTTGCTCCTTACTTGGAAATGCAGCATTTTCCCCAACTGGACACATCCACAAGTAGGAGAAAAGGGACGCATAGTGGTCTGTGACTCTAAAATTACTCAATAGGTCGTTCTCACATCGGACCACCTGGCCTCTAATTAACAGGCCCAGAAAAGGGAAGGGCATAGATATTTTCTTTTTCTGTTCACACTGGACAATTATTCCAGCAGCTGTCCTAGACATGGCAGATTTAATAACTGCAAATGAAGGACATTTATCTCTAAAATAATTGTTTTGATAAAAAACGGTAAAATCAATGAATTCATTACTACACACTGACAGTAATACATGCGGGGGGGAAGGGAATAATCTTTTGCTGTTGTAAATTATTGCAGTCTGGTGGCATTTCAGTGTTCAAGGAAGTGTTTGTGTGTAACAGAAATGTTTGTGGCCTTTATCCGGAATTGCAGTGGTCTAATACACAGAGCACACCTTCTGCAAACACCACTACAAAAGGCTTCTGACCCGCCTGCCATTTCTGATCTACCCTCATTGGCAGAACTTGTGGGAAATTATATCCAGGAAAGTAGTCACTCAGCACTTCTTATCTGCTGAGACGATGCGGGAGGCATGGCTAGGGATCTCATATCGACACCTCCATTCTCACCAGTGCTAAAGCCTGAGTACACAAACCTCCAGCATGCACAAAAGCTACCTTAGCACAGACGAAATTTTAATAAAATGACTAACAGGTTCTGGTAGGGTTGGCCACAGCAGCAACTGTGTAGATATTCCTACAGAATGTAACTTTTAGGATCCTTTTCAGCATTTCATTTAATAAAAGGTCCAGTTTCAAGAATTTCCTCTGCACTGTTGAAAAACTGCAGCTTAAGGAACATAGAAAACGTTAATTTACTTTGCAAAATCTTTTTAATTATTATTGGAAAATTCCTGCAAAATATTTGCACCTTCAGTTTTGCAGCTGCTGTCTGTGTATTTTTCTTTCATTTATTCCTTCTTCTCTCTTTTTCCCTCCTGAATTTGCCACTCAGAAGACCAGAAAAGGAGGAGAAATAATTGTATTAAGTCAACATTTTATTTACTTTCTTGCATGGTAGTTAGGAGAGTAAGAATATATTTATGTGTAACAACAAATCAATTCTAATAAAGATTTTTTGTTTTTTTGACAGAACAGAAAAATCAAGTAGCTCAGTTGCTCATTCATGATTTCTTGGACCACCGAAGTTTAGACAAATCATGAAGACCTTCATCTCCCATAGAAGTGAAAGGGTTTACCCCAATTTAATTTACCATTATGTGAGGTCAGAAATATGTGCTGAAAGTGCCATATATTGTGATCTACCATCTTGAGGCCTTCCAGCTGTCAGGCTATATTGAAATAATTCAAGACCTTCAGCACAATAGGTTCACTGGGTGTTCTATGTACACAGACACTGATGGGATTTATGAATATACCTTCTACCTCTTTCTTCTGCCAAAAACCAGAGGTGCATTTTGTGATATGAACCTGAAAACGCCTTGAATGCATTAGCAATGTTCATTTAGTCCTTGCTCATCACACCTGTGACACTGAACTCCAGCTTGGCAGCTTCTCTTTTCTCACTTTGTTTTGCTTTGGATTCCAGTATTTCTTGAAGGGGATTTGCAGTGACTGCCTCTCCAGACTGTTCACAAGAAGCCAGTATATGATGTGAAAACTCCAGGTCTGCAGATCTGCACAGCTACACTGCCATCAATGGACTGGGGCATCTGACACCGGCTGAGGATCCGGCCCATCACCCCTAGCCAGAGAATCAACAATGGATAGCTCTTTGACTGGGACTATCGACCAGGCCAACACACAGCTGCACTGAGGAACACAAGAGTTTAGATGCAGTGGAGAAGTCTGAACAAATCCACGCTGTACTCACCATGCATCTGCCCTAGAAATAACAGCCTCGTCAGAGCATAGTGTACTGGCAAGAACAGCAAAGCGTCCGACATGATGAATAATGTTTACATCGAGAATCCAGATGTCATTTTCCATCCTGTAGTTTTAGAAATAATGGCCTGTTACTTCTTATTAAATCAAGGGTAATCCATTCACCTACAGGCCCAATGATAGCTGTCTCTGTTAATCTCCACTCAGGGAGCTATATTCATCAGCAGGAAAGGCCTGTGTTTCTAGCAACAACTGGAAGTCCAAGGATCTTCAGCAATGCAGTTTCCAGTATCAATTAGCAGTTTAAAAGTATGGGTCTGCCAGCACAGTCCAGCGTTTACATATAACCCACTTTTCCATCAGTAGTGTGACTGCCTGTGTCTTCAAGCATCACAGACCCCAATGTTATTAATTCCTTCCACAAACTTTTTTATTTACTAGTAATAAAAAAACTCAGTGATTCTCTTCAGTGAGGATTCTTCCAGTATCATACAGCACTTCAGCCAGTTTAATCCTCCTGTGGATGGATCTGACTTCAAAACTGGCCCTGCTTTGTGCTGGGCGTTGGGTGAGGTGACATCCAGAGGACCCCTTCAACCTGATTTTTTCTATGATTCTATGAGGGAAGTGGTGATAATAGCTACAATTAAAATGTCATGACCTTGAAAAACAACGGAAAGTTCTCTTTAAGCAACCTTTATGCAGTTTGTTTTTCCTAGTTGGGATGAACCACTGACATCCTTGATTTGACCTGGCAATTATGGCAATGTGCACCTGCCTTGCTTTGTCTTTCTGTCGAAGGGTGAAGAAAGGTTATTTTTCTGCGGAAAAAAGAAAAAAAAGGAAATTTAGAAAACAGAGATTAAATAAACAAGTGTGTGACCAATTTATTATGAGATATTTGCACACAGCACGATCTAGTCACATCTACTTTCAGATTCTAGTCCTTCGCTTTGGGGCGTTTGGACTGTAATTGTGTTCAGTCTTCTATTTATACAATGAATCTATAATGTAATTTCATGAGGTACTGAGATGCACTGAAAAACATATGAGCACTAAGTTGCACTGCCTAATCCATATGAAACAGTGTTGGAAATCAGCCTGGTAAACATGGCAAGAGAATGAGCAAGGATTTCATCTGGGGCTCTGACACTAATCTAAAAAGGATTATCAAGGAGATAGCCTGAGATGCAGAGCACTTGAACAGGGAGGACAATGAATCCTATTTAAATGAATGCATTGGATTGCGGGTGGCTTGTAAGCGATTAGTACACAGACTTCATACTGACCAAGCCAGTAGGAGTTCATCCCTCACAGCCACTGCACTGGTTACATTTACTGTTCTGTTCGCGAACACAAATAGAGGTTAGGAGAAACAGATGATTTTCAAACATTAGCTTTTAATAGGGACAGCATGTCTGGCAAGATGAAAAGAACGAAAAGCCCTTGCTGTTCACAGTTGTAATCCACCCCCAGTTGTCTCGCTGTCATTTCTCCACAAGCTCCACCACTTGTTGCTTTGGGGAACCCGCACCAACACAAATTGATAGTAAGGCAGCCAACGCTCTGTGCTTGGTGCCCCAGCAGAAGATGGTTCTTACACTGAAGTTCATGCGATGTGCCACGTGATGTACCAAAGCTGGTGATGCTGGTGACCACACTCCTCTGACCTCCCTGCTCTATTTCGCTTGCCTTGTTTGCTCTTCAAATTGTAGGCTGTTCCTAATAACAGATCAGTGAACAGCTGTTCTTATGGGGTGATGGAAAGCAAAGGTCAGGCCAGCAAAATATTTAATTGCAGGTTTAACTTAAAACATGAGAATTATCCCTTTTGAAGCAAAAGAAAGAACTCATTCCCTCCTTTTGTGGCAGAAACCTAAAAGCCTGCTGATTCCCACGGTCTCATCTGCTTGTCCTGCTCTGGCAAATGAAAGGTTTTTGTGGCTTTCGCCCTTTTGAACCATAGGATTTAGTTTCCAAAGACCAGGATGCTTTGTGGATTGTAACATGTGCAGTCCTCTGCTCCTGTATCCCGTGTGCCTGAAGCCAAGTGTCTATCCGAGATCAAGAATTTATGCAATGTTTCACTAACAACTGAACAAATCCATGCCAATTCCATAAAAGAGTTGTCATCCACGCTCTTACTGTTCTCTTTGGGTTTTGGCTACAAATAAATTATGCATGCCCTGAAAGCCCCTGAAATCTTCATAGGTTAGTGGGGTATCACGCAATGAGTGAACAACTTAAAACCTCTTTAAAGCCTGACAATTCTCTGCATGCTGTGGTGCTCCTAACAACCCTAAGCATTACTGCAAGCACATCCACCTAGAGCACAGCTGCTTCACAGGGACGTGGTGATTTCCTGAACCTATGTATAGGAAGATGGAGAACATACAGGCACTCTCGCTAGTCCATTCTGTTGCCACATTTTTCTTTTCTTTTTTTTTTTTCCGTTGCTTCTAAGGCTATTACAGCTCATGAGATGGGAAGTGTATCAGCTATACCAACAATTTTCCACCTTTTACAAGCCTAGTCAAATTCTTTTGCCAGTTTTGTTGAGTAGCCTTATTCCCACACACAAACATCCCCCTATTATTATTCGAATGGTTCAGTGTATGGTTGAATTAAAAATTTTACTGGATGATGTAGAACATCATTTGTTTGAAGTGAAGCTGTCACAACGTTATCAAAAGCACCTTTCTTTGCACGCTGTACAGCAGAAGCTGTTATGTACACTGCAAGCCTGTGTCCATTGTAATGTAGTGTCTGATTCAGTAAGACTGCAAAGAGTTCTAATAGGTTAAATATCTCAAAAGCCAAGGTTACCACTTTCTGGAGTTCATGAACTTAGTTCACTTAGCTTTCCAAACATAAAAGTGATCATAACATAATAACATACCCAGGGGATCTGAAAACCTCACTGGGTAGTTCATGGGATGTATTAAGCCATCTACCATGCCTTTCATCAATTGGAAGATTTGTGCAAACTAGAGAACGTTGATATAAAAGAAAAGAGATCATAAAATAGAGGGCCAAGCCCTTAAGTTGTGTATCATAATAAAGCCGGTAACACTGTACTGATTTGTGCCAGCAGAGAAAGTGGCTCTTTATATTTAAAATAGACGTAAATATCTCAGAGCAATAAAAGTGGAATATGCTGTAGCTGTACTTTAAGGAGAGATTTCAGCAAACTTTATGCTTAAATTTCTTGGTTGATTAGCCTACAATGGCTTCTAATCGCTTGGGAGAATTTTTTAAAATTACACTTGAATATACTCAAGACAGAAGCTGAGAAAGTTGTTTGCAGTTCATGTGAACTAACTTTTGTTTTTTAAGGGAAAAAAAATCCTTCAGCTCATTTGCAAATAGCTGTTGCATCCGATACTGAGGATCTGAAACTAGCAAAGCCTACTGTTTGAATGAAAGCTCAACACCTCATTTTCCACTCATCTTGCAAAGGATATGCAGTCCTGTGGAAAATAATAGAGTAACATTATTATAAAAATGGAGTGATAGATAAATGGGATTTTTTGTGTTTATTCTTCTGCGCTAGTCCTTGCAGGTGGATTATTTTTTTGTGTGTTTGAAGATGGGATATGGATACATCCTATCAGCCCTCACAGCAGACTAGACAGAACTACTTACTCAAATTCAGATTGGTGTTGGGTGTAACCAAGACATTTGTTTTTGCCATGTTGTTCCAATTCCATTCCTCACCCTGATTTTCACTGTGGCTGAAGGCACTCCATACCTCTGAAGACGCAACTATTCATGAGGCACATCAGGTTTTCAGTAGAGGAGAGATAATGCAGACATCGCTGGGAAAGCTGCCTGCACCCCTGACTGCCCATCTGTAAAATGTAACTAATTTCATTCAGTAGGGAGCTCTGGGAGGATTAATTGGATTTAGTGGCCACAATGTACTTCACATTGGTTGGGTGGAAGGAGACTGATAAGAGTTGAGGTGCAAATTTCTCAGAGGTGCAAGGAAAAAACTGACCAAGAAGGAGGGCAATTATTTACAGAGTCAGTGAAGCAAGGAAAAGACAATTAGCATTGGTATCACCCTAATTCACAACAATTTACAACAATGAGGCTGAGCCATTCTTCCCATCAAGGCCAGAATGCATAATTCCTTGACCTTATTATAAAACATAATTAAAAAAACATGAGCAAAAAGGCTGCTTGTCCACATGGGCAAACAGAAAACTGAAGGACACATGAAGGAATTGAAGGACAGTGTTTCTCGGGATCCTGAATCTGAAAGAAAACAACAGTAGGTCTGTCAATTCTAGGGTTACTCTATGCAGCTATCACAAACAGGTGACAAGCTTTGAATCACACAGCCTTTGCTGTAGTTTCTATCCGTCAGGAGTCTCTCAACTGGACGCTGCTTGCAGAGAATCCCAATGCTAGTGTCTAAATGAGCAAAGAACCACACAGCTGGCCCATTCTCCTGCATTGCACAAGGCTAGGTTCCTTTTTTCCTGTATTTCTGTAGGTTATCTCAGATGTTAGCCTCAAATATCTCCAGCAATGCAGCATGGAACAAACATAAGAGAAGCAGATGGAATACCAGGAGCAGCAGCATCAATACCTTCTGAATGGATTAGAGGCTGGAGTACACCTGCCACTTTCTTGATCTTTTATTAGGACATAACGTTATTAAACACGGAGTTAAAAGAAAGACACTCTGAAAGTGGTAAGAGAACAGGCCTCTAATGGAATTGCAACTCTTTTATACCATGGCCTTTCTGCTCTCTTCTGTGTCTTGTTTTTTGGTCTGTGGAGTAACCATTTCATATAGGAGGATGTTTTTTTAAGGAGTATGTGAAACTAGGGACTTAGGCTAGATCAGTATGCGGTAAGTAAAGCACACCTACCTGACCTTACAACCTTTAAAGGTCTCCTCTATGATTTTTTTTAGGTTGTTCAGGGTGCTTGTGCATAAGAGCCTTGTCTGTACAGGAAGCAGTGGACAGACAAGTGGTAGATCTCCTGTTTAACTGTGGTTGCCTTCCTGTCCTCAATTAGGAAAAAAAAAACACCTTTTCCAAAGAACTCCTTAACTCTGTTAAAAAGAGTAGTTTTTTCTTCATCTGTGAAAGCTTCCATTCTCAAACAGAAACACTATCAGAAGATTTGCTATTATGCCGAGGAGGAAAATGTTCATCAGTGTTGAAGGGCAAGAGATCTTCGATAACACTAACTTTAGACAGTGTTTTTCGTACATGCATCTCAAAGTCCTTTATAGATCATGTAAGTATCATTTTCAAAATTTATCCCTAAGGTAATTTGGAGCAACGCTAACAAGACATATCCTAAAAACTTGGGAGTAGGTATCCCCAGCCAACATAATTCTGGTACAAATCAGTCTAACGTTACTGATTTTGGTGTATCTGCAAAACATATATGGGCTGAATATCAGAGTCCTTGCTTTTTATAGTTGTTTGCACAACACCTAGTGCACTGTAAATGTTATCTATAAAACTATTGATTTTCATTATTCATCTTTATGCCTGCCTTGTTCTCTGTCTGCTGGCTGATCACTGTCAGATGTACTAGATTGTACTCATGGATTGGACTGGAGTTGATGGGATTAATTGATTTGATTACATTGAGTGAAATCAGTGGATTTCACATCAGATAGAATCAATAATCTGAATTACATTAGACAGATGAGCAAACATTGGACAGGATCATTGCTTTGGTTTTCACGGGCTGTTTCAGTGTTTGAGATCAGCGGATTAAATTCATCTGTGCGGGATACGGGTACCGGTTCCATTTGAATCGCACTGGTGGACTCAATAACTCCAATTACTTTTTAACTTGAGTTTTTCCTGATCTTTATTATAATAATTACACCTAGCGGCAATCACCCTCTCTGGTACACACAAAAAAAGTTCATTATATGACACAGAGATGAAGTGGCTCATTTTCCCCCTGTTCTAATTTGGTAAATGGTGATTACAGAGGTAGGAGCTTAGTGAAACCCAATGAGCCTTGATACGTTAGTTAGATTTTTAGCAAGTCATCTTTACTGAGACCTAACTGCATGTAGCCAAGTAAGATGACAAGTCTAAAACTCTTGCCTGCTGGTAGTGTTGTTATTCTCTTGATTATCCTCCAGCATGTTGAACACTTCTGTGTTAGAAGGACAGCGCAAACCGCTCTGGCATCACACACAGCCGTCTTTCTCTTGTCCTTAATCAGAAATGTTGAACTGCTCTCTAATCCCCAAGAGGAAAAAGAATTCATTAGATTTCATCTTTTTTCACTCCTGAATGCTACGTATCTCTTCCTTTTTCTCTCTCTTCCTAGGGGAAATGTGTGAGGAACTAATGTTTAGAAAAAAATATTATCTTTTGTAATTCCCACATGATGCTGAATTCTATCTTTTGCATGAAACTGCAGTCAAATGTCACTGTAACAGAGGGGCAGAATGCTAGCAGCACTTCCTTTCCATTCAGTGATCAAAAATAGAAGATTAGCCACCTCTTTCCCAGCTTAGTGACATAAAAACTATGTGACTGGTCTGCAAAAGTAAAAGGCAGACAGGTTGGCAATGAAAAGAAAGTTCAGTGGGTCATGACCAAAGCTGTCATTTGAAAATAAAACTTCATTCATATTTTCACATACATAACACTGCCAGATTAGGGTGCACAAGACAGAAGTTTTGACAGGAAATCAGGGAGGGTTAGAAGAAAGGATTAGAGCCAGAGGCTGGTTTCACCTACAAAACCCCTTCAAGGTCAGCTCAAATCTTCTGTATTTATCACATGTTTGTCTCCAACAAGTATTTCTTGTTAAACTGATTTAAGTTTCTACCAAAAATCTACATTATTGCTAGAAGAAGGGAGCCGAGACTCTTACTCCTTTCTCTCTTCTTCTGCTCTTCAGATTTTCTTTCTGCCTAAGAAATGAGTCCAGAGACTGAATCTACAACTGGCTTCCCTGGAGCTAAACAGATTTCCACCAGGTCTGGTGCTATCAGAACCATCCCAGACGAGAGGTGGATATGAAGGAGGGACAAGGCTACCCTTCAAGACACCTGCCTTTCTATTCTTACTCTACCTGACTACATGGGGGAGCTCTCTGATTTCTCGATGTTCTCATTACTCAGTTACACATACAACAAAGGACTTTGTGGAAGAGGACGGGCAATAAAAGCAAACTAAAGTATTTGGAAATATAGACAATGCCAGTGTCCACCCTTTCATCTTTCCTTTACTTCAACTGTGAACTTTTTATTTAGAGCTGTAATTTACAGCTGTATCATTGTTTATTTGCAGACTATGACTTCATTTTAACTTGGGGAGTCTGACATTTTTCTTATGGAAAGTAGTTGTCCATTCTACTTATGCACAGCTGGACAAGGACATTTCCTGGTCTTGGTCTGGAAGGGCAGACAGGATTGGGCTACTAAAGGACAGGAGAATGTGTCTGGTTCAGAATATGAAACATAGCAGTATTGCACTATTTAGCTATTTATGCAACGCTCTCCAACCTTATTGAATGCAAAGGGACTGGCTCAGTTTAAAAACACATTGATGCAGAAAGTCAGATTCATGCTATGCGCAAAGAATAGAAACGCCGCAGCATTCAGCTCAATAATATCTCCGTAAGTCCGACCTGCAACTCATCAATGTTGCTAGCTGTCTACTGAGACCCAGTGTCTCTCATCCCCCTCCTCCCACTCTGTATCGCTCTCCCCCTCTCCCTGCCTTCCTGGGAAGGCTGAATCTCATCTGTCTGCTGTTAGCGGAAACCGAAGTAACTGGACTTGCTGCTGGAACAGAAGAAATATGTGATGTTAACAGTTCATTGAGCTGTGAGATGAACAAGCTGGGTGTTGAAAAGGAAATCCAAGCTAAGAGTACATTTCCAGTGTTAATAAAGCTTTTTGCTTTTGTTGTATGTTTCTGAACACTGATTCTAGAATGTTTTTTATCCATTTGCTTCCAGAATTAGACAACAGGACAAATTTAAGGTATCTTGGACTCCTTTATCCTTGCTAAATGATAGCTCTCACTGCTGCATTAGGAGATCTGTTTCCTCCTCCACCTTTTGTTAAGAATTCTATCATGTCTACAGCTGTTATTGCCTTTTGCAACAAAGTCTTCTACAACAGTTTTGAGTCTGTCTCGCCTGCATCCCCCTGTAAACATGAAGTGATAAGCCGGAAAGCAAAATGTGAATTTACTAGGAACTCAAGCAAGGTTGCTTTCTAGTCAGAGGAAGCTGAAGCAATATCTCTTCTGATACATGAAGGCACTTCACTCTCTTACATGATGACAGTGTTTTTGGGACCCAGACTGTGTTTCTGAAGATGGAGGAGACTGCATACAAGAGCAACCATGAAGACAAGTGCAAAAGACACAGGGAGCTGGCTGTACGCTGTGAGATAGTAACAGAGGAAAACCCCCAAGGGTGAAGTTTTCCTAGAAAGATGTAGTTTTCCTCAGAGTGTGGTGCCTTAGAGAAAATATTTTCTTCCACCTTATTTCCAGCCACTGAGGCATTACTACAAAAGCCATGTTACTCCACCTTTTTAGAGAATTCATATAGGTAAGGCAGGTGGGGGTGTGAGCTACTGTTGCCAGATGTTTTTGCTCTCATTCTATGTGAGCAGATGTTGCATCCAGGCTGCTCTGTGCTATTCTTGGCAGGAGCTAACTCAAATAAAAGTTTCTACTACACTTTTAGATGAAGAAGAGTTTCAGCTGGTTTTTTTAGAAGCATTATGTGTAGCAATTGCATAGCCTGAAATGATTTAGAGATCATCTATGTTACAGTAAGCCCATTTGGCATTTACTTTCATGAGCCACAATGGAGACCTCATGCTGCAGGAAGGTTTGTCTTGAATTTGTGTTTTGCTGTCACAAAGCCATCATCATCTGCTTTTGCTTCTGAGTTTTATCTTCTGCTCGTGAGACGGGTACCATATATTATTCACATCACATTAGTGTTCACAACGTGTGAGGTGCTGGACAAACGCATTATAAGAAAACAGTCCCTGCTGTGAAGAGCTTACAACCTAGGCAGAAAAAGCAGATGAAATTTAGAGGAAAAGAGATGTAACATAAAAACAAAATGAAATAAGAAAACATTCAAGGCATCATGATTAATAGATGTGTTGTTAATTCTTTTTTTTAATATTTCATTTTATTGGCAGAGATGGTTGAAAAATTTTCAAAATTCACCCTCCTTCTGCTATAAAAGGTTTACTGTGAAAACACAGAACCAGTTGTTGCTCTGTCTTTTGAATTGAATTTTGATTTTCAGAAATGCTTTTCATCTTTTGAAAACTCAACTGCAGAAGCGCTTTATTAAACTCTATTTTCAAAAAATCACGTCAGATTTGTCTTTACAAAACAGAAGCCAAGAAAGTTCACCCAGAATTATACTCCCCATAAAAAATTTTCCTTCCATCTCTTACAAAAATTCCACATTTAGTGTGGCACTGAAAGCAGGTACCATGTCACGTGCTCACATCCATCAACTTGTATGTTATCATTCTCTTGTATTCATCCGCTGTTCACCTTCAGACACATCTGCCAAGTATCTCTGTGCTTTATTTTGGCTATTTTCAGTCCTTATGGTGGGTAATCACTACCACACTTACAGTGTCTTTTTCCTCTGTGCCACTGGCCACACACCTTTTGCCTGTGAAGACCGGTTGACACGCAGCAGCTGGTCTTCTTCCAGGCCTGCTTTTGCCAACTGCAAAGCTGCTTTCAGTCTCCCAGGAGGGCAAAAATATCCTTCTTCCTGCAGAAATACTGGCCACCATTTTCTGTAATGCAGGTCAACTCCCTGCCATGCCATCTAACCTTCCTTGGGCTGCCCGAGGCAAAGGGAAGTTTGGATAGGAGTAACAGGGCAGGCAACCCAGCAAAACCCTCTTTTGCTACAACTCTCCTCCCTAACGCTGCAGAGAAAGACAAGGATTCTGCTCTGGCCGTGTGACTCCTCCTGTCCCTGCAATTATCCTTTCACAGGCTTTGTTGAACACCTTCTGATCATTGTTACTTCTCCCCCCTCCAGGGAGCCTTCCTGCTCTTTCTCCTCCTCTAAAAAGTGCCCTGAAGGTTGACACCAGTCCTGCAGTGAGCTTGCTGGGGTGATCACCCATTAGCTTCTCAAACTGAGCTGGAGTTTGGTTTCCATCAGCCATTTCAGAAAACTTCTTCTGACTTAACCTCCAAAAGCCACAGACCTGGCAGCTCGGATGCTTAGCTGCCCAGCAGATTGCGCAGTCATTTACACCAGCAGGACATACAACTACCAAATCAGAACAGGAATGTCCTGCCCCAACCTTGCACTCATTTGTAGTGGTGAAAACCTTTCAGAGCACACAAGAGTACTAAGCTATGGTGCTTAATAGGAACAATCTCATTCCACTGTTAAAATCTCCTGCCTAATTCCTCTCCAACCCTAGTCTCACCTCCAGCACAGCTCAAGCCTGCTCTAACCAAGAGGTGATGTATCACTTGCTACCCATCACCAGAGCAGAGCTGTGCATCCTTTGGTTGCACACAGCAAACTTATTTTTGTATCTTTCCAGTCTGCTTACCAGTCCCAAGGCTTTTGGTGGCTCCTTTGCTCGCTGCGCTCTACACCATACTTCCGACATCTACGGAAATATGAGTTTACCTGACACTAGCTCTGAGAGAATCTCCTATCTCAAGAAGACTACAGACATGTATCTCTTATCGTAAGCCTGCACATTTATCACCAAACGTCCAGAGCAAGCTGGTTGCTTTGAAGGTGGCAAATTGTCCACTTAACTATGGGATTTTAGTTGCCTTTTTCTAGCAGGTCTTTTTATAGCAGCTCATCTTCAGTGAGTCCTTGAATCGTACAATTGCCTTTGTGAAGCTGCAGCAGAGAACATCCTTATTTTATTTTCCTCGTTGCCTTTCAGTTCTGTAGCAACATCCTTGAGGTGTCCTGTAAAATCCTGAAACACGGAAGCAATAGCCTGTGTTTGCGTCTAGACAGGAGATGGCAAGACCAAGTGCACAGTCACTTTGATGTAATTTTTAGGAACAGGGATTACATTGCCAGTGCTAACATGCTCTTTTTAGGCTATTCATATTTCATTAAAACCAAGCAGACTGCATCACTGTAAGAAGTGGGGGAGAACCACTGTTTCGTGTCATGTCACAGAGCTGAGTACAGACAGAGAGGGGGGAGTTGCACAGGCACTGAGTGGTCTTTCGCACGGGAAACTCCCTTTAGAGGAAAATAAATATATTCAGAAGCAGAGGAGGTCCTCTGGTGTCATTTTTTAGTTCTCTTTCAATGAAATGTCACAGTCAAAATGTTTTAAGTTGGTCGGAATGTTTTATTTTGAACAAGGAGGAAAAACTATTTCTGAGCTTAATGCGGATCTTAATTCTTCTTGTATTTTAATGTTAAATCATTTGTATTCAGAAATTCCACTTTTTTTATTCAAAAAAAAGGTCAAAAATCCTTTCAATGTATTGAAATGTCCACATGGAAGTCCCAGCGACTGTCCAGCATCTTTCCCTGCACCCCTCTGTGCCGTTGCAGAAATCAGTAACTATTGAATTTCCTAGGTGTGATTCTGCCATCCATATAACAGATGGTAGCTGGGTTTTATGTTTACAGCGTGCTGTATGTTCTGCTCTGTTAAAAGGGAAGGGCTAGGCAGCAAGAACAAAGTCCTTTGACCATCTTGCTGCAGCATCATGCATTGGATAGGGAGAAACCTGTGCCATCCATAAGAGCAATAGTGCTTGCCATGTGTGAGAGAGTCCTCGATGTTGCAGGGACTCTTCGGAGTGAGAGGAGTGGCATGAGCTGCAACCGCAGAAGCTCCTAACAGTGGGAGTCAGCCTGAAGGAAGCCCATTTCCAAGTCACTTTAAGCTATCTCACTCCATTTCAAATAATTCCAGGTTGGGTTCAAATAAAATGCAGCTTGAGTGTTTAATCGTCGCTTTGCCTTTCTTGGTATTTATGGGTATCAGTTCACACCGAGGAAAAGGGGCTGTTGGGTCTGCCCTAGGATCTGGCCAGCTTCAAGCCCACCACCGGTCAGCTCCACGTCCCTGCTCCACCCTCATTGCTCTCACTATGAGTCTTTCCTAGTTGCATTTCGCAGCTGATGCCATGCTGTTCGAGGTTGGCAGCAGACACTCACATCAGTAGAACTAGAGTCTCGTTAAATTGCTGCTCTATTTTGTCCTCTCCAAAGGAGTGCAATAGAGGAATTGTGCATTTTCAGGTTCCTGGGTGTCACAGCAGGTTATTGTTTGGGTGTTAGTTTCCTGTTTGTTACCAACAGCTCAATTTTCTGCTTCAGCTGCAGTGTGTTTGCAGGGCGTGGTGGCTGGTCTCTCCTTGTTTTGTTTTCTACCAGGTTTCTAGCTTGCCTTGCCTTGCCTCTCGTCCAGCTTATTGAATTCCTATTGATGTGAAACAGACTTCACCATCTCGGTTGTTTTCCTCTCTAAGATTTTCAATGTCTCCACTGTCACCTCTGGTTTTGGTTCTCAGACTTACTTCACTAGGCTATTTTCACAATTTATTGTTCATTACTGCTGCCACTTTTAGTGTAGCATTTACTTTCATATATAAACTCAGGTTTCACATTCAGAAAAGATTTCTATTGGAAAAATGAAAAAGCTATTGAAATGTAAAACTTGCTGAAATAAATCATAGAATAATGATAAAAAAGAAGTTTTGAAGATGTTCTGTTTCACTTATATGAACATACTTAAAGGAACAGGTGGCATTCCAGGGAATTATCAGCAGAGAGCAACTCCACCAGCAGCAAGCTCAGGGGGAGCAAGCTCTGCTGCTTTAAGAATGAGGTAGCTATTTTTCTCCAGTGCATAAATCTATAGATTATAGTTATTGCTTGACAAGCTGCCACTAATTAAATTATAAATGACATGACAAGAAAGAAACACTTTAAAATCACTGGATAACTTTTTGGGACACTTTTAGTACATTTCAACTCTGTTCCATTTTCTGAAGTAGAGTGACATCTCCTAGTGTTTATATTTAAGGTAAATTGAACCAGTGAAGAATCTGACACATCTGCCTTCGTGGGAAACTAGGGTGATTGCCGAAGGAGCTGTGGCAGTCTCTGATAACAGCCTGGGCTTGTTCCTCAATTCATTAAGAGCTTTCCCTGTTCAGTAATTCTGCCTGGACTGGCCATAATCCCTCCATGAGCTGCAGCTGATTTAACAGGTGGGGGAACCTTCTGCAGGTGGGAAGAGAGTTACTGCCCTTCATCACCCATCTCATGCTGGAGGAGAAATAGCCCTCTGCCTAACAAATAGATGATCAACTAAGGGGCTTGCAGCTCCATGTCGTGCACTACTGCACATGGTGGAGGCCGTAACAAATAAAGCCTCAGGTTCAGATAACACAGGCTAATTCTGAAACAGTTTACTTTTCTCAAGTCCACCGGCGAGGTCCATTGCCTTTGGCGGAGACAGTCCCTACTCACACCAGTTCTGAAACACTGCTGTATTCACCTTCCCGATACCCATTTCCGTGAGTTTCATGCAATGCCATACGTTGCCCAGGTTTGCTTCCTAGCCCTGTGCTGCAGGGCATTCGGAGCTCCACTGCTGCTGCTGCATGCAAGGAAACAACATGGCTTTTGTGTGCCAGTACCTCACCGGAACCCATGTCCCATCTCTGGGCACCTGCAGAGCCATGTGTCACCCTGCAGATAATTAGCTGATAAAGCAGATTCATTGCCTCCCTTTTTCCACCAGAAAATGACATAAATCATAGCAGATTTTTTCTTTGATAACTTAATGCTGCAGATGTGAACTGTTTGGGGATGAACAGGATTCAGTGTTTGTTAATGAGAGTTTAATGTCTTCATCTTCTGCATTAAACTCCAGTTAATTAATATTCATTCAATTAGAAAATGTAAAAATAAATTATACAAAATTAAGCTTTACACAGGAAGCAAGTGACCTCATTTCTGCTGTTTTCAGGTGCTAATTAGATTAGCCTCTTTCCTATAAAAGGGGAGGCACCAAGCTCTACTAGCTCTAAAGGAGAGCATAGCAGTTGGCTGACCACTTTCTCATCTGGGAGTGCCTGGTTCCAGTTTGCCTTAAGCTGGTGGAGACCTAAAGCTACAGCCAGGTAAAACACAGCAATGGTCTTTGTTAGTCTGGAAGGTTTGCTGGTCAATGAAAATGCTCACTGTGATGGGGTATTGGGGTTTTTATGGAGCTGGTTGTTGTTGGGAGAGAAGGATGTGTGCTCAGCTGGTGGCAAACTGGGAGAAGTTGTATGAAGTCTTGGTTCTGTTCTGGTTCTGCCTGCTGGCTTTGGTTAAGAGATTCTTCCTTTCTTTGTTGGTGCTTTTTTTTCCACAACTCTGAAGGATTATCTAAACTTAGTCCTTCATGAAATGCAATAAATGGTACTCTTTTGGATTTGAGTGAATATCTTTGGGTTAGAGAGAAGATGTAGTCCTCTGGGATAAAGAGGTAGACTAACCTGAGCAAGGCTAAAGGCAGGATAAAGCAAGCCAGCCTTGAGCTGTCTTTATATGGCTAGACCACAGGGGTCCTAAATAATCACTATTCCCAGTTTATCTAATGTAGCTTTGAAGTTGTCCTTGCTTTGAGTCAGGAGTTTTACCAGGTGACCTGCAGAGGTCCTTCCAACTTCAACTGCTCTATAATATTATGCTCTTTCTTCTTACCTAGATCATGAAGCTGTGTTTGTCTTCTGTTGCAGAAATACTGTAAAAGGCAGTGAGAACCAGTAGAAAACTCAAACTACTTAGACCTGCTGTGGATTATTGCATACTGTGCTGGCAGTGGGGAGGGAGCATGAAGGTTTTGTGCGGTTACCTGTTTTATAGTGCATCATCCATCACTCTCCTCTTAATCTGGTACTTCCCAGTAGCCCTGAATAGTAATTCACTTTGAAGATAAAGAGGATGTCTGTGTGAATGAAATGCAGAGGTTATATGTTAACTTTGGAGATTACCAAAAGGAGAAAACACCATTGGATAAGGATGGTTCAAATACTAAGCGCTTGGGGAATTTGTTTCGTATGTACTGTTAAGAAGAGTCTAAAGTAGTACGGGCTATCAGTGACACTGCAGTAAGATTGCTTGTGGTGATAATTACTTCTTGCAGAGGAGTAGGATGTAATAAAGTGATAAATACTTCAGAGCAATTTAAAAAAAAAAAGAAAAAAGTTGCAATACTACTGACACAGAGATGTGGGACCCTATTGTGTTTCATTGTGCCATCTCTTCCTGCAGAGAGATGGGATTATTCTTAGTGTGAAACTTTGTATTTGGCTCAGGTCGTCATAAAGACATAACGATTTGCAAAGGATATATAAATGGACTACACGGTTACAGCCACAGGCACCTTGGCAGAAAGGAGGATATTTCATGGAAGGGAGGTCAACGATGCTACAAAGGACAGCTTTTTCCTTTGCTGTCTGGTCCTGCTGTGGCCCGTTACAATAGAACACAATAACTCTACCATGGCTTGCCCTGTTCTGAATTCCTGTGAAGACTGCTGTCCCACTGCCTTTTTTCTCTTCTACTTCTGTATTTTTCTCAAATTCCTGATTTCCTTGGCTCATTCCAGCTATCACAATAGTTGGCACCAACAGTTAGGGCTGTGCTTAAGGCTCCAATTCAGGATATTGCTTATGAGAGATGTAGAGGTACTTATTTGTCTGGTGCAGGCAATGCTGAGAGACATGAGCTGCTGCAGTGATTCATTGGCATGCTTTGTATTTCTCGGTGTCACTTAGACTGACTTTATTCACTGTGTCTTACTAAGCTGCAAGAGGAGAAGGGAGGCCCCCCAGGCCTCAGGTTTATAGAGTTGTTTAGGTCATATGATATTCCCTTGACCACAATACTACTGTGCAGCAAACAAAGCACTTCTGCACATCCTGAACCCATAATGCATGCTGCAGGTCCATGGAAGTCAATGAGATCTGGTTCTGTGTGCTGAAGTGCTTTGCTGAATTGAAGTGCTTGTCTTGAGTCTTGAAGTTAGCCATCTCTATGGACATGGCACTGTTAATAATTACTTGTGTTGCTGGCTTGGAGACGAGATCCTGGCTCTTGAGAGATGGGAAAGACCGTACTAAGACTGACCTCATTAAAGGGTTACAAAATAGAGCATGCTTCCCAAGGTTATTAGATTATCCTTAGTTGGGCTCATGTGGGCAAAGGGCAGGACTTTCCTCATCGATTGTTTTCTGCTATAACCAAGAAAATATGATTGTCCATATACATACATATCCCCCACGAAACCTCCTTGCTGAGAGGGAGGTAGAAGCCTTTGGGAGATCAGAGATCTTAGCCTGCTTGCTCTGTTTTCCAGGAAAGCTTTTCATTACAGAAGTAATGTCTGCTTGAGTAGACAGCTAAAAACACCCTACACTTCTTAACATCACAGCTCTGAAGGTTAGGTTTCTCCCTAATATTACAGGTTTTCCTACCATACCATTCATACAGTGCCTGTCTTTTTTTTTTTTTCTCCTGTGATAATTGGGAAAACTGGCAGTTGTGGGTCTGTCAAAAAAGGAGATCAGCCTCATTCCCCATCTCAACCCGCTGTTGAGTCAAGAAGGGTTTACACTTGACAAGATTAATCTCACCAGTTATTTGAAGACTTTACTGAGGCCTTTCATTTCACTGCTCACTCAAGCTGCGCAGGAACATGAGAGCGATTGTTGATGGCTTTGCAAACTGCTCCAGTGGACAAGGAGTAAATATTTTAGGAAGTACAGCTGCAAAACACTCCAAATCCAGCCCTTTCAATGACAAGCCTTACCTAACCAGCCCAGTCAGAAGGGGAAACACCAAATCCTTGATCATAAAGCCTCTTTCTTATCCTCTTAAGAAGCACTAGAGTCATGCTTATACATCTCTCAGCAGTGTACCCTGATTTGCTGACGTTTTCTCTATTGTGCTTCTGAGCAAACATGAGGTCAGAAGTTGGGTGTGTACTTGAGCCTCCACCCATGTGCTTGGTGTCAGCTTGGGATGAATCTCTCTGGCATGAAGAAGACTTTTTCTTAATCCAGGGAAAATATTTGGAGATAGCTATGCTTCTTGTTCTTCCTGATTATGGGAAATTTATTGACAAGTGGTAGATCTTGTGAGTTAATAATGTGTACATTAAATGGGCTGCCAACCAACAAGCTACAGATTTCTGGCTGGAAGCCATGGTATTCAGGGTAGATCAGAGGAGATGGATATCCCACTTCAATTTTGTTGGGTTTTCTTTTTCAGAATCTGTGTTGTAAGTATGGAAGGGTTCCTGAGAGTGCCTCCTGCCCCAGTTGTTACCTACCCAATTGAGTCTGAGCTTTGTGCTTCAAAAGCCTTTCAAATCTTAATTTAGCATGGACTGCCTTAATAGTAAAGCTAGTAGAGGCTTTTCTGCTGGGGCCAAAGCTCTGGGCAGGAATTCGGAGAAGGCAATGCTCAGGCAGAGCAGGCAGTTTCTAGGCTTTGGGAAATGAATATAGTATTGCCCGTTAGCCCAGGGGAGATCCTGTCCCTGTGTTTCTCCCATGCTTTTTCAGTGGGATTCAAACATGGCACAGATCTCACTTCAAACATTCTGAAGGAAATCCAACTGCTTTGCAAATTCTAGCAGCTCCAACAAAACTAACTGGCATCTATGATTGTATATAAACAGATCTAAGATGTATCCAAAAGTAAATAATTTGGATTTTTTCTGTATGAATTTTGGATGGTGCTGAAAAATAAAATCACTCATTCTCAGACTTTGTTAGAGCTTTCTATGGTTTCCATGTGCTTGAGAGAGCTATACCACCCTTCAGTCAAGCTGTCCCATCACCTCTTTCCATCTCACCGGTGAAAAGATGGGACTTATAGTCTAGTTGTAAGCCCTGATAAGAGGGAGCACTGCTGAGTAAAATGACCTGACTTCTGGTGTGCTACATTGCCCCAGGTCAGATCTGCCTATTTCTTTTCACATCTATCACTTCCTCAAGCACACACACACTAGTGATACTGGTAATGGCAAGAATTTTATGCTCATTTTATATTTATCCTGTTCCTTTGGCTTCTGCCCAATCTGAAAAGTCCCACCAAATAAACCCCGCTGTTGTGTCTGAGCTGATTATGGGCCATCAGACTTGATGTCCCTTTCAAATTATGACCAGTCTTCAGGGATGGACAGATCCGTGCTCCTGTCTGATGTTGATGGGTCATGCATTCCTACAAGAGAAAATAGGGGGAGGGCAGGCTTTGTTTTTTCCTTGGGTGAAAGGGACATTTTCTAAATGGGATTTTATTACAGTGACAGTTCTGAGTGTGATTCACCCCATTTATGTGATATTTGCAGCAGCTCCACCAATTATGGCCACCTTTGCCATGAAGAACAAGGAAATTAACAGCAGCTAATGGACTGACAAAGCTTTCAGTGCCAAGTTGCTAGCATATGACAAGGCAGATCAGTCCCCGCCTGCCTCTTTTCTTATTTTCTTCACTGTCAGATATTTATTGTAATAGTTGAAAGGCAGCATTTAGCTAGCGTAGCACTTTCTATTTAAGGTGCTCTGCAGAACAGGTCATTCCACAGATAAAGGGAAAAGTATGTTTGAGGATGATATTGGGACTGAAATGGAAATTGCCTTAAATTGGGTTGGTGAGCATCCTCATTATTCATTTGGATGATTTAAATAGCCATTTTACAAAAGAGAAAAAAGTGGTGGGGGGGGGAATATTCTAAACCTGAAACTGTTCTCTGCTCACTCATTAAACAAATTCACAAAGTGACAGTGCCTCAGGGAGTCTTCCTTGCAGCAACCTCCAGCCCAACCAGGTTGTAGTGGACTCTAGGGGTGGTCTGCCGGAGAGCAGGTCTATTTGGGTTGGCTTCTTAGAGGGCTTCTGCAGAAAACATCCTTAAGGGGAATATTTCCTGAATTTGAGGACTGGTGATAGCTAAGGAGGAAATCCTGTCCTTTGCCTCAACCTGTGTAAGTGCTCCAAGAGGCAGGAGAACTGTCTGGTATAGGATTTGTGTGGGACTGTCCTGTATGGAGGACATAGCAGACCCTATAGTACATTGTGCTATGTTGTGATTCACTTTATGGCTTATAAAGTGCTCCACAATAGGAAGCTGCTAAAAATGAGCAACCAAGGATGAAGTATCCCAGACCGATTAATCTTGCCCCTCACTGCAGGGTTCCCAAGACATGTACTTATACTTTCCCTTTCCAGTCATTGCTGGTGTTTCCATAATAGGTGCTCCCAGATTTTCATGACAATACCAGAAGTTACAGCAGGTACTGGCTTCTTTCATGGTCTGGATTGTAGGATTTTACCTGATGAGTCCACAGCAAACCTTGGATAGTATCAGACTCCTAAACACTGGCATGTCATGCCTGTTTAGAACCTAAGATCCCTAAAACACTTTTTCTGGTATACACGCCAGAATTACATGTCATGCTTTTGAATTGCAACC
>Ga0065711_1029293_pt1 | contig 36755 bp, 28 predicted proteins | sample Hoacrofraction12_FD_59098 | JGI IMG/M metagenome (GOLD analysis project Ga0065711, IMG submission 59098) | Hoatzin crop microbial communities from Cojedes, Venezuela - Epithelial fraction 12 v2 (version 2) | ecosystem: Host-associated > Birds > Digestive system > Esophagus > Crop | place... | reverse complement strand
TTTTTTTTTTTTTTTTTTTTTGGTGATCTAAAACTGTGACCACGACTCAAGTACCTCGGAAAAGCTCAGCTCAAAGGGAACATTTTTAAAAGCCCAGTTGTCTATGCTGGAGTCTAAACCAAAACCAAACGAAAAAACCCCAAAACACACGTAAAAAATACTACCTTAAACCCAAAACTAACTGGCACAAGGAAGCTGCCCTTTCTGAGTCCCCAGAAACAGACAGATACGAGGCCGAGGTGCTTACTTGTGTGCACGAGCACTAATGCACAAGTCTCTCGTTCCTCCTGACATTTTCATCCAGTGCAAGTGGCATCATGCGGAAACCACCACCAGCATCACTGGGTGATCACCCAGTGTCCACCTGGTGCATTTCTTCTTCAGATGGAAGGTCACCCACTCCACAGCCCCTGTATATTCCCTGAATCAAAAAAGTAACCTGTTGGGTCCAAGGATTTTCCCACTGGGGCCTGACAGGCCTTGCTTTGTCTAAACCGATTCTCTCACGACTGCAGGCTACTCCCTGTTCATGTGGACTGCAAGCCAAAATCTTTTGCCAAACCAGGGGGACGAGGCTGTGTCTTTCTGGGGGCTGACATCCTCTGCAGCACAGACGGGGGAAATGTAAGAAGTCCTTTTGTTGTCTGAATCCAGCAGGGATTATTTGGGCCAAAGATTTTAATTATAACTGACAGTGCAGGCGTCCTGCTGATGGCAGCCATGTTACTGATGTGGTGTTATCCCTAGTGAGACCAGCAGTAAGGAATAGCTGCCAAATGACCCACATTTGTAGGTAGGACCTACTGACCTGAGGGACACTGCTCAAGCCCAGCATCAGCTGATTCAAGTGACTTCAGAAGAGCCACTATGGAGCAAGGGATATCAGTAAATGTGCTGACCAACACGTGCTCCTGTAGCTCCTGCTCTCCCTAGCACAGGGGCAGAAGATCAATACCATCTTCTGCACTAAGTACATGCAGTAGGTTGGAAGCCCAGCTTCCCCAGGCTCTGCAAGGAAACCACTCGCGCTGCCAGGGCTGCATTTCCAGAGCCCATGCATTTCAGTAGGATCCTGACCAGGGAGGCAGCTGGGGCTGAAGGTGGTTTTCACTGAAGTCTGTCTTATGCAGGGGACAATACGTGTACAGGGACTGCACGATGGGTGAAGTCACATCGCACAATCTGTCCCTTTCAAGCTCATGGTCATACGATGGCAATCTCTCATTTGAAATAATCTTGTTGACTTTTCTCCTTTTTATTGCACAGATGCTTCTTAGCTCGCTATGGGTGACCCAACGCGCTCTATAGCAATTACAGAAATCAGGTTTTTTCCACTTATTTTCATTTAAAGCAGCAATGAGAGGGAAAGATCACCTCAGCAGCAAATCCTCCATGGACCTCTAATGGTTCACAGATGAGTGAGTGAGAGCCATTAATCTACAGACTCAGTATGGTTTCTGGGTAATGGCAGGAAGACTTAAGTAGAAGTTTCCACTACAGAGTATTTGCAGACCTGGACTTGAGACCTCATCTTCTGAGGCTGTGATGAAATGAAAGGCTAGAGTTCATACGACAAGAAAAAAGCCTGGTTTTGACAGACGCACAGCCAGCACACAAGGATATGTCTTAACAGCAAACTGCTACCTTACAAAATGCCCTGAGGTGCACACACTATATACAGTATGCTATTTAAAATGTCTAGTAATGTATGCTGCAGTATCCTCTCTGACTTCCTTCCTCAAGCTTAAGGGCTCACATGGAAGCCAATACATAAGCAGTGTTACCAGAAATACATAAAGACCCACTGGCAGAGAAAGTAGGTCTTTTTCCTAGCCCCACTTCCACTCATTTTTTGGAAAAACAATTAACCTATTTTTAGGACCATGGTTCGCTTTGAGCGGTTGCATCTCAAAGCTGTTTTCTTAACAGAAAACCATGTACCCAAGAGCTACATGTTGCTGCTATATCTGCTATCTTGCATCAAACCCTAATGGCCTTTTAGAAATTTAAAGACATTTCTTGGAAAGATACAGCAGCAGAAAATTATCAAAAATGACACTCACATCCACACTGTAAATTACTATGCCCCAAGACATTTTTGAAGACTGGAAACAAATTCATATTCAAAGTGACAAACTCTGTTATGACTAGTAGAATAAATATTTGTAATTAAACTGTTTATGGGGCAATTATGGATTTTTTTTTTTTAAAACATTGTTTTAAAAACAAAATGAAGCCAAAAATGTCTTCAAAAATATTCAAGTAGTGATGACACTAAAACTCCCAACCACCATGAAGATATGAAGCAATCTGCACACAAGTGAAATACTTTTATCAAATTGTGCTTCTAAGTTTTCAATCCCTTGCCGCACTGTTGCTTTTGGTCTCACCTCAATATGGAGAATGCCAATGACCTATCAAGCGTGATAGCCTACCATTCAAATAGGTGTGTTCTCATAAGCCTATTAGAAGTGTTTTTCCTTAAGCATTTGAGTTGGTGTGTCTTTTACTGTATGTCTTTAAGTGTTTTACTTTATATACAAAATACAACATACAGCTAGAGCATAGAGGGCATAAGCTCATGTACAGCTAAAGAAATGACCCTTGATATTTGCTTTTCCATTAAAGAAGAATATATTCCATAAACAGAAGCGGATACTGCGAACCCTGTCACTGACATTGCCTCCTGGGGGGGGTCAGAGGGATTCAATCCCAATGCCATGAAGATTCACACTTGAAATTCTAACACACACTGAACAAAATGGTCTTTATCCTGAAGAACGTGCTCTTCCGTAGACTAAGCCCATATTAAAATTGAATCTCTAAGTTTCAGCGAGACAAAATATCAAGCTCAAAGATATGCATAATTTGCTGCATGTTTAATGGCCTGAAATCATCCCTCCTCTCTCCTTAAGCACAGAAAAAAACCCCCACCAAATCCAAATGCCATCCTTATTACAGCTGGAACTCCCCTTCTCAAAAGGCAGGCACTAAAGTAAGAAAAATGGAAGAGATGAGGAAGGAGAATGGGAGAGATGGAAGAGAGTGTCAAATACTTCCCACACCACTGATACAAGTTTTGGACAAAAACAAAACAAAGAAAACTAGACAAACTGTGTAACATACACCCTATCTTGTCGTTGAGGTAATGGATATGAAATCCTCAAGATTAGCACAAAACAGGTGTTTCTCCCCATTATATTACTACTTAATTTTGAAAGCAGGAATACTTGCACAATTGCATTTGCAAAATATCAAAAGGAGAAAGGGTTCCATTATAAACAAGATCAATTTTTTTTTTCTCCTCCCAAAATTTCAAGGTGTGGCTGTAATTTGTTGGTGCCCGCAAAACGAGCTGGAGCCCCCGCAGCAGCCCGAGAGAGCAGGTGTGTTAACAGCACACCGGAAAGCATGGCGCTTGGCACCGCTACAGTCGGCTGCGACCCAGGCAGCCAAGGTGGAAATAGCAGACAGGCTTGACACCTGTTTATTGCTTTGCTCCTCTCAGTGGCCTTTGCGCACAGGGAACAAGACACTCCTCGTTGCCCTAGGTTTGTACATTTATGTAGATCACAGAAAATACTTGGGCATCCGACATATCCAATTTCACTTTTCAACTACTCTAAAAATTCATTCTAACATTTAGTCACATGTGGCACAATAAGAAAATCCTTTTAAGAATCTTTTGCAACGATTTCTTAGTTGTCTTTAAAGATATTAAGAGGGTGCTGTCCTAAATGGCTTTGGATACAAATCTCCAAGAAGCAGAGCCTGCAACATATCTCAGAAGACTATTATTTTGGAAGAAAACTAAATATCTGAGAGATGTCAAAGGATGTTTCTAATGTGACAAATCTTGGGGCAGGAATGCTGTGGAGCACCTCAGAAATTAGGTGATAATTAGAGAGAGGTGGCAGCATCTTTTCTTTTTCTCTTCCAGTCCAATATTTTCAACAACCAGTAAATAAGTCCCCAGATGCACTAATGGCTGCCATCCAGGAAATGCATCTGCCGTGTTTATGAGATCTGCAGTTCATAAATAATTGCCAAATACAGAATTATTCACTTCAGTGCTATCAGAGGCTGTTCTATGAGAAAAGAGAATATACCAGAATTACACTTACGAGGTAGATCAATCAGTTTGATTTAGAATTCACGTGCATGTGTGCCGAAGGTTAGCTTTTGCGGAAAAGGACTCTCTACAATTTTTGCATGAACCTTCTGACTGGCAGTTGAAGCTTTCTGAGCCAAACACACTGCCACTGGCCCTCTTGCCATCAGCATCCCTGTTAGGGGTACCTGTGTGGCTACACATCAGTCCTTCAGCTTATGAAAACCCTAACCTCATTTTGTCACTGATATTCTACATCCTTGTGCTATATAACAAAGGAGCAGTTTCCAAGCTGTACCTGCCAAATACCACATGCTGCCTTTCGTGGCTCCAGACAGAAGGCTCAGGCTCCGGTAGCCCACAACAACCTGATACTGAGAACCGTTCACGGAGGTTAGTGTAGAAAAACTCACTGATTTTCATAGGGACTGGATGATAGCAAAGTGATACAGGAACGTACAGGTACAGTAATGGTACAGCTGCTTGTACACAGCTGACATGCTTAAATAAGAAAGAAATTTTCCCAGTTATGATCAACGTCTATCAAGTATTGGAAAGAAAATGCTGAACCAAAAATTCAGGCTAGAGAAGGGGAAAATATACTGAAGGTACTTATGGAAAAGAATGGCAACTAAGAGAAAAAGATGTAAATGCTTCATAATTGAGTACTCTGTCCCTGATTTCTGCTTCCAGACTGAGTTCACATCAATACTTGCAACAAGTTGGCCATTTGTAGGGCAGGCAGTCTTCTGCATATAAACCTGTGCTATCCTCACCTTTGACTCCATCTGGCTGGACCTGAATAAACTCTGCCGTGAAGGCCACCTCATCTCTTTAGATGCTGCTATACTCCTAAAATGGCTCTCCACATTAACTCCACCATTGGTCTTAGAAACACAAGAGTCTGCCAAGACAAAAAACTACGCAGATTAAGTCTGCAGTGCAGCCACAAAGCTCAAGTAAAGACTTTACATGGTTACGTTCAAGTTCTCTGCATACAGGCCATCCTAGGATAGCAGCGCAAACACTGTGCACATGCAGTCCCCATACATTTTTTACTAAAGGGATGGCTAGGAAAGGAGCTGCAACAAAATCCCACACACGTGTGAGGAGCTGACTCTTTGCAGAGGGCTGAGTATTTCCAAATGTCTTTGGCAGCCCAGACACATACAACACGACACACATAAGAGCTTCCAGCTGTATCTGGCCTGTGAGCCACAAGTTTCTGGTCCCTTTTCAGGTACTAGGAAAAACCAAAGGTCTTTACTTTCCAAGCACTAAGATACAGAAAAACATTTAAACTGAGAGGCCAACAGGGGTCAGCCCTGCCTTAGCACGGAGACAGAGAGGAACGCAGTAACACACCACTTCCATTTCCATGGCCTGTGGTGCAACACAGTCAAAAGCCACGTTTGCAAAACACACAATGCTTGAATAATTAATGTCATAAAGCAACTCCAGCCATGAAAAAGCAAAGAAACATTTGGCAGCAGGAGCTTTCCACAGAAAGCTTCTCAGCTCTCACATTAGTCCAAATTCATCTCAGTTTTGCAATTTTGTACCTAAAAGAAACATGGAAGAGATCTGGTGGGCTCAGTTGCCTTCTCACATGCCCACATGCATTCAGAGACAGAACAAAGTTCCTATTTGCGTATCACATGTAGTAGCTTCCGCACCGCCTGGACATGGCAGCTGTAGTACTCGCTGTGCCCCCGGGATGGCCCTTCCAAGACAGGCTTGGTGTGACTAAGCAAAGCTGCACCTTCAACAGTTGGAAACCTTACTTGCAGGGTGTTTCTCTAGAAAGTTTTTTCATTAAAAAGGGTCACATCATGAAGAAAGGAAAACAAGAAAATTCTTCTTTGAAAACTCTAGGTAGATTACGGATATGTCTAATACCACACTCAGTCATCTTCCACCATGAAAAGCACAAATGGTGCATGGACACCCCGTGACAAGGACTATATGCAGGCCACGAAAGCATAAAAGAGAAGCTTAGCCACTAAATGTAACACTGCAACCAGCTAAATATACAAACAGTCAAGAAGTCCTGTGCTTGGCTTGGATGTCTCTATTGCTGTGCTAATTTCAGTGATGAAACAGAGCAAGTGCTTCAGATACAGCAACGTGCCTCAACCAGGCACGCACAGCTCCCACTGACTGCAGTAGGAGCTGCACGGGCACACTGGAGCGAAGAAAGGAGCCCTTTGTGTCATATCAAACACTGGAGCATCCGCCAGATGAGCTACTTTGTAGTCACACTTTATCTCATGATCAGCTGGGCTGGAATACTGAACACACTGTCAATTGTTTAATGAAGGAAAAATAAAGTTGCAGGCTGCAGTTGATGTTTACTAAGGTGTTGATGAGCTCTTCAGTATATGAGGGCAGAAAGCACTACAGAAGAAATGCTGGAAAATATAATCAAATGTTGAAAAATATTTAATACTGGTTCTTTGTCATTGTGGCTGTATCTATTCATTGGCACTTTGTGATAAATATATAGCATATCCACTAACTTAAGTGTGCGTATGCATATACACATGCAAACTCATACAAATTGTAATTTATAATTGTGCATTAAAAATATTTACTGTTTTAAAACTCTGGCTAATGTTAACCCTCAAAAGGAGTACAAATGTTATGGTTTGCCTCAGATTTCCTGTGCTTACTGAGACATTGATAACTGAGTATTGCAGGTATATTCCATACACTACAGTAACATTAAAGAGAAAGGTGAAACTCAACACTGTGAAGAAAAGTTCTACTAATTCAGTTAAAAAACAAAACAAAACAAAAATACCCAAGCCAAAACAACAAACAGCCACTGTACTGGTGATGTGCTAAATTCCACAACAGATCTGCAGCCAAAATGGTCTCCCGAGTTCCGCTACTTATTCCTACCTTCTGCTCAGTCTCCTGAGAAGCCACAGGCAACAAATAATGCATTATCCATGGACTTTAGTACAACATAACAATTGCAAACCTTCCACTTTTAGTCTAAAATGAATAAATTAACAAACCAAAGCAAAGCCAGAAATCATTCTCACATATAATTACTGAGAAGATCCCAGGCCAGATCGGGAGCAAGGCAGAAAGACTTCCAGATTAATTTCTGTCACTTTCATTTTCTGTTTCTGTAGTCTTTACAAGTTTAGATTTGCTCACCCACAAAAATGTATCAGATATTACTGCTTCACTGCATATACACTTAAAATTTTCCATGTAAAGGTTGCTTCCTTATGATACCGTAAGAAAACCCAGCCTACACAATTTTCTTCTCTGAGGAACCCAGGCATTACTTGTTCCTTTGGAAAAATGTTAATGCTCAATATCAAAAGATGATGAACTGGAATGAAATGCATTGATTCTTTTTCATACAGAGAGCAACCTCTGCAAGCAACTGATATAAGCTTTATATAAGCAAAATAAAGTTATTCAGTTGCAAAGAAATCATAGAATCATAGCAATCCAGTTGATTCTAAGTAACGACAAGAAATCTTCGTGTTTGGCTATTCTGAGTCTTCCTTGTCATGTGTATGCTTGCTGGTAGGTTTAAATGGAAAGCTCTTAACTCTTTCTCTTTGAAACATTAAATGGGATAAACACGCTTGCTAGGGTCCGTTTCTTTGAGTTTTCATACATAGTGGAACTATTTACATATGAATCAAAAGAGGTGAGAGACTAACCATTAACAGAACTGAATCTTGTAACACTCTTTTCAGACAAACCAGTAAATAACCACATAAAGCACAACATAAAAAGAAATTAAGTCTAAACTCTCCTCTCCCTTAATAAAAATGACCCAAGGTAGGAAGAGAATTTTAAACCACTGCTCAGGGTTGTTTCTTTTCTTGTATCACAGTTGAACCTCAGTCCCTCCTTCCAAATGTATTTTCAGACACATTCAAATATCTGCTTATGTTAAAACATTATAAAAGAGAATAGCATTAGTCTACCTGTCAAATTGCCACAGCAGAGCATTTTCTGGCACTTGGCAAGTCATTCCTAGAGGACTTGTTCAACATATGGCCAAATGTTACATAGAAGTAAACCAACATATGTTCAGCGTGATGGAGGAAAGGAGGAGGAAAGCGGAAAGTATTGGTAACAGTCAGTCTCTGGTAGCATTCACTTTGTTTTCCACAAAGGATCAAGTCCAAAGATTCTACATCTTTGTCTTCAGCCCTGTTGCGTTTGTCTGTAATGCTGGAAGAACAGTTACATCTAGACTCTGTAGCTTTCTCTTGAGCTTAAACCTCCTGATTAGTAAGTATTCACCATATAGTCAGTCAGCACGCATATCACACCTGGCTTTGCTTCCTCCCTGGCATATCATCTGTACCTTAGCAGATGCTTTGATGTTACTGATGCTGTGACTCACACTTCATGGGTAGCAAAAGCATACCATTGTGAAAGCTTTATCAACCATGTTTTTCAGTTTCTTCTTAAGAGAAAATTAAAATATTTTAATGTTAAAGCTCAGAGATTTAGCAGCAACATACCTTTTAGGGTCAGATTTTCAAAACTCATACTGTTCTGCTTTTTCACAGTCACTTCTGGGTCTAAAATTGCAATCAAGTTTGTGAAAACAAAGATAACTGGGCTTTAAAGTTCTGACACCTGCATAATCCACCACAGCAGAAAAACAAGAGAACAGCATTGAACCCTAAAGCTAAAAGGAAACCACTGCCAAACCGTAAAGTTCTGGGAATTGGGCTCAGCAATGTTTTCCTTCTGTTTCCTTATAATTGCAGGAAAAAATAAGCCAGGTGAGAGGCTGGGGATAAAAGGGGCTTTTGCAGTTGGATGTTTCCTACCAGCACAGGTAACAGTTTGAGTTTCTGATGGCGATAGGGAGAAAGCAGAGCCTGAACTGAGCCTGGAGGTTTCACTCATGCTCCCAATCAAATTGAAGCCACACTGATCACTCACATACACAGTTACAATAGCAGACAAGATGGGTCTTTCTTTCAGTATTTTCTCTGTTACCATCAGAAAAACAACAGAGTGCATGCCAGACACCATTTGTTAATTGGCAAATATTGTCCTGTTAGTGGGTGAGGTTACTGAGAAACTGAAGGTGTTGTAGAGATGACAACTTAGTAACAAAAAAACTCACAACACCATTGGCTAAACAAAGACACTGAGAATGTGTGTTAAAAATGTATTCTTTTTACCTTACACTTTTACAGCTGAAAATACAAAGGGCTACAGCACACTCTGTGATCCACCTATGTGTTAGAGGCTGGAAGACGGTTCTGCTTCTATTCAACAGAAGGAACCAAGCCATAAAAATGCTGACGGTGCATTTTCATTGTAAAGTTAAGCCACAAGCCAAAAAAAGGGTGCTCACGCACTCTTCTCTGCCTCTCCCACCCACCTCTAACTCCCACCAGGCCAGCACTGCTGCACCCCCAAACCACGGATGTGCCTCCAAAGGTGAGCTGAATATCTTCAACACATGCAAATGCTGCGGGTGATGAGATGGAGGAAAAAGAGGAGTTAAGGCCTGCAGCTTTCAGTGATGAGTGGCTCAGTGAGTCTAAACAGACTGTAGTCCAAGAAACACCGGGCCACACTCCAAGATCACACTGAGACTACAACTAGGTCTCTGACTTGTTTTCATCCACTTAATGCGCTGTTGCTTCTCCAGGGTCATCAACATGTTGTAGCTTGCAGTATGGTTATATACATTCTCTGAAAGCCAAAAGAAAGATCAGCTGCTTTTTTGGAAATGAATCTATATTTGCATTTTTTAGCACACAGTATTCAGTTCCTCAATAATCAATATCACCAGTTATTAAGCAATTACATTACTGCCTGAGGAACTAATGTTGCAGGTTGCCTTCAGCTGTACTGATCAGCTCTTTTCTTGGTTGGCTCTCCAGACATCCACCCTCTGGGAGGAAAGGCTTCTTGCAAAAAGCAAAACACATCAAGCCATGATTTTTATTGATCTTATCCTGGAAAACAATATTACATGTCCTCTGCTAGCATTTTACTTCCACTACTGACTATGCTGCTTATCCCTTAGAATTAAAAATTTGCATCTGAAGGAAGATACTCTTTCAGCTGATTCAAGAGATTTAGTTCAGTTGTAAAACCTAGGATGTTATTTTGGCTGGTAGAAGTCAAAGAGCATATTCCTGACTTCATGCAGAACTGGATCAAGGATAGTCACATCAGCTTTGAACAGTCTAGTGTGCCCACAGTGAACAATGAAAAGCCCTGAAGAGAGAGGTGTTTAGATCCTGGAAGCAGAACATGTGCATTAGGACAGCAGTGTCCTGATTATAGCAGTACAAGGCTATTGGAAAGCTGTTATACCTAGCTTGTAAGAAGCAATGGTCTGATAAAACCATATTGTTTCTGGAGGTGCCTCACGAAGAGCCAGCAAAAGGGTCTCTACCTAGTGATCAGTGTATAACAGACATCTCTAAAGGAGAAAGAATCTTCCTCTATGAAGGTTTCCATTTCAAACCCATTGAAACAGCAACTCCCAATTCCCTGCAGAGTTGGACCCTTGCCTTTGTTTACACAGACCCCAGCCACCAACTCAAACAAGCCTGCCATTCTGGAACATTAAACTTTCAAATCTTACTGCTTTCAAACTCCCTGATACTGTGAGATGAGAGAAAGAAAACCTCACCCTCTCTCATACCGAAGGTAACAAAACCTTTCTAACAGCAAGCTATCACATCTACAACCACTGTTAGAAACTGTAGCTCTGCTCAAGGCAGGGCAGCCGACAGAGCCAAGTGGCTCTCAAGCTTAACAGGCGGGAGGGGATATCCCAGACCCACGGAGCTGCTCTCCTCCTCAGGGCTCAGTCTGCGGAAAGCTGAATGCACAAAACAGGGCAAAGCCTGCTACCTGCTGTACACTTACTCCTGTGCTCCCCTGCACCTTCAGCCCAAACCTGTTACATTTGCTCCTACCCACCTGACCACAGTGAACTGAACACCACTAACTCTCTGCAGCCGGAGCATCATCACCTCCAGCCAGGCTTCCTGAGGTCTTCCCTTCGTGATATCCAGCTGGGGACTGTGCTCTGTGACCTTCAAACAGCAACATGGTTCCTTAGGAGTGCTTTGGCCAGTTTACACTCATTGCTAGTCTTTGGTGAAAGCCACTGCTCTACAGTCCTGTAACAGCTGACAGCCTATGCAAGGTGCAGATATATTTCACATGCTTCCTATTTACCTTGCAAAGAGGAGAGAGTAACTAATAATTTAGAAAACTTTCAGATTCGGCATTTTTATCTGAAGACAAGCATAGTTGCATAAATTGTATCTCAGACTATCAGTATTAGGGCATAGATAGTGGGATAAGTAATAGTTTAAAATGGAACATACTAAGAGCAAAAGACACGTGATAATTGAACAAATCCTACCAGAAAATCTGTGGATTTATCTGCCTAACTCTTATTTTGTTCTGTTTGTACCTGGGCACTACTCAAAGTAGTTAGTAACGCAAGATAAAACACATGAGAATCAGAGAATGATCCTACGAACAAAATTATTACACCAACATTTAACATCATGAACATGAATAACCTTGGAATTTTGAGGATGTTTCTAAAAACCCTCCAAACCAGTTATTTATTTTTTAACAGTTAGGGTGCGTAGTCCCTACCAGCGCAGAATGCTACTGTCAGAGAACACTTGATAAGCATGCTAGGAATATTAAAAGTACCATTTGAACATATCTTTGTGCAATGCAAACAAGCGCTTTCTCCACTTACAGTGTTGTATCTGAGTTGTTCCTACTTCAGGAACAACTTTTCACCATTTCAAAACTATTTACTCCAACACAATGGTCTCTGACTAAAGAGCTGTTCTATAAGTTACTGCTTAAGCTTCTCTCGAGTATACGTGTTTTGAGAAGAACAAATACACACAGAAAGTACATGTGTAAAACTCCACCGGTCCTTATGTAATGGAAATCTTGCATGCTTTCTTTCTGCAGATGAAATTTCCTAGTTTCAAAAGCACTGCCCTTCAGGATATCAAGTAACGTGATAAAATAATGAAAGGTTTCTGCTGTTACAATGAGGGTCAGTATACAGTGGACCATTTCTTTTGTCTCACTTTGCAGGATGATCAGAGCATTGAGGCGATAAGAGGGAAGCTAGTGCTTTTATGTGATGCAAAACGATCAAGCTGTATGTCCAGTCATTGCCTGGTGCTGCACTGCAGCTTCTGAAAGAAATCCTCGCCTGTCCCCAATGACATTAGGAGAGCTCAGGGCCTGCTTTGATTTTAAAATGACAGAAGCATTTTCCCTTTAGGGTTGAAAATATTCTTGATCACAGTAACTGACATTATTGTTGAATCATCATCATTTGTAATGGTATTCATTTATTAAACACATGCATGTGGAAGTTAAATAAAATGATAGGAAAAAAGCGTAAATCGTATGCATGGAGCCCACTGCGAATGCAGATGGAATTTCTACGGTTCACCTGACGCTTGTCTGATTTAATGAAGACAGTAAATTTCACAGCGTAGTAACTGCATTCCATGCTGCATACACCACCACGCAGCCGCAGCTACTGGGGACAGATATCCCCGTTCTTCCAGATTTACAATATTCTGTCCGATTTAATCACCACATGGGATATTGGAGAATAGTCTCCGGGATACGGGAGAAAGTCTGTAATGTAAGCATACTAGCAAAAGAGATAAGAGGAAAATTACCAGGAAAAAGTCTTATTTTCCTCAACCCTACCCTCCCCACACATAGAAGTTGAGGAATAGATTAATTCTTTGTCTGGTTGCCATGAAAACGACGATATGTAGCCTTACCTCAGAGGAAATGATGTTATGCTCACACAATGAATAAAGAATGAGAGCTGCATGGTCCTACCTCAGCAACACAAAGCTGAGTCAAAAGAGAGTCTTTCTAAAACCCAGGCATGTGTGAATTCTAATCAGCTCTGTTTATAATGTATGATCATAGTTAATTGTTCATTAATTCCACCATGTCATTTGTTCAGAGATTATACCCTCTACATAATGAGTGTTTTGGGGTACTCTCCAGCGGAGGAAATTAAAATAGATAATAGCTGTGATTTTAAATAGTCTTCTTAGCAATCTTAGGTTTGAATCCATTGACCTAAACCAGTTTTTAAGAGGTTTCAAAACATCAAAAAATTGTCTGTTGTCTCGAAAAGGAAACGCACATGTGAAAATCAACATGCCTACGGAATCATTGTGTGTCTCTAGAACTGGGCCTAACCAACAGCCTCGTCCATACAAAGCCTTCCCCTGCAGGGGATGGGAAGGTGGAGGGCCTCGAACCTCCAGGCACATAATTCACCCCCAGGTCAGCAGGCAGCCCGGATTTTAGTTACTTGCAACTAGTATTAATACCATTGCAAACACTGAATGGAATAGTCACTAAAAGAGCACACAGCATGAAATGCCTGTACTAATGACCATGGAGATGTTCGTGTTTCACTCCTGGATTTAGGAAAACACTTCAGTAAATTAACTCACTCCACTTTACAAGATGAGACCTACTCGTGCAATGTCACAAAGAACACCCTCATCTGCATAACACCGTTGCTTAAGCATTTTACTGCTTATTTGAGTCTCCAGCAACACGGATGTGTCAAGTATGACAGTACATGCTTAACTGCCATTACCGGGGGCTGGTATCCCATTTCCCTTGCAGTCTTAGGGTAAGCTGATCCTTATAGTTTTCACAGGACTCAATTTGCTATAAGGTCATGATGGATTTGGAGGGCTGTCACAAAGAGAGCAGTGTTAGTGATTGAAATGATTCCTTTTGCTCACAGCAATAAAAAAACCCACTAGATTACACAGAAATTATTTTAGAAATCACTTGCTGAATATAAATGACACATTGTAATCAGAATTTTCAGCTTTCCAAAACATTTGCAAGGAAATTTCAAAACAAATAAAAAAAATTAAAATAAAACCCTTTGGTTCAACATGCCAAAACAAATCTTTGAAGTGACTTATTTTTTTCATTTTCAAAATTTAAATCAGCTTTTTGTGGGTTGTTTCATTTTGTTTTCTTTTTCGTTTTCAGAATGTGTTCATCTTGTTATTGACTTCAATCCTTTGTAGACCTTAAATCACATTTGTGACTTTAAGCATATTAAACTCTGTATTTTTCAAGTTAAGAAAGACTTATCTGAAAAAAAATGGCCTGAATTAGTTGGTAGGCTTTGGCCAGCATGTTCCATATATTTACATTTGTTTGTGGCGCATAAATAACTGCCCAAAGGAGAATTTATATACTTAGTCTTTATACATTGGATTAATATCTGTGTAACACCAGCCATATAACAAGTTAATTAGCTGTTTAATAAGCATAATTAAATCAATTATATGATTGCAATATCAGCTGCGACTTAGTGCTAGGTGGCCTTCCTTGCCTTATTTAATGGACGTATCATTGTTTTCTTCTTCAAGGTTTTCTCACTGTCAGTGTTTGGCCATTGTTGTACCAATATTGATAAAACAAGTTTGAAAAAACCACCTATGAAGAAAATAATGTCCTTGAAATGCCCAATTTTGGAGTTGATCAGAATCCCCAAGATTTCAATCTACTACACAGGGTAAATGATGTCATCTCCAGCTCACAGGTGCTCACACCCAACCTTGTTTGCACAGAGCTGGGATAACCGATAGCACTTCAAGATGGACCTTTCCTTCTAAAAACTCTCTCTTCTGACGGGGTAAGCATCCGGGCCCATGTTCAACACATCACTTAAGGCTGGACTCAGCTTTAAGCACACAGTGCTCCCTCTGTACTCAACTGAATTACAAAGAGGCTCAAACTTAAGTGCACACTTCAGTACTTTGTTGGATTACTGCCAGAATATTTAGCACTTTTTGACTAACCAGACCCCTGACAAGAGAGGCAAAGATACCGTGCAGTTTGCTTAGTCATTTGTGAGATCTGAGAAACAGTGCACCTTTTGATCATCTATTTTTCTGGCTGAAAGCAGAAGTTAAATAAAGATTTCAAAACCAGAAGCTACCCAAAGTTTTTGTTTGCTGTCAGCTCAACACATAAAGCTGATCAGCCTGTCTAGTTGCTTTCTGAAAAATGAAATCTGTGGCCAGCACAAAGCATAATTTTTCCCTATGCATTTCAATTGCATCTGCTAATACCTCTTTTACAGCTAGAGGTTTTTAAAATCAAAGCTAAGAGAACCTTTCCCTGGTCTAATGCAAAGGAACTTAGTTCTCTGGAGGGAAAAATTTATTTAATTCCCTCTTTCTGATGAGTTCGCTGAGTTCTCCCCATTTTGCAGGCTACACTACAAGTGGTTTGACTCCCTCCCATGCACACTCCCATGCATTTAGCAGCATCATTCAGGGAAGGCAACAATGCCATGGCTCATGGGTCAAAAATGTTTAAAAGTCTTAAACTAGACTTAAAAGATATGCGGCATCTTTTTAAGTGAAATCTTAATGTTTGTAATGCTTCAGAATGGAAGAAAAACATTCTCGAAAATACCAGCAGTATGTTAACACCACGAGGCTGAAGGACCAGCTTTCCTCCACTGGCTTCATTGGACTGTTAGTATGCAGTGCCAGGACAGCCCTCAGCAGAGTCTCCCACAAAATAGAACTGCCCTCTTCCCATTAGAGAAGAAAGTCTGAAATCCAGCATTATCGTCACTACTCTGCTGTTAAACATTCTGGTTCTGCCATTTGCAAAATGTGCATGTTGTTCTGAGGCTGGTTAATACGCTTTGTCCGAGTTACCTCTGACCTTGTCCTCTCTTTCCACCACTCTTCCCCTGAGCAGCCATTAATGTCTTTTCATCAAACAGCAGGATGTATTCAAAATAAGGTTGCTATATATTAAACCTAAATTGTACTGCTAGAAAATCGTCACTAAAGCTACGCTTAATCTGTAACTGCCAAATATAAGAACTATAGACAATTGCATTTATTGAATCACAGTAACCAGCTACTTGTGAAATAAAACTGCTTCCAGACAGTCCTCATGTTAAGAAGACTTCATATATTCAATTTATGTTTGCCTGAACAAAATTATCCAAGAGGCAAAAGACTGAATATTCATCTGAACAATAAATGCATAAAATAACGGATATTAACAAAATCAACTGCCACTAGTTAACATGCACGTTTCTAAAAGTATAACAAAAGAGCTATTTTGAATAACTAAACCAGATAAAACCGAACCCACAGGAAGACTGAATGTATTGCAAAGTTCCAGTCAGAAGCCTCCAAAGCTCTGGCAGGGATGTTGCTGGCTAGTTTTGCAAGATGTCCCTCTGCTTCCCCACCCCACCTGGGTTGTTTTTTTTTTTTCTTTATGTCTGTAGTTTCTCAGTCCTTCCTTAAGATATTGTTTAGTTTGAACATTAATATAATCTGGGACTTTATTTTCCTTTAGGAATATTACCTTTGCTCCTTCTTCAGGCAACTCTTTCAGACAACTGTTTTCTAGGAAACAGGCAGGCAGGCACAGAGCACGTCTTGCGAAAACTAGGACAGAGATTCTGACTTGTCAAGAAAATGTGAGAAAATTTTACTGCAAATGAAAAAGAAACACACAGAAAGACAAGAAGCTGAGTTTTGTTTTCACCTCTAAACTTGAAGAATTAATATATTTTGGTTTGCAGCCTGCTATTTTAGAGAACAATTGCTACTTTGTAGGCGTAAATGAATTGCTCAGCTTTATACCAGAAATATCTGCAAACTGACAAGTCCTGATTAATTTGTGGTTACCTCTCTGTATGAGGACCTTGACAAAGCACTAGGCTACATATCCACAGTATAAATTCATACAACCAGGTAATGAACAAGAGAACTTATTTTTTCAAGGACATAATCAGATGCAATATCCTGGATGTCCTCCAACCAGTTCAAGTTCTCAACCTGCTGTATAAAGCTAGAGGGTTTTTATCTTTTTGCCTGCTTCAATGCCTGAATTTCTCCCCCTAACAAGCCAGCATCTCTGTCTGGGGAAGAGGGATTCGCAAGGACAACCGCAGTCCCACAGCAGCAATGCAATCAGAGAGCAGCAGCCCTGCAGGCAGCACTGTATTTGCTCGCTTACAGCACGGCGGATGCTCGCAGGGAAGAGAGCCATCCGCTTAGCCATCTTACCAGCCACACATCACCTTTACCGCTCATCGAGCCTATCCGCACTGTCCGGGAAGGAACCGCAGGGTGTGGAGCCCAGTCCGCAGCAGAGACTGAATTTTTGCTGGCTTTGTCCTGTTCTGCTCCCTCCCCTCCTAGGTTTTATCTACTGACTCAGCCTGGGCAAAACATTGCGGGTTAATAAAGGAGCTCCTCAGAACGAGGGGTTCATCTCCCAGCAGCTAGCTAGAGCCAAAATAAAACCAAACTTCTGGGTCAGCTGCCCCAGTCACTCCTCCTGGATCTCCCCTTTAATCGGTGCTCCCATTTCAACATCAAGGCCTTCTCTAATGCTTTCGTTCCTTTTTTTTTTCTCATCTTCCTTCAAACTGACTTGTTTTAAAAGTGCACCAGCTTCGTTTGCTCATTTGCATTTGGTAGTAAACAAGGAGAAAGGGGCAGCTTTGCTGTTGGGAACAAAGGGCTACGATTTTGAACAGGTTCCCTGCGGATCTGTTTGGTCACAGCATCTCTTGGCTTTCCAACCCAAGGCAGATTGTGCATGTGGCCTTTCAAGCTGAATTTATTGCATATGTTCAGTGGTTCTTCTAATTGGACCTATGACTTGACCACAATTCAGTGAGTTTAGCTTCAAGGATAACAGGCACGTAGGTCAACAAAAAGATGTATGCATACAATGTTATAAAATACACTACATTTAGCCATTTGAGATTAAACTCATGCACTTCTAAATCCAGGGTTTGGATGATTTTTCTGTATATCGGGTGCGCTAAACAGAAACAATTTTGAAAGAGCTTTACAAAATCTTTCTAAGCAACATGCGTTCCTATCTGCACCTTAACTAGTATGATCAGTCATTCTAAAACAGCCTTTAGTCAATGGCTTGGCATACTATATAAAAGAAAATTAATTTAAAATAACAATAAATTTGATATTTATACTGAATACCAAGAGTTATAATTAAAATTGTTACTGTGTATGCTGCTTCTCCACCAAAACCTTTTTAAAAAGCATATACTTCTTTAAAAACCACATTTCTCCTCCAGAATTATGGCAAGACACCAGCAAAAACGTTTCTGAGAGCTGCAAATGCAGCCAATAAGTCACACACCAGTGCAGCGCCGAGCAGCTCCGAGGTCATTTTAAAACTATCAGCCTGCATGGGCTTTATTTTGTGGCAATGGACCTTATGCAGGGCATGCAAAATATATTCTATATCAAGAACAGAAAATAGCCAGTCCTTGCCATTTGAAAAGAGATCCTTACAATGCACAAGAATAAAAATATGGAGATATTTTACAGAGAGCAAGACCAGAGATTAAATAAACTGCTCAAGATCAAACTGGAAGAGTCGGTGGGAGAACCCCCTACCCTTCGTTTGTTGTTTGATGACTTGGAATCTTGCATACTTTTATCTTTTATGTGGATAGTGTGTGCTGAGTGTGCAAAACATTTATTAAGCCTTCTTTAAGAATAATCAGACATTCTGACATTACAAAAAAGGTAGACAGGAAAATATCTGATAGAAACAAACAACATACACTTTCCCATAACTGTTAAAAAGCGTTGGCTGTTCCTCAGGCTGCCCTATATAGGAACTTTGATTGTGCACCCACTGTCATGAGAGATGTTTTTGTCTCAACATCTTTTTAATCTTTTCAGACTGGCAGAAAAGCAGCAGTGTTTAGTTATCAGAATTTTGATGTTTAACAGCTTCAAAGTGCTGGTGGTTTCAAATTAAATCAAGTGGTAGGGAATACTAGGACTGCAGGTATCCAGTGCATTCACTGATTCTCCTTGAAGATGTTTTCTTCACTTAGATGGTAAAAATGCAATAAAGGAAGCCTTTCCCATCCACTTCTCGGCAATATGGGATGTTTTAACTTTTCAGAGTCTTGTGTAAGAAAAAGGAAACTGTCCACAGCCATCCATCAGAATACGTTGTCACTACTGCCTGGCCAAAAAATGCCCTTTTTGAGAGAGGCTTCCTCAACACTACAGGAAAATGCTGCATTTACTCACACATAGACTGAGGCTCTTTTTTAACTTGCTGCACAGTGAGGTGCTTGGTACATGTATCTCTCCTCTTGGGGGATCTTTCCCCTCAGGCATGGCGAGCACTCCAGGCTTATTCGCCTGTGCCTCAAGGTCTAACCAGCTGTCTACTTCTGAATAATATCTGCATTAATTTCCCTACAGTTTGGGCATGAAAACTTTAGCCTCAACACCAGAGATGATTGCTAGATTCACACAAATCCCAAGGGGGCAGGAGAACAGGCTACAGACACTTGTATTGCCTCACGGGCCAATGGTAAATTCAGCTGATAAGATGGCTGCAAATGTTAAACATTAAAGCTAGTGATTAACGAATGGGAAATGATTGCAATTTCAGAGACCCTACCATGGTAGGGTCCAGAAGAAGTGGTGATGCGGTTGTGGGAGGAAAAAAAAAAAAACTGCGTGGGAGAAAATACAATTATTCAACCTATGAAGGAATCTCATCTAAAGCTATGAATGCCTATATTTATAAGATACTCTGATTACTATCCCGGAACAATGGCTTCAAAGTTATCCATAGCTAGCTACAGTCAGTGGTTCAGTTCCACCTTAGCCTTCTGTTAGTAAAATGCCCCGTAAATTCATGCTGGGAAGTGGAGGGAATATCTATGCAGTGGATATTACACAGCTCTGCTTTTCTACAGGTTCCCAGAGAACACTGGAGACCACATCCAGATGGATAAGCTTGAGGACAACATACAGGACACATCACTGGGAAGGACAACTGCCCAGCTAGCTGTGACAATCTTGCTCAACTGAAGTCATGGAGTTATTCTACATCCTGATATTTAGAAATAATCCCCCAGAAAATGAACCGATGTGCTGAACAGAAAGTGAATTCCGCAACTGTTATCTTCTACCAACACCAAATAGGGCAGGTAAAAGTATGGCTGCTTAGAGGGAGCAGTCAGGATAGCATCGCTGCGGTTTCTCATTTTAATACTGCCTTTAAGGAAAGCTCTTTAGAATATGCAGATCAGTGTGCTGTAACTGAAAGGCAGATATCAACAACTGCAGTGACTTGTGAATTGTTCTGAGCTTTGTGAAATTGCTGGTGATGTTGTCATTTGAACAATTTCAAAAGAAACGTGGCAGAAGTTTGAAAAAGACCATTTAACTTTTTGACCTCTTCTATCTAATGACTTGTTCTTTCAAATTGTCTTTTCACTAAAGATGGGATTTATAATTCCTTTAGGAATCACTGACAGAAATGAAAGAGAATCACACTGTAAACTACATAAATGAAGAAACAAATTATTTAAAAACATCCACACTGTGTACATTTCTGAAAACACCAATAACAACTTAGTGGACAGCTTCTCCCTAAGGACCCAGCCTGGCCAGCAGCACTGGCGAAGGGCTGAGACTGGCTTTCCAGGAGCCACTGCCCAGGTGCAAAGGGAACACACTTGCTTTGAAATTAAACCCCTTGCAGCACCACGCACCCTCTGCCAGCGTAAGAGACTCACTGTGGGAAGCAGGGGCACTTTGGAGATGGCCAGCTCAGGGCTGCGGATGGACTGGTGCAAAGCACACAGGTGGGGAGTCACAACCAAATCCCTGCCCACCACCTCCACAGCTGCTCTTGCCCTGCACACATACAAACTCACTCACACAGTACATGCATTATATCTACATTTTGCTGCGTATAAATCCTTTACTTGTAGAGGGTGTGAGTTTTTGTACTCAGCCTGAACTCTTCAGCAGTCAGAGCACAAAGCTGCCATGCAAGCAGCTGTTCACAAGAGCACCGTCCCCAGCTTGGCAGATCACATCATCATTAGTGCAGAAGCATATTTTTGTTACACCCCATGGTTACTCCTCAGTACTAGTGAACTATGTGAGTACTTGAATTTGGATACTAGTTGCTTGTAGTCCATCAGAGTTCAAGGACTTGCATAATCATGGTGCTTACTTTTAAAACACGTTTATGCAAAAACAGCCATTTCAGCAGCTCCAGGAAATCCTTTCATGGTACACAGAGTTCAGCAACTACCTGTCTCTTCTGACTTCACTGCCAACTCTCTTACTCCAGCATAACCTGGATACTTGATAACACCTTATTTCAGAAGGCAGAGGCCACAGGGTTAAGATTAGGGCCGTAGCTCAGAGCTGAGCTGACAAGATTTCACAAAAAAAGGATACACTATTCTGCTTTCAAAAATATCTTCCATATTCTACAAAACTATAATCAATTTACATATTACACCCTCATCCCATCCATGCATATGTACTTACAGGGGTATTACAAATGAGTGTGGAATACGTTCATGTAATTCAAGCTCATTTAGTGACCAGTGTTTCTCCCTCGATATATACCAAAACAGAGAGCTGTTCAGAAATCTGCTCAGAATATAAAACCATAATTTTCTATAAGCCATCATGGACTTTGCAGAAAGCAGGCAGTGATTTCCACTGACATTGGATCACGTATCAAAGTGGCACATGTGTCCCTTCCATCACAAGTGAAGCAAGTGACAAGATCACAGTGGTTTTGGTGTTGTACAAATGACTAATTCCACGGGTGAAGCACCAGGCACACCTGGGAGCCTGCTTGGCTCCCGGTAGCGATGAGGTCACCAGAGACACGAAGTTTAATACTACCGATGGAGATTTTTGTTGAGGTAGCCTCCTCCAGACACTATGATACATGTCACATCACACCCACGAAATAAATGCAGACAGCGCCTCTGTATAACTTGCCACGATGGGGTAGTGGATACCCATCATCTCCTTCTTGTGCTCATGAGCAATGGGTGTGTTAACAGAGGCCTTGGATACTTTCATCAATAAGCAGCAAATTCTATAAAGTCCCATTAATTCCAGTTGGATAAATACGGAGTAGGATATATTCTGCATAAACTAGAGTATCAGAAGTTGCACAATTAACTAATCTAAAAAACCACATAAGTGAAACCGTTCTACTTTTCTCTTTAATTTCAGTGAAAGATGAGGAAGGTATTGAAATGGACAACACTTAAACTGCAATTTGAAGTTGATAGCCATGACGGCACAATATATAATACATCAGACCCTTCAGCTGCCCAATAACCTAAAATCCAAACCTGTGAATAAAACAAAGCTGAACAACCCAGGAGTTAGGCAAAATAAATCATTCAGGTTATTAAAACCAACCATAAAACATTTTCTAAAATAATGCTCAGGTAAAGGTGACTATGCAGTACTGTGTGTCCTGTATCTTTCTGCAACTACAAAGGCAAAATAAAGTTTTAGTTCTGGTACATAATAGAAAAGCATTAAACTGCCTGTGTACATCTCAGAGCATGAACAACTTTGTGTGGGATGAATTCATGTTACTAAACAGACATGACTTTCTAAATAATGAAGAACTTCAGCTTACTGGCAAAATTACTTTTTTTTTAATAAATACATCACAGAGTAAATTTTCTTTTCAATTAGCAAAACAATCTTATTTCAATCTAGTTCTCCTAACTACATAATCTTACTTGAATAAATACTAAAGAAACATTCTGTTGGATTTCCCTTTCAAGTCACCACACAGTCATTTCAACTTTTGTAAAAAACATAAAAACAAAAGCTGACCTCTTCCATGGAGAACGGTAACTAGCCACCTCATGGAGCAGTGGCCAGCAAAGCAGAGCTCCACACAAATACCACGCTCAGGCAACAGACAGACAAGAAAGACTCTTTTAAAAGTGTTGTACAATCCCAAACATCCACCAGAGATGCCAGGGCCAGATCTGCAGAATGCCCAAAGCTCTCAGCTGAAGCTGCAGGGCTGGAGGATACTCGATACCTTTGAAAATGAGGACATTGCTTTTAAATGTCTCACTTACATGCACTGATTTATCCTCTGAAGGCCCCTATCTTTTCCCATTTAATGTATCAGGCTACAGCCTATGTTAGATAACCGAAGTCAGGAACAGCACGGGGCAGCTGTATCATCACAGTTTGAGCTCATCACCTGAATGGGCCCCCACACGTCCCACTCTAACAGGGAGGTGTTATTTCATAGAGTTGCTAAAAGGCCTCAGAGGTTTCCAACTCGACGGGCACGCTGGGCCTGATCAAACTCTTAAGGCCCGGTTCTCTGCGCCTTTACGACGCAGCCCTGCGCTAGCCCTACGGCCTGTCAGGAGATCCCCATCACCGCTCTACCAGTGGCCTAAACAGCTGTATGAGTTGCTGCAGCAAATCCAGTCCTTTGTTATCTGCAATTCCATTCACATCAACATCGGAGTACATCACGCTTTGTATGGGAATTCAGTATTCTTTTTTAAATTACAACTTACAACTCATACTTTTTTTTTCTCTGTTTCTGTTCTCTATCCACATCACATACACGAAGAGCCTGGTTCTCAGCCCCTGCTCCAGTCAAACCAGAGCTGACTGAGTCTAGCACTCGATGTTAGCAGCTCAGTCAGCTCCACTAGTTGAGAAATATTTTGGCTCTCAGTAACAAACATTTAGTGAATGGCCAAGGGGGATTGTATCAAAGTACGTGTGACTTATCCTAAAGCCATCAATTCAGGCCAGTTAAGTGGCTGAAATTAGCAGTGCTTCGACTTTTGGCACAGGGCTGAATATTCATAATCGTGTAAGGAGATTTTTTATTTTTTTAAATCACTGTTCATCAAACACCATTTTTGAACTTTCCTTTGCTTCAAAAACATCCATTTTCCCTAAAAGAGGCATCTCCCCCTCCCCCTCAGCTCTCCCCAAAAACACCCAAATAAAACCCAGCCTGGGTGGAAAAACCAGAAGGATAAAATACTCCATTACCACCAACCAGGTAGTTGAAACTGTATTGATTTACACTCACTGAGTCCAGCTCTAAATCTAGTCACTTGAACAATCTCCCTGTAATGGGGAGGTTGCCCATTGTTAGCCCTCCCTCTTCCCCATCTTCTCCCACCACAAGCTGGCAACATCAAGCATAAGGTGGTTTATAACCCAAACTGATATTTGCATAATAACTAACGGCCATCCGTTGTGACGGCATGATCCTGAGGCATCCAGAAGGTGAAGAGGAAAAGGTGAATGTACTAAACCTACCTAAATTAAAATGTACTTTTATAACAGTGCAAATTTTTTTCTGGGTTTATAAACAACAAAGTAACACTGAGCAGTGCCCACTTCAAATGATGCCGTAGTGCTACCCACACAGTACAATGCAATCTTTTCATTCCTTTGGGGGTCATCTTCAAAGAAAGAATTGTTTTTCCAGCTGAACAGAAACACTCTTTCACCACCTAACCCCATGCTGGTAAGAATTCAGCACTGCTAGTCGATATCCCGTTCATGAGTGCCCCTAAACATCTATCAAAAATATCTTTCAATTATTTAATTAGATTTGCCTCTGACAGAGCATCGTGTCCCAAATCAAGGATATGACTGAAATTTTCCTGGTACCTAGGAAAGATTTGCTGACTTCAACAGTTTTTCTTTCTGGCCATCTTTTCATTTGCCATCGGTCATGTTGCCAGATGTTAGAGCAGCATCTGCCTGGTTTGTGCCTTAACACAGATGAGTTAAGGAACAATCATCTGACCTGTCTAGAGTCTACTACTGTTAAGTTCAAATGTTCAGAAACCATTAAAAAGACCTTGCTAATCCTGAGATTTGTTTAGAAATCATGAGATTTTAAAAAAAAAAAATAATGGGGCTTTGTGCTTGGTATCTGAGTTAAAAGCCTTGAAACTCACGTTTCAAGCTTTGCTTGATAACTGCTGGGCTTGGTTGCATATGAAGACTGCCCCCATTCCAATTTGAATTGCTTTTTAAACAACTTCATGTGCTTGTCAGGGAAAGAATTATCCGTTTTCCTTACCTCCTGTTTAATTATCATTGTGAACTAAACCAAAGAAGCCACTTGCACTGAAGCTAGTCTGCACACAACACTTTGCTCAGGTTCATGGTGTGGGTGCAGATGGTGAATTTTTTCACCCTCATGAGATTTGTACTGAAACCTTGACACCACTGAGATCCATAAAACATTTGACAGCCCCAAGAGGGCTGAAATAAAAGCAAACAGCGGGAGTCTCCCAGCTAGGATATGATGATGCCCTCCTGGGCTCCCACGGCCCCATGGAGGTGTTTCCAGCTCTGCGACCTTGGGCAGTCCAAGCCATCTCCCACAGGCCCTCGCAGCTGGGAGCAGAGCTCAAGCCCAGGAGATGCCAGAGCTGCTTGAACCCACATGAACAGCCGCGCAGCTACAGATTGATCATTCCTGACACAGCATTTTGATTTATATCCATTAGGAAATTACAGGGCAATTTTTCCAGCATACCTGAAAGTTAAGTAAAACCTTCAAATGTTGGAGCCTTACAATGAAATTACCAGGATTTGCGACAGTGGCATCCATTACTTTCACTGCTGCCCACAAGTTTGCGACAGCAGCAGAGGATGTGACAGCAACAGCCTTTAGAATCTCAGAGATGGCAGCAGCCAGGCTTTGCATTATGATCAAGCTATTCTGTGTTCCCAAAGAACATGCTAGCTCCTGAGCACTGCACGCAAATCGAAACCACTTCAGACCTCCTGAATATTGTATAAAACATAAGTCATTGAGTATGTGCCAAGACCTGCCCTTCTCTTCTACGATGTACTGAACAGAGAACACACAGAAAAAAATCAGAGATTTCACCTTTATTTTAGGAACAGCACTGACTAAAGCAACTAATTTCTTTCCAGACATTATTACAGGATAAACAATTTCTAGTTTTCACAAACCGAACTACACACGACAGAGCAGCACTGTAAGTAATCAAGCAAGACATCCTATCAGTCACTTAAGGGTGGCTTGGCTCGTTCTGCGATACCATTTAACACTCAGGTCTGCCCTTGGGTGTACTCAAACTATGTGCAGTGTCCTACACTGCACAACTATCCAGAGGCAGAACTGCTTAAAGCTGTAACATAAACTTGAACAGAATAAAAAGGGAAACCTGTATAATGCAAACCCTTCACTGTACGTACTTCACTTGCTGGCTGCATCCCTTTTTCTTATGTGACTCAAACTATTTAAGCTTGAACCTTCAGAAATCTCTTGAATTCAGGCAAACAGAAAGAGCGCAGTGGGCCCACAGGGCACAGAAGTACAGCATCTCTACAGAGCTAAGTGCAGCAATTTGAAAATATGTCACCTTGAAATTAAATGGGATTGGATATAATACAGGGGTTTGTTTTGTGCGTATTTTTAAAAGGTCATTTCTCTCCTACAAGTTTTGAAGCAAGCCTTATAGAAACATTATTACACTGTAAATTGCTTAACCAGTGAAAAGTGATGAAATATTACCCTCAGACTGCAATCGTCAAACTAAATAGGAACGTAAACCAGCATCACTGTTGCTGGTATCATCAAGTCTAGGACACTGGGTGCTCCCATCATCCTTATTTTCTAACCATTAGCTGCCTTGGTTTCCTTACTGTATAAATTATCCAGAAATGTTAGCACACTGCGTTGTTCCAATGTGATTGGAAGACCCTAAAGGATATTTCTGATACTGCTTAAGCAAAGGGTTAACTTTGTGCAGTATCATGTGATCAACAAAAAAAACGCACAGTACTGCTTGCTTGTGGGTGGTGCAGAGGAACAAGAAGTGACTCACAACTCATAGTGGAAAAATTAGGGGGAAATGTTTTAAATAGTCAAGAAAGTATAAAATGGCAAACCACAATTACTGGACTTCCTACGCCCCATGTACTGGGTGGCAAAACCATGTCTTTGCTGTGAGAAGACTGATGCCCAAATGCACAAATTTTAACTGAAGCAATTGCTGCTTCTTGCTCCATGCTCCTAGCAGAGAGAGCCTCTATATGTCCTGAATCTGCAAAGTCCTAAGGAAATCCAGAAAGAAACTGGAATAAGCTACCAAATTCCAGTGTGACACAAAGGGGATGGGGGGGGAACACACGGACGGACATGCAACAACAGCCTTTGGTGGAGCAAAAGCTCTCTATCTCATTCTTAAGATGCAGAAATAAAACACTGAAAAAATCCACACATTGGAGATTAATAGGCTGATATTTTTCCATGTGCCACTCTGGTTGCTAAGAGATTTCCTTTCTACAGCACCGTATTTTATAAACAATAACGCATTTTTGTCCACAGAGCAATTGTCTCACCTCACTGAATCAAGAGCCTCTCACTGCCACGTCCCTTCTATATTGTTCTAATTGCAAACTGTGAGAAAGCACCCTCACACAAAGACAGTAATATGGACACGGTTGGGCACACTATTGTTAAACTTGAGCACATTAAGTACAACACAGGCTTCCTGTATCGTGAGTAAAGTTAGCTGAGAGACCATACATTTTAGCTCACAAGCCATAGGTAAATATGGGTTGATAGGCCAGCTCCTAAAATTCTTAACTGCTGTAGTTGTTTTCAGCTGGAGAAAAAAATAAAAACCACTGATAGCTATGTTACAGACCTACACATAACCTAAACAGCAGACAAGAAAAATATTACTAATTCAGGTCGGTTTCAAACAGCAGTGCCTCAAAATCAGCTCCAAAGAATCTTACTTTCATACTTTCTTTTGTATTGGAAGATGATTCAGAAGATCTCTGTGTATACATTCACACAGAAAAAATGCCTACAGATAGCATGCTGCAGTACATTCGCTGCAGCCATCTAAACAGTTTCCTAATGTGCTCACTAGAACAGAAGGCAGCGGGTTTCTTAGTGCTTTTCGTTATGTAGAGTACAGCCATGCCAGAGAAAAAAAGAGAAAAGGGCAGGGAAATGCTGACTCTCACCCAACCAAAAGATGCACATATGTTAGAGGAAATCTACATGTCATTTAGGAAGCACATGCACCGCTTCTCGGAGCGTATGAAGATTATCCAGTCCCCCCTTAGGGGGATTTCACAAAGGCACGCAGAAATACTACATACCCAGGTTTCAGTTAAGACAGCTGGCTTCTTGATACGTTCTTGAAAAATTATAATAAAATACAGCCAAAGACAAGACATCATGGCAGGGCCTTATTTCTATGGAGCAGAGTACAAGGTGTCATTTTTAAGGACATATCCACAGAGCTGCCAAAGTGGCTGGCTTCGTTATCTGTCATTATGCCACAAACTGTAACTGTTTTGCTTATATCTGAGAGAGAAACAGCAAGGTTTGAATCACACAGAGGCTCCTAACCTGACCAACGAGCAATGCAGCGCTTACTGAATTTTTCGGGTTCTAGTGTGCTGGAGGGTTTTCTGCAGCGAAGATAAATCTACAACAGAGAAAAACCAGGCTCTGTGATCTCAGTCACACATCTCCCTAACAAAAGAAAGTTGCTAATAACCGATTGTTACAGTCCAATTCTGTAAAACAGCTCACCCTTAGGAAACAAAAGAAACACTGACACACCTGATTTCTGTATATTATCCCAAAAACGGATGTTTCAGAAGCCAAACCTGTCAGTCCCAACACAAAGAAAAAAAAATCTGCCTCCCCACACATCCCCTTGAGTACATGTATGTAAGACTGAACTATTCTGCTGCTAAACATATGGGAAAGTGCAGCATTTAACCTCACATTGTGCTTACAAACTACTTTCAACTCACAGACTGTTTGCATATCATGTTAACACAAGCGATTTATCTGGGAAATGAATGCACACCTTCTGCATCATCACTGCAATCAACTAATATCCAATTAAACATTCAATTGCTTTGCAAACCCCACAGCCGTGGTTATCAATGCTATTTTACAATGTTAACAAATTACTCCGACAGCTACCAAGTTACACGCAAGAATGAGCTCTGATATTTCAATTGCAAGGTAAGAAAATTAAAACAAAAGAACCCCTGTCAGAATTTGGCACAGATCTAGATACCTTTTTCTTCCGATCCCGGGATCTTTTCCTGTGTTTTCTTTTTTTCTCAGTTTCTTCATCAGCATTAATTTCTAAATCCCTGGTTTTCTTTAACTGTGATGCTGCGTGAGCCATAATTCATTAAAAATCCTGTACAACAACGCTCCCTTGTAAAAGGTGATTTCCTCGGGCACCTTTAGCCAGCCCTTACAGCAAATGTTCCAGTGATTGGAAGGAAATCTGTGACCAGAGCCAGGAACACATTCAGGATTCCCAGATCTCACAGAAGCTTGCAGTCACTACAAAAATACATTGTTGCAGATTTCTTCCTATACCTTTCTGCACCTGAACCTTTGTAAACCAGTGCAGCCATCGTAATGCATTTAACGTAATGAAAAAGACAGCTGGGACAGAGAAAGCTGTATTATGGCTGTATCCCCTGCCACCAGCTGGAAGTGTCTAAGTGACTCCACTGAAGGGGGAATGCTGAAAAGGAACACTTTCTATTAAAAAAAATTCCAGAACAATACCATATGTTGTATTGTATTTTCTTCACTAATCCTAAAGCATGTTTATAAAACCTAGTAAAAACTGCAGTGTTAATGATGTACATTTCTCAGCTAGTTTTGTATGGTAAGCCATTTAACCTATAATGAAATGGAGCAGCTCCTACTTTAGGTTAACTGCTGACGGTGACAAAAAATAAAATAAAAATTTCTTTTTACCATGGAGACCCTGACTGCATTATGTAGAAAACAATGCATGCATTGCCATATCTTAACAGTGTGTCCTTTATACCCTTTTTTTTCAATTCTAATACATTTTGTGACAGAGGATTACAGAAAGCCCTGTTGCCTTTTTTCCTTTTTTTTTTTTTTCAAGCATGCTTATTGCAACACATCATACAGAAAGAAAGATGCGATCACACTAGTGTGTGAAACAGGCATTTAATTCATGGAAGATTTCCTGGCACTGTTCTTTTACGTGGTCTGAAAGGGAAATCAGCACTATTTCCATGTAGTTGGAAATGTACTTTTAGGCTTTTATGTCAAGGCTTGCTTCAATCATCTTACTATTTTTGCCACCTGAGTCCTCAATGACTGCAGCTTTTGAATATTCATTATGGGAGGTAAAATAGCAGCAGTATTAAGGCCTGCAGGAGGATCTTTTACTAGGATGAACAGAGAGCATCTAGTAAATAAGGAACCATATTTTTTCTACACAAATATGAATAATCAGCAGCTTGCCACCAGATTGCTGGTTTTAACCTTTCCCAGTATTCCTAGTAGCATACTTCGTGGCAGTGAAGATCTTTTAAGCCTTTTAAGGCAGTCTGATTTCTTTCAGATAAGAACCAAAAGTCTCCACAAGTGAAACCAGTGCACTTTATATGATGCTAGCATTCCTCTCCAGCAGGGAAAAACAGAATTTCCTGTAAAAATAAAGTTAAATTTAATTAGCCAAATCATATTGAAACTTTGGAGTGTAGCATAAAATCCAGAAAGGTCTCATGAGGTTGTAAATATTCTTCCCCTAACTTGAGAGACTTTTTCTGAATCCAGGTTGCTGAGGTCCAGTAAGTGACATGCATCCACTGATTTAGTTTTCACTTAACATGGCTAAGAGTAAAGTAAGCTTTTAAATCTCTAAAACAGAATCTACTTTGAACACACTGTATGCTGTCCAAAAGGCAGTGTATAGTGCACTGTTTGTCTACTGTTCACAGGCTAACGAACTATGTTTAAAAAGTTGTTTATTTTGGGATGACTTTTAAGAAATGTGGAGACCACAGTTACGTGGCCTTAGGGACCTTTCTTCTGATGCAGTAAAACTACAGGTTCCTGTCTGTATCAAAAACTCCCTGTACCTACACACCACTGTGTACCTCTCCCTACTCCGCCCTCACATCTGAAAGACTTCTGGAGACTCGTATAATGCAGCCTTTGGAAAGTGGTGGGAAAAGGAATGCTGTACTTGGGCAATGCCAGGTTTTGAAGCAGAAGTAGTAAATTTGCAGTTCTCCATGTGCTATTGAGGCTTGAATAAACATATTGCTATTTTATAAGATGTACAGAGTATACCTGAAGGACACCCAGAGAATGCTTTCAACTGTAAGTCAAGGAACATAACTGAAGCAGTGAAAGGCTACTTTCAGGCAGGCATCTGGATTTTGGCCCAGCTCTTCAGTGGAGCATGGGGCAGTGGTGAGAAGACTCTATTGTACCACAGGAGCCCTACTGGAGGAAGGAACTGGGCAAAGCTGCTGATTCAAGAGGGCTGGAGAAGGTATCTCAAGGAGGCTGGTGGACAAAACTATTAAGTTTCAGCAGGAAACGTAAGACTGCCTTGTGCTTATTTAAAAAACGTAAAAAAAAAAGCAATGAAAAAGCACCCAAGGCTTCAGTTTCTAGCTCACAAGCTGCCTGCATGACCTTGGCAGTTACTCTCTCTAAAGCTCAGTTCTTTCTCTATAAAATAAAGTTGACAGTAGTTCCCCTGTCTGACAGAACACAGTTATTAGCAGTGCTTAGAAAATACAGCAGGACCAGAACTGAAAATGGATTCAGCAAAATTCAGCAGAGTTGGATCACTCTTATTCCCAGCACATTTCCGTCCGAATTTGGAAGACTCATGAGCCTTTGCCTTAGGAAACCAACTTCTTATCCGAGCCACAAATGAAGTGAATGCTGCTGCCGTTCATCACTTGCTAGCTAATCCTGTGATGTTCCATAAATCTTTTAACCATACTAGCCTGTAATCTATGCCCAAAATACCTCATTAAATGGAAATACGAATAATGTCTTATCAAGTGTTATATGTTTAAAATACTTGAAGCATACTGTTTAAAATGTTGGCACAGAGAATAATATGCACATCTGCAGGTTAAAAGCCCTAATTCCACCTCATGCACAGGCCATATCCTATGCAGGTACAAAGGAGCCCAAGCTTTTATTAATGAGAATAATTCTAACAAATGAGGATAATAAGTGAACTCACCCAGTCCCTTGAGATATGCATAAGTACAAGGAATTTATCTGTCAGCCAAGCCTTCTTGATCCCAAGTATCTTTTCCACTAATTGACCAACTGGACCAAACCTGCAGATGTTTTTGTTATGTGGTTTACAATCCCTGCTTAAACTGCAGAGACCAAACTCCTCCTGAATTAGATTTCAGGAAGAAAAAAATGCCTTTTTCAAACTTGGATTTTGAGAAATTAGCTCTTTGCTTGTAAAGCAACTTTAAAAGAAAAAAAAAAGATTCTTTATAGTTGGAGCAATGCTAGGGAGATTTTGTGTGGCTTGCAGGCTGAAACAGTCTCAAACAGAAAAGAGGGCAAGTAAAAGATTCAGACCCCTGCGGAAAAGAGTCTGTATATGTACAACTTCTGATTTTGGGGAAACTGTGAACGGGCATCATTCACTGGAAGGTGATAGGGCACTGTCAGACAGAAGTTGGATAAAGTCTGAAGGTTTTCATGCCAGATGTGTCATAACTCACTCCAAGGGAATTAGGTACTGGAAAACTTCATTAAGTTCTTCTTTTCAGACTTCAGTAAAATAATTAAGCTATTTGATTTCACCCTTAATTACAAAGTTAATGAAATGCCAGTGAGTGCTTCAGCACAATCCACAGGGTCCTGATAAAGTTAGGGAGAATGATAAACTGCATCTTTAACAATGGGAAATTTACACTTTCTGTGACTGCAGGGATAACATATACTTAGCTTCACCTACTCACAGAGTCGTAATTGTGGCTGGGAAGTGATTTTGTCAACTTGAAAGTGAAGTGTGTTATTTGGTTTAGTTTAACTTGCTAGTCCCACTGTTAAAACCAGATTCAAGAGAGACTGCAAAACAGCTTTAGCACACACATTGAGACAGATCTTGAAAAATCACAAGAAGTTACAGGGGGAAGAAAAGTGTTTGCAATCTAATTGTTGGAGTCAATTTATCAATTAGAAGCTTGAGGAGCAATGATGGTACCGTCACTTTTACATGTATTTTAAATAATTATGCAGCACAAAAAAAAAAGAGACAATCATGAAAATATTGGTTTACTAAAAATATGCCAAAAAATAGATCTATGAAAATCTCAGCTCTCTCAGGAAAGGTGGGACACCACAGAAACATTCAATATTTACACTACTTCGATCACTATGGATCAAAAAATGCTTATAACCACACACAGTCCTAGAAGGTCACTATGACAACTCTTACTGGTAAACAAAGTATGTTTATGTTTTCCCAAAGATGAAAACAAGTGTTATAGGTAGAATAGAAAGAGCAGAGAGCAAAGCAAAGTAAAGCATACGAAGAAAAATAAAGCCAGTTCTTGCTAGGTTACTCTTAAATTCTTAATTTCTGATGCAGAACAAATAATAAAAGGGGAAAGGGGAGTCTATCTTTCTGCCACTATAGCCCTGCTCTGGATTATTTTGTTATGAAAAGCAGTGGAAGTAAGCAGCAAAAGAGACTAAAGAACAAGACGTGCTAGAAATAGGGCCAAAGTTGATTTACCAATTCATGAAAATTACACTTTGGGAGAAGACTAAGCAGAAGAAATCAGAGTTGTGGTTTAAAAAAATGCTGTGTGAAACTTAGTTAATTCAGGCCTTGTGTCCCAAAAACAAATAAAAAAAACAAACCAAATGAACAAGATTAAAAGCTTATTTAGCATCTAGTTATACTTTTATCTCCTTTTCACACATCTGATGTCAGGACAGGATGGACCCACCTCCAAACATGCAAAAACCAAGGTCACTAAGTAGCAATTGAATTGAAAATAAGAAAAGTTAAGACTTGTTTTGCCCTTCTGTTTTGTTGCACTGAGTTTCCCCCAACACCTGCCTCTTCCAGCAGAATTCTGCTTTGGCAGTAACAATCTCAGAGAAACTCTGAGGAAACACAATAGAGTCAGAAAAGGATGCATGCACTACACAGAGAGAAGGAAAATATCTAAACTGCATTTTACAGATCACTTTTTTAGTGCTTACCCCTTAATTTCTTTGAACTTATGTTGTAAAACTTGGAATTTTATTGAATTACGTTTTATTTGTGATTTGACTTCTTTGGGGCACAACAGCTTAAAAAAGCTTTAGAAATTACACAGATTCATGGATACAGTGATAATGGCTAGATATTTTAAGCTGAGGGTATTTGTATTGTGCTACAAAGAGGCTTACTGCTTCTTAAATGACCCTGCTACCCTCACTGGAAATTTAAGAGGAAATGGTAACAATTGTAAATGTAAAAAAAAAAACCTGAAAAGAAACATCCCAAACAATCTCAAAACACCCAAAAACACCCACACAGAAAACACTCATGGAATACGCATTTCACTAAGCACTCTCCAGATACATCACCTGACTTCTGAGCTCAAACAAGCTCAAAACAGCAATCACATTCAAGCTTGCAGAATTAAGTGCAAAATTACTATTCCTCTATGCAGGGATGACGCAGTTTGGCTTAACTGATGAAGCTGCACCTCCTGCAGACCAGCAGACTCCCAGTACGAGGATGACTGATGTGCCTGTGAGTTCATCACTAACTTCCAGTTTGAGGTATGACATTTAAAGAAAAGAACTACCGATTTCGGTTTGCCTTTAAGACTTACATTGTGAATCAGGAGAATTCAAAAGCTGACTCAAGGCTCACTCAACCCATGGCCTCAGGGCCAGAGAAAATGGGACAATAAATCTTCAGTTGTCCCAGGCCACCACACAGGCATGGGAAGTCTGCCTGCAAACAAACTGGAAGAGGGAAAAAACGCACTCATGTGCCAGCAGAAGAGAAAGTGTGACTACAGAAGACTGCAAAGTACCCAGGACCCAGAGATCCTCATTTCTGACTTTCAGAAGAGGATAAATTTTTTTGAGGTCTATACAGAGAAAGGGAGCTAAAAGTGACAAATTAATATTAACTGTTTTGTGAAGAAGGTGTAAAGAGTTTAATCTCTGACTCATAACAAGCTAAGAAAAAAATACTTCTGAATCTTATTTATAGAGGCACATGAATTAGAAGATAGATTTTTGAGTGGGTTTGTGGACGGAATTGGTGAGGAGCCCAGGAAATGTATCCAATACAAGGAATATGGTAAAAGTAAGATAAGCAATCTGCATTGATGCTAAGCAAACACACAAAGAAACTTTATTCCTATTCTTCCTCCACCAAGAATATTGTTAAAAACCTACATTTACTCAGAACCATTGAAATTATACAAGCATGTACTTGTACAAAGGTTTTTCCATGATTTTCCCTGCAACTCAGATAACAGACTACAACCAGGGATGAAATTCACATATAGAGTATCAGTGTCTTAGGGATGCTGGCAAAGATCACTCTATGAAGTGGTAGGAAATTGGTTCCAAACATGTTAACAGGTGGAAGTTATATCCAGGACAGACACTAGATCACAATTAGTGATGTATTTTTCAACCCTTGTTTGGAGCTCCTCAATAATGTTCTGAAACCATACATCCAGTATGTTAACATTCCCCAGATTGCTAGTTTCGTAATTACTCTCTGCCTAGTCCACTGTGCTATCCCTGTCTTGCTACTGCAAGCCCCAGTACAACAGGAGACCAGGAGGTCAGTGGGATGGTGCTACATAGCATCAAACTGAGAGTTTTGGTTCGGCAATTCTTAGATGCCTCTGCAAATTACACCAACGCAGCCAACAAAAGCTGTCCCAGCATGTAGGATTAAGTGCAAAGGTAGGCTTTGTATCAATTTTGCCCTCCCACGTGCATAGCTTGAGCACTGTCTGTCATATGGTGGGAGGATCTATCCATTCTTAGTGAGCTTCCAAAAAGAAATGCAAAAAAACATTAATCAGGATCTTACGGTTCAGCCACAAACTTCACCCTGAGTGGACAATTAATCACGGCTGCATCTGTTAACTTCTGCTCCAGCAGACGAAGGTGATAGCTAATTTGCTAACACATCCAGTGAACACCGAGCCCATAACGAAATCAGATGTCAAGGAGGTTCCTGCATGGCTTGCAGAAGCACCTCTGCCAGGTCATCCAGTCCCCGGACGGATACAAGAGGAGTTATTCCGTGCTCACTTCAGATGGAAAACGCTCTGTCTCAGAGCGGTTTAAAAATAATCCAAAACAGCAGCAGAAAATGTCTTTGTGGTATTTGAAGTTACTCGACATCACGTCCCCGCCTGCTGTCCTTTCTTGGAGCAGTAGCAGTCTCATAATAATAAAAGCTACATAAAAAGCCATACCACTGCAGAACTGCGATACCTGCAAAGGTGTCAATAATTCAATCTGCTTAAATGCATGAAGCTGCCAAACAAAGAGTGGGATGGGACCAATGGCCAGAAATAGATGCAACATCTTTGCCTACAATTAACAGATCATTTTCTAGTGCCCTTTGATTAGTGTCCTTTCATTTTTTGCTAGTTTTCAGTCGAAAATATATACTTTAGACTAAAAGAAAATTTGACTAAATGAGCCTCCACATAAACCGATGCACAATGTGTATCCAGAGTTAGTAAGCCCCTTTTCCCTAGGAAGATACTGTGACCATGAAAATATTATTTTACCTTCCATACCATGACACAGCCACAAAAGGAAAAATATTTATAACTTTGGGCAAAGGCAGCACTTCACTGCCTTATGAAATGGGTTATTTCCCCCCCCCCCCGCC
>Ga0065711_1029292_pt1 | contig 36758 bp, 13 predicted proteins | sample Hoacrofraction12_FD_59098 | JGI IMG/M metagenome (GOLD analysis project Ga0065711, IMG submission 59098) | Hoatzin crop microbial communities from Cojedes, Venezuela - Epithelial fraction 12 v2 (version 2) | ecosystem: Host-associated > Birds > Digestive system > Esophagus > Crop | place... | reverse complement strand
TTTTGCCTCAGTCTTCAACAGCAAGTGTTCTAGACACACCGCCCAAGTTGCAGAAGGCAAAGGTGGGGACTGGGAGAATGAAGAACCGCCCACTGTAGGAGAAGACAAGGTTTGAGACTGCCTAAGGAACCTGAAGTTGCACAAGTCCATGGGGCCTGATGAGATACATCTGCGGGTCCTGAGGGAACTGGTGGACAGAGTTGCCAAACCACTCTCCATTGTATTTGAGAGGTCATGGCAGTCTGGGGAGGTCCCCACCGACTGGAGAAGAGGCAACATCACCCCCATTTTTAAAAAGGGACAAAAGGAAGACCCAGGGAACTACAGGCCAGTCAGTCTCACCTCTGTGCCTGGCAGGATGATGGAGCAGATCCTCCTCGAAACTATGCTAAGGCACATGGATAAAAAGGAGGTCACTGGGGACAGCCAACATGGCTTCACCAAGGGCAAATCATGCCTGACCAACTTGATAGCCTTCTATGATGGGGTTACAACATTGGTGGACAAAGGGCGGGCAACTGACATTGTCTACCTGGACTTGTGCAAGGCATTCAACACTGTCCCGCATGATGTCCTTGTCTCTAAATTGGAAGCATGTGGATTTGACAGATGGACCACTCGCTGGATAAGGAACTGGCTCAATGGACACATTCAAAGAGTTACAGTCCAGGAAGTAGCTCGATGTCCAGGTGGAGACCAGTGACGAGTGGAGTGCCTCAGGGGTCAGTACTGGGGCCGCTGCTGTTTAATATCTTTGTCAGTGACGTGGACAACGGGACTGAATGCACCCTCAGCAAGTTTGCCGACTACACCAAGCTGTGTGGTGTGGTTGACACGCTGGAGGGAAGGGATGCCATTCAGAGGGACAATGACAGGCTGGAGAGGTGGGCCTGCGTGAACCACATGACATTCAACAAGGCCAAGTGCAAGGTCCTGCACGTGGATTGGGGTAATCCCAAAGAGAGTGGCTCAAGAGCAGCCCTGAGGAGAAGGACTTGGGGGTAGTGGTGGATGAGAAGCTCAACCTGAGCCGGCAATACGCGCTTTTATCCTGGGCCAACCGTATCCTGGGCTGCATAAAGAAAAGCATGGCCAGCAGTTCGACGGAGGTGATTCTGCCCCTTTACTCTGCTCTCGTGAGACCCCATCTGGAGTACTGTGTCCAGCTCTGGATCCCCCAACTTAAGGACATGGATGTGTTGGAGAGGGTCCAGAGGAGGGCCACAAAGATAACCAGAGGGCTGGAGTACCTCTCCTATGAGGACAGGCTGAGGGATTGGGGCTGTGCAGCCTGGAGAAGAGAAGGCTCCGAGGTGACCTTATAGTAGCCTTGCAGTACCTGAAGGGGGCCTCCAGGAAGGATGGAGAGGGACTTTTCACAAGGGTGTTTAGTGAGAGGACAAGGGGGAATGGCTGTAAACTAAAAGAGAGCGGATTTAGATTGGATATTAGGAAGAAATTCTTCACCATGAGGGTGGTGAGGCACTGGAACAGGTTGCCCAGAGAAGCTGTGGCTGCCTCCTCCTTGGAAGTGTTCAAGGCCAGGTTGGATGTAGCTCTGAGCAGCCTGGTCTAGTGGAAGATGTCCCTGCTCATGGCAGCGGGGTTGGAACCAGGTGATCGTTAAGGTCCCTTCCAACCCTTACCATTCTATGATTCTATAAATTAATAAAGTATTAACAAAGAACAACTACAAAATATGTTCTGTTAGTCTATGGAAAATTTGTATAGACTGATGAATACACAGACATTAAGCAAGATTTTGGTTCTATTTTTCATCTTTTTGGTTAATTGTAGACACCAAAGCAAAGAACAAATTTGAAGGCAGAGAAAGCTATAGCTGTAGGAGTTTTTCCGGTGTGGGAAACAGCTAGGAAAAAAGATGCTCAATGTATAAATATGAAGCCAAATGTAGTCTAAAATAAACTTCTGAATACTGAATTAGAAATTATATTTAAGGAAGTTCTGGTCAAAATAAGCTTTCATGCCATGAAAAAAGAAGTAAAGCAGAAGGGAGAAATGACATGGGATAAAGGTTAGATTTTACATTAACCTTCAGACTGCAGTGATACCAACCCAAATTGAATATAAACTGCTGTCACTAATGTGGTATTTGCTAACTATTTTATTCTCTTTGTATCACTGGCCTCAAAGCACCACAGCAACTTTGGTAGCATATACGTTACACAGCAAACGTTTCTTTCTCGAATGGAAAAAAAAGTCTGACATCTACTTGATTTGGAGAAATATCAATTCCTAAAAATTGACTTTTTTTCCTATAAAATAACCTCTTGCACAGAAATCTCAGTTCTTCATCAAAAATCTGGGGCAAAGTTCTCAGATGGATCTGTTGACCAGTACATTTCACATGATGGCAACTATCTGACTAGAAGTAAGAGTCTGATAGTATTCTACAATGAGCATAATGTCGTTGTTTCACAGAGCATTCAAAAAAGCACGTCAGAAAACATTTTATGTTTTATTGAATTTTGTGTTGCTTGTCCAATTAACATCTCTGCTTTCCTGATTTTCTTTTTTTTCTTTTCCTGAAGGGTAAACATGGGTTACGCTACGATAAAGAATGAAGTAGAATGCAGTTTGTGGGAATGATCTTCACACTGACAAGACTGTTTTACCTACTGGCTTTCTGGGAAGCTTTTCATGGTTCCTTTTTTGAATACAGGCTATTTGCTCTCAGCTGGAAACACTGTCAGCTTCACATCTCCCTAGGTCTTTAGAGTCCTGGGAAATGAAGCTGAAACCAAGTGTTGTTAGTTACCACGCTATGATTTGGAAGGCTGGTGAATGCAAGGCAAATTATATGATATTGGTACACAAGTCACTTTTCTCATATACAGTAAATTGCAGCACAAAGAGTGCATAAAAAGCAATTAAGTGATTTGTGAACCAGGCTCTTGACATATTCAAAAATTACTAAGGTAAATTACTTCTTGGATTGTAAGATAATTATAGCACCGGTTTTCTACTCATCAACAATGTAGTCCTCATACAGGCACAAATGCAATGGAGTGCTGTATTTTTATATGTAGCCCACACTCTAATTAGCACATTCTAATTTCAAGCTTAAAAGAAAACCACACGAAACATATGGCTTATAGCATTTTATTGTTAACAACTAAGCTGCGTGTCTCACTGTGAGACAAAAAGCCAATCTTCCTTTTCTTTGATTCAGCCTTGCTTCCCACTTTTTTACTTCTATCAGATAATTAAATAACCCAAACAAGATGAAATTAGTTACTTAATTTCTTTAGGAATTAGAGGTAATTTAGGTTTGAGAAACTACTTTTCAGGGTATTTGAATGTTTTGTTTATAATGGTTTAGTTCAGCTTGTTTGTTGACTTATTTCTTTTCATCTGCAAGATTTAAAACCAATCCATGATGTCCTGAATTCCGGCTATATTTAATGAAAGAAAGTGCTTGTTTTATTTTGCAGTGAAATGCTCCATACTTTTAAAATCTCTTCCTTTTTTTTTCTTTTTGTTTGTCTTTAAGCAGCATGCCAATAGCATTAAAATCCCAAGCTGAGGATGCTGCTAATAGCAGAGTTACAGAGCATGCTAGTTACTTGCAGAGAGGTCACGAAGGTTGGTGAGAGACATATTCTGGTAAGGTGGAGCAATTGCAATATTCATAACTTCCTTTTCTTGCTCTTCTTTAATTTTTTTTTTTCTTCTGAAATGCTCACAAGACTGTGTCCATACTTCCAATGAATGATAAGATGTCTTCATTTTAACAGAACTTTCTCGGCGGATATTTGTGGTGTAAAGCAGATGGCAGTGCTCCTACTGTCTCCTCAGAGTGAATACATTAAGGGTAGTGCCCCACTGGCTCTTTGATGAGACAGGTCTGAAATCATCAAAGGCTGGCCCTCTTCGTTCCATCAAAAAGTACAAGCAGAGCCTATAGAGACCACTGTCTATGGAAGACAATAACAGTAATTAGCCTTTATGATAGATAAATCTTCATCCTCTGATGATCAAAGACAGCTAAAATTACCAAATTATATGTGGCAGTTTTTGTAATATGAATAAAATGAAGCAGCTTTATAGTCTCTATGATCTTGTTACATAGAGTGTTAACTCTGTTTTAAGTGCATTTAACATTAGTTTGTTTGTTTGAAACACAGGAACTTGTTTTTGTTAGCAATATTTCTCTATTTAATCAATTTATTCTTGTTGTAATAAAATGATTTGATAAAAGACAGAAAAGAAAGGATCAGCATAAGGGGAACAGCAAATTTTTACTGCTTTTTCTCCTTTTCTCTTTCCTTCCCTTTCTTTGATGTGCATGTTTTTGTATCATTCTGTCAATCTTTTCAACCTTTGCATATCTGTTAGAGTCTTATTCGAAGTAGCACTTTCTAGATTTCAAGCAGGAGGTGGGACTTGCTGACCTCCCTCAACATCGGTTCTACCTGAAAAACAGGAGCAGGTGACCCAGCACCACTGGTAAGATAGATAGCTGTAATTTTTGTCACTAAAGATAGGAATCTTGTTCCTATGCTAATAGTGAAATCTCCTCTTCAGTGAGGCAAAGAACAGAGGGTCTAAGGGTCTAGAACTGTGTTGTCATTTAGAAATTCTCCCCTACCCCCCAGTGAGTGAGGGCACTTATCCCTGTGGTCTGCCTAGATAATGTGTTGGTTCTTTTTCTTTCCAAATTAAAATACCCGTCTTTTCAGTGGAGAGGAATTAACTTTTTTTTTTTTTCCTCAGAAATGGTGAAACATCTCTGGGCACTCTTAACATATTTTTTTTCCATTCCAAAGTTGGTGCATTGTGGGGTTGGGTAATGTATGCTTACTTTTGAGAGCACGTGTGTATGTGCACTGCAGTCTTTGAGGAAGATAAAGGATGAGTGACTTTAAAAGTGGTTATACTGAGTATTGTGATATCTAACATCAGGCAGCTCATTTCTAGAGTTCCTAAGTCCTGTTCTACACATATGGTGTACATCCTGGCACGAATCTCGGAATAAGATCCAGGGTAGGCAGTGTGCTACATAGGGAGCCAAGGGCAACCTTCTCAGCAGGAAAGCCTTTACAGACTGGGTTTTAGGAAACCATGACTTGAGGAGTAATTTAAAGTGTCTTCTTTCACTGAAAACTGATATGCCGGTGTCCACACAATCAGTTCACAGCTCGCAACAGCAAAGCAGCAACTACAAAGTGAAGGGTGAGATAGTAACAAACAGCTAAAAGACAGTCACTCTTTAAGATATTACAGCTATTTCCCAAGAAAATCTCTGATTGTGTTCCAGGTTCACTCATGGTCCACTTTCATGTGCACAGTAATGCAAGAGAGCTGAGATCTCTCCTGTGGAAAGGATCAAGAAGGAAGGAAGGTGGGCATTGTCAAGGAAGGGGGGGAGCCTGCAGGCAATTGTGAGTGCACTGTGCAGGCATGAGCCAAGCAATGGGACCCCAAAAGGGCAGCAGCTCCTGTGGCTACACTGCGATAGGGATGCTGGACAATTTTTAAGAGATATACATAGTGAGTAGTTGGATCCTGATTAGTTTCAGCATTAAAAAATTGCATATAGGGACCAGCTTTTAACTTAAGAATGGAAGCACTGGAAGTCCTTAGGAACTTCTAATTGAGGAGAGATGAGTGGGATGTGAGATTACAGTTTTGGATTTAAGCACCTAAAAGCCATTTAAATCTGGCGGTAGGCATTTATTTCCTGGTTTGAACTGGAATCTGAGTTTATATTTAAATTGTTTTGGGAACTTCCTAAATAAAACAGTACCGTAAGTGTAAGGAAAAAAAAAGAAGGTAACAATATTTGAGAGTTATCATCCAGTCCTGGTAATGACCTCAAAACTTCAGGGACGAAGACACCACTTCTCTTGCTGCTTTCAGACAATAATAGCTATGCATTATTATTATTATAAAAAATGTGAAAATACAGTATGTTCCGTAAGGGAATAACTCTTGTTGCCAAGGTGACCGAGTAGAATACATCCCCAATATATAAGTAACTCTTAAAAAGAGAATGATAAGACAGTTGGGGAAAAGGGGTAGAAGAATAGTGTAGTGTTGAGAGATATATAACAATATATTTCAATTTTACTATCCAACAAAGAGAGTTCTTGCTTCAGTCAAATATAGACTAATTTGAAGCTCAAATTTACTTTTTTTTTTTCCAATCATAATCTTTTTTTTTTCAAAGCATGCTCAATTTTATCTGCTAGAATCAAAGATTTTGTAACCTGTTTAAGGTATGTTCCTGAAGAAATGATTTGAATAAAAAGGATATTTTTGTGGCAAATTTGATATTAAAAAATATGTAAAAGATGGCTTTGTAGCAGTGTACAAGAAATATTTTTGTAATATCATTTGAGTGCTGTCCTAATCTCTGTCAGCCTATTTTGAGTCAATTCCTAAGCATCCTTCTGTCTTTTGACTGCTTATGGCACTTATGCTGCGAGGCAAAGGCCACATCAAAGTCAGTTCAAGGGCAGCATCATCAGAGAGGTGAAGGACTGAATTGTCATAAGCTTATGATTTGATACTACTAGCAGCACTCCTTACCTTTTTGACAAACCAGTACAAGTTTGCTGTCGAGGAAGGACTTGGGCTCCCGCTTTCAAGTGGTAGATTCCCAATGTGGATATATAGTGCTGCAACTGTTGAACTGTCTAGGCTTCATGTTTTGCTCTCACCATTGGGATAATAATGACAAAACAATGCATAAAAAATTATATGAATGGGCAGGAGTGCAGTGCCCTGCCACCTAACTACATTTGCCCAAATGTGTATGAAGGCCTTAATTCTGCTTACTCTTTCGTTCCTGATTGCTCCTAGGGAAAAAACATTGGAAGTTCTAGTTACACTGGCATTATGATACATGATCTACGATAGCTGATAATGGGTATCCACATATTAATGTGGATGGGATATACCTGTTGTTCTCTGTTGTGTCTGAACCAGGAAATGTGAGTGTCCTGAGACACCTGTTTGCGAAGAATTTATGATCCAGTTAACTGAATTCTTAATGAGTTAAAACATTTAGAACACTCGTAAACATAACCTAAGGATTCACTGGACTGCATGTTAGGACTGTTTCTTTGTGGTTGTAACCAAATGGTTTAAAAGGAGCAGTCATGTAGATTATGCTGTACTTTTTTCATCAATGAGCTAGTGACACATTCAGTATCAGCTTTCTAGTCCAGAAGTAGCCTTGTCATTAGCTGCTCTGTTGCTATACTGTCTCTCTGGGCAACCACCCACATTTGTGATATTCTTTGTCATAGCCAGTCATTCAATGCTGAGAATTTATCCATTCTAAGCCTAGTCTTAGACTATAAATTCAGCCAATATAAAAACACATATGAGGTTCTTTTCCAGAAAAGTGGATTATGAGGTAACTTCCTGTGGAAACACAGTAGATACATGGATAGACAGGAAATACAGAAAGCTATCTCAAATTAAAAAGTTTCAAATAAATTGAGTCTTAGCCCAGTTTACAGATATTTCAATCAATGTGTTAATTAATGAGTCAAGAACTGCAAACACTTTTGATAAACAGAGAAAAGTGTTACATCAATTTTGCCTATAGAAACAAATTAAATTTACAGCTGCAACTATGTTTTGTAAGGAAGCACATGTAACGGGCAATACCAGGTGGCATGCATATTTTTGGAATTCTGCTACTCTACTGTGTATCAGATTGCTTGCTCTTTAATAAAGCTAACTAATTTTACTATCTGATACAAAAATAAACAGATAAAAATTTCATCAAAGAGGCTTTTCTATCGCAGGAAAGCCAGCACTGTAAAATTCTAATGCCAAATACAGCCCTCATTCACACATGAGCTGGCTAATCTGTAGCAATAAGGTGTGACAGGGCAAAAGAGTACTCAGCTGGACTCAAAGATCTTAAAGATCTTTTAAAACCTAACTGATTCCAAGATTTAGTGGCTCCTAATCAACATGCAAGGTGTGTAGAGGCAGCACATAGCTGGAAAGCATTCTTCCCTGAAGGGCTAAATGAAAATTGGCCTCTGTCAGTCCTGACCCAGACATGGTACCATGCCTGAGCTTAAAATGAAGCGTGTATTTAGTGATGACACTGGACACATCCTCCCTGGAGCACAGCTGCTTTTGTATTTCTACCTGGAAAAGTGTTTCACATCTTTCATATTCTAATATCCACAAAACAGATCATTGGGCAAGCTGCAGTGTTCAAGAGGGGGACATCCTTTGGTGTTCCTTAGCTCCCCTGCTCATATGATCTGGGAATAAGGAAAGATTCAGGGTGACTTTATTCCCTCTTTTACAGTTCAAACATATCCAGGAAGAGATGAAATTGTAATCTTGTCTTCAGTAAGCCTCTTGCATAATTCATGTTGCAAACTAGCTCTTAGTAAATCTTAAAACAAAACCAAACAAACAACCAAAACAAACAACCTCTTATGGAGAACTGCAGTAAGGAAGCTGAAATAGTACAGTGAAAAATGTAAAGATTATTCTTGTCCTACCAGATATTAATCTTAATTCTTCTTTATAAATAAGGAGTGAAAGTCAAACAGTATGTGAGCAAGAAGAGGCCAGACATTTCAGTCTGTAACTGACTTTCCGTTCTATAGAAAAAGAACTGGCTAGCGTGAAGAAAAGTGATTCTCAGACTGAGTTATTTAATATGAATCTACATGTGTTCTTCTGAACTGCTAAACTTTTTGTGATGTTAACCCTGTGATGTGCCCTTCCTTAACTTCTGTGATGTTAGCTGATTGAGTTTTCCTCTTTTTCTTCCCACGTTTTTCTTGTTATTAAAAATACTTTTTGTTCTATTTTACTTTTCTCTTTTTACTTTTATTTTCTCCCCTTGACAATTATTTTAATAAAACAGGAGATAAATCAGTGACAAAATTCTACTTGACATCAGCGGGACTGAAATATTTCTCTAAATATACAGACCTATTGGGCACAACTTCAGAAAGTTATTCTTTGCAGGTCTGATTCCATCTTTTCTTCCTGTTCCTCCATGACCAGCTTTTCACACACACATGTCCTTTGAGGCGTTTAAAACCAGTTATTAACTAACATAGTTGACTTCTCTCGGGGGTGGGGGGAAGGGAAAAAAAGTCATACTACTTCTCAGTGGAACAAGGCAAGACACTACCAGTCAATGCAGTACAATCTCCTGGAGACTCGAGCATCTGCTAATGATAAAAGACTCTCTCCAGTGGAATTTGTCCTACACTCATCTGCACTTATAATGCTCAGCATGCAACAAAGCCAGTATCAATCTTCACGTATTTGTTCTTATTCCATGTTGTATGGAATTCAATTGCATGTTTTATTCAGATGTATGTGTGCATATCTGGTAAATACACTCATGCAGGTAAATTGTTTTTTTAAAAAATTTACTAGCAATGAATTAAAATTATTAGATTAAAATTAAAAATTCTCTCTTTAAAGCAATCTTACATTCAATGGCTTTATTATCAGATGTATGTCCTTTCCACACTTGTATTACTCTAGATAGAAGGTTTCCCAAGACGTTATCTGTTAAATTTATCCTTAGATAGTGAAGTGGGATTTCTGACTGCTAGATTTAAAAAAAAACAAAACAACAAAGTAATCTGCTTTCTCGTCTTCTTATAAAATTTGACCTTGATCCTATGTTATAAGGTCTCAGGCTCCATTTCACCAATGCCCCCTGACTAATTTCAGCCCATCACTAGTTGCTGACACAGTTATCTCCAGAGGTATCAAATGCTGACATCCTTCATGTCACCTTTGGAATTATTTATTTCTAACAGGTAAGTAGGGGCACAAATATCAAGACATATCTCCTAATGAAGCTCCTCTGTGTCCTGCATTCAGTGTCTCTTGCTGATTGACATTATCATGGCATTAATAGCTTATCATTTTCATCCTGTAGAAGTTTCTATTGGATGATACAATTCTTAAGACATGCATGTGCTTATTTTTCTATTTTCTTTCTAAATTTTTTGTTTTGGTAATCTTAAATACCCATATTAATACTTGTACTTGTGGAGGCAGAAGAGTATGTAAAGATTTAAAGATATTACGGGTAAGGAAAACAAGAGATTTGAGATTAGTCTCTATTCCTTTACAAGAGATCTGACTGACATAGGGAACTGGGATTTATGTATGCTTAAGAACTTCATTAATACATATAGCTTAAGGTTGAGTTAGTAACCTGAAGCGGAAACATTACTACTCTGAATAGTTTGTTCTTTGCTTAATTTTGTTTTGTTTTGTTTTGTTCAAGGTTTCCTGTCAATATTACCGCATGAAAGGCGACATCAAATGAAAGAGACGTACTCAGTTTTCTGCCATTTACGTGATATACATTAGAACTTTAAGTAAGGATATGAACAAAAAGAAAAAAAACAAACAGTGAACCATTTGAAGAGAAAGAAATGGTGGTAGTGGGGACAGAACTTATTGCAGAAAATTACTGCAATAAGAAACTGAAATAGTCGTGTTATTCCTAAGTCTTCAGTATAAGGTGTAAGCATTTTACATGCCTTAAGGAAAGCAGTGATTGCTCTAGTTCTGAGAAAAAACTCTCTGCCTTGCTACATCATAATTTTGATTGCAGAATTTTTCTTTGTTTTTCCAGTATCCTTTCCTCTTGGCAATATGTTAAATTACTGCTTTTCAACATATGTGAAATGTATATTTTATGTGTACAACAGGGCTGATGTCTCTAAGCATACAGCCACGTTGCTAAATAAAAGAGGCTGGGATGAAGCTCACCTGCTTGATTGGCCTCATCACTAATCTGTCATCCAGCTCCCTGGCTCTGTGCTGGAGTGCCCCAGCAAGCCTTTTTGAAAACAACCCTCAGATGTATGTTTGGGAACAGCTGATGATGACGACTGCTCTCCAAAACAATATGAGTGAAACTGCATCAGGTTTGTCCCGCTTCCTTCCACATACTCCTTTAGTGCTAACCCAGGGGTTCTGGCCCTCAAACATATTCACGTAACCTCATGCCATAAAAACACTGTCTTGGTGGGTCCAGCACGCCTTATGTTATTTCCTACATGAATGGAAACCAAGCTAAACTGTTTGTTACTTTCTTGGCACATCACCCATGTAGAAACAAGGTCAAATGCTGTACAGTGTAGATGTGGCCAATACGCACTAAAAAATACAATTTATGTTCTTTGTGAATATAAGGTAGACTTTTTATGGATTGCTCATCCTTGGATTACAGATCCGTCCCTGAAGATCTTTCATTTAGTAGTATAAAGAGTCTCCAATATTTTCTAAAAAAATACAAAAGATGTTCTAGTAAGATGCACTTTGTTTACTAATATCCTGCTTCATGTTTTATTAATGAGAAAAGCTTGTTGAAAATTACATTTTTGTATTCTAAAAATGTGTATATACATATATTCATTATTTTTTAAACTAACTGAACTTCCAAGTCTAAACTGGTTTTGTTTTCACCAGAAGAAAGTCTAAGGAGTGTCTCAAGTTGTAAAAGCCTATTGCAGTTTTGCAAAGGACCACTTTTGGTTGATATTAAAATATGGTGGATTATGATGCACTTGGTGAAGTTTTGGGAGGGGAGTTTGAAAATCAACACAATGTTTCCATGCTTCCTCAGCACTAATGTTGGAAGTCATTCATTCACATTGCTATGAAGAGTGATATTCCCAAACAGAAAAAGGAGAAACAGCAAAACGGCTGAAAAAATAGCAAATAGAGGCAAGTGCAGTTATGGTTCAAAATCCAGCATTAGAGCACCATCACCAAAAGACAAAATAAAAATCCCTTCAGGCTTCAGTTCTTTAGTAACTCCTGAAGCCTAGCTGGTACGTTAGAGCTAGCCACTCATTTTTATATTCTACCAGCTCTGATGGATATGCTGTAATGCCAGTCCAAGCATACAATGTCCATTTTGAGATCAGTTTGGCTGTTGAGCATATGGAAGGCAGAAGGGAAAGCAGTGCCTATTAAAATGCTTATGAAAAATAGATAAAGCCTTTCAAACTTTAATAACATGCTATTTCATTTTGTCAGCGGATAACAATATGCGTAAAGTATTGCATACCCAGGTTTGAAAGCCTGAAAGTCATCAGACTAAGAAGGATTCCAGGAGAGGCGGTTGCAGGACAGCTAACTCCAGCACATATTGACAAGCTGCCAGTTTTGAGGGCATGAGAAGGGCACAAGCACCATTCACTTGAGTATGTGGATAGGAGCTGGATAGCCTCATCAGGAGTGAATGGGCAGGACAGGCATGGACTGGACCAAAGGAGAAAACTTCTGTACGGGCATACTTAGCAAGCTCTAGTAAGTGAGGTATTACTAAATATATTTGTTTGTGGCCTTCCTAAGATGTTCTGGAGACAGCTTTGTGGCAAAAGTTCCTAATATTATCTTAAAATGCAAAAAAACACCACCCCCCAGAACACCTCTAATATTCCTGGAGGTATGTTGTCGATTTTCTACTCAAGCTGTTTGTGGTGGTGAGCACCTACTTGTAGGAGAGGAAATTTCAGGAAGTGCCTTGAGGAAGTGTTCATTCAGCCAGATCATGGGCAGGCAGATATAAACTGCATCATTCATCAGGATCTCTTTACCCAATCTGGTTGGGGGGGGAAAAAGTCATTTCTTCCCTTTACTTCCCTTTTTCTTGTTTTCCTTGGGTTTGTCCTTCATACATGCAAAGAGAGTAATTCCCTTTTGCTCCCTCTGCCATTCCAGAAACAGTCTACGGAAGAACAGCTGACTACATGGTTAGATATTTCTCTATGATATTGATGTAAATCTAGTGTGGTTCATTTGCACTGAACACAACAGTGCTGCTCTTGTCCCCTGCCTGCCCCACACTCCAGTGATGACTGGCAGCACAGTGGTTATTGCTCTTGTCCCCTGCCTGCCCCACGCTCCAGTGATGACTGGCAGCACAGTGGTAAGGCGATCTATAAATTGGTTACACGTATCTTCTGACAAGTCAGCAAGCAGACATTGTAACTTCTCTTATTTATTCTCATTCATTGTTTTGACCTCAATCCTGGTTGCAGTGCTTAATATGATTTATTTATTCATAAGATGCTAAACTAACAATATCGGGTTTAGTTTGGACTGCCCATGAGACACAGAAAAGAAGTGCTGGCATATTATTGCTAAGGGCAATGGGCAGATTACTCTGCATCAGGTTCACATGGTGCATTTATTAATCCATAAGCATTTTTATAGTGACTGTAATTGTAACACCTGGACGATATATATACACTATAAAAATGTTGAGAACTGTCCATTAGGACAATTAATTCTATGTCCAGCTTCTGGTTTAATTGAGACATTGTGCCTTTGTGTTACTGTTTTGAATTTAAGGCATGCAGTAGGGAAAATCCAGCTCTCACAGCTGTGGAAATATGTGGGTAGATGCTTGGACGCTGGAAGCTGAGTTTAAGCAGGAGGGGGAAAGAGGGTATCATAGCAGAAGCAGTTAGAGCATAGTTTTAAAGATCATATTGTTTTCTTTGTTGTAGTGACACTGGGCAAATTTTATTTTATGACTCGTAATTTGGATAGAAAATTGAGCTTAAAAAGGCCTAAAACTAATCAAGGTTGAATTTGGTTAATAGTTCTCGTCAGAACAAAGAGGGGAGGAATTTAAAAAATGTCAAAACATATCATTTTGACCTTTCTGAAATTAAATGTTTCATTTTAGAAATGCCAAACCATTTTATTTCGTCATTTGTAAAATGAAACTTTGACTTTTTGATTCAAAATGGCGTTTTTTCCTTAAAAATTGTCCTACATTTTCAAATAGTATGAAACGGATGTAAGATAATTCCAGAATATTTTGAGCTGAATAAAAATTTTAATTTTTCAGAAAGATCAGAAGAAATCCCACTTTTCTTGCAGTTACTTTCCTTATTTCTTTTCTTCCAGCATTGTTGCTGGCATTATTATTTTTTTTCTTATGTGTTTTCATATTAAAGTTTTCTTCCTTCCCTCTGTTTTGCACTAAACTGAAAAACCTGTGCATTGCTATGTTGTAATTTGGTTTGAGATTTTTCTTGGGAAGTGTTTTTCCCTGCAGTTTCTTTGTATTTTTTTTTTTTAGCTTATTGTGGATTTCTAACTACATATTCAAAAAGCAGCAGAAGATTGATGCTCTAACCTTAGGACAGAGCTGCAGCATAAGTTTTAGATGCATGGTCTAATCAAGGAATGCACATGCTGGCCACTTGGGAACTACATCAGAACAAACCATTGAAAAACATGCTTGAGTTTCTGAATCTCAGGTCCTGCAACGTGCTTGTTAATTTCCCAATCAATTAAAACATCACACCAGCCACAAAGTAAAGAATGTTTAATACTTCTGTCATTAAGAGGCCTTTGCCAACAGTCATCTTTACTACAGTCTCAGAAATGGCTCTTTTGAAATTGGATTTCTTCTTATGATTGTAAAGTAGACCCAAATATAGAAAACGCTTGATGCAGTGCCAGGCAGCCAATGAACCTAGATCAAAATTTGTTCCTAAACTATAGCTAAAAATGCACAGGCACGTAGTTTAGCTCGGTAAATCCACTGGAATGAAGAGTAATACTGTGTTTGATATGCAGTCTTCTGCATCTTCCAGCACGTATTTTTGAGAATAATGTTCTAATACTCCAGTTAGGTTTGGCATTGTATGGTGCACTACACAAGGCCAGAGAAGCACTGCCCTTGGAACAGAGAGTCTACTGCCTGAGCAGCAACGATAGGCAGGAAAATGACTGTACAGGTATGGATAAATTTCTCTAGGTAATGTAACAGGATCGTGGTGTATTTGGAAAGCAAAATGTAGTAAGTTGTTGCAGAGTCATGAGCAAGACACTGAAAGCCTTTTAGAAAATGGAAACAAGTGAATGACTTTTCAGTTCATGTGAGATTTGAGGACAAATCCTATGTAAGTGCGGAAAAGACACTGAGGGGCAGTGATTAAAGTGGAAATCAAAAAAAATGCATCTTATTACAGACTTCAGTTTTCTGGTCATAAGAAATAAGAAAAGTTTATAAAGATAGCTAAATAAATAATAAATAAATAATAAATAAATAATAAATAAATAATAAATAAATAATAAATAAATAGAAACTGCGTTCCTTATGGGTTGATTTTTGTGGCACAATATATTCTGACACAGAGACATACCTAATCTGTCCTCCAGAAGCATAACTGTTTATAATAATCTCTTCTTGAACATAACAGTAAGTAGTCATTGAAGTGTAAAGAAAGTGTAGACCACGTTCTACTTCTGTTGAACCCCCTTGTAAATATTTCAGCAGAAGCCAGATCTGTAGTCTCAGAGGAGAGCTAGCCAGTTACATGGAGATTATTTGAAACTGGGAGCATTTTGTTCCAGACTACACTCCAAATCTATATGACTCATAGACAGCAAGAACTGTGGCCAGATGCATGTATGTAAGAGCTTCATTTTAGCAAAACGACAGGTAGTGGTAAGAGTCTTTAGACACACTATTCACAAACCATAGAGATCCAGACGTAATCCACACGTATGGTAAGACGTTCTTTTTGTTGCTCATATAGCTGGTGAGCTCATGGTATTTAATCACACTACAGAATACGGATGTGATATGTTTCTTGCAGTGGTTTATATGGTACCATTTTTTAAAGTGCTATTTTGTGATAGCTGGCACCTAACATCAGCTCTTTTCTTCAGCTGGCAGCAGAATATGATTAGATTGTTAGAAATGTTTTTAGATCCTCTGATAATGAAGAAAAACTGGATAAAACAACTGAAACTTAACCAATAGACTCATAATCCCCAAAGCAAATAATACTTAGGCAACATGTTAGATCAGACAAAATATATTGCGGGATGACCTATGAGAAAACACTAGAATTTCTCGAGTCATGGGCTGTTCGATGCTGTAAATGTCCAGAACAAGAAAAGAATCACCCTGCAAAGCACTTGCTTTGTAAACACTTTGGCATTTATATGCCAGCGTTTGTCAATTCTGTACTGTGGTATTCTGGACTACGTTGTAAATTCCAAGAATATTTACTTCCTACTCTACCTACAATGGAGAATACAGTGAAAAAAAAGTAAGTAAAGATTTTCAAAGGAATACAGAAACTTAGAAAAATCATGTATTTATTCTGATCTATTGTACATAATTCCCGTATTAAGCTAAGAACATCTCAAAAGTCTTTGGTTTGCTATGCAGCAATAATGTTGTTGCAGCTGTTTCTTTACAAGAGCTTTTGATGCATGGAAGATTAAAAGTTGCATCTCAAGCAGTTTTCAGGTGAATGAATTTGTCTTGGATATATTTTAAACCAGTAATCCAAAGCCTGATGCAACTGAATGAGAAAAAGGTTTTGTGTTACTAATGGTAGAATTAATGGAGTCTTATTTCCTACCCATTGTTTCTCATCAATGGAGTCTTCAAGGTATATTCTTTTCACATATTGAAGATATTTACAGTGTTACTATCCTATAGACATACTGATGTATCTCATAATGGTTGAGTTGATGCTACAGCCTTTTTCAAAGTGATGAAACTAATGCAGTGTTTATCCATTTTTAAAGAAAATTGTAAAGAGTTAATAGCAGCAATACTAATTTTCTTTCAAACATGGTTATAATTTTTTAAGTTATTCAAAATTTAAAGTAATTTTTTTTTTTTTATTTAAGACAATTGTAGGACTTAGGATAACAATATTGGGTGCTACTAACTCTTTTCACTGGAAATGAACATATCCTGTCATCCAAAGAGGGCGCATTGGAACATACTCAACAGAGAAAGAAATAGATGCAAGCTAATATTTCTAACCAAGGTGAATATCCATGTAATCATTGCACTTAAGAAATACTGAAATAACTTTTAAATTTTTTTTGAAACTTTTCGTGTGTGGTATTTTAGGATGCGTGTTATAGTTTGGTGTGGCCAGCACAAAAGCGCCACGCAGCCACCCCTCCCCCCGCCGGGGTGCGGAGGAGAATGGAAAGAAACAGGCAGAAACTGGTGGGTCGAAACAAGGGCAGTTTAACAGAACAGCAAACAAAGGGAACAGGACCAAGAACAATACAGTTAAGGAGAAAACACAACACAAACCACACGACCCACAGAGCTGCCCTCCATGACCGCTGCCGAGAGCTCCCTGGCCCCGAGCGAGTTCCCGCCCTCCCAGCTCCCCCCCACTGGAATCCAGCATGACGGCACATGTTATGGAATACCCGGCTCTGTTTGACCAGGTTGGGTCAGCCCGCCCGGCTGTGCCCCTTCCTGGATTCTGGTGAAAATTAACCCTGTCCTGGCCAAACCAAGGACAAAGTGATAAATCCAATAAAATTTAAATGGAAAAACCTTTCAATGCTTGTAGTAAGAAGATGAGTAGAAATATTTCAGTGTGACTTTGGTGTCCATAATATATGGACACCAAAAAACCCAGGAGAATAGAGAACAGATTTTTCCTCCTTAAGATGACCTACAAAGTGTATTCATAAAAAAGTCAGTGAAAACAACATCACTGATCAGACTAGGAATAATTGTTTTGTGGGCTATGGAATTCTTTTAAGTATGCGGCTATAAATATTTTCAGATTTGTAAGGTAATGAATTTAATGGTTAAAATCGTATCTTCATTGTTCTTTTTTTCTTTTTTTTGTTAGCCTTGCTCATCCCTCTAGAGCTAAAATTGAGAACAAATCATCACAGAAATAAAATTTACATTTATTTCTTTTACTCTTTCCTTAGGAAATTTAGTATAGGAAATACTAAGGACAGAGGCAAAGGAAATGACCCCATGGTGGTTTTGTCTAGAAACTGCCTCTCCCATTCAGTGTACGAATGGATGGTGCTTTTATTGGCCAACTGGTCAATATTTTTTATTCTTTTTTTCTTCTGTACATAGTCAGGACTATTTACTGTAAACTGCAGACAATGTTACCAATTCCTTCATTAATTTTGCCATATTCTTCAACACAGTAGTATCTGTAAGCCTTGCAAAGACTGTGGCATTTAGTTTCACAACAATGTGGTGGTCAAAAGTATCTGTCAGTTTTGGTTTCCCACTGAGAAAACTAGTTTGTCTTTTCAGACTTCTTTTAGGTTAGTCAGTATTGTAGTTAACTGTAGAGAGTCTCTTGATGGCAGCTGATGCTGTGAATACTCAGTAGCTCTGCAAATTAGATCCTCAGGTCCCAGAAAATGAGAAATACAGATTGGTTTAGCATAAGTTAGTAGCATGACATCACGTTTCACTTGCTACCTTCTCACTATTGGCTGAAATAGACATATATATGTATTCTGTTTTAACAAACAGAGGGGCAGCAAAGAAGTTCAGGATTGTTCCTCCTTTGGCCTCCCATTGAGACTGGAAATGTGGGGCTCAAACCTAAAATGGGAAGAGGAAGCAAAATAAGTTGTTGGCCATAGAGTTCCCTACAGCAGCAGGGACTACTCAGTCTCCTCACCAGTCTTGCTCTTTCATCTCCTGCCCAGACCCTCATCTCTCTGTTGGCAGGCAGCAAGGAGAAACTGAGCCCGGGGCCACTGAAATGTCTGTTGAAATTAGTGACAAGGAGCAAGAATATGCTGTGAAGAGATAAAATGAAGTTTTATTTTAGGAGACCGGATGTATTTCTGACAGTTGGACCATCCTTCTGAACCGTATAGCCTCCAGCCCCATTTGCCAGCGAGGAACACGTCAGCCTGCAAGATTAAAGTTCAGCAAAATTATAAGCCCCCAAAACCAGGGCTTTATAATGAGAACTGTCATCTAACTTGAATAATAGTCCTATTCATAATACTTATACTGGATCTTAATCTCACTTAAAGTGAAATTTCTCTGGGGACTTAAAATAGGAACATTTGGAATTTAAATGCCTTCTAAGACTCTTTACACATCAGATATAGTGTACAATGAAGTGCTATGTGTGCTTTCTACAAACACGTCTCTGTGTGTGTACAAGTGTCTGTATGTCTATGTATATAGTCCATATATATTTACTGATAGTAGTATACAGATAATAGTGAAACCAAGGGGCATAATGACTATATCCTTCTTTAATTATTGCCAGCAAATATTTTTTGTTTTGGAAACCTCTGACAACACATTCTTTTCTGTTCCCCTTTTCACTGGCAAATATAAATGTAAAATAGAGTGAAGAACACAAAGGAAAGAAAAAAAAAGGGCAAAATATAGAATGCAAAGTAAAAAAAAAAGCAAACTATTGTTATGTTCAATTGTGGAGAAAAAAAAACACAAAACAGATAAAATAAAATACTTCTTCCTTGAAATCTATGCTATTGAAAGGACTATGAAGAATCCACAAAGTAGTCATCTTTTTTTTTTTTTTATGACCAGAGCTACCAAATACTTTCTGTGCTCAGTCCTGAACACAGAAACACTGAATTGGATTTTCTCAGGGCTAAAACTTCTTAATACTTTTAGCATACATTTTTTTCATTACTCAGAAATTTGCTGTTAGATACATGCTCACAGTGAGCTCTCAGTGGAATACAGAATTTCATGCTACTTATCCAGTCTGGCCGTAGCTTCTCCTCTTCAGCAAATGCTCATCAGTTTGTGTAAATTATCATTGCTTTTGCAGGTAGGACTTTATTATAGGTGATGCACATATGCCAGACTCATCTAGTATTATAACAGTTTCTGTCACCTTCATCCAAACAACATCTGGCAGCAGTTCCCAGAGTGACATTTCTGATATGGAAGCAGAATTAATATGAAGAAAAATATGGTGGCAGTGACAATACAACCACAGAACAACTTCCTCCGCTTTTAAGTCAAGATGCTTTCATACTCCATTGTCTCAGGAGTCGCTACTCATTCCCAGCAGTATTTTTCTGACATGTAGTTTGGAACAATTCACTGTTCCATAGTGTTCTACGTCATCTGTTCTCTGTGAGAGAGGGTGAGAAAGGTGGATGTCAGCTCTTTGAACTTGGCATCCAAGACTGAGGTGAAGATATGCTTCTTTGGCCTTTTGAAATATTGTATACAACTATGCCCTTTCTCTGTGGTTAACATGCTGTGAACTGAATTCACTGCAACTTAGGCAATCACCTCAAAGTCCTTTAAAGCAGAAAGCCTATTTCCACCCGCTATGACTTGTTACATCTGTATTGTTCCATTTTACTACTTATGCAGTCTCTTCAGAAAGTTCTAGTTAAATCCACAACAAACATAAAAGATGAGGAAAAAAATATGATTTTATTAGAGGCTTGGACTGTGGCTCTCAATTACTAAACTTTAATCTTTAATATGAATGCAAAATGTAAGAAATTCTGATGAAGTTGTAGTTTATGGTTTCCAGATAAGTTTTAAAAATTTTAAATTTCAAATATTTTACTTGAGAAATTCAAGCACATATATGTGTAATAAACACAATTATGTGTCACGCCATCACTTATTTGCTTCACTAAATACACGTGGAATTTCTAAGACAAAAAGATTGCATAATGTAGACTGCACCTTGTCATTGTTTACCTGTGTAAGAGACTGTTACGAATTGCATTTGTCTCGACAACGCTGCTGCACCACTACCACTTCCTGACCTCAACATCCCATCCCTGAAGAAGCCACCATAACCGCCTTCAGGAAAAGAAGAAACTGCGCCTACGCACAGGCCAGCATGCGAACCAAGGAGAAGACTGCCTAACAAGCAGCACATATAACACGAACTGCATGTACAAAAGTGCACTCCACGCATTGGCAAACGGCTTCTATAAAAGAACTGCATGTCCTTCTCTGGGGGCCTTCCCACTTCTCTTCTTCCGGAACATGCTTTGCTGAGACCTCAATGCCTGCATGGAGACTAAACCAACAGAACATCACCAGACCCATGGTGGTGGTAGCTAATCTCTACTGCGTCCCTTCCACTGCTTGTTTAGGTCATCTGACTTTTTTTTTCTTCTTTCCCTCTTTCCCTCTATCTGTTGTCCTATCTCCACTCCTCTGTTCATTGAAATAAACTTTGCAGTGCTGTATGGCATTTGACCCCATTTTATGTCTTAACCTCATCCTTGGGATTGTATCGAAACCTCCCTTGACACTGGATCAGGACAACATACAAAATAGAAGAGAAAACCTTTTTAAAGAGCTTCGAAGTATTGTACAGATGGACTTCCCACAGTAAGACATCACTAGCTGGATTATGGATCTGTATCACTCTTCCTAGCTACACAGTCCCAGTTCCTTCATGGTTTAAGTAACTGGGTCACTTACGCTTCATGGGCAATCTAATTCTTTCTAGCTGTCATTAGATTTTTTTGTGTGTGTGTGCTATGTGTCACTTATTCTGCTACAAAAATAATGTTCCTCACCCTAACCTGAGGACATAGAAATGGAACCAAGGCAATGAGAGAACATAGAGAAACAGCTATTTGCCATATTTGCCTTCTCATATGGGGATCTATTTATGGTTACCGTGTAGATTTCCAAGTTTTGCTATGGCTTATATATCTCAGTAATCTTTTTATTTTTCTCTTCCCTTTTTTTTTACTCCACTGTGGGTTTCTGAGGTTTTTATATATTTATTTTTGCTCTTTATATGCTTCCTCCTTAGTTACTACAGCTTCTCTTTTCCTTCCAAGCCTCTTTCATGTATATTCTGTAACTTCCTATATAAAAAGCATAGACAAACCCAAACCAGAAACCTTCTAACAAGTCTGAAAGAATATTAAATATTTTAAAAGCCAAAAGTAAGCCACATCGAGCTGTACCACAAAACAAAGTAATAGTACTAATTACAAGCCGCTCTTGTTATCAGCATCAACCTTGAGAACCTATACGCTGAACAGTTTTTAATTATTTACCCTACTGCAAACATTGGAATTCAGTGTCTCTTCTTTGTTTACCATTGCATCCCCAAGAGACCAAGGAAAAGAGAATACAAAATGAATTTCAATCCTCATAGCTCTCTGAGCAGCCTCTTATGTCCATTTGGAAAAAAAAAAAATGCAACACTAAATACTTTGGGGATCTGGATCAAGTTTGTATCTTGTGTGTGCTTAAGGAACAAAGAAGTCTGAGAGATGGAAAAAGCCTATTAGACTTCATCATCTGGCCACTACCTTTGTAAATGCAGCAAATTGTTCTCAAATAGAGGCTATAAATAAAAGTCAATGACAACTGAAACTTCATCATTAATTTTCCAGGAACTAATTGCCGAGTTTGGATAATTTTACACTGACTTCAGTGGCAACTTGCAACCGTGGAGTCTCCATGATTTTGCTTGCAGGCCTCAACGTACTGATGTTGCAGCTGTGGGAGATCCTGCCTGCTGGAGATAATGCCCTTGCTTGATGGGACCTGTGCTCCAGCCAGGCTCCCTCCCTGCCCCTGGGGCTTTTTCTCCCATGTGTCTCCGTCCATTCAGGAATTGCATTAAAGCTGAGGGTCTTGGCCCTGGTCTTTGCCTGACTCATATTGCAGCTGCATGTTGAATCTCAGACCCCTTCGGTTCTGTCCCTGACTGACCAGACTGACATGGGTATGATCTTCCTTATTGCTGTGGATTTGCCTACAGATCTGGATTCTTGGCTATTGAACCTGATTGCTGTCACTGGACTTGCTCTTCTTGTTCAGATAGTGTGATATAACCCCTCTTTGGTGAGGCCACAACAAGATTTCAGTGTGAATTATCAAGCAAATAACTGCTCTGCTGACCATGCAATCCAAGAAGAATTTTGCAAAGTCCTTCAGATTTATATACAATGTTTTCCATGATTAAGGAAAAAGATAAAGTTATAAATTATAGTAACTGAAGTAACTTCTTTTATTCATGAAAACACTCAAAAATAATTCAAAATTTTTCTATTGTTTACCTAACTACAAAATTGTAAGGTAGGTTGCTGGAGTTGTCAGAAAAGAAGGCCAGAAACAGTGTGCTCCTATATAGACTAACAGGAAATTGTTTTTATCTCCAACCTCCATTGGTAGCACTGATTGATTAAAGTCAGCAGCACAAAAGTTTGTAAATGCAGCTGTAAGGAACTGGTTTAAGAATTTTGGCTTCTGGATGTGTCCCTCTATCATCAGCAGAGAAGGATTCTCTGGGCTTAGACTCACTGCCAGGGGTGGCAGCTGGTACAGAAAATATCGGTTTTACAGCAACCGCTGAAGCATGAAGTGGCTGATAGCAGTAGCAGTAGCTGCCCAAGAGGGACACGCACATCCCTGTAACAGACTAGCAAGGGAATGCTGTGCAGGATCCTCCATTGCGGGGGAACCCAGCAGATCCCAATGACAAACACCAGAATCTGACACAAGCCTGCCTGAGACAGCAATGATTCCTGTGAGGGACACCTCAATAGTCAAGAAGGGATTACTGAGTGCATGGAGGAAAGGCCTCAGGCTTTGATGCAGGAGTACGTTCTGCTTTAGACCTCAGGAAGTGACCATGTGACGAGACCCAAGACTCTGCTGAAATGGATGTAATTTAGTACCAAACTGGTATATCTGCATCTACTGAAGTGCATTATGAAGGACTTCTACACATCTGGCCTGTGTCTGTAGTGTCACTTTTACATAATGCCAGTACCTGAGGATCTGGGGGTCAGAAGTTTAGGTATGGTGGTTAGAACTCCCTAGGATAATATTGACTGCTGGATTTTGTTCTGGTTCTCTTATTCAGGGCAAGAAAATTAACACAAATCAAGTCTTTTCTTCAGGTGAGCGAGAGTTGGCATCAACTGAGAAAGCTAAAAATGTTAATTTAATAAACTTATGCAAGCCTATATCTTGCATAAATTCAGCAAGTTAGATATGCTTTAGGTATATAGTTTTGTCACAGAGCCTTTTCTTTGGCATTAGCCAAGCAAGCTTGATGTGTTGACTGCTGAGCAAATTATTTTATATAGGTTTTTTTCTTTGACATCACCCTATTCAGCTAAGGGTGCTAATCTGTTCCCAGTTTCAGTCCTGCAAATAGAAGATATCGATCCATTGACCTCATTGAAGCATTTATATTGATATAGGCCCTGGAAAATAAAGATGAGTCTGTCCTTACGAATGTTTTTGACTTGAAATCAGTCTGGTAAACGAGGAATGCAGAGTCAGTAAATTTGAGCACTTTAGGTTTGGCATCAACTGCACTCACTAGAAGTGATGATCAAGTGATCTTATCAAGGTTTTGACTTTAGTTTTGATGCTCCTGTAATTCAGCCTCTTTTGTCATCTGTCTTCTAGATTATTTTTTGTCTTCCAGTTCAAGTTAGAGCTGTGAGAAGCCTAACCTAGTCATGGGACACAAAACAAAGCTTTCCCTTTTGTGAACTAGAGATATGTTGAAGGTCTAAGGGAATGATAGTTTAATGGAATCTGAATTACTTTTAGGATTTGGTAAGCTTCTGCTTTTTATGTGCTGTTCTTTCACTTAAAAATGTCTGGAAAGCTATATCGGTATATTAAATTGTTTTTTTGGGGGAGAGTGTATCCGGATGAAAACCAGGCCAAATCTTCTGGACTGTGTAGGAAACACTGCAATGCTTTTTCTTCTGTCTTGTTTCTTTTTCTAGTGGTTGAAGTAGGAAATTGCTCTGGTTTGTGGATAGCATATAGATAAATATCAGTACACATTTTTATTTGTAGCCTTGTAGTTAAGAAAGTTAGTAAGTGGGATGTTAGTGATCCCTCAGCATTTTAAACTGGAAAATGTACCCCCTTTTTTTTATTTTTCCTTTAGAAAAATCCAACTGTTTATTCTGAAGGCAGTTGTCAAATCTGTTTTCTTCCGAATGAATCACAATCTCTTCTGCTGTTACTAACTTTAAGGAACTTGAAAAATGAATAAAGACTGAAAATTTGAAATACTAATGCTTGCTTTTTCTAGATAGTGAAGGGATTTATCAAACACAGACAAAGCAGAGGCTTAGGGTTTCTCTGGTCTCCTGGTACAGTTGGGTGTTTTTTTTTCAGATCTGCACATGCAAATGTCCAGGGGGGCAGGGGGGCACGATCCCATATTAGTAATTAACTAAAATCACAGAAGAAATACAAAAGCTGTAGAAGTTTTTTATAAGGTGAGACTGGCATCTTTTCACCCTATTAACCAGGACAGAAATAACTAGGGAAAAGAAAGAAATCCACCAGAACAGCTTCACAACTTCTGAAAATAAAACTCTGTATCAAGAGTCGAGCAGATATAATGGTAGATATTTCGCCTCAAAACACGGCCAAAGAAAGAGAGACCTGGAATAATATCTGGGAAGTCAATAACAACACAATCCCCTTTGGGGTGGTATTATCTGCAATGGAAATTTTGAAAACTTCTGAAAATTATGGAATAAGAAGATCAATAGCTACCTGCTGCTATTCAGGAGAAATGAAAAAGCCATAATAATGCATACTATGCTGTCTGTGAATGGGACACATTCTCCATTTGGTGAAATTATTCTAGCCACTGATTCTTAATGCTGCGTAAAAGGAAGTTATTTTCTTCTTCTAAAGAAAGAGTAAACCACAACTTTTCTTCTCTATCCTCCGTGTTCAAAACCTATGTCTGAAAATGAGGCAAATCTGTTGCTGATTTTTATTGCCAGTAGGGCTGCAAGTGCTTGAAGTAGCACTAAAGTCTGCCTCCATCTTACTTTATTTTCCTGTGATGCTCTATTCAAAGAGTGTTGCCCCTACCATGTTAGCAGACTGCTGTTTAGCCTATCTCTATCCCTCCGCACAGAAAGGCATTTATGGAAGTAGAGAAGTCCCCGTTGCTTGGTATTCAGCTAGCACTTAATTTTCATTAATGCTTTTTGGTAAGAACATCACTCTGAGATCACTGAGATCAAGAGGAGTTGAGCCAAGACCTTGTAAAGCCTGTGACAACACAGTGGCTCAGTGTGACAGAGGGGCTGTGTCAATGATGTCATGAGGGCTTTGACATGGCAGCAGGCAAGCAAGATAAAGCAGCTACAGGGCATTGCACCATTTTATCAGCATAGCCCACACAAGCATGACAGATTTTTTATGTGAAATAAGTTCAGTAAAGTTGCTGCTTCAATAAATGATTGTTATCTTAATAAGCCAGATTCTCTGACCTACTGCCTTCACAGAGTATGATCTCAGATGGGAGCAGGCTAAGTTTAGTGATCCAATAACTTTGAGAGTACCAAAACCTGACATTTACCCCACAAAGTGACCAGCTAGACCAGTAACCTTACAAAGCCCCTACCTTGATACCAGTCTAGCAAGTCAAAACTAGCAGTATCTATAAAGCCCCTAATTTGAAATTGAGGTGCCTTTGAGTTTTGCCTCTCAAGTAGATCCACAAAGCCTGTTTTATGTATTACCCTGTAAATGTAATATGGCCCTTAGCTTCTGAGGCTGCTTGCCTGGGACTTTCCAGAGTGTGTGCTTGTTATGTTCATAACTGCAACAAATTTGCTGCTGCTGTTAGAATTGCTAAGTAACATCTGAGTTAAAATATAGGTTTCCAGTGTCCTGAAGCATGGGGAACTGGCATTTATCATTCACATTTCCTGTTGGTAATTTTGGGGGGATCTACTGTATTTATCACACGAGTACCACATAGCAGTGTCAGAACAGCACAAAAGGGCATTGCATTGACTCTTTTTCTACTGCAGATTTTCATGTTTCCTTGGACCTACTGCTACATACATGCCAGTTTGCAGTGGATTTGGGACATCTGACAGCAGTGAAAGACTGCCCTTCTATGTTAAAACATATGAGTTAGTGCAAATTGTCTCTCAGGTCAGTCGGTATTGTAACTCTGAAGAGGGTCAAAGAAGTGTCTTCGGAAGTTTTTCCAATGATCGCCGGTAAGCAGGTTTATTGTTCCAGGAGTTGCATGTTCTCTCAGGTAGCCAGAGATACTGGCTTTAGCCCCAAAGCCAGTATAAGTACTTCCTACACTCTTTTTCTGGTCATTTTTTCTGTCCTCATGGTCCAATTTTTCCTCCCATCTATCTCCTCAGCTACACAAAATCTGTTCTGTGGTGGGCTGAGCAGGAAACTGGATCACTGAACTCAGCTAATTAAAAGTACTCTTTTAAAGAAAAAAAAAAAGACTGCAATGTTCCAAAATCAGTTGTGACAGATGGCATCTGTTTTGCCTGCCCTTGCTTTTGTGTGCCTTTAAGAAGCCTCAGTGAGGTGAAGCCTCCAGAAAGAGAGGGAAATTGCTCCTTTCTTAAGGGATCTGTTGTAGCTGCTCAAAGAGAGGTGGCTTGGGAGATTGCGGAGTGCAGCCAGGTACAGCTGCTGGAGACGCCTTAAGACTGAGGTGAGGAGCAGAGAGATGTCAAAGCAGGCTGGGCAGAGTAGCTCTGCTCAGCAAGTCATCAACTAATTAAAGTTGAGAAACCGAGCAAAGGAAAAATTTTTGTTTTACTGCATTTAACCCACTCAGTTTGAGTTTTCTAAATTTAAAAATAAGGTATTGACTTCGTCTTTGTTCTATAAATCCTGAGACGTTCTAGTGCTTTTTTAAAGAGCTTGCCATGAGAAGAGAGACTGGGCAGGTGCAGGTCCACATGAAAGCCATAGGCAGCTCTGTTATCGTGAAACTACAACCTTATTAAGTAGCCTGTAAACTACATTTGTAGCCAAAATCTATCAGACTTTTCCTGATATATTGTGCTCTTGAAGACTTTCCTGACAATTTTCTACCTTTTGCATGGATGTATTCCTCTCTCCTAAAAGCTACCCTTGCTTATTGTCATTCCTCTTGTTCCTCGTCTCTGCCATTTGATCAGATACCAGCATTTATATTTTATATGTCTATTTTATCTGATGCGAAAACACTTGGCTAAAATGGGCTTCAAAGAATGGTTGGCACTAATAAAAGATACACTCTCAAGCCAGGAAAATCCCGTAACAGTATTTGTAAGAAAGACAGAAGAATTTATGCATTTATGCATGATATCGATGATTGAATTATTTTTAGCAAAGATACAGCATGGCCAGTTTGATTATAAACCCACTTCAGAAGAGGGTAGGTTAGAAGATGAAGAGTGGCAGAGTCTAACGCTTGCCTGGAATTTTTGTAGAGCTTCCCAAATAAGGCTGAATTGCTACTGGAAATCAACTGAAGGAACTTATGTGTAAGTATTATTGCATATAGGTCTGAAGACAGCTTAAAAGTATACCTGTTGAACAGCATAAAGCTAACTTCCATCAGGCACCTGATGCTGGTAAGAATGAGTCTTGTCCTTTAGGAGTATTATTGCAGAAAAATTTCTACTAGAATTTTAGATACTCTGTTGTACTTAGTTTAGGTATCTTTAGCCCAATACATGCCTTGAATGTATAGACTCGGATCTTGAAGTGGATTCAAAATTACATACAAAGTCAAAAGACAAATACGTTTTGTTGCTAAAGAGCAGTATTGAAATAAACCAGAACTATTGAGAGATTAAAAGACTGATACTTCATGGCTACTTACATTACAGAAATTTGGTAGAGAAGATGAAAGTATGAATACCAAAGTCAGACAATCATTTGTCAGGACAGAACAGAGTCTGCTAGTAAAGTAAGGATTATTTTAAAATACTTTTTTTTCCTCTTGTTTTTTGCAGGTGATCTGTGCTATTCTTTTTTTCTCTTCCTCTCACATGCATTTTTTGCTAGGAGAAGGAAAGTGGATAATCTACCACTATCCAGAGGTTCTACTAACTATAGACTAAACTGACCAGTGAAAAGAGTCTGGAAGCTGGCTAAAAATTCTTTTAAATTCACTTCTGTGAATTTCACTCCCAGAGGAATCTCTGTTTTTTATTTGTCCAGTTATCAATAAGTCAGCGATTTTTAATTCATGGGCAGATTTCTGGCAAGCACTGCTGACACTAAGCTGGTTTCACAGAGTAAAACAGAGTTGTCTGGTTGTACTCTGGGTGGATCAACAGTTTTCACCACAGTTAGCTAGCTTGGAAAGCTACAATATCCCAGCTACTTTGTGGTACTCTTACCTCCTTTGCATAGGGATTATGTTTAATAAGAGCTTTGGGACATGTACTGTTTTTACTCCTTATTTCTTCATAATATAGCATGACAGGACTTATCAGAAGTTCCAGGCAGCACCTTGATGGAAATAATTAATAATATTACTTTGCACGAGGCAGTTCTTGCTCACAGATTTCAAACTGCTTTAAAAAAGAAATATAACTGTTAATATCCCCATGTTACTGAAAGAAAAGCAAGGGAAAAGAGGTTTATTATGCAGTCACACCACTTGTCAAGGGAAAGCAAGCGGCAGAATACACATCACCTGACTCTCTCTTGATCACCCTTGCTGGTTGCAATGCTGGTGGCATATAGCATTTGCAGAACACTTCTTCTCCTTCTCTGATGCTGTGTTTAGGGCTCAGCGCATTTGCAGATGTTAGATGGGAAGGTAGAGGCTTGTAGACTCCTGCTTGCACCTTGCTATTTCCATTTCTTCTTGGAATATCTCACAAAAGATTCAAGCTACAATATATGAGAGGTAGAATATGTGGCTGCTGAATACCTTAACACCATGACTGAGAAACTGATAGGACGTCACTTGCTAGGATGTAATTTCCAATAATCATATATCTTCTGTTTACCTCCCTCTTAGTGATTTACTGTGTAACAACTCCCCACCATATATCTGTAGGGAGCTTCCTTGCTCACCTTGGTTTCTGCCTTTCAAGATACTGCACTGCATGATGATAAGCTTCAGAGAGAAATGACTACTGTCGACAAACCCAGTCATCCATGTTGTACATTGCATTACCTAAATCCCAGGGGAGTGTCTATCTGCAGGTGAATGCTGATGGCAGAATCCATTAGAGAAATGGCTGGTGTTCCTCTGTTTATTTGCATACAGAAGTATCTGTAAAACATCCTGTTATTCTATTCCCATATTCTTTTCCCAGCAATCATTCTCTGAGACCAGAACTATAAAAATGAGTTTTAAAAAGCTGTGAAGTACCATAGAAACTTTGTTTTTCTTAAAAAAGTTTTAAAAAGTTTCATAGCTACTATGTAAATAATAATAAATGAGAAGGTGAGAGAGACTAAACCAGAAGAAAGATAATTTAATTTTACAGAGCATTTCAATATTTTACTTTTGGCATTCTTTATTCGTTTGGTAAAAAAATATTTCTTTTTAATTCTCTGTAAAAGAAAATAGAAATGTGGACTCTGGGAGCCCTCTGTCACTAGCTCAGAGCAGCCCACCTGATGTTTTTCCCCAGAACCATGAAACACTGAAGCCTCACAAACAGTCGATCTGTCTTCTCAGAAGACTTTTAGCTAAATTCTCAGGCAACTAGTTGCTGACCATCAAATTCCCTTAACACTATGGCAGAGTTGAAATATTTCTACGTCTCATTTAAAGTTCAGGAAAGCAGTAAATTCTGGTTAAAAAAAAAAAAAAATGTTATAAGTGTTCAAACCTCCTGCAAAGAGAAATGAACTTGTATATTTAATTAAGTCTTAAGAACGAAGTAGTCATCATACAGATAAAACTGGGAGGAGGCAAATTCTGAGGCACATTAGTGCTCCTTTACACCAGTCTGTATAAATAGGCATTAATGGGGTCACAAACTGCTTCCAGAGAAACAGCCTGAGAGCATATGTCTGCTCTGGCTAACAAAATATCTTGTTAAAGGACCTCTAGACCTGCTCACAATGTAAAGGATGCTTGAGGGTGAGAGTGGGTAATAGAAGGAAGGGAATGAGTTGTATCTAGGGAATGTAGTTATTTCTGCTTTTCAGAGCCTGAATTCCTGCAGGAAAATACAGAAATACTACAAAGTTGCTTTTGCCTCTCACTGCTTGGAGCAGGGATAAAGAGGTATGGCCTCCATTTCCAGCAAACATATTGTTTTTTAGGGAGATGAGGGAAGAAGCCTTCCAGTTCTTTAGGGTATTCAGGAAGAATACCCAGCTGGTAACAAGCCTGCCTATCTATGTACCTCATTGAAAGTCTAATTTCTAACCTGTACAGAGGCAGGCAAAATACAATTTCAATAAAAGCTGTAGGATTTTTTCTTCACTTTCAGCTCGTCTATTTTAGATGTTTCTCAGTGACATGAGATTCAGTTAATTAATGTCACACAATGAGGTAAATTAAATCTTTTTTGCCAGGCTGGACTCTGAGCTTTACTTCCACAGTTCCTTGTTCTTGAGGGCTTTAAGGGACATGCCGAACATTCTGCACAGGTGCTGCTGATGTCCATTATTTGCAATACCTGCTTGAGAAATACACTTCCTTTCCCAGTAGTCTATGTTCTTTCCACTGGGCCCTCTTATTCCCTGCTATTAAGCAGACAGATACCTTGTATTTCTAACAGAACTTATCTTTTTAGTTTAAAAGCCTTGGGGTATTTTATTTCCATTGATGTTGTCACTGTAGCTCTGGGGAGAATGTTTTCTACACGACCCACATGCCCCAGAAAACTTTACTCGACAACGACAAAAATATTTACCTTTACTGTGTAAATATGGTTCTTTACTGTTGTCAGCTTTAGTTAATGGAATACGAGCTTTGAACAAAGGTTTGGACTACAGAGTAATTTACTCTGCATGCTAAACATTCCGAGGTAAGTCAAAGTAGGCATGAAATAAAATATGAATATAAGCTTCAACCCTTTTCCTAGATATTTTTTTACTGAATATTTTTTAAAACTCTGTGAATGCAAGAAATTTTGCAAAGCACTGAAGGAACGTACTCAATTCATGACAAAGTAGGGCTGTTCATCACTTCTGGCAGTCACAGATATTCCGGTCTAGAGAGGTTTTGGCTTCTTTGAAGGTCATTTGGTTCTCTCTTGGCAGGGAAAAATAAATATTTTTGGCACCATCTTTGTGAGGGAGCAGAGCTGCAGAAGCTGCAGTTTCCAGGTGACGAGTCCTGCAAGCACCAGGGCACTGCTTTGAGCCTAAGAATTAGGATTTTGCAGCCTTCTATACTTCCCTACTTCCTTTGTAGTCCTAGTGGAGGGTTGTTGAAACACCCAGGTGGTGAAATTGCAGCAAATATTAGCAAAGGCTTGCAGCATACAATTGTATTTGAGGTTAAAAAAAAGATAATAGTAACTATGAGTATCTGCTTGTGGCCCGATATTCACTTTATGGAACTTACTGTTCTGTGATTCTGGCAACATCCTTGACTTCCACAAGTTTTTGTGCCATTCTTAGCCAAGAGCAGCTAACTAGAGGTGTTACCTGTTAGCAATATCTACTATCAGTACACAGTATTGCATGTGTTAACCACACAGCAGAACCACATGTCCTAAGGAACAGATGAGCAGAGCTGCAAGATTTGCCAGTGATTTAATTAACGTTTATATAATTTTATTTTCATTATTCAGCCAGCTGTGTGGCCACATTCGTTTAGTGAATAAGTGAGATGATGTTTAACTTTTGGTCACTAAATATGTATTTTAGTCCAGCTTTTACCACTCTAACCAACTTAGTGGTTGCTTGCTCTTCTCACTGTGCTTATAGTTAATGCCAGACTAAAATACAATGTGAGTCAAATTGAAATTGAATTTAGCTTCATTTATTTATATTCTGAAAGTCCATCAACTTTTGAGAGTGAGAACATGCAATTCTGTTCCTCACTCAGCATCTAAGCGTGTAATGACTTTGTCCTGTGACAGAAGTGTGGAAAATCACTTTTATAGGGGTTGCAAGTATATATGTGAGATAATTCTGTTTTCTGAGTAAGAAATGTATATACAGGGATTATACTGCAATCTGCAGGAGATATGAAACTTTGCCAGCGAAACCTAAGTAATAAACCCAGGAGGATCTCTTGATCCAGAAAATGGCCTGGTCTGAAAGAGGTTAATTCCCAGCCGGCAGTAAAAGTGTTTTGTAAGGTGCTCCCGGCTGGGAGCTAATTAGATGCCACTGAGCCTGCTACGGTCTCCAGGTTGCAAATCTCATGTCGCTACCACACTTCAGCAGTCCCGTCACATGTTCCTGCACCTCGAAGGGATCTCTCACATCTGGATGAGCTGTGGGAAGGCTGAAGGCATTTTCCTTCAGCTGTGCTTTTAGTCTCAAGTATCAGATGTGGGCCCTGGTACACTTGTCACTGCTGCCTCCTCTTTCATTGCTTCCCCTGCTGGATTATGACAACTAAGAAAGAGCTGGTTGGTGGGAGAAAGAGGCATTGCTGCAGGGGGTTTTCATATGTGGATGTGTAAGCTTACCAAGTAACACTCATGAAATGAGAAATATCTGATATACCTGGCTGTGCCTATATTGTTAGATCCTAAGTCACAAGCGAGGTCAAAAGTGATTTACACTCGGTGTCCACACTGCCAGTTCTAAGCCACAGGTGGCCACTGCTCCCATAAGTTCATTGCTGCTTCTCGTGGTTTATCCCAGCAGCCAGCAACTAGGAGCAGACAACTGCTTGCTGTCCCCTCCCATTACCCCTCAGTAGGATGGGGAGAAGAATGGACTAACGATAATACTTGTGGGTTGAAATAAAGACAGTTTAATAAAACAACAAAGGAAAATACTGCTGCTACTACTACTACTAATAATAATGAATATGCAAAACATACAATATACAATACAATTTTTTTTCTCACCGACAACAAATTGTGTATCTATTGCCTGAGCAATGATTGTGGAACTCGCAGATTTTGTGAATTTTGCAGCACTCTGGAAAAAAAGACTGAACTCACAGAAAAGTTCAAACTCCCAGAAAAAAGAGAATTCCTAACCCCCAGGTGACCCCCGTTTTTAAACTGAACCTGACATCCATGGTGTGGAATATCTGCATCGGCCAGCTTGGGCTACCTGTCTGACTATGCTCCCTCTCAGTTCCTGCACACCTGCTCATTAGCTCAATAAGAGAGACTGGAAAAAGTCCTTGATTTCTTAGCAACGACTAAAAACATCAGTGTTATCAACATTCTTCTCATACTATATCCAAAACACAGCAGCTACTGGGAGGAAAATTATCTCTATCCCAGGTGAAACCAGGACATCGCTTGTGATGTTAAGGCATACTAGAAGGATCCTGGGCTGAGGTCTCTGTTGAACATTGGGAAGTGTGAAATTGCTGTGCAGTGGTGAGAGGGATCGCAACACACCTGTCCATGTGCACTGTAAGGTGGGACATGATGACTGATAGGGAGTGCATGGGATAACACTGCCCCAGCTTTCTGTCTTGCGATCCATGAAAGCTGAGCTGAAGCCAGAACCTGAGCCTTGCCTGTGTCTTGCCTGTGTCTGAACAGTTCAGATGGCAAGGCAGTTTGGACATAGATTCAAAATTCAGTTTAGGAGAATCTTATAGAATCATAGAATCATAGGCTGGAAAAGACTTCTAAGATCATCAAGTCCAACCATCCACACAACACTACCATGCTTACTTAAACCATATCCCGAAGTGCCACATCTATATGTTTTTTGAACACCTCCAGGGATGGTGACTCAACCGCTTCCCTGGACAGTCTGTTCCAATGTCTGACCAGTGTTTCAGAATAGAAATTTTTCCTAATATCTAATCTAAACCCCTCCTGATGCAACTTGAGGCCATTGCCTCTCGTCCTATTGTGTCCTTGGTTCTGCCAGGACAGGGCTAATTTTCACCAGAATCTAGGAAGGGACACAGCCGGGCAGGCTGACCCAACCTGACCAAACAGAACAGGATATTCTATACCATGTGCTGTCATGCCGGGTTCCGGTGGGGGGAGCTGGGTGGCGGGAAGTCACTCACGGCTCGGGAGTGGATGGCGGCGGCGGGCTGTGAGAGTTGCTCTGCGCATTCTGCTGTTTAGTGTTGTGTATTCTCCTTATCTGTATCGTTGTTGTTACTGTTCCCTTTGTTTGCTGTTCTGTTAAACTGCCCTTATCCCGACCCACCAGTTTCTGCCTGTTTCTTTCCATTCTCCTCTGCACCTCAGCAGGGGGAGGGGCGGCCACATGGAGCTTTTGTTGCCGGCCACAGACAAACTATAACATATCACTAGTTACTCGGGAGAAGAGACCAACATCTGCCTCACTACAGCCTCATCTCAGGTAGTTGTAGAGAGCAATAATACCCCTTCAGCCTCCTCCAGACTAAACAGCCCCAGCTCCCTCAGCTGCTTTTCATTAAGACTTGTTCTCCAGACCCTTTACCGGCCTCATTGCCCTACTTTGGACAAACTCCAGCAACTCAATGTCCTGCTTGTAGTGAGGGACCCAAAATGGAACACAGTACTCGAGATGCGGCCTCATCACTGCCGAGTACAGGGGCACGATCCCCTCCCTACTCCTTCTGGCCACACCATTCCTGATACAAGCCAGGATGCCACTGGCCTTCTTGGCCACCTGGGCACACTGCTGGCTCATATTCAGCCAGACGTCAAGCAGCACTCCAAGGTCCTTTTCCACCAGGCAGCTTTCCAGCCACTCTTCCCCAAGCCTGTAGCATTGCATGGGATTTTTGTGACCGAAGTACAGGATCAGGCATTTGGCCTTGTTTATGAAGTTTCATGTTTTTAAATAGGGGAGTTAAATAGAAAGTATAAAAAAAGAAGAAATTATTTGTAGGACACTTGAACTGTACTCTGTGGTTTGAGTTTCTAAGTTAAATGGAATGGGCAAAGTGAAAACTCCAACCGAGCTGCGTTCAGTTTGCAGACACTGCTTACCTAGTCACAACTTAGAGTTTCAGTGGACAAGAAAGCTGCTAACAATATCTGGAAATAAGGCTAGTTTGGTTTAAGAGCCTAACTGCATATTTAGAAGTCTGACCCAACTTTGAAATGCAACTCTCTACAGCAGGTTGTCTTATACATGCCAGTAACACCTTGCAAACAATTGCAGTAATGGGTTTGAAGGAGCTTTCTTCATTACCTGAACAACTCTGAGGACAGTCAAATGGTATTCACCAGATAAATTCCTCAAGATATTCCTTGACAAATTTCTAGTACATTCTTCGTGAATTTTTTTTAATTATTAATTTGCCAGCCCTAGCTCTTTTGGTGGTCCAGCTTAAGGACTGAGAGAGAGAGGCTTTATACAAACATTGGCAGCCATCGTAACAATTCAGCTTACAGCCAGTCAGCTGCTATGAAAACTGCAGATTAAAGACAATCTGTTCTTGCATAGCTGGAACAGCAGGAATTGACTCAATAGGTGGTTGAACAGCTCTGAGCAATACTAAACTGAAATGAATTTGTTTTGCTAAAGAAAGGTGGAGGCTCAGGGCTTCATCTACACAGGACATCCATGGAGCAGAAATTTGTGGGAATATCATGAACTACCTAGAGACACAGAGTTGTATTTGTGTGTGTGTGTGCTTCCTTCTTCATCACTCTCTCTTTATTGCACAGAAGCAGTTCTTATTTGAGCTGGTTTGGGAATACACTGGTGCCAATACATTTTCCTTAAGTAACCATGGTTCGTCTTTTGTGAAGTTCAGTTGCTTTTTTATTAAACCCTTTCGAATCTGATAAGCTTTACAACTATCTTCCTTTTTCTTGCCTTGCACACCCACTGATTTTAGATGGGGGTGTTTTCCCCAGTTATAGTATTAAATTTTACAGGGTTTTTACAGGATGATTTGCCCAACTAGCCATATAAGAATAAGTAGCATTTCAGCTTTTAAATGAGATACATTTATACTTTGCATGCTCGTTATATTGAACTTCATGTATTCTTTACAATGATACTAACTATAAACAATAGTTAGAAAACAATTTTCTTTCTTTTTTTCCTTTCCTTTCCTTTCCTTTCCTTTCCTTTCCTTTCCTTTCCTTTCCTTTCCTTTCCTTTCCTTTCCTTTCCTTTCCTTTCCTTTCCTTTCCTTTCCTTTCCT
>Ga0065711_1029291_pt1 | contig 36760 bp, 17 predicted proteins | sample Hoacrofraction12_FD_59098 | JGI IMG/M metagenome (GOLD analysis project Ga0065711, IMG submission 59098) | Hoatzin crop microbial communities from Cojedes, Venezuela - Epithelial fraction 12 v2 (version 2) | ecosystem: Host-associated > Birds > Digestive system > Esophagus > Crop | place... | reverse complement strand
AACACTGGAACGGGTTGCCCAGAGAGGTAGTGGAGGCCCCATCCCTGGAAACATTCAAGACCAGGTTGGACAGGGCTCTGAGCAACCTGATGTAGTTAGTGGTGTCCCTGCTCGCTGCAGGGGGGTTGGACTATATGACCTCTAAGGGTCCCTTCCGACCCAAAACTTTCTATGATTCTATGATTCTGTAAGTAAGATACAAAAAGCTTACAAGAACTCAGATGCTGTTTCTTTGGAAGAAATGCTAATGATTTAAAGGGTATGTATACGGTAAAAAGCAGAAAAGGGTTTGACTACTTCAACTGAAACAATTTTATCTTCCCTGTCAGAAACTTTAGCAGAAACCTGTAATGTACAGCAATATGAAATGCAGCGTAACACTTCCTGAAGGTACTATTATTCAGAAGAACTGATATTGTAGTAGTAAGCGACATGTAAATGAACTACTAGCTACCACCCTAGTGAAAACTACAGCTTCTTTCATAATCATTACATGCTACAAATTTTATCCTGAAAAATCTTTTTCTGGGCAAAGTGAAGACCACATATATGCCAAGTGCATATATTTATGAAGCTCTTAGAATTTGCTCTTAGTCCAAATAAAGTTTAACATTCTGTTAGTGTAAGTTACCTGATGAATCTAGAAAAGGCTTTCACTTGTAATAGTAAAAAGTCATATTCACTAGGCTACACTTCCTAGTTAAAAACTTAACGAATGACAAATAAAAGTTAAGGTTACCAGTGGCATCTTCTGTTATGCCAGGATATTAAATATCAGTGGACTCAAATTTCTGAAAAATGAAACAAAGTGGACAGGCTTCTACAACATAACACTTCCTCCTCCCTGTCAAAAATCCACATACTCATGATAAACATATGCTTTTTCTACCTTTAAAGGTTACTGACTACAAGCTACCATATATGTCTGATTCCAATACATTATTTTGTTACAAGAGCAGCATATTTTCTTAATATTATTGTTGTTGAACTAACACTGAGAATTACGTAAAGTGGGAATTCAAAAAGTGAACTAGATAAAAAAGTGAATATCTTTCAGGTGGTTATATCAATTACACTTCTGCTATAGATGTTACTAATGTGCAATGTTACTATTTAAACTGTGGGGAAATATTCCACAATTAAATAAAGACAGCAATAGAGAAGCATTTATTCTGATTCCATTAACTGGGTCCCATGAGTTCCATTACCAAAAGTGAACTTTCTACTTCTACTTCATCTAAATAGGAATAAGCTAGAAAGAGTTCAAGCTCTCGGGGTGGTGGGGGGGAAGGTTATTATTGATGTTATCATTAATTTTTTCCTCCATTTGCAAACAGAATCTTTAAATTTGCATGTGTTTTAGCCTAGCTTTGATTTTAGACTAATGGATAACTCTAGATATCCCAGTTATAAGTGGTTACTTGATTTTTCAAGCAATTAAATGTGATACTGGAGACATTATTTCCAATTTGTGAAAATTAATTACACCCTTCTTACTGTTGCCTTTGTTGGCGTGGCGACCTGGCTCAGGAACGACACGGCGACCTACCCCCCGGCCACTCGGGCCATCAGCTCGCAGACACCAACGTGGTGGACAGCAAATGGCGTTTATTGATGGGTAGCACAGTATTATATAGCTTAGGTTTACAGTGTCACTTCCGTCTGCTTACACCTATGGGCTAAACGCTACTGGTTATCAGCAGAGGAGGGGGGGCCTACCTTTCCGTACAGCACGACATCTTCCGACCGCCAGGCCCTAACTATCCACATCTTACTATGTAGGTTTAGCTATAGACAGTTCCCTACTTTGACCCATGTTCAGACAAGAGGAAAACAAAACAAAAACAAAAAACCAGGACAATTAAACAGCTTACAAAACAGCTGTAAACTTCATGTTGGATGAAGAAAGAAATCTGAGGACCCACCCAGAGTCAAATATGTTAGCTTTGGAAAGTCAATTTGTAGAGAAACACCAAAGTCACTGAAAGAAAATGCATCTTTAAGGCAGGCTAGCACCTTGTTTGGCAGTTGCTCCTCTTTCAGTGTGCATGTTGAGATCTACCTTGTAATTGTAAAATTTTCCACACCATACCACATAGTTTTATGGTTATCTGAGGTAAAGTTAAATAGATAAGTCTATTGTTTGTATGTGTTATACCTTTCTAAATGTAATCAGAAAGCCTTATTTCCATCAAAGAGGATAAAATTATAAAAGTAACATCCCAGCAGTGAAAATTGACTAATAAATCTACTGAGATTTTATCTGATCAAAGAAAATTTCTCATTTTCAACTCAGCAGAGAACTGACTCTAAACTGATGGACCACAAATTTTGTTATGCCTCTTACATGCTGAACAACAGAATGTAGTCCCATTGTTGGAAAGGAAAATATTTAAATGTTACTGTTTTCAATGACCATGAAGGTGGAGTTAGCTATTCCCCATCAGCAAGTCATCAGAATAGCCCAGGACTTTGTTTCACCCATTTGCTTGGCTGCAAAAGAGAAGCATCAAATCCCTAGCTTCTACTACAGCTTGTTCAGCAGTTGTCACTGTGCTCCAGATGCAGAAGTGGGGTTAAGAATCAAGACCCCCTAGGCACAGTCAGTTTCCAATTTTTTTGGATGAAAGCTAAAGAACCATTTTTCCAGAGCTAGATAAAAATATTCCAGGGACTGACTCCAGGTAATTATTTTGTGAAAAAAAGAAGTTACGGTAAGAGCCATAAGGAAAACAGGCATCAATTTTGATCCCAAATCATTGAACGTATAGGCACAACGCTAATCCACTATCCCACTTCTATCACTAGCCAATCCATTAATTGTTGGGAATAGGAAGTTGTCTTACAGAAGGTTGAAATTTTCATGCAAGAAATATATATACCACAAAAATATGTAAAATAAATTTAGTGGAGTAATAACAACATTTTTCTACACTAGAACTACTATAGGACTTCAAGGGGTGAAGATGTAATTGACTTCAGTAAAATTTGAATTTATGTACAATGCAATCAAAGCATTATTTAAATATCGATATTATTCTTAATTACAAGATATATTCACTGACATGTAAAATATTTTTTTCCAAATAATTAATACTGCTTCTTGAAATGTTCTGTGATGAATAGTGGCACACTAATGCTGCACAGATAAAATAGATTATTTGAAAATTTAATCTAAATGTACTGTAATTCACATTCATTAAAAGGCTAGACATTTTTCAAGTGAAGGAAACTGTTCTATAAAAATCAATTCACTGTACAACATATTACAAACCTGCACTTAAAATGCAGTCGTTTAAATGCGAGGAACACTAATCCAGCGGTAATAATTCCATTAACCGAACAACACTTATTCATATTTAAAATAGTAAAATACCCACCCTGTATCTGCGAGACAGTGTAAGGTATCTTTAGACTTAGTAATTGTTGGTTAGCCATGAAAAGACAGATTATTACACATAACAAATTTAAAACATACATTTAGAACTGGAAAAAGGAAATTATTTGCAGAAACACTTTTGTCTTCCATCCATATCTCTTGGTTCTGGTGTTGGATATCTGACATAAAATTAACGGTTTTGTTTCAGTTTATTATCTTGATGCAAACTCTCAGATTATTTACAAGATATAATGGCATGTGAGTCTACAATTAACATTATACTTTTACTGAAAATAAGCTTACACATGCTGTTTACAGATTTGTTTTTCAGTTTAGAAGATTTCTTTGGGTGTTGTTGATTTACTGAGGGGAGTTGCAGAAGTGACTTTTGTTTGCCTTTTAAATATTAATCATTAAGCAACAAAAAGGTAGAATTTATAAAATTGGCAATTGATTATCTTAAGTAGATGAATTCTACCTTTTATTAAGAATAACCCAGCCCCCCTTTCTAGAGCCAGCATTCAGCTTCATATACCAGCATGAAACTCCAGACGTTTCCCATTCCAGATGTAGTGATTAAGATCATGACTTTTTAGTTTAACTGGCTGATCTCTTCCTTCTCAGAAAGTCAAAATACATTGTTTGGACTACATTAAACATTTCTAAGCCATTGTTTCAAACTAAAAATTTCTAAGCCAATGTTTCCTGACAGTCAAGGCCAGGTTGGACGGGACTCTGAGCAACCTGGTCTAGTTGAAGATGTCCCTGCTCACTGCAAGAGGGGTGGGCTAGATGACCTCTAAAGGTACCTTCTAACCCAAAACAGTCTATGATTCTGTGCAGTCTTTTGTTGAAGCAGAATAACATTCACTTTTTCAGTTTCCTTGTATACAATACAGAAATTTGGCAGTGGAGTATAGTTGTACAAGAGACAGGTCTACCTCCATCCATAAATAAACATACCCCATTTCAGTCCAGTTATAAGGCTTTAAAATGTTGCAGTTTCAACAAGTAAGAACACTTGCCCTTTAAATCCATGCTGAAATCTGACACACTTAAATCATTCTATCTGAATTAGTGGTGACTGAAAGCCACACACAGTTATGCTGCATAAGGCAGCAGAAATATCCCAGCATTTGTTACATGTGATGGATTTTTCTGCTTTAAGTGTGTGCTATATGAGCTTGCTTCAGCATCAACTGCTTTTTGGACAAATGATGTCTATAATTCTCAACAACCATTGTCAAGTCAGGTTTCATCTGGATGTTACTGTGCTTCAAAAGGTTCGTGATGCATAGTTCATCCTGCGGTGACACAATACTGAAAAACTGAAATTGAACTTTGCCAAATGTTTCTTCAGGCAGAGAGCTGACTTTCTTAGGGCCATTATTTCTCAGGAGGAACTGAAAGTTGTTGCCGTGACCACATCCCACCACAGATAAAAAACATTGCATTCTCTTACATTTCCTACTTATGATTTAATATGTTTATCTGTTGAGATTATTATTTCAAGAAAATCTCAACCTGCCTTTGGGTAGATAAGACACAAACAAGCTTCAGCATAATTGAAGACTTCACTGCAAAAAGACAAGCACTTACAGTTTGATTCTATGATACCTTTAATTATGACAGCAGGTGACAAGACAACAAAGTTGGCTTCACACTTCCTCAAACCCATCAAGACAAACCAAGGAGAACCTTTATGTCAAGAACACTTAAGGAGAAGCAGCTCACAGAATGTACGTCAGTTGTGAAAAAGAATCACTATATTGTTTATGGGCTTTGGGAAATTGAAGAAACTATCTTTGTGTATACAGATTCAAACTGCATACAGATCATAGGCCTTTGATGACACTGTTAGCAATAAAAAGATTCAGATGAGCAGGAATGCAAATTGCCTGATGATCAGTGAGAATACTTGCATTTATGTGTGACATAGAGTATGGACCAGAAACTGAAAATGTGATGGCTGACTGCCTATCTCATCTGCCCTTATCTCTACCAGATGCCCAGATAAATGATGATATAGATTACTTGCACACATTACAAGTGTACTTGCCGCAGTGTAGGAAAGCTATTTAGAACTAGAATTTAACACATCTCATTCATCAGAATATTATGTGATTTCCTGATAACAAGGTGACCTAACAATCCCAAATATCTTGATTCATTTCTACAACAGCATGCTTTACTACAAAATGAATGTTTTGTACCAGATATACATGACAGGCTTGTTCACCTTTTTTTTTTTTTCCAATGGATACAGTTCTTTCATGAGAAGTGTCAACAACTGTTGGAACAAAAGAGTAACCATGATAGCTCTGCTAGTGGCCTGAATTACATATTCAAGTTAAAGTTGGTCTAAACCTGAAGCCATTCTTATGCTAAAAATGCATTAATTTATATGATATCATCACGAACTATTCCTACACTTTGGGCACCATTAGAAAAATTTTTGATTGATACTTAAGGCCAATTTGGTCACACATTGACATACTTGTTATTCTACTGTCTTGGTAGATTATCTGAAAAAAATGTTTATAAACTGAATTTGGGTCACATCTACTGCTAAAATCAACTCCCCACCTATTGTTTTCAGCATACAACAAACAATCTCATGTTTTCAGAATATCTTCAAAATATTTCTTTCTCAGAAAGGAAGATGTTATATACAGGCAATGAAGAACATTCTGTCTTTGAGACAACAGAGAGATTGAATGTCTCAATAAAACTTTGAAAAAGATTGCTAACCTGGGAGGAAAAGCTTGATAATTCTTCACTACAGACTTCTTACAAAGTTACAGCGTTATATGTCATCCAGCAACTCAAAGAACACCTGCTGATTTACTGCATGAATGGAGAATGCATACAAAGCAAAATGTTAAATGTTAAAGAATTACTATTGTCTTAACCTGAAAGATCACAATCAGACGCCAGGCAGAGTCCAAAAGCAACAGCAAAAATTTGAAATATACACAGGTTGGTAGTAAATACCTTGACATATACATTTGGGAAAGTATGAAAATCCAGAAGGACTCTGGAAATAAGATCTCACAGTGTTTCTCTACTGGCAGTTTGATTGCTTCTTGTTTCTTTCCACTGCAACAAGGAAAAAGGATGGTGTAACACCAAATCTTACTCCCTCCTTCTGGTTCAGATCTCCAAAAGTATTCTTGCTGGTTTTCCACTCTCAAACACACTCATGTCACAGGTCTCCTCATGTAGAGCATGCTGTTCATACTAATCTGTGGCAGTCTGTGAGGCAGTCTTCTCTATTATGTCTGTGTTGTAAAGATATATTAATTAATAAAAGAATTAATCAAAACCTGGGTATTTTTGTGGCTTGAGCCGTACTGGACCTGGGAAGAGGAGGGATAGTGGGACACGATTTGTGGCTGCAAGGACATGAGCACATAGAGGAACACCGAATTACGACTTTTTATTATGGGACTCAAGATGAATTCCAGACAGGGTCATCCAAGAACAACCATAAGAATAAAAAAAAAATTATTTAGATATCCATCAGGAGACTGTATTTATGTGTCTGCAGCACCCTAAGTTCTGTGCAGCCATTCTGGATCAGCTGGTAGAGCGAATAAGGACTCAGTGCCCTGGAGCAGATCACAAAGAAGGACAGGCCTGGGCCCTGCCTCTGAGGGTATCTAATATAAAAGGACTTAAAGATCCAGTCTCTGTCTTGAATAGCTATGTAAAATTGCTCATCTCTTAACAGCGACAGTGCAGTGCTTTTACTCATTAGCTGTCTTCAGTAGATTGCTCTCTGCTATTCACTGCAGTGCACTGAGCACGACGGGAACCTGACTCTGATCAGCATCCTCCCAGACAGAGATGAAGGAGTTTAGTTACCTATATACTGAAAGAGATTTAGTCGTTATTCCTAATGTTTAGACTTAAATCATAGGTCACTGCAGTATTTGACCTTATTAGTTGGCTAGCTATTTCATAACTGTGTAATTACTGAGTGTTATAATAAGACAAATTCTTAATTAATTTCTGTACAGAAAGGCTGTCCAAGAGAAATGTGAAGAGTTGTTGCATTGATGCTTCTGAGTAGAGGATATCACTCAGTTGTTATTAGGTGAAAAGAGAAGCAGAAGCCTTAAGATGTGAGATGGACTACTATTTGCAATTGTTTTTCACAAGATTTGTAATTGACAGTCATCTATAATGGTAGAATAGACTTCTTAAAATCTATACATACCCTTTCAATTTAGATAAATACACAATAAATGTTTACAGAGAAATATCATGTACGGCCAGAAAGACTAGACACGGTTCTTAGCTTATGTGTTTGGAAACCTTTTAGCATGTCTGCATTGGACTATAGACACATCTTAGCTGAGAGCTCTTTAACTACCACCTAAAAACACTACAGTGTACTGTCATCAGATTTTAGCAGCCAAAATCTGGTTGCAATTACACTGAACGTTTTCTTCCCTCCCGAGAACCAGAGGAGGCTGTTCCTGTCGTCCTATCTGTTTCTTTCTACGTACTGTGCATTGACTATGACGAGGCTTTAGAGGGGAGAGCACAGGAATGGCTCCTTGTCTAATCGCAGTGAATTGCTGCAGTCATTCACCTACAATCCTTCCCAGCCAGAGGTGAAAGGAAAGGAACCTTCCTAGTTTGAACTCAAAACTGTTGAGAGAAGCAGAGGCCAGGGAGTAAAATTAGAAAACGAATTGATTGGGAAGATGGTCGGGAGCAGAAGTACAGGGTGGGTTCACAGATTTTTAAAAATTTTCCAGTAGGGAAATGTGGCTGAAACAATACGGGACTTCATAGTTAAATAGAGTTTTAACATAAAAATGCTGAAAAGCTTTAGTGCTACAAATTTGTGGCAAATGAACCTATTTTGCTAGTACAAGAAGTTACAAGTTATATGATGGCCAAGACAAATTTTACATTGAAGATAGAAACAGATCCTACCTTTCAATTTTTACAATCAACATAAAAAACAGAGGGAAAAGAGTAATGGCTAAATGGAAAAGAGCTAGAAACTCTTAGCCTTCCTTTTACTCAGTGGGATTAAAATCAGAATATCAACAAGATCTATGGTACTTCTGGTAGAAATAAATACCCTAGCTGTGGTAATATGATCTTTTTAGGCTATTAAAAAACATTTTATGAAGAAGAATCAGAGTAATTGCATCCTAAATCTTATTAATCTACAGCGGTTTTCATCTTCAAAGCATTACAAACACAACAAATTCTTAAGTGTTTCCCAAAACATGGAGTGTGCCCCATGAGAGGCCCAATGAAGTAGTTACAGGCAGCAGGCACAGAATGACCTCCAAATAGCTCTCTAGAGTCTCAGCTGACATTAGTAACAACAGAATGTACATAACATTTTCAAGAATATTGGTGGGATTTCGGAGCTGCCAGGCTGGTAGATGAGATCTGTCAAAATTTTTTCAGCATTGAAAATGGTAATAACCCACAGTCATCTGTTTTCTACCTCAGTTCAGAGTTAATTCCTCTAAAACAACCTCAGATGTGTGCTTCTATACACATGAATCCAAACTCTGTATTTTCTAAAACTTTTCAGGCACAAGAATATATAGACATGCGTCCTCAAAGCACCTGTGTACATTGAGTAATTAACTCTTGTTGGCTCCCATTCGGTCCCACATTCTCAAAGGTATTTTTGTGCTGAACCACCTAGCTTCAGAAAAAAAGAAAAGAAAAAAAGAAAAAAACCCAAGGAAAATCCCACAGAAACTAGGACTTAGGCACCTAGGGGACATAGCTGAATTTCAGAATTTCTCCTTCAGCATTTTGAAACAGCTTATGACGTAGAATCTCAGAAAAGTGTTTCAAAGTTTTCCCAAAATAAGTATGCTCTCTAGGATATCAGCAGCTGCTAAATAAAACATTTTAGGATAATCAAGGATCTTGGAGTCTGTACCATGGCAAAGTCCAAAATTGTGAATTGTCCTAAAGCCTGCAAAGAACACCAGGATTTGCAAAATCTCTGGCTGTCTGATTCTTAGAATCTGCGGAGCAAGTACAAGGTCTTGTGCCTCTGCCTTTGCCAAGCAATTGGGGTACTTCAATGGTCACTTAATTAAAAACAGAGTAATTTTAGGAATGGGAACTAAAGCGATACTTCCTTTGTGCTCCTTTTTATCCCTGCATTACTCATTACACATTCTTCCAAAGTCAAGACCAAACATGGGAGGAGGGAGCTATCAGTTCAAACCTCCCAAGCCTGAAGGAAAGGACATTTCTCCTTTCCTGACACAGCACTATCACCACTGAGAGTTCGGAGAGAGAAGTACATCATTCCTGACATACGTCAAGCATGTTTATGTTCCTCTCAGGACTTAGATGCTGTTTAAGATACAGATTAAAACAAGTATACTCCTATGTCAGTGTTGTCTTATTTTGCACAGTGCATAATTTTGGATGCCTCTGAAACTCTCACAATACCAGCAAGGATTTGTGGAGTGTTATGCAGCACTAGATTTCTGTGCCTATTTTTGTCTTAAATTCCAATTTAATTGTTTAACTTCTCCTAAAATTTTTAAGAATATGGTGATTAAGAAAGCATTAAAAAATGTTACCAGGTAGTTTTTTCTGTCTATGTTTGCAAATGTGAAGCAACAGTAATATGGAGAAACAATGCTCTCCACTTAGAACATAGAAACAACACAGGATGAAGGCCTAGAGGTTTGCTGAATTGAATCAAGGGGGCAACATTTTCCTGACAGAAATTTAGCTTTCAAAAATTTTCTTATTAAAGTTTTGAGCTCCTGAAAGGATTCTGACACAGCTGATAGTGTTGCTTGTTGCAAAAAATGTGGAAAATGAGTGAGAGACCTCTAAGGGTACACTTTAAATATGAGCCCAATGATGAAGTCATTACACAAAGCTTTTGGTTCAGCTCCCTGTGTTACAAATAAATCATGGCAAAACAGGGGAGTTGGGAAAGTGTGCATAAATTATAATCTCAGTTGCACAGAAATTGAATCCAGATCTTATAAAAAGACTTGACTGGATTAAAAAACCTGCAGATTTCTTAATTTTTTAAGCTACACTTACTACATATTTCTTATTTGTTCTCTGGGTTTTGAACTTTTAGAATATGCTCATGATTTTCTCTAAAACACAAGGCCAATAAACCTTTTTTATTTTTAAATTAAAGCTGAGAGTCTCATGAAATGTAATAATGTTGGAATTCACAGCTACAGGAAAATCACCAAATATCATGAGTGTAACTATAAAATTGGCAACACAGGCAACACAGCTCTTGCAGAATGACTTTTGCTACTCTTATAAAGTTTATTGTACAAAAGTAAATCAAGTAATGTATCTTAAATTACAAAAGCAGTTAAATGTTTTATTAACACTTGCTTTGTTCAAGTGCTTCACCACAAATTTGTCCCTTAGTGTGTTTCTCAGGTTTATTTCCTGTTATCCGAGACTGCATTTTGGGTTTGTTGGGTTTTCTGTATCTACATTATTTTTTTTTTCTTTCCTCTTCAAAACTTAACCAGCTTCTGCTATTCAAACTGCTTAGTAGTCAGAATGGATAGGAAATAACTATGCATGTAGGGATTTTTAACCCCTCTTTGAGGATACAAATATGTTCCTGAGGCAAGTAATGAACTAAGACATTTTGCTTCCCTCTTATATTTTGTGAATCAAGAGACTTTCTGTTCTTGACACTGGACATTAATTCACTTGAAGAATGACTAAACATCATCAAAACAGTGAAAACAGCTGTCCTGTCAACCCATAAATGTGGGCAAGGCATATATGAAGAACCGTGATTTATCTATATGTTAATCCATACAATATTCTGCAGGAAGGGAGAAACAACTCAGCCGTCACTCTCAGGGCACCTACCTGTGTTTTATGTGCAGCTTCTGAGCATGGCTTGTGATCACAAGATCATGCGAACTGTGTCAACACAGCTTCTGGTTTGAAAATGACCTCAGCCTTCAAGCTTAGAATATATGCAGAGCACAGACTTTTCCACCTGTAATGAACTGTGCAGGTATACCTCACATCTGAGATATGGGATACTGGGGCAGAAGGGAGATACTGTATTCCCTGGTTTGTCAGCAGCAGCTGTTTGGCTCACAGCAGTTGCAAGAAATCTAAAAGTTATTGTCAGTTTTCTCTCTGATTCTGTGAATCCCATGGGGATAGGACTCCCTTTAGACTTGCTGCTCTTTGGTTCTACTACAATCATAGCTCAATTTGAAAAGAGTCTTTAATCCTGATGGTGTTGTGGCCATGGTATAACCTGTATGGATGTCTCCAACCTCGAAGTTAATCCCTGAAGCCTTTTAGCCAGCGTCATAGCACCAGGCTGATGTATCAGGCTTGGCTGACACAGGGTTTTTCAATTTACAGTGAAAAGAAGTGGAAAAAGTGAATGGATTATGAAGTGAATTACATATATTCTAAACAACAACCATAACAAACTCACAATTAAAAAATAAACAAACCAAACCCAAAGTAGCCACAGGATAAGGATAGGACAATCATAAATTAATAATGCCTAAAAAATCCAGAACGTAAACTTTATTCCATGAAAAAAAAAGTGCTATAAACTCTTGGCCAGAATTCTGATAATGTCTACTTGAAGAGGCAGATGCTACACTCAGGACTACATGCAGAAAATCTTTTAGAAAGATAGTGAATGTGTTAGGGTGCTGAGTGCACTGGTAAGTCTTAATGGCCCTGACCAGCTTTACCTGGGGCCTCCATCCACACCCATGGGCCCAGGACTTCTGTTTAAGCTCAGCCCTAGGCCTCTGTGCCTTCCCTGCTCTATGATAGAGGAGTGCTGGTCTCTTCTTCAGCTGTACCTGGCTATGGGGACCCTGTGCCTGGAGTTCAGCATGTGGGCTGGCTAGACCTTGGTTCTGCTTGGCAGGTCCAGTGCACATGATTGTAACTGTGACCTATGGACTGACTTCAGGGCTTGAACTCAGACTTGCCTCATCACTAAAATATCACCTTACAACCTGGGTTCTTAGTTGGACCTGCCCACCATTTCAGGGTTTATCCTGCTCGTCTTGCTTGGATACTGGCGGGTTGAGACTCTGGCTTGTAGAGTCCTTCTGGCGACGTTATTCCCCTTGGTTCCCCAGCCCTTAGAGAACAGCTGCCCCTTGCTGTTCACTGAAAGGACAGATGTCCAGGTGCTGAATGTTCTGTCACAAACTTCATTTGTGTGACTTAGTCTCTTATATTGATTTATTTGTTTTTATACCAGAATTAACTGCTGTAAGTTAAGACGATAAGAGGTATGTTCTAACAAACCGGAAGGCTGAGTGCCTTAGATTTTGACCTCTAGTAGTAGGAGTGAAAGTTATATTTGCAATACAGTATAGAATCATGTCAGGGATGAACTTGGTCATACTTCTGCTATTACTCTGCAGAAAGCATTTCTGGTGTGCAACAAAAATACTTCATATTACACTGCAAAATTCACTGCACTCTTTATACTAAAGTAGAGGTGCTAAAGTTAGGATTTGAACCACTTCTTGGCTATTTGTCAACAAACATTCCTGAAAGTAAAATGAAAACTAAAATTCCTAGATCTTTATGAGTCATATGAATGATCCCAAAAGAAGGTGCTAGAAATGTCTATAGGTAACAAGAAACATGAAAACCAGCTGTTTGGTTGAGGGAGGCTCCCCAGATTACTTCTGTTTCTGTTAGAAAAGACAGTAGATGCTTGAATTCCTGGTTTGAAGCATGTGATTGTACAAGAAAGTCTTGGCAACTGTCAAATAGTTTTAATATTTTTCCTTTTTTTTTTTCTTTCTTGCAAGATCCCAGAGTAATCATGTTTTAAAGTAGGAGAATGATACTACTAGAATCCTATGTGTAAGCTGGTATCAAAAAGGATAAGAAACTTGTAACTGTTCATTCTACCTCAAACAAGTAGATTTCAGTTTTCCACCTACATTTACGGATGTTCTCTAACTTTTGAACATGAGGAAATCCCGTTGTTGTTTTGAACTTTATTCTTTGTTCATTCATATAACAGAGGAAGGTCAAACTGTTTCAGTTTGGGGAGGCAAAGAAGGTTTGTTGCCATTTTTGAGACTGATGGCTATGAAAGTAGAGAAGAGTGAGATACAGTCTTTCTTTAAACTGATACTTAACTTCTACTGAGTGTAGGAACTTATCCGTTCAAAAGTATTTACTAAGAACTAGCTTAGACACATTCAAGATTAACGTAAAAGACTTTGGTGATTTAATTTTTTGTTTCATCTTTCCATCCTTTGCATAGGAATTCTGGCTGTCTGAACCAAGGAGAACAGCAGGAAATAAAAGCTGGTTTGGGGGCTCTGCAATGACTGAGTACCTAAAGACCGCTAACAAAAGCTGAAAAGCAAACCAGAACTGAAGTATAATTTCTGATTTTTCTATTTGCATTTAAGTCTTAGTCCATTGTCATAGTGGCCTGGATCATGATTGTTTAAAATCTAGGGTCTGGTAAAATAGTTGTGATTAATTCTTTGTGCTGTGGATTCTGTTGTTTAAAAATATGGATTAGAATAAAAAGAAAAATCAATGGCAAATATACAAAGAAATTGTTTTCCCAGGGCCATATAAAAGGGTCCTGCCATTTAAAAATGTGAAGATAGAGGAATTAAACACCCTTTGGAAAGTCAGACTGTAGATAAACACCAAAAGTTTAATCAAATTTTTGCTAAATATTTATACTTACAATTTTATAATATCTATAACTAATATAAAGCAATAAAAAAAACCTACTGAAATGATAGTTATACATGTTAACTTTTCAAGATATATTGCAAATGAAAGAGCAGGGCCAGAGTGAAATGCTGCATGTTTTGCTAGTTATTCAGTTATTACTTTCTTGTGTGAAGACTACCAATTTTTTTCCTCAAATTTAAGGTTCAAAAGCATAAATATATTCTACCCAGTTAGTGTAATTCGAAATGAGGGGACTACTATTTAAATTCCTGTAATTAACTGAAAAGTGAACAGTCCAAAGCGATAGTGGCCTCTCTGAGGGAAAGGAAACATTAGATGACTAACTTTCAAAGACAGATGTGAGTTCAAATATTACACAGAAATAGTTATATAGCACTTTTTGGTAATCACTATGTTTTGGAGGTTATTCAGGAAGCAGTGTCAATCAGCTCTTTGGCTTGCAGAAATCTCCAAGGAATTGTTCAATCTGTTTACTTTTCTTGCTAGATCTTACTAATTAGCCAGTTCACCCATGATGTTACTGAGTTTGGACTGCAGCTGCTGTACATGGAACATACTGGGGGGACAAACTAATTTAACTTCTTTTACACTGATGTGTACATGCTTTAGAATTTGCTGATTTTACTGCACTGGAGTCCAAAGTTGAGTTTTCATTCATTTGTTTTTTTCATGTGCTGACTACATCTGTACATTATTTTTCCCCTACGGAAAACAGCTCATAAAAGCTCTAGCGCAGTATGGATATCTACAGCTCAGTTATAAACCTATAAAGCCAGGGGTGCTGTATTTCAAAAAAATGCTGCCCGATCCTTAACTGAAGGGATGCAAGCAAAAAACTTCTCTAATATTCTGCTTGTTATTATGTTCTGGAAAAGAAAGAATTTGTATTGACAAGAAAGAACGAATTTAGAGTCTAGTCAAGTGTATTACATTGAGTCTTTTTTCTTAAGGCATTTTATGTTTACAGCTACCTTGGCCTCATGAACCGGTACTGAATCAGTAACTGTAGTGTTGACAGGCATTTCTATGATCCTATGGTAAGGCATGGCCTTTACTCAACACTCACTGCAACATCCATTGCCTCAATGGCTTGTTTCAATGCAGTCCAGTGCAAGACATGGTAAGACACAGTGATGTAATTTTTGAAATACTAAATCAAGGATGTAAACCAGGAGTACTTGAGTTACCACCTAAGATACATACCTAAACCTCAACAGTTTCAGAGACTGAACTGTTAGTGGATGAGTAAGAAATATCTTTTAAAAGGAATACCATTGCTACGCATCAGAGAGCTGTGTATTTTTAATTCCTCTAATTATCTTTTGCAGAAATACATAAGCCTTTTCTTTAAGAAAAGCATTTTTTCCTCGCATCAGGAGTTTTACTTAATTTTTTTATCTTAAGTGCCTATCGATGTAACAACATTAGCTGGAAATGCATTCTTCTTTCCTAGTACCAGAAAAATGAAGTCTCAGTATATGGCTTTAGTTCCAAATAAGTATGAGGCAAAATATCAATTGCCAATAGTAGCCTGCAAAGTATATGGGGACAGCTGTACCATGATTTGATTCCCAGAAATGCTACTTTGAAATATTTTTATTGCAGGAATGTTACCACCGATGGCCAGTTTTGCCATGTCTGAAGTAGAAACATGTTTCAGCTGCCATCTCTGGAAGCTGAATTTCATGGAATAATGGTGACAGTGTTAATAGCTCTTTTTATCAGCAAAAGAATTCATATTATATATGTGAAGTTAATTTGACATTCCTATTAATATTTTCATCTTAATAGTCTTAATACAGATATAACCTCACCAGCAATAAAGTCACAACATTTTTATTTACCATTCCTGCTGTCTATCCTTTCCTCTGCTGTGCTCACACTCTGTCCCCAGAAGTTGATGTCTTTCTCCAGCAGAAATGAGGAGAGCCACAGCAAGCCCTCACTGCCCTCAGGGCTGCACTGGGAGGAATTCACCACTGGTGGGTTGATTCTGCTCCTCAGTGTTGGGATTTACTTTGGTTTATTTTTGTTTTCTTGCTCCAGGCTGCTGTCTTCTGGCTGCTCCAAGCTGAGGTGTGTGGCCCCACAGCCTTCCCCAGGGGCTCTTGTTTGCTGGGCAGTGACCACTGGGTTTGCCAGACCCTTCCCACAGAGGCACTGGCAGATCTTAAGCTCAGGTAGGGGAGACAACAGGCACTTGGCCCTGAGGCAGGAGCTGAAACCAGCCCGGCCCGGCTCTGGCCAAGGTGAGCCCAGCCCAGCCCTAAGATGTGTGGTCTCAAGTCAGAGCAGAGCCTGAGGACTTTAACTTTTGTGGTGGGTTGACCCTGGCCAGCAGCTAGGCACCCACACAGCTGCTTGCTTACTCTTCCCCACCCACAGCAAGAAGGGCGAATAGAAAGAAAAAAAGAAAGAAGGGGGAAAAAAACACTACTACCTCTTGTGGGTTGAGGTGAGGACAGTTTAGTAGGTGAAAGGCTGGGGGAAAAGGGATGCAAAGGGATGCAAAGGCAATCACAACATTTTACAACTGGACTGATGACTGAGCAGTAGTCCCCCTTGAAAAAAAATGTCCCCTCGCTTCTTCCTCTGCTAGAGGTTTTGTTGGAACATCATTTTGGCCAGTTTGGGTCAGCTGTCTTGGCTGTGGCCCTCTCGATCTCTTACCCAACCCTAGCCTAATTCTGGGAGGCCATAGTGGGGGATGAAAAGAAAGCCTTGATGCTGTGCAAACACTATTCAGTAACAGCCAAAATACTGGTGTGTTACCAACACTGTTTTAGACACATATCCAAAATACAGCACCACATGGGCTGTTATGAAGAAAGCTAGCTCAATCCCAGCTAGACACAATACAACATGTAATGGTGAAAATCACATTAACAGGGCTATAATTGTGATTGGCAATTAAGTAGAGGGAAAGACAGAAAAAAATGTTTCACATTTCTCGTCACACTACATTATCATCCAGTGTTACCCAATTTTGCTAGAACTACAGCAATACGTTCATTTTCATGTCCTTTGTTTCATACATTATTTCTGATTTTTCAGGAAGGTTTAGCTTTATGAGGATCATTTCATGAACAAAGGGAAGCATTTGCTTTTATTATGTTATGTCTTTCTTATCTTTCAAAAATAGTTCACTTTGACTAAGTTGAGAAAGAGTTCCGGAAGGAAAAAGCTATTGAATCCAATAAAAAGTTATTTCCATATACTCAAAGAAAACAAAGTCTTTGGAGAATCAATTATATTGTAATACCTTGGCACAGTTCTCAGCACTAAAAATACGTGTTATTTGCAACTCTATTTTCTGTAAGTGAAATTTCTCGCAAGAAACTGATAGCTAGGTCACAATCAAAGAAATTACAAATTTGAATCTCAAGCTGCAGTGTCAAGTAGTCCTTAAGAAACTGATGAAAAATTATTGCCAAGAGTTAAATACAAGAATGAGTTAATGCTCTACTTGACACAAAAGCAGAGAAAGGAAAATAGCATTATAACGACCAGTTGTTCTAAGGGGTTAGAAACCTGAAAATCACTTCACTTGAAAAAAGATGGTTTTACTGTCACATCTTTTATGCATTCTCTACGTCAGTATTTCCAATAAAATGCATCAGCGTCTTTGACCTTTCATAGAATAAAAACATTAAGTCTTCTAAACTGTTTTTATAAAAAAACAGGTGAGGTTTTAAGTGATACTTTCAAGGCCTAGATGTACAAATAGGAATTCATCAGCACCAAAGTATGGGGAAAATTTCTTCGTTAGAAGGTAAAAGACAAAAAGATTTTACAGAATATATTGTGGCTATTATCATAATTACGACTGAGGTAAATCGTGTGACAGAGCTCAGCATATGTCGTATTGGGTAATTACAGGGACATCAGGAAAGATTAGTAGATATTTATTTTCTAAAATGGGTTTGAACTGTGCCTTAAACTTAGATGCACTGAGTTACAGAAAAGTGGAGAAAGGTCCTCAAGCAAGTCAATTAATCCATAGATAAATAGACATACATCCATTTCTCATTCAAATTACTAATCTCAAATATTAGGCCACACATATAATAGATTCTTATTACTCTTAGTGTATTGCTTTAAATTCCTATAAACTTTCTGATCTGCAAATCACAGGTGAGACAAAACATCTGAGTTCATCTTCTTGGCTGAAACAGTTAAGCTATAAGTTTTACTTTGGTTTTGTGTCTGGCTTGTGTTTCAAAAACCACGAGCTTAAAAGATTAACCTCCTCTGGCCTCACAAGAGTTATACTACATGATGCCAACCACTCAAAATTAATATTAAATAAGTTTTTTAAAAATACGGGTTTTTTGCATGTGTCTGTGCAGATATTTTTCATGTTTTTCGAGATCTCCATGAAACCGACACCAGCTAGTACTTCCAGTGGACAGATCTATTGATTGACAAGTGATGGCACTGTTATCACCATTGTATAGCTCTTCAGCCTCTCAAGCATTTTCTTGAAATATTTGGCTTTTTACTGATTCTCATTTCACCACTTTTTTCCTATTCCCTCTTTGTCCCAAATAGTAAAATGATGAAAATAAATCAAGCAAAAAGATAAATAGAGGAAGCTAGAAATAATTGTAAAATTTTGAATTTCATTTAAATTATGGTTTTATATCTTCAAAATTAGTTTGTTTAAAGAGATCATAAAATGTCTTTTAACACAAACATAACATGATTCTAACTCAACTACTCTGAAAAGTCTTTTTTTGGTCCAAACTGAAATTCTGGTGAGCAATTAGTTTGTGTTTTGAAGTAAATGTGAGTTGCAATGACACAATTGAAGGTTCTTGATTTTGGTGGCACAATGCCGAGAGGCATAATTTTTCCTCTCACCAGGGGCACACTGGCATGTTCCCCTTTTGAACAAAGTGACATTTGCATTAATGAGCAGCACCACAATGCCCTTAAACAGAACAACACCCCAATCCAATGATGTGGAGAAAAGGTCATTCACATAGCACTGTCACCTGTAATTTAGGCATTTTATTAAGTTAGCATGTTAATAGTACGTGTATTCCTAGTGACTGAGAAGTACTTAGGCAGTGGACATGTTCTGAATGATACTGCAGAAGTTTTTGGGGAGCAAAGATTATAAACTGCACAACTGTCAGCAGAGAGCTGTGTAAGAAAATCCTTGTCAAATTTGATTCCTTTGGAGGTACTAGTCTGCAAGACCTTTAAGACACTGTTCCGTTTCATCTGTAATGTGGTTATTTTCTGGTGGTTTACAGGCATTGACAACTGTTGTGATTTGCATGTCCCTACACTGTGCACCGTTATATGTATATAACACTGGGAAACACATAGGACTGCAATGGATACAAGGATATATTAAAGTTAATGACAATAATAAATTCACGAATCTGTCACCACCTTTCAACCAAAAAAGTGACAGAGTATCTTGCTACGCTATTACTCATGTTGTAACCCACCCCCTCCATTTTTTTTTTCCTTTTGCATGTTAGTATTCCTCGACATTTGCTGACATTTGAATTTTTTTTCTGACCTTACCCTGAAGATATGGGTCTTTATCAAATGTGATTCATTGTTTAATCCTTAAAGTTAAAATACTTTTCAATGTCCATGGCAAGTTTAATTGTTTAGGACCAGAGTTATTGTATATTCTCAATTGCTACTTATTGTTACAATATTGATTTAGGCTAGTGAAAGTACCCATGGTAAATTTCCTTTGTTCTTGAAACAGAAGAAATTAATTCCATTATTAACAGAGGAATAAATTCTGTTTTGTCAAGGATTTCATTCCAATGTCTCTAAGTCGCATCTACTGTTGCTATGTGTACTTCAGAAAAAAAAGGTTATTTCCTGTGTGTATAATATTTAAAGGATCATACTAAACATAAAGTAGTCCTAACAAAAAAAACATACATATGGATTTCTTCTACATTTAACTAATCCTTACCTCTTTCTCTAACAAAAAACTAATTCTGCTTAAAAAATTAGAAAGATTTACAGACTGAAACCTCATTTGCGAGTAAATCATTTACTTATGTTCCCAAGATGAAAATACATGAGGTATAAAACTATAGATTTTTAACTGAACTCAAAGTGCTCTCTGGAAAGTAAACAATTCTGTCAGAAAACTCGGGGGTTTTGTTAATACGTGGCCTAAAAGCCATGAAGAAAACAACAATTTTATTTCTTTCTATCTTTTGCCGGGTATTTGTAAGCCATTTCTTTACTTGTATGGAAAAAAAAGCTAATTTCTCACAGAAGAGGAAGTAAAAAATACTGAAGCCTTGGGGTGCTTAAATGAAAAAAGATCAAACAGCTTGGTATCTCCTTTCCCTTTACATTCACCCATGGTCCACATACAGTAGGCAGGAAATGCTGAAAATAGTTATGCTCACAGTGAATTAAGCTTGCATTACTGAAAAAAAGAGAGTTGATGTGGCAGTACTTTTAACATAAAATAGATCATAGGTATGCACATGTGGAAAACTTCCCAAGTTAATTTGCCTTGGTTAGTAAAGTTGCATATATATGCATGTATATGTATCTGTATATATACATTTAAAAAAAAAAGATGAAATTACAATTTAGGTAAAACTATAATTTTCAACTAGTAGGATCTTCTGGTGGGAATAGGGATTAAGGAATTAGAGGGATTTTTTTCTGAAGTTGCAACGAGCTTGTTAAATACTCAAAAAGAATATGCTAATCGCTGGGAGAAGTAGGTGAAAATTGCAAATGAGGTTCTTCTGAAGAATAAAGTTTTCACTCTAAGATTAGTTACCATCAAAGACACGGGATTTACCAAAATTTATTTGCAGTCCAATTTACAGAAAAGTACTAGGCACCAGATGGAGAACTATTGCATGTCCAGGTGGATGTGCTACTTTTATCCTGTGTTACCACTGCTGGAATTTCTGTACACATCACCAAAGCAGCTTATGCATTTGGGAAGGGATACCTTTCCTATGTATGACTGAAGTACACAGCACTGTACCAGGAGCTGTTCTCTGTTAGCTGAGAATCAGAAGCATTGTTGTGACTTGATGGGGTAGACTCTTTACAGGAATAAGAAAAATATGAAATTTTGACATAAAGACTCAGCTTTAAAGCTGAATACACCCAGATCAGCCTTTGCTACTCTCTCTCTACAGACTTGATATAAAATCCAGAAGGACTTATTCTGTAAGACCATTCCACTGTGCTTCCCCAACTATTTTCTCAGTATTCAAGTCTCTGAAAGTCTTCAGAAAACTGTCCAAGTGTAAATAAACCATATAAAATACACTTTTTTCTTGTTAGAGAGCTACAGAATTCAGTAGGATAGGTAATAAGTATATGGACCTAATTGCTAGGATTCAAGCATATTAAGCGTGTTCTGTAGGTGTACATTGCTGGACACTGCCGATGCTTCCTCCATGCAGCAATTTACAACAGTTTTTAGAACACTTCTGTTTACTTTCTTTTATGATTTTACATAAGTGTTTTATTCCTTGCAGCTTACTTTTCTGACAATAGCATTTTATAGACTATTTCTTTTTACTTTGGTGTCATTTTTCCCAAGTTAATACATTGGAAAAAAGAATGCACATCATGATAGGAAGGCATATATGTAGAAAGTGTCGGTTATAGATCTAGTTCACTGTATTCTCCCCCATTAGTTTAGTGACTGTAATAAGAGAATGTTGGGTCCTGCCTTTAGCTTTAACTAGCATCCTATGCCAGCTTGTTAACACTCTTACCAAAACCTGGATACTGCAACGCACAGATAATTACCTGCTCAGCTACACTTGTCTCTGCATAGCAGAAAAAGGAGGGCAGGGCCACAGGCATAGCTTCTGGCGTTACCGCTGGCTCCATACTATTGCCCTTCCCACATTCATCTTGGCTAGTCTAGCTGTACATCATACTTCCTACTACCATCTTTTCTAGCACTATGGATTTGGAGAGGGTTTTTGCCTGCTTTGTATATTTTCTTTCCCTTCTCTTTACAAGGCTAGAAAATGGAAATTCTTTCTTTAAAGGAGAAACTAGGCATTGAAACATTGGGAAAAGTCTTTCAGGTCAGTGGCAGAGAAATACGACCCTCTGACAGTGGCTGCATATACTTGAAGCCTTTTGCTCAATCATAACTTTTTTCACTGTGTAATGATTTCTCAACTCCATGTAGCTGTGCAGCTAGGCTATGGTGAGGTGTGCCTCAGCCAGCTTTGAGAACAGTAGGCTAAATCTCACTACAGATGGAGTCTGCTGGCGAGCTATTAATCAAGTAGCCAGTTAGCCGTCTCTCATGATAACAGCCTTCAACACCATGTGATACAACACATACCAGCTGTAATTACACAGGACAGATCATATTTTGGGAAAAGCTGCACATAGCCATGGAAGTCTTAATACCCAACCTTCCTCTTCACATGACATCTTAGCCTCCACCCTTCCGCTGCCATGAATTTAATAGAGTCATTGTGACTCAGAAAGAAGTGTCCATTTGAAATCAAAACCATAGTTAAGATAATAGGCAACGGAGCTTGTTAAACAGGAGGAAAAATTGTCTTTTTTTTAACATAAACTGTAAAGAAAACTTCCATCGATTTTAACAAATTCTACCCTTTAAAACATTTGTTATTTTTGCTATGAATCAGTTGCACCTGAATCAAAGACACCCAGACAGAAAGAAACAAGAGCATCATATGGGCAGCAGTAGAATGATATACAAAGGAAAAAAGGAATAGAATTCTTGGAGACATGCAGATTAAAATAGGAGTGGGACGTGGGGATAGTAAAATAGTTAGGATTTATCCCTATAAGTAAAGTAAGAGAAAATCTGAACTCGCCTGCAGCCCAGGAAAGAACTGTGCTTGCCTGTTTCACCCTTGGAGAATTGGAGGTAACAAGACCACAGAGGCCAGCTATAAGGATTCTACTCCAGGGAAGCAGCTCCAAGTTCTGCCTTGGGCTTCGTGAGATCTGGCTGACAAAGGCAGCACAAGAGATGCTGTGAATCAGCAGCCCTCCTCTGTGTACTGTCTTTGCCCAAATGTTATGTTTAGCTTCCTCCTCATGTTTTCACCACCTGCATCCCACAGCTTGTTGGAAGACCAGATCTTCTGTCAGAAGGAAAGATGGGAAATGAAAATATTTCATCGCGGATATAAAAATGAAGAATCTCATTAGCAGATTGTATTATACCACAATATGTCAGGAAACAGAAAAACCTGCTTCTCCTTCTTCCTCATGCTCTTCCCCTGCTCTAGTGTGGGGTGCCTCCCACAGGATACAGCCTTTCACAAAATTCTGCAACCAGAGTCCTTGCCATGGGCAACAGTTCTTCATGAATTCCAGTCTGGGTGCCTTCCATGGGGTGCAGTTCTTCAAGAGCAGACTGCTGCAGTGTGGGCCCCCCACAGGGTCACAGTTCCTGCTAGAAAACCTGGGTTTCTCTCCATGGGCCTCAGTTCCTGACAGAAGCCTGCTCTTGCACGGGATCTCCATAGTCTGCAGCTTCCTTCACAGCATATCCGTCTCCTTCAGGGCATATTCTCCATGGGCTGCAGTGTGGATGTCTGCTCCAGCCTGGTCCTCCATGGGCTTCAGGAGAACAACCTGCATCACCATGGTCTTCATGGGCTGCAAGGGAATCTCTGCTCCAGTACCTGGAGCACCTTCTCTCCCTCTGTCTTGGCTTGAGCTGTGATAGAGTTAATTTTCACAAGAAGATGGTTGGACAGACCCAAACAGCCAATCAAATGGGATATTCTATACCATGTGATGTCATGCTCAGTATTTAAGTAGGGAGCTGGCTGAAGGAGGGGCTTTTGCTACTCAGGAGAAGCTGAGCATTGGCTGGTCAGAACATTGCATGTCGTATATGCTTTTTATCTGTATTAATGATTGTTCTTTTCTTCTCCATTTGCCATTCTTTTAAACTGTTCTCATCCCAACCCACAAGTTTTGCCTTTTTTCCTTCTGAATCTCCTCCCCATCCTACCAGGGAGGGGGAAGGAGTGAGAGAGTAACTGCATGGTTCTTTATTGCAAATTGAGGCAAAACCACAACACCCTCCTTCTTCACTGACAAGGGTGTTTGCATCATTGTTTCTCTCACTTTTTTCCACTCCCTTCTCTCACAGCTCCTGTGCAGTTTTTCACTCTTTCTTAGATATGTTATTACAGAGGTACCATCACTGACACTGATGATGCTTGCTTTGGTTAGCCGGGTTTGGAGCTGGCTGAAACTGTCTCTGTCTGACATGGTGCAACTTCTGGTGTCTTCTCTTAGATGCCACCCCTGCAGCTCCCTTGCTACCAAAACCTTGTCATGTAAATTCAATACTTTATCAGATTAAAAAATAGAAGACATAGTGTCAATTTAAGTATAAAATTTCACAAGTTCTTCTAAAGAAAAGAGAGTCATACAGAAGTCATAGATTCTATCACAATACATGCTTGCTTTCTGTTTGACTATAAGGATCCTGTAAGTAAGAAACGTAAGTCTGAGCCAAAATCAAACGAACCCATTAACTGTGCTTTTGGTGAATGTTAGTAACACTAACAGAAATCAGTCCATTAATTTTTCACTGCCTCAGGTAACAAAAATTGTTTTTATTTTCAAAGGCATGCACAGATTTCCTAAAAAATCCTCTTACTAGGCACTCCTGAAAGTGTAAGCAGGTAAAATAATTTAAAAACAGTACAAAGGGTAATATACAAGTAAATTATTAGCTGTCGCTTTTTCACAGGGAACAATTGCTAGCCTTGAAAAAACAGCCACCCAGTTATCAAAGGATAATAGGAATCCCTAAACCATCCTAAAAGTAAGGTACCAACAGCAGTTTTCTCTTTTTATAGTTAATTTTTCATTTGGCCCTAATGTCTTATTTTTTTAGGTCTGTAATCCGTTTACTTGCTATTTCCTCTGTTAAAAAGAAAGAAGAAAAGTAATTATTGTCAGAAATAGTAAACTCATATTAATCACAATTACATGCAGTAATGTGTGATTACAATTTTTAATCAATCATGTTCTTCCATGTTTAACTCATTAGTGTTGGGACCACTAGAATGGACAGCCATCTGCGCCTCTGTAAAATTAGAAATATGATGAGTTATAGCTACTGGCAGTTTGAGGCAATACCAAGAATACAAATCACTAGAGCTGTGACAATTTTAACATACTGCCAAAAAAATTTTATCAGCTGCGTTTACTGTTCTTCTTTTCATGGAAAAAAAAAGTACCTAGAGAACTATCTGCACTTCACTCATCAGCTTTTCATAATGATGCAATGAAAGAGAAGAAAAAATTCTCCTGGTTTTCTGTTTACATAGTACAAATCCTTTTTGTCACAGTGCTACAGTCTAAAAATTACATTCTGCTTTTACCTCAGGTGGTCACTATCTAGAATAAGTTTGTTAACTTCCAGGATTCTCGAATAACATATGTCTCAAGTATTGCACAGAGCTGAGTTACTACCTATTCATCACCAGTATAACTGAGAGCAGAATCAGATCCCTTGGGAATACCTGTATTCGCTGATGGTCAAAATTATAAACTCTGGTCAGCAAGAGAATAAAATGGCAACTCTTCTGAAACTACAAAAAAAACCCACAAATAATTCCTTATAGAAATTGGTAACAACATAAAGTCATAACACGCATTTTCTGAATATTCTTAATTTATGGGCAGAACCAGGAATTTATTAAAGATTTATTAAAGAAAACCCAACAAAATGACATTTTTTGGTAATTAAATTTAAGATGACTGTTCATCATTATTTTTAGGACTACTTTAAATGTCTGCCATGTCTATGCTGTTCCAGAGGATAAAAGAATAATTCAGGTTGGAAAGGACCTTAAAAGATTCTTAGTCCAAACTCCTTCTTAAAGCATGATCAGGTACATGGTCAGACACAGTTGATCAGGGTGTTATCCACTCCCAGGCATGAAGAGAGACTGCACAATGGTTCTGGACAGCTTGTGTCATGGACTAAATGTCCTCATGGGGGAAAGTTTTATCCTTCTATCCAGTTAGAACTTTTCTCGGTTCAGTTTATGCCCTTTGTCTCTATTCTCCCATCTTGTGCTGCTGTGCTAGGCCTGGCTCCATCTTCTCTGTTGCCTGCCTGTAGGTGTAGGGGAACTGCTGTGTTGTGCAACTAAAGCTGCGCTTGCTCCAGGAAGAACAAAACCATCTTCCTCAGCGTCTCCTCATAAGGAAACTGCTCCAGTCCCCTAATGTAGTGTCCCCAAACTGTACTTGCTCCAGTTTTTCTGTGTCTCTCATGTATTGGAAGGTCAAAACAGGATACAATACCCTAGAAGTATAGCGCTAATAAATGCTGAATGAAAGGAGATAACCAGTGTCTTCAATTTACCAGCCACGCCTCTGCTAATACAAACCAGGTTGTAATTAGCATTCTTTACTACTACGTTAAATACTTGTTTCCAAAGTGTATAAATAGCTGTCCAGTGGTTACTGTTTTCAAATACATGCAGTCATTCTGTACAGCCCCAGGCTGGGGTGGACAGTTGTCACAAACATCCCCAGGCCGGAGTAGGCAATGGTCTCAGACATTTGTCCTGAGAAACTGGTAAAGATGACTGAATGAAGCAAACTCCTAAAGCAGGCATTGTGCTTTGGGAACTTCCTCAGCTTGATAAGGGAGTGTGGAAGACATGTGAAACCCTGCGGAGGCAGGGTGTCGTCTTGAGAAACCCACCTATGTCACATAGGCAAGGAAGTTGAGCACCTGCCTGTGGAGGAGGCCACCAAGGCACTGCCCCCCCCATGCCCATTCACTCATTTTTGAGAACTTTCAGGAAGCTATGAGACAGACACCCAAAGGGTATAAAAGGAGCGGGGCCCAGCCCCTTGCTGTGTGTGCGCCCACCACCAGAACATCCTGACCACCAGGTGCGTGCCCTCCACCAGAAGACCCAGATGACCAGGTGCGCACCCACCACTGGAAGACCCCAGCCACCAGCAGAAACAGCTGCTGGATCCAAGGGTGGTGACACTTTTTCTCTTATTACTTTTCTTGCTCTGTCTCTGGCTTTCTCGGCGCATAAGGTTAATGTTGTTCTAAATTTATGAACCTGCTATATTCGGTGACTTTGTGAAATCAGTCATTGTGTTGTTGAAATCTTTTGCCAAGTCAGTATCCATTTCTAACCGCACTGCACTAAAAGTAATGTTATGAAGTTACAGAATTATCTTTTGTAATTCCACTGCCATACCAAGTAAAGCTTTGTTTTTAGTCAAGCCTCTTGGTCGTTGTTACGACTCCCTGTACTGCGCAGAGAATTAAAAAGATCACCTTCCCCTATTCCCATTGAGTGGGACAGGACACATGCAGAAACATGTTGCAAAAAAAACCAGCTGTTTTTATTTGTCAGTCTTGGTCTCAAAACAAAGATGTTACCTCATTCCCTTCCAAACCACTGTAATTTTTTTTTCTCCCTTTACATTTTCTTAGTCATTTGAATTGCTTGAGTAATTGCCTTATTTTAAATTCTCACTGTAACTATGTATTTAAAACAGACATGGAAGGCAAAGACTCAATGAAGAGACTTTCTACAGCTGTATTATTTCAAATCATTGATTAGATATCATTCCCTTTGAAAAGACAGGCAATAATCATCTTGAACTATCCAAATTTTAACACGCTTTCTGCTTGGTACATGTTGATCACAACTCAGGATGATGTTTTACCTGAAATGTTAAGAGTTTCTATTGTTATTAAAAGGTACCGCAGCCAGTATTGCTTTTTAGAATATGATCCCTATGTGTCTCAGCTCCTGATAGAGCTGACAATTGTCTTTGAGGCTTTTAGGATGATAGAGCTGGGAACAAGGGGAAATGTGTGACTTTATGCTTTGTGAGAGTAGATTGGGTTTGGACAAAAGTTAGTAATGAAATAGGAAACTGGAGTCCAATCTTATTTCTGTGAATAAACTTACGCTGCTAATAGTAACCTTTCATCCAAACATACATGATGGTTCAGGCATTATGATCTAAATTCAGATTTAGTACAGATTTCATGGTGTCAAATCTTTTTTCATTTAAAAATGTACTTTGAATAGTTGGATAGTTCAACATAAAGATAAAGGGTTTTACTTTGAAATAATTCTGTGGTGGTTCTTATTCATTCAAAATTTTAAGAAAGAAAACAATGGACACAATGTCTTAGTTCTTGGAATGACTTTCACATTATACTGGTTTCATTTTCCTGAAGCACCTTACAGCAAATTCATGGTAAGCATAGTCACAATATGTGAGTTTTGCAAGACTATATATATAAAATATATATTATATAGAAATATATATGTTATATATATTGTATAAAATACATTTTTTTATACATGTATGAAATCTAAAGCTTTGTCATTAGTGTTTTCAGTGCTTGCCTGCTGTTATAAAGACAGATGTGTTTCATTTTCAGGCTGTGTCATGTTTCACCACAATGAGCACAAAAAAGATGCAAATATGTATCGATTTTATACAGAGGTCAGTACAAATGACAAGCAATCTATGAAAAAGTTAACAGTCCTAAGTAAGAAAAGTAATTAGAAGGACAACTACAACCTTTCTTTAATGGACAGCAATAATAAATGACTTCCTTGGTGTTTTTGTTACCCTGCCAAGTTAGCAAGGTGGTCTTTCCCGAGTCAATTTTATATTTCGATCCCTTTTGTAATCACAGCCTCACAACTGTGGAAAATAGCACCATTCGTTAATTGATCACTGATTATTTGTATGTGTAGTGGGCAAGAAGCACTCGGGTTCATCTTCCTCTGCTCTGAAAGGTTCTTGGGAGTAAAAAAAAGGGGCATTTGTCATCCTTAGGTCTTCAATGTTGTTTTTATTTCTTCTTGGTATTGTTGCTTGAGTCCTTCACTTGTCAGTGTCACAGTAGGCTAGTGAGCAAGAAGAAATCACAGCTTTAGCAGCCAGCTCTGATGCATGAAGCATATGAAAAATGTTCTCCGAAAACTAGCATTGGTGTTCTAAGTTTCACTAAAGCTATTATCCAGTAAAAGATCTACTTAAGAAAATCTACTTGTGTACTTGAATTTGAGGTTTTGCCTGCTAGCACAAACATCTTTTAGGAAAGATAACCAATGGTTAGTAAACATGGTAACTGACATCGAATATATTTAGGTTTTTTGCTTTTAAAGAATCCCAGACAATACAGTGACTGGAACCTCATTGCTGGATATGGGATGAGGAGGTTCTTTCCTCTGTGAGAGAAGATGCAACAGTTGTTTTAACATTTCATTGAGGAGTAGTGTGGGAAGGAGGAAAAAAAGTCACATTCAGTTCATTTTCAAGCAGTACATCCACTGAGGCAGTACCTGAGAGCAGCCTGTGCATTAATACATCTGATGAATTTAGATGTTATGATTTTCAAAGCAGTTCTACCTGTAGGCTCATACATAGGAACTTTCATAAATAGACTTCTTGATTGTATCTCCTAGGCATGATTAAAGTTAACATCTCTTACAAGGTTGTAAGGTAGACCTTTTTCTTGGTATTGGTATTTCTCTGTATGCCTATAACAGTATTACAGAAGCTAACAAGTTTGAGATGAGATAATCATGCCATTGGCATTTAGCACAAAAAAAAAAAAAAATCAGAGAAACTATAGACTGACATTGTGGATATTCGGTGCAACAACTTTTTTTCAGAAATCTGAAATAATAGCTTTTTTTTAGGAAGAGAAAGCACTGAATGTGTATACTCATTCTGCACTATGATATATGTAGCAAGAATATATCATTGCAAAAATGTGTCAGTTGCAGTAGAAAAGTGACACTACAGCTTCCAAAGGGTGTTATATCTCTGCTTGTATCTGAAGTTAATACATTCAGTGCTTTACATCTTCACTAAACTTCTGAAACAAGAAAGAATATACTATTGCCTCTGATAAATCAATTAAATAATTATTAATGCATACTGGAAAAAATCCTCAATTCTTCTATTCCTGCAGTTACCATAAATGATATTCATCAATGATATTCATCAATGATTTTCAACGTTTTTCAAAAACTGATAAAAATATCTTTACTTTTCTTTAAACAAAGCCTGATCTTAATCACCAGCTACTACAAATGAGGACTCTGAATCCAAATATGCTTTCTGCTATTAGTTTGATATAGTTTGTAGATGAAGACAAAATTTACAGTATGTGTTTTTCAGGTTTGATGTATAGTCAGGTGAAGTAACACACAAAACATTCCTGCTACTTGGAGACAAAAATACACATGAACAACTTCTGAGATTTAAATTAATTTGGATGTGATCCCAGGTGCCATTCCTTTAGAGAAATTAATCCAGATTCAAACAATTATCCCTTCAGTGCACCTCAATTTTCAGGGTGGGGCAGAAGAATCTAAATAAAATTCTATGTTTCTGTAAGGAAGAAACTGTGTAGACTTTAACTGTAAGACCTTCCCACCCTCAAAATTTTTGATAAAAATTATATACTAGAAGATGTACTGGAAGATTCTTGGGGAGCTTTCTCCACAAGCCATGTCCTCAGTCATATATCTGACTTTAAAAATGTTAAGAGACAAGCTAAATATCTTCATATTTTGTTGTAGGCTGTGAGAATGACCTACAATAATGGCTTTTTGAAATACAACTATTAAATCCTGTAAACATCAGGGGGCTGAGAATCTTTCTAGGCTGCCAGTCTTGTCATATGGGCAGAGTCCTAAAACCTGTTGAGGATGTAATGTTTATGTTCAATGAGCTGCCAAAATGTAATTAAAATTTTTTGGAATACCTACATGTGAGCACATTTGAAAGAAAAAAGCATCATAAAGGAAAAGGGAATGTAATTTATCACACTAAAATAAGTACACTGAAGAAATGTGGGCTGCATTTTAGAGACATTGCCAACATCCAGTCATGCTTGTCTATTCTTCTGCCAGAGTTAATCTTGTGCATTGTACTTTCTTTTCTTTGTCTTAAAAATTTTTTGTTCTGTTTGAAAAATATGAGAGAGGAGCGCAGGGTGTGTGGGAAGAAACAGGCAGGGAAGAAGTAGAGGAAAAAATGTAATGATATCTCCTCATTTTCTACCGCATGTACTGACACTGGAAATTTGGGAATACACCCAGTGATACTGCATCATCCAGGCCATTCTGAAAATCTTAAACATATTACAGTTTTCCTTCATCACTAAGGTATATAATCATATAACTGCAGTAGGTTACTATCCAAATAAAATTTATTTTCATTGTCATAAATTTTGCATTTTTAAGGTGGAATTAGAAAGTATTCATCTTATATTATGTAACTCTGTCTTTGGTTTCAGTGAAAGAAGATTTAGGGCAATGCTGATCCAGGTTTTTATACAGAGGTTTGTACAAAAGGGTAGGACTACTGACAGAAATCTCACCCTAACCTTGATGGAGGAATTATTGCTTGTTGCCGTTTCATTAAGTTATTCATGCCATTTGTCTGGAAGTCAACAAACAGATGCCTAATTTAAGTGTAATACTGAGTCTCCTTCCATAATTGGGGATAAGCACCTTTACGTACCGCTTCATCCAAGCCAGACAGGAGGGATGTACTTCTCTTGCAACACATCTCTGTACAGGGACTACAGGTCTTTGCAGAGGACGTTTGAATTCTCTGAAGTAGAAAAAAAAAGTGGAAAAGGCCAAGCTTAAGTATTTAGGCCCATAAAAAGTCAATGAGACAAACATTAGAATGGTTTTAAAACTTGGCACTTATCTGGTTTCTTAAAACTGAAAAATCTACTTCCTTGAGCTCTATATTTTCCCAACTTTTTCTATAACTGAATATGTCTACACCCATAACCTGGTAAGTATACCAGGTGTGGAACTCACCAGACCTGATTTCATTACTTTCTTCCTGTCAGTTATGCAGATCTTTCACTTAGCAGTGGAGGCAATATAAATACTATTTATTCAGAAAAGAGGTTGAAACATAACTAAAATACTCACAAAAGTTAGCAGGGGAAGTCACAGTCACTCACAATACTTAAAACCTCATTGCTTCTCAAGTGTTTAAAAGTTAAGCAATTAAAAGGAAGATTCAAGTCTTGATTAGATTACTGTAACTAATAAACAGCTATGACCACAAGATAAAAATCTGACCATGACTGATGCAAATTCAACACATGTAGGTGCAGCAATCATGCCACGCAGGTGTGTTTAAAAAAGAAAAGAAATAGCATTCTTTTTTTTTTAATTATTTATATTTTATTTTATGGACAAGTTTATATATTCAACTGTATTATCAGGATGAATGTATGTGGATCATTCCAGAGTTTGTGCTTTTTTTCCTCCTAGAATCAGGGTCAAGACCATTGCCATCTTTTAACAAGAATAATAACCAATGTTTTTACAACAAAAACTGTCAAGAATCAGCCACAAAGAACAAGCTTTTAATTATATATGTGGAACTTTCTCGCCCAAGCTCATCTAGCTATCATTCTTATGTAAAGGCAAAAGTTTGGAGTGCTGGTGCTTTTTTTAGATTGTTTCTCCCCTTTTTTTCCCCTCCTCCAGATTGTTTACATGATTTCCTACCCTGATCTAGGATATACCAAGGACAAGTCCTGCCTGACCAACCTAGTGGCTTTCTATGATGCCGTAACTAGATCAGTGGACAAGGGAAGAGCTATGGGTGTGATCTATCTGGAATTCTGTAAAGCCTTTGACACAGTCCCTGACAACATCCTTCTCTCTAAATTGGAGCAATAAGGATTTGATGGGTGAACTGTTCAGTGACTAAGGAATTGGTTGGAAGGTCGCAGCCAGAGGGCAGTGGTCAATGACTGGAAGTGCAAATGGACACTGGTGACAAGTGGTGTCCCTCAGGGGACTGGGCCTGGTGTTTTTTAACATTTTCATCCATGACCTAGACAGCAAGATCAAGTGCACCCTCAGCAAGTTTGGAGATGACACCAAGCTGAGTGGTGCAACTGACACACCAGAGGGACAGCATGCCATCCAGAGGGATCTGGACAAGCTTAAGAAGTGGGCCTGTGTGAATCTCATGAGGTTCAACAAGGCCAAGTGCAAGGTCTTGCATCTGGGTTGGGGTAATCCCTGATATCAATACAGGCTGGGGGATGAAGGGATTGAGAGCAGTTCTGCCGAGAAAGACTTGGGGGTACTGGTGGATGAAAAGCTGGACAGGAGTCAACAATGTGCGCTCACAGACCAGAAGACCAGCTGTATCCTGAGCTGCAATAAAAGCAGCATGACCAGCAGGCTGAAGGGGGTGATTCTGCCACTCTACTCCACTCTGGTGAGACCCCACCAGGAGTAGAGTCAACCTCTGGAGCCCTCAGCACAGGAATGACATGGAACTGTTGGAGCGGGTCCAGAGGAGGGCCATGAAGATGATATGAGGGCTGGAGCACCTCTCCTGTGAGGAAAGACTGAGAATGTTGGGGCTGTTCAGCCTGGAGAAGAGAAGGTTGCGGGGAGACCTTATTGCAGCCTTCCAATACCTGAAGGGGGCCTATAGGAAAGATGGGGGAAATCTTTTTAGCAAGGCCTGTTGTGACAGGACAAGGAGAAATGTCTTTAAACTAAAAGAGGGTAGATTTAGGCTAGATATAAGGAAGACATTTTTTACTACGGTGGTGGTGAAACACTGGAACGGGTTGCCCAGAGGGCAGTGGAGGCCCCATCCCTAGAAACATTCAAGGCCAGGTTGAACGGGGCTCTGTGCAATCTAGTGTAGTTGAAGATATCCCTGCTCACTGCAGGTGGTTTGGGCTGGATGACCTCTAGAGGTCCCTCCCAACCCAAAACTTTTTATGATTCTATGATTCTGTATAGATCATTCAGATCTTCTTCAGTCACCTAAATGGTTAAATACCAAATATTTCCTGCAGTTTATGCTCAATTTGCCCCCAAAAGAAAAAGAAATGTAAATATCTTTTGGTTGCATATAGCTCACTATTTAGGAGTCCAAGCTAACCTTTTCAAAAGATCAAACATAAATCAGTTACTGTATACTTACTTTGCTGAAGTGATAAAAAATATCTAGGCATTTTCTTGTTCTGGCAATGGTTCCTCTCACAGTAGCAATCCCTGTCTGATGTGCACTTGTGATTTAAGAATGGAAGGTGTGATAAAGCCATTGGATTTTATCAGAACAGCTGTCATTATACTTTGACAATGTTAGTCCTGTTCCTAGTGACAAAGATGCTAATTTTTGAAGTTCCTGTCTTTAGCCAGTATATTTGCAGGCTACCCAATATGTTTAAGGAAAAGTTTCTTTTGTTGAGGAGGGTCAAGTTATCAAGGCTGATGTATTGTTCTTCTTGGTAGCACTGAAGAATATCAGAATAAGAGAGAAGAAAGACAGTAGAAGCTGATTACAGCAGCAGCAACAACAATGACATTGTAATCAATTATTCCACTAAGCTGTCAAAAGACAGGATGCATAACAGAGAATCTCTGCTGATCTTGGTACAATGAACGACAGCCACAATGTTCTGTCTTGGAAGATGAGAATTTAGCAGTTATCTAAGCAATGGAAAAAAGAGTAGAGACGATATAATACATGCAGCTTTCCAAGAAACATAAACATTTATGTACATAAATGTGCATAAAATAAAACTTTATCAGTCAGTTACCTAATGGCTTTGTCCTTTGTTAATGAAAAAATGATCACAATAAAATCCAGCTTCTCATTTATAATCTATTTGATTTGTTGTGGAATGCTTTGATGCAAGAGAACCTATATCTGATAATTAAAAATTTGAGATCAAATAGAGAATTAAAAATGTTGTCTCTTTTATGGATGCTACGGGAAGTTTATTCTCTTTCTCTCAGTGAATATCTTGTACAGAAGGGATTTGCATAAAATCATACAGGAAAGTTTTAAAATCCATGAAGGAAATATATCAGATTTAAATCTCATGACCAGTCTAAATTTTTTAGTGCCACATTGTCATATGTGAGGCTCAGACATCTAGTCCTCCCTGAGAATGTGCAGAGGTAATGAACAGCTGTTTTCCAGCTGTAGCTGGACCCCAGACCGCAGAATCAAGTAGTTATGACAAGTCCTCCCAGAAACTATCACAAACCAGATGAAGCAGGTGAAGGTAAAAATCCAATAAGGATTTACCAAAGGTAAATAATTCCTGACTAACATAATCACCTCCTATGACAAAAAAAACCCTCTCCTGTCAACATGGGGAAAGAAGTGGAATGTTTACTTGGACTTCAGCAAAGTGCTTGACACTGTTTCCCCAGCCATCTCCTGGATAAAGTGGCATGATACAGACTGGATGGGTGGTCGGTGAGATGGGTAGGAAATCACCTAACAGCCATACTTAGGGTGGTGATCAAAGTTTTTTAGTCAGGCTGGCAGCCTGTTAGAAGTGGGCTTCCCATAGGCATCAATACTAGGCCCCACACTATTCAACATCTTCATAAATTATCTGGATGATGGGATTGAAAGCACCTTCACCAAGTTTGCTGATGGCACCAAACCAAGTGGTGAGGTGGACATATCAAAAGGGAGAGATATCTTTCAGGGTGGCCTGGACAGGCTGGAAGAGTGGGCTAGCAAGAACAGTACAAAGTTTAACAAAGAAAAGAGCAAGGTCTTGTGCCTCATATTGAATGACCAAAGACCCCAGAACAGGCTAGGATGTGTGGCTGGGGAGCAGTCTTGCTGAAAGGGACCTGGGGATTCTAGTGGACAGCAAGCTGAACATAAGTCATCAGTGTGCTTCTGCCCCAACAAAGGCAAATCAGAACCTGAGCTAAATCTGCAGGGGCATTACTAGCAGTGACAGAGGCGTTATCATGCCACTTTACTCAGCACATGTCAGGCCTTGCCTGGAATACTGTGTCCTGTTCTGGTCACCACAGTTCACAAAAGATGCAGACAGAGGTCCAAAGGAGGTCCATGAAGATGATGAAAGGGTTGGAGAAGCTGCCCTATGAGGAACGAGTGAAGGAGTTAGATCTTTTCTCCCTGGAGAAGAGAAGGCTTGGGGGGAACTCATCACAGTATTTTAGAACTCAAAGGGCAGCTACAAAGAGGATGGAGACTCTCTATTCACTAAAAGCCACATGGAGAAAATAAGGGGCAACAGGTACAAATTGCACAGGAAGAAGGTTTCATCTTGATAAAATGAAGAAATTTTTTACAGTGAGAAGAATCAATCACTGCAACAACCTCCCGAGGCATGTGGTAGCATCACCATTACTGGAGGTTTTCAAGATGTGATTGGGCAGGGTGCTAGATAATCTCATCTAGGATTCTGTTCCCACAAAAGGTTGGAACAGATCATCTTCTGAGGTGCCTTCTAACGTGGGCTATTCTATAATGCCATGATTCTAACTTACTGTTATATGGTAGATCTGCACATACGTGGAAAGTCACAGTCAGAGCTGTTGTACATTGTTTTAGTTTCGGCTGCAGCCGGCAACAAAAGTGCCACGCGGCCGCACCTCCCCCCACCGTGGTGCGGAGGAGAATGAAAAGAAACAGGCAGAAAACTGGTGGGTCAGAATAAGAGCAGTATAACAGAACAGCAAACAAAGGGAACAGCAACAACAACGATACAGATAAAGAGAAAATACGACACAAACTCGCACAACAGACCCTCTCTCCCGAACAGGACTGACGCCGCGTGCTCCCGAACCG